>ENA-OQBU01000071-OQBU01000071.1-human-gut-metagenome-genome-assembly--contig:-NODE-71-length-29994-cov-6.296448_pt1 | contig 29994 bp, 31 predicted proteins | sample MGYA00242492_ERZ504566 | MGnify/ENA primary metagenome ERZ504566 (study PRJEB26092, sample SAMD00036261) | human gut metagenome | host: Homo sapiens | study: EMG produced TPA metagenomics assembly of...
CCTGCGCGGGCAGGCAAGATCGACATTATCCTCACCAAGTCCATCTCCCGCTTTTCACGCAACACCGTAGACCTGCTGCAAATCGTTCGTGAACTCAAGACCTGGGAGTGGAGGTGCGGTTCGAAAAGGAGGCATCTCCTCTATGACCGGTGATGGCGAACTGATGCTGACCCTGCTGGCTTCCTTTGCTCAAGCGGAGTCAGAGCAGCTATCAGCCAACGTGAAATGGCGGGTGGAGAAGCAATTCGAAAAGGGCTTAGCTAACGGCTTTCGTCACTACGGATACACCAACTCACCTGATGGCACCGATGTTGAAATCATCGAACATGAGGCCGCCCTGGTACGCCGCATTTACCGGCTCTACCTTGAACAGGTCTCTTGTGAGCGGATGGAAGAAATCTTTGCAGCCGAAGGGATCCTTGGCCGCAGCGGAGAACCGATTACCTCTGAGGTACTGCGGTCATGGCTCAAAGCAGAAACCTTCACCGGCACCCTGATCTTGGGCAGGCACCACAGCCCCCACTTCGGTGAGCACTCGGTACTGAACAAGGGCGAGAAACCCATGTATCGGGTTGAGGATGCTATCCCGGCCATCATCAGCAAGGAACTGTTCGAAGCGGTCCAGCAGGAGCGTGCCCGCAGGCGTGAACTCGGCGCGCGAGCCAACTGGTCAATCCCAACCACCTGCTTTACCTCAACAGTGAAGTGCGGAATCTGCGGCCGCAGCTTCTCACGGTCAGGCAAATACAACACCGCTCACGAAATTCACTACGTCTGGTCGTGCCGCACTAAACGCGACGGGTACAAACGCTCTGGTGGCAGGCGATGCACGGCGAAAAAACATCCCTCAAGCAATCCTCGAAGAGCACCTGGCACCGCACCTAGGGCTCGAAGTCTTTGACCCAGAGGTTTACGAGAGTCTGGTAGAAACCGTGGTGATGCTGCCTGACCAAAAGATCCGCATCAACTTCAAGGACGGTCGCAGGTTGAACTGGCATGGAAGTCGAACCGACGCGAACGCTCCTGGTCACCTGAACGCCGGGCAGCATGGGGTGAGTTTCAAAGGCAAAAGTGGCAAGACCCCGAGTACCGGGAACGCACCATCGCCTCACGCAAGAAGAAAGCCAAACCACGTAAGCCATTGAGCGATGGAGCAAGGAAGTCGATGCGTGATGCCTGGACTCCTGAGCGTCGCCAAGCTCAAGCGGAGCGAAGCAAGGCCATGTGGGCAGCGCGCACCGAGGAAGAAAGAGCCGAGCATATTCGCAAATGCCAAGAAGGCATCACCGAAGAAGCCAAGCAGCGCAAAAGTGAAAAGCTCAAGGCCGCCTGGACTCCAGAGCGCCGTGCCAGGACCGCTGAAATCGCACGGCAAACCAGAGCTCGTGAAAAGCGCAAGCGTGAAGAAGCAATGAAAGCAGGTGAGATCTAATGGCCCGCAAGGTCACCCAGATCCCAGCAACCCGAGCCCTACACACCGGCACCTCACTGACGGAGACCAAGGCCCGCCGGGTCGCAGGATACGCCCGTGTTTCCACCGATCACGATGACCAGGTCACCTCCTACCATGCGCAGGTGGACTACTACACCCAATACATCACCAACCACGCAGGATGGCAGCTGGTGAAGGTCTACACCGATGAAGGAATCACCGGCACGTCCACCACCAAGCGAGCTGGCTTCCAACAAATGGTCTCTGATGCGCTGGCAGGCAAGATCGACCTGATCATCACCAAGAGCGTGAGCCGCTTTGCTCGTAACACCGTCGACTCGCTAACTACCGTGCGCGCGCTGAAGGAGAAGGGGGTGGAGGTCTATTTCGAGAAAGAAAACATCTGGACTTTTGATGCCAAGGGCGAGCTGCTCATCACCATCATGAGCTCCCTCGCTCAAGAAGAAGCCCGCTCGATCAGTGAAAACGTAACCTGGGGGCACCGCAAACGCTTCGCAGACGGCAAAGTCACCGTGCCTTTCTCACGGTTCCTCGGATACGACAAGGGCGAGGACGGCAACCTGGTCGTCAACCCTGAGCAGGCTGCTTTAGTGCGCCGCATCTACGACATGTTCCTTGACGGCATGTCCATCGGATCAATCGCACGAACCCTGACAAACGAGCCTGACACCTTTACGGCCGCAGGCACCAAGCGGTGGAGCATCACCACGCTGCGCAGCATCCTCAGCAATGAGAAGTACAAGGGCGATGCACTCTTGCAGAAAAGCTACACGGCCGACTTTCTATCCAAGCGGCAGGTAGCCAACCAGGGTGAGGTGCCACAGTATTACGTCACCGGTAACCACGAGGCGATTATCAGCCCGGCCGTGTGGGACTTCGTTCAATCAGAGCTTGCCAAGACGGCTAAGTTTAGGCGAACCCAGCACCGCACCCGGCCCTTCTCATCAACCCTGGTGTGCGAGGAGTGCGGTCATTTCTTCGGGTCGAAAACCTGGCACGCGGGCAGCAAGTACGAGAAAGTGATCTGGCGTTGCAGTCAGAAGTACGAGGCTCAAACCAGGTGCGCTACCGGGCACGTGGACAATGACCGGTTGGAGCAGATGCTGGTGGAAGCGGTTCGCCAGAACTTGCAGTCCCGTAAGAAGCTCGAGTCTGAGCAGGTGTTGCTGCGGGCGGTGGATACCAGTGAGCTGGAACTTGAGGCGGCAGGTTGGTGGCGCAGATTGACCAGGCGGCAGCTAAGCTCAACGAGCTGATTGCACGCAATGCTCGGGTTGCGCAGGATCAGGACGAGTATGAGCGGCAGTTCAATAAGGCCCACAAGTTGCATCAGGATCTGCTGGTGCAGCATGGTGAGGTGCTTGCCCAGATCCAGGATATGAACAACCAGTTGGCGGCTTTCCGTTATTACCAAGGGCAGATGGGCAGCCTTCAGGTCGGGGGGTTGAAGTTCAGCCCTTACCTTTGCGTGACGGTTCTGGACTCGGCATCCGTGAGCGCGGACGGGATCGTGACTTTCAAATTCAGGGACGGCAGCACTCAGGCGGTTGCCATCAAGTGATAGCGGCCACCCTGACTTGTTTCGCTGGGCGCAAATAGTAGGTGCTGATCAGAACCGGATCCCTTGACGTGATCTAATCTGGATGCATGACTTTTTCTGCAACCGTTGTGAGGGTGCTTGTAGCATCTCCATCCGATGTCCCTGAAGCTCGTGACGCAGTAGAAAGCGCTCTAAACTCGTGGAATCTTCGGTATGCGGCAAAGCGACAGATTGTCGTGCTTCCTTGGCGTTGGGAAAGCAGCTCAGTTCCTTTGCTTGGAAAGCATCCGCAAGCGTTAATCAATGAGCAAGGCGTTGACGACGCCGATATCATCATCGCGATTTTCGGAAGTCATTTAGGCTCACCAACACCCGATGCTGTCTCTGGGACAGTTGAGGAAATAGAGCGATCCCTGGCAAATGGAAAACCTGTTCACCCATACTTTTCAACTGCGTCTTTGCCGCATGACGTAGACATTGAACAGCTTCAAGGGTTGCGCCAATTCAAGGAGGAACTGCAAAAGAAGGGACTTCTCGGCGAATTTGATGATGTTCGTCAGCTCGAAACCAGATTTGGGCGGCAGTAGAGCATGACATTGAAAACTCGAAATTTCAGGGCAGCTAACCCCAAACATGCAAAAGGGAATTCGTTTCAAGGTTGATTCGAAGCAAGAACGCATTCAAAAATCCGTTGATGCAAAAGGCCGCATTAAACATGATGTGAAGCATTGGATTGAGGTTACAAATGTTGGTGATGAGCTGCTGAATCGGTGACGTTTTGAAGGGCGCGCCGAGGAAGGGTTGCTTCGGCTCATTACTGATGAGACTCGACCGATAAGGCTTGACCCTGGCTCTACATGGAAGATTCCGTTCGCAATTGCAATGGGTACGGCAGGTCTTACGCTAAAGATCCGTTGGTCTGAAGACGGGGAAGAACAAGAAAAAAGAATTTGACTTTCAGTAGGTCGCGGGTTGCTTACACCTAGTTCCGGTTCAATTCTTACTTATCGAGAAGTCTGAGATTGCTATCTGGGCTTCGTTATTTGCGTTGACCTGCGGTTTCTCAGGGTGAACCAATCAGGCGGCTAAATCGTAGTTGGCGCGCGTTTGTATCCGTTGTGGCATGAAAGTTTCGATATAGATGCAATCCACCTTGCCTTCGTATTCGGGCAGCAGGGCCTTGAGCGCTTCAAGATTGTCCCCATGGATGACCATGTTGCCGCAGTCGGAGCCATGAGAATCCATGACGCTTTTTTCGGGAACGTGTTCGAGTACACGGTACGGCACTTGACGGTGGTATGCGACCACCTTGTTCTTTCCCATCCACTCCAAAGTCGGCATGACCCGTTCTCCTCGCTACATCAAATCGATATATCCAAAGTATAGGCTTTTGGTCTAATGGCTCATATGGCGCCCAGGACCTTCGCGATCAATCCCGGCACTCTTGCCATCCCCGTCTTGCCGAGCAAGATTCTTCCGCAGCGTGTCGCCGAATCTGTCCAGCAGATCCGTTTTGCTGCGAATGGCGTCCGGCTTCCGACGCAATCCCTCGACCAGATCGATGAACGCGTGTTCCTCCTGTTCCACGCAGTCGAGGAACACAGAACAGAACGCCACGGGATCGCCGTCCACCTGCCAGGTCTCCAGACTGCGGGCATAGTCGCGCTTGGCGTCATACTTGATCGCCACGGGACGATAGCCGTGCTTCAGCAGCATGAAATTAAGCAGCTGGCGGCCGGTCCGCCCGTTGCCGTCCATGAACGGGTGGATGTTCTCGAACATCGCATGGAAGCCGGCGGCCCTGAGCAGCGGATGAGCGCCGCTCGCGTCCAGCCCGTCGATCAGGGCCCGCAGGTCGTCGCGGATCTCCAGCGGGTCGGCGGTCTTGACGCGGGTCGCGGTGATCCTCGCCAGATAACCGTAGGGGCGGAACGTGCCGCGGGCGAACGGCTGGAGGTCCAGCGCCGTCACCTCATGGACGCGCCGGACCAGTTCCTCATCCAGTCTCCTCCCCTCCCGGGCGTATTCGCGTACGTAGGCCATGCCGTCCGCGACGCCGCGCGCGGCGAACACGTACCGTGCCGGCGAATCCGACGGGACGAACTCGCCCTCCAAAACCAGGGACGTGTCCTCCAGGGTCAGCGTGGATCCCTCTATGGCGTTTGAATTGTAGGTGTAGCGCACCAGCCAGTCGCGGTCGTAATCCGCCAGCGCCATGTCCTCGACGCCGTCCAGGGGGTCCAGTGCGCGGGCACGGTCCTTCAGCGCGTCGATTCGTCGCAGGCGTTCGACGATTCCCGGCTCGCGTTCAAGGCCGAGCAGTTCCTCGGGCAGTTCCTGTATGCGCTGCGATAGCTCGGGATTGGCCATCATGTCCCTCTTTTCGTGTTCCGGTTGCAAAGTCCATTATTCCAGCCGCGGTTCGTTCCGTCCTGCGGTCTGCATGTCATAGGGAGGCGCGCCGGCCGTCCCGGGTCGATTCGAACGCCGCGGCCACTTCTTCCGATACCGGCATGCGCATCGTCACCCTGCCGGTTTCCTGCGCGGCGGCACGTTTCATGGCTCGGCGTTCGGCTCTGGTGGGCCGTTCGAGAATCCACTCGGCGAACGCGCGGATAAGGATGGACGCGACGATCACGCCGATGGATCCCCAGAAGCACGGGACGAAGTCCGGCTTGGAGTGGTCGTACCAGAACCAGACAATCAACGCGAGGATCAACGCCAGGCCGGCGGACAGGGCGGCGAGCTTGTGGAACACGAGGGCGAGCGTGCGGATGGGATGCGTGACCAGTCCCACCGCCAGCGCGACGACGACGAGCAGTGCGACGAAGCCGGCGGCGATGACGGCGACGCCCAGGTATATCGCGAGCATGTAGAGTCCGAACATGATCGGCCTTCCTTCCCTCTCCTATTCCGTTTCTTCGGGCAGATAGGTGTAGTCGACGGCGACGCCCTCCGCCTCAAGCAGCACGGCTGCCTCGCGCACGGCGGCGGCGCGGCGCTTCACGGATTCCTCGGCCCGGACCCAGTCGGGCAGCCCCTCGGGCAGGTCGGAGACGCGGGAGAACGAGAGCACGGCCCGCTCATCTCCCCTGTGCCGTTCCACGATGGCCACGACGGCGCGCCTGTGCTCGGCGAGATAGTGTTCGAGCATCTCCCGCATTCTCCCCGATGGTTGGATCCGGTATTTCTCCGACTCGTATTTCTTGACCATGTCCACGGTGAGGTTCGCAAGCACGGCCGCGTCGTGCTGGGTCATGCCGATGCGTTCGCGCGTCGCGCGCATCCACGCCTTGGCCTCGCTCCAATCCTCTTTTGCCATGGCCCCTCCTGGATATAAGAAAGCCGGATCCGCCTGCGCGAACCGTGATTATACTTTTAGTATAATCACGGTTTTCTACAGGGCGGACCCGGCGTTTCCCGGGACACGGCCGTGGCCGCGCCCCGGGTTTCGTCACTCGGTCGGTATCGATGGATTATCGTCGGCCGTGGCCTTGCGCTGCTGGTCGAGCATCTGCTGCTGGATCAGGACGCTGTTGGTCTGGGCCGTGTACTGCTTCTGGGCCATGTCCATGCTTTCCTGGTGGCGTTGTCCCTCGACGTCGGCGAAGACAAGCCGCTGGATGTTCTGCGCGAGCTGCATGAGCTTGTCCTTTTCGAGGATGGACACCTTGACGCTGTTCCTGCCGCCGGCCTGGTTGACGAAGTCGAGCTGCGCGCTCATCGCGTTCGCCAGGTTCGCGGCCGCGAGCAGGAGGAACAGGATCCCCACAAGCGCGCTGCTCGAAAGGAACGAGAGTCCGGCGACGAGGAAGACGGCGCCCCAGACGAAGCTACCGAGGTTGAACTCGTCATTTCTTTTTCCTTTCCTTGTTGTTATTGCCGAAGTCGAAGGCGACGCCCTTGTCCTTGTCGATGACGAGCGCGGCGTCAAACGTGCCGCCCTTCCTCGAGGCGAAGCCCTTGAGGCTGACCTTCCGGCCGTCGAGCAGCCTGCGCATGGTCGTGTCGGTGATGGTCTTGCCGGCGATGGTCGTCCAGGCGCGCCAGCCGCATCCCTCCGTGGTCCTCCATGTACCGTCGGATTGTTTCTCTCGCCGGTTGGTGGAGCATTGGAACACCTTGCCCGTTTTGACGACGGGCTTGCCGCAGCGCGGGCAGCCGCCGAACGATTCCGTGTTCCGCGTCTTCGCCTGCACATGGTCCTGACGGATGGCGGTCTGCGCGTCGGCCGGTATGCGCGCGGCGAGGTCGCGGAACTCCGTTTCGACCTGCGAGGCCGCGGCCTGGCCGTGTTCGACCTCCGAGAGGCGTCGTTCCATGTCGGCGGTCAATGCCACGTCCTTGAGCTTCGGGGCGACCACGTCGATCAGGGAACGGCCCTGGTCCGTGGAGCGCAGCTGCTTGCCCTTGCGGTCCACGTATCCGGTGCGGATCAGCTTCTCGATCACGTCGGCGCGCGTGGCCGGGGTGCCGATGCCTCCCGAGTGGGATTCGTCGTCGTCCAATGCGGCCTTGAGGTCCTTGTCCTCCACCCAGCGGCTGGCGTGTTCCATCGCGGCGAGCAGCGTCGCCTCGCTGAACGGCTTCGGCGGTTTCGTCTTTCCCTCGGACAATGTCGCGCCGCATTGCGGGACGGGCGCGATGGAGACCCCGGTGACGAGGTTCGCGGGGATGATGTTGCCCGCAGTCTCGTCATTGTCGTCCTGATCTTCCTGTGGCCCGTCATGTTCGATGGCGTGCCAGCCGAGGGAGACGGGCTGGTCGGAACGGCTGGTGAAACGGCATTCGCCTTCGGACAGGAGGCGGCCTTCGTCCGGATGCTTTTCGCACCAATGCGGGTCGATGTTCGCGACGACGTTCGTCACGTCGTGCACGTAGTCGTCGCCCACGGCCTCCCACATGCGTCGCACCACGCGCGTCAACACGAGACGTTCGTCGTCGCCGAGCTCATCGAGCGCCGCCTTGTCGGTCTGCATGGTGGGAAGGATGGCGGTGTGGGCGGCCACCTTCGCGTCGTTCACGGTCAGTTCGAGATGTGGCCGTTCCGGTTTCGCGGCCGGTTCGATGAAGCCGGCGGTGAGCCGGTCGCCTTCGGTGAGGCCGCGCAGCGTGTCCAGGTCGTCGTGCGTGATGTACTGCGAGTCGGTGCGCGGATACGTCGCCAGTTTTTTCTCATACAGGGATTGCAAGGCGGCCAAGGTGCGGGCGGCGGTCAGGCCGTGCAGCCGGCTCATGTCCTTCTGCAATCCGGTCAGATCGTACAGGCGGGGCGGTGCGTCGTGCTGCTGCTTGCGTTCGGCCTTGAAGATCGAGAAGGCGAAGTCGTCCGAGTTGACGATCCGCAGCAGCGTCTCGGCGTCCTCCCGCTTGTCCAGGCGTTCGCCGGCCAGTTTCCATCCGCCCATCGGGGCGACGACCTTCCAGTACGGTCGGGCGACATGGCCGGCTATCTGCCGGTCGCGGTCCACGATCATCGCGAGTGTGGGTGTCTGCACGCGGCCGACGGTGAACCTCGCGTTGTAGACGAGGCTGTAGGCGCGCGACGCGTTCATGCCGATGAGCCAGTCGGCCTTCGCGCGGATCATCGCCGAATCGGCGAGCCCCTGGTATTCCGTCTCGTCCTTCATGGACGCGAGGGCGTCGCGGATGGCGTCCTCCTCCAGGCTCGCGACCCACAGGCGTCGCATCGGCTTGGAGACGCCGGCATGCGTCACGATTCTGCGGAAGATGGCCTCGCCCTCGCGGTCGGGGTCGCACGCGTTGACCAATGAGTCGGTGTCGCCTCGGCGCATCAGTCCCGCGACGATCTTGTACTGCCGGTCCGCGCCCTTCTCCCGGCTGACCTTCCATTGCCAGTCGGGCGTCGGGTCGATGGGCAGCGTGTCCAGGCTCCACCTGCCCCAGTCGTGGCCCTGGTATTCGTCGGGCGCGGCCAGGTCGACGAGGTGGCCCTGCGCCCAGGTGACCAGGTCGTCGCCGACCTCGATGTAGCCGTCATGCTTTTCCGCATGCCCGCCGAATGCTTGGGCGATGGCCTGGCCGACCGAATGCTTCTCGGCGATGATCAATCGCATCCCGCATCACATCCGATCATCAGTAGCTGCCGGACGCCCACGCGGGTCGTCCGGCATCCGACGTGTCCGGCCCGGCGGCGTCCTGCGGGGCGGGCTCGTCGTCCGTCGCCTGGATGTCGGATCCGGTCGTCTCCGGATCCGATTCGGCGACGGTCTCCGGTTCGGAGGGTGGGGTCTTTCTTCCGCCCGGCGCGGCGACGAGCTCGCCCTTCGCGTCGAACGCGATGTTCTTCTCCGTTCCGGTCATCGCCAGCTTGTCCGCGATCATCGTCCGACTCATGCCGGGGAACGCCTCCTCGAATTGCCTCGCCGCGTCGCGCAGCGCCTGCGCGCTCTTGCGGAAATTGTCGAGGCGGCTGTCGAACTTCTTCGCCGCCGCCTCCTTGCGCTTGAACGACTCGCGTTCGTCGCGCAGGAAGTCGTCCACGTAATCGGATGCCATGTCCGTGTTCCTTTCCAGTCTTTTTCATCCCGGTTTTAATCCGGCTGGAACCATGTTCACGCGATCGGACGTGCGCCGGTTTGGACAGTCGGACTCCGCCAGGATCACACGCGTGTGATCCTGGCTTCGCCGGAAACGGAGCGCGGCCCCGGTGGCCGCGCGCGATCATTGCCGACCCTTCCGGGATTTCCAGGCGTCGACGCCTGGAAGGGAACAGTCGGCCGGCCATGGTTCATCATCGCAGCCCCGCGCCCGCGTCTTCGGATCTGCGTGTTCCGTGCTCCGCTCCGGGAGGGCTTCGCCCGATTATCCCGAAGCGGGCACGGCCCACGCGTCCTCCACCGCGCGGCGGGACCGCGAGGCTGCCCCATGTCCGGCGAAAGGAAAACAGGAATGCCGGCGGGACACTAAGGAGTGGGACCATGCAGATGGAACCGATGGAATTGCAGCACGTCGTCTTCGAGACCGACGAGGGGCGCGTCGACGCGATGTGGAGCGACGTGCGTCTCCACGAGCACGACATCCCCGACGGATGGCACTGCTACGCCGTCAGGGGCGGTGACGGCGGATGGCCGCCATGCAGCATCGAGAAGAGCGTATGGGTCAACCACGCGGGCGACATCGTAACGCCCGACGACATCGACCCGCTGCTCGAAAGGAGCGGCTGGATGCTCGTCATCAGGGACTGGTGGTTCACCGACGAACCGTTCGGGCACGCGGAATGAAAGGAGACCCGACCATGAAGGAGCAGAACGTGGCCTTGGAATGGTTCCGGGCCAAACACGACGAGCTCGCCGGGACGGCGCGGGCCAACCTCGCCGCGCACGACTTGGAAACCGGACGGGAGGCCTACCATCTGGACAGCATCTACTATGCGACCGCCGAACAGATGGAGGCCATATGCCCGACGGGCATCGACTTCGACCGGTACGCTACTCTGGCGAACGGCAGCGTCGGATACGACGAGGCCGACGCGCATTGGGACGACGCGGCATGGTGGGATGAACGGGCCCGGACCATGTGGGACGAGGTCGACGACATCCCCGACGACGGCCTCTACTGGACAAGTGTCGAGGGCTAAACGTCATCGCCGTTCCCCGGCCGAGTGACGGACCGGGACCGATGCCGCCCGCGTCATGCGGGCGCGCCTCCGGCGGCCAGAGGACGGCTACCGTCCTCTGTACTCCACGCGCCGGGAACGGTTCCCGGACCTGACAGGGCGTCGCCGTGGCACGGAGGCCACGGCTCGCGACGGGAAACGGAGCGCGGCACCAATGCCGCGCGCATCCCGAGGATTTTCTTTTGACCGGCCGGCTGACGCCTTGATCATAGCGGCCCGCGGAACCCGTCACGCCCGCGCAGCGAAACCCGTGGTTTCGACGCGTTCTCATGACGGAACCCGCTACCACCGCTGGCGCTTTCGCTTGACCATCCGGTCAAAAGAAAAATATCCTAGAATGGAAGACAACGAAAGCAAGGAGGCGGGCAGGCCGGTCATCAGCATGTTCTTCGGAATCATCATCACCATGAACGCGGACGACCATGTTCCGCCGCACATCCACGCCAGATACCAAGGACATGAAGCGTCCTTCACCTTCGATGGCAATCTGCTCAAGGGAGACTTCCCGCGCAAGCAGCGCAAACTGGTCGAGGCATGGGTGCTGCTGCATGCCGAAGAGCTGGAGGCCGACTGGGAGCTGGCCTTCAACCTCGAGCACCCGTTCAGAATCGACCCGCTACGCTGACAAGGAGGCGACGGACATGACCATCGACTATTCAATCAAAGTGACCCAATGCGAGCCCATGCCGGGCTACAGGCTCAAGGTCACCTGTTCCGACGGCGCGACCGGAATCTTCGACATGTCCCGATACGTCGACCGTGGCATGTTCAAACCGCTCAAGGACCCGCAGACGTTCGACCGCGTGCGACTCGCGTTCGGCGTGCCCTCATGGCCCGGAGACATCGACATCGCCGCGGAACGCGTCCGCTCCGACATGCAAGTCATCTAGGAACCCGCGTGTCCCTGTCCCGACCGTCATCAAGACGGCCGGGGCTTTTTCATGCCCATATGCATGACGGACATGACGCGCCACCAACGACCCACCGGCCCGCGATTTTTCGCGGGGCCTTCTCATTTCCCGCGCTCCGAGTGTCCAAACCCGCCGCCGTTTCCACGACGGACGATTGGCGTAAGACACCGGCCATTCCCTCAAGGCCATGGGCGAAAGGAGCGAGGAGTGAACGCGATAATCCTTCACGGCATTCCGCAATCATGCCGTGCGAAATCGCTCCCAATCAATGAAATTGATATGGGAGTAGCAAGTGACGTGAACGTATATACGTTCACTCGATTCGCACCGCGAATCGGCTTGCTCGGGAGACCCAGACCCCATGGTCGAGCAAGCTCTCCAGACCGCTTCGCGGCATCACGGACGTGCCGTCCGCACACCTCCACGGGAGGTGCGAAATGAGCTGGGCGAACAAGCGCCGACGCACCGTGCAGAAGCTCGTCACGTTCACTCCCGACGAGTGGGAACGCGTCAATTCGCTGCACAAAAAGGTGAACAAGTACACGACAAGATACCGTTCGTTCACCGTGTTCGCACGCAAAATGCTGACCGATGGCGAGATCCGCGTCACCGAGATCAGGCCGCTGACAGACCCCGAGCCGCTCGCCAGAGAGATCGGCCGCATCGGCGTGAACGTCAACCAGATCGCCCACTGGGCCAACGCGAACGAGCACATCACCGCCGAGCAGGTGGCCGAGCTCCGCGCGTCGTTCGGCCGCATCGAGCGTCTGCTCGGCGACCTGTTCGCCAACAAACGCACCGCCGGGAAGGACGTGTGAGCATGGCCGTGGTCAAGCTCGGCAAGCCCGTGAAATCGAATCTCGGCGGCCCCAACGGGGCGATGGCGTACATCATCGACCCCGCCAAGACCGACGGCGGAAGACTGGTCAGCTCCAACTACGAGCGGACCGGAACGGACTACGACGCGCTGGCTGATCCAATGCTCGAAGACAACGAGAACTCACCCAAAGGCATCCAAAAGAACAGCCGTCTGGCGTACCACATCAAGCTGAGCTTCAGTCCCGATGACCCCGTGACGCCCGAGCGGGTGCACGAACTCGGTGTGGAGTTTGCGCACCGCATCACCAGTGATGAATACAAGTTCGTGGTCGCCACACACACCGACCGCCACCACCTGCACGACCACATCATGGTGTGCGCCGCCTCCCGATACGGGAAGCATCTGAAGGCGGAACTACCCAAGGACATCATCGAACAGTGGCGCGTCATCGCCAACGAGATCAGCGAGAGGGAGGGGCTAAGCGTCATCTTCAACCCCGCCACCGAGCGGGTCGCACGCAAAATGCGCGGCGCCGAAACCACGCCGAACGAAGACCCGACGACACAGGCACGCGACCCCAAACATGTCGAAGAGACTTCCGAACCGGGCACGGCGGCGACGGCGCGAACGACGCGACGGGCCGAAAACGAGGAGCCGATGGAGCGTCGCTACGGCATGTCGATGGAGGAGATCTACGCGTCCGCGAAGGGCCTGGGCGTCAAGGACCAGCTCCGCATGCTGATCGACCTGACCCTGGCCGGCGCGGAGAACTTCGAGGACTGGAGGAACATGCTCGACGTGCAGGGCGTGGACGTGACGGTCCGAGGACAGCACTTCACGCTCACCATGAAGGACACCGGCTTCAAGGTCCGAGACACGAAACTCGGCTCGGCGTACGACATGACGAACATCATGGCCGGACTGCAAAGCACGCCCGTCATCCCCATCACGTTCAACCGTCGGCTCGTCGCCAAACAGACCAGGAAGACGGTCACCGTGTGGCTGCCCGGCACCCACCGGAAGAAAAAGATCACGTTCGACGCGAAGCGTCTCGTGGACGACGGCGGATCCACGCTGCGCGCGTTCCTGCCCCTCCACCGCGACCAGATCATCCTCGACCCGTCCAACCGGTACGCCGGCAAGACCACCACCCACGGCCTCTACCAGTGGTTCGGCGAGCCCGCGAGCGACTCGAACCACTGGCCTCGCCCGAACGGCTGCCCCTGCGCTACGGGGTAAGCCCCGCCCAGCAGCGCTACTACCAGGCACAGGCGCGACGCCTCGACCGGCTCGCCGGCGAGGCGAAGGCGCTGAACGCGGCGATCCGCTGGACCAGGCTCGCGGGCGGCGACAGCGCCAAGGGACTCAAGCTGCTGCGCGGAAAGGTCCGCGAATCGCACGACGAACTCCAGGCCGCCGTCATCGCGTTGCATGACGCGATCCAACAGGGAGACCCCGACCTCGTGGCCGAGACGCGCGGCGAGATGGAACGTCGCGAGGCCCTGTGCGACCGGTACGAGGGCGAGCTGGCCGCCATCGAACGGGAGATCCACACGACCCGCGACCGCGAGCAAACGGAGACCGAGCAGCGCGAACAGCATCAGCACAAGCGTGGACGGTCCATCTGAACCGTCCCAGGAAACACCAACCGACAACAGAAAGGAAACCACAATGCCAATCGAGGAACAGGCTGAGGAGAAGATCCAGAACGCCGTCCAGACCATCATCACCGGAGGCGCGAAGCTCATGCTCAGAATCCCCAAGGGCGTGGCCATGGCGCTGCTCCGTTCCGGCATGAAGCTCACCAAGACCGGCGTGCACGCCGCGGGCGAGGCCGTCAAGAACAAGATCGACAGCGGCGAGATGTCCGAGAAACGATTGCAAAGGAAGAAGGACGGCGACCTGCACGAGCTGCAACTCGACGACTCGACCATGCGCGAGGTACAGCACAGCCTCAAGACCGCCGGCATCGACTACCACCTCGAACGCACCGACCAAGGCCAGTTCATCCTGCACTTCGCCGGCAAGGACGAAGACCATGTCCGCCACGCAGTGCAACGCGCGTTCAAAGGCATGGGCCTGGACGTCACCGACGACGACTTCACCGTCGAGCAGACGGAACAGACCCGAAACGAGCCAGAACCCCCGGCGCGGGAGACCCCGGCCGAACCAGCCATGAAGCCCATGCCGACGCAGCGCATCGCCTGGGACTTCGTGGACCCGGAGGTCATGGAGATGGCCGCGAACAGCCTCGCCGCCCGGCATCCCGAACTCTCATGGGACAAGCTCATGGGCGACACAACATGCGACGAGCAGGCCGGCCGCGACTTCGCGGACCGGATCATCGGCAAGGCCGCCGCCGACCCGAGCCTGCGCGACGAGCTCGACGCCATCCTGCGCGACGACTACGGGCAGGGCGCGCAAACCCAGGAGCAGACACGCAGGCAGACGACCGAGCCGAACCGGGAGAAGCCGGCACCGGAGCCGGAAAGCGAACCGGAACCCGCGCCGGACGAAGCCCGGACACCGGCCACGCGACAGCAGACGCAGGCCAGGGCAGACAATCCCAGGCCGGCCGGCAAGGAGCGGAAACCGAAGCCGATCCGGTCGAAGAAGGCACTGCTCGAACGGTTCAGACCCGGCTCAACGAGAACCTCGCCGAACAAAAGAACCACATGCCACCCACCCAGAACAGGGACCGCACGCCCCGCAAGGCCGCTGAAAGGAAACCATAATGAACCAGCAGGAACAGGCGACGAAACACGCCGCGATCTTCCAGGACACCATCAACGGAACCAACGACCCGACCCCATGGCCGGTGACCATGTGGGCCTCGTCCGGCGACACGATATGGACGGCCGGCACTGCAAGGACGGCCGGCGAGGACTCGGTGGGCATGATCTACGATCCCGGCGACACCATCGTGCACCGGAACACAATCGCCGGCGACGTGACCCGCGCCACCGAATCCTTCGCCATCAGACCGGCGGACGGGCAGAGCCCGATGGACGCGATGCTCGCGGGCATCGAACAATGGAACCACCGCCATCCCGACCGGTGGGACACCGTGGCCACGCCGGGCCAGTACCGCATGACGGATCCGACGACGGGCCGGCAGCTCCCTATGGGATGGAGCGCCAGCCTCGCCGCCGCCGCGTCCGCGGCGGGACGGCTCGACCCCGACCTGCTCCAGGCCAGCCTCATGCAGAACGCGGTCGAGCACGAGCCGCGCCCTGCGTGTTCTTCCTGGAGGATAACGGGTACGACCTCATGGTCTTCTCCTGGCATCGGAACCAGCAGGGACTGTTCGACGCGATGAGCTTCAAGCACCTGCAATACGACGACCTGAGCATGCAGGTCACCACCATCAGCCACAGCGAGGACATGAGCGAGTCCTTCCCCGCCAAGACCATGAGCGACGGCGAACTGCTCACCCAAAGCCGCGTCTACCGGGATGAATACCAGCACTGGCGCGAACAGGACGGCGGAACCGTCGCCCAGGGCATGACCGGCCGCGCATGCGCAGCGGACTGCTCAAACCGGGACTGGAGCAGAAGCCGCTGCTGAATCTGAACGACGGTCGACGCGCCCCGGACTGGGACGAGTTCACCGACCAGGCCGCCATATCCATCCTCCAGGGCCAACCCATCTCGCCGCGCCCGCGCTCCCCCAGCAGGAGCAGCCGGAGCGGGACACCGACCCCACAGCCGTGACACAGACGCCGGCCCGGACGGCCGCGGCGACGAAGCAGGTCTGGCCGAACGCGTGGGTGGCGAACAGGCTCGCGCACACCTATATATTGCATGCGAAGGACGGACGCGACTGGCCGAAGATGATCGTCGGACTCCCCCGCGGCACCGCCATCGATGGCAAGGACCTGACCGGCTGGGCGACCGACATGTTCATGAGCGCGAAGAACCAGAGGCAGAAGAACGAGGGACGGGCCGTCAACATCAGGTTCAGACCCGGTACCCCGGTCGAGCTGTTCACCGGCCGCGGAGCGGAACGCCGCACCATGCAGGTCGACCCGCAGACGCTCGTCCAGGCGGTCATCGACGCGCAGAAACGCAACCGCGACGCCGAGAAGACGCTCGACACGGCATCGGTGGAGCTCGTCTCGAAGACCGTGGAGGAATCCTGGCCGCAGATCGAACGCATGCAGGGCCGGTTCACGGAATACCAGCGTGCCGGTACGTACAAGCCGTCCGTCGCAATGAAATGGGCGCGCAGACTCGTCGACCGGACCGCCGGAGAGGACGAGGGACGGTGGACCAACCGCCAACGCCGCCAGGCCGCCAGACTGCTCATCCAGGAACTCACCGGCACGCAGGATCCGACGCAGGCCAGAAGCAAAACAACGGATCGTCCGACCGTCGAACAGTACGTGCCGGAAGGCGGCAAAACGCCCGACGCCATAGGCGATGAGACACCCGCGCCGCCACGGAAAACAGAGACGGACATGGCGACGAAACAGCGGCAAGGCCCCATCGTTCCCGCCTCGCAATCCCCCGGCCGCCGGTCCGGAACGACGGCACACGGACCTGAAGTCAACGCTCGACCGGTTCCGCACCAGGCTCAAGAAGAACCTCGACGGACTCAACGCAGACCCGCCCACCGCCGGCACCGATCGTAACCGCGGGCAGCGGAAAACCTTATAAGAAAGGAGAGAACCATGGTGAGAAAAACGCCTATACGCGAAGCAGACCGCCTCGGTCGAATACGAGCAGATCGACCTGTTCAGCCTTCTCGAGGAGGAGCAGCGACAGGTCGACAGGACGGCGGAACAGGTGCGCGGATACGAGATAACGGTGGGCCACGCCGCGGTGCAACGACTCCGCGCACGCGGCGCGGACGACGAGACGATAGCCGCCGTGGCGGCCGAATACCGGGAGAACCGGCTCCGTGGACTCGGCCGACGGGACGCGCGGATCGCCGCCGAGAACAAGCTCGGCGTCGGTGCCGCCACGCCCGGCGAAACCACGCCGCAACCTGTGGTAAAACGTTTCACACAATCCTCCGGCACGGAAAACAACACTGAAGAAAGGAACAATGATGGACGAGATGACATGGACCGACCAGCAGCTCAAGGCGCGCTACGAGAGGAACCTCAAGGCGATGGAACAGCGCCGGGCGGCGCATCCGGAACTGTTCAACAAGTGGGCGCTGCCGTACAAGGTGTTCACCCGCAGCAGCCTGCACGGGATCCAGAACATGCGCATCAACTGGCTGATGGACAACCATCCGCAGCGGTTCAGGGAGATGATGATGGCCAACGTGCTCGAGGAGCATCTGCGGGACATCGAGAGGCGGACGAGGGAACGCCAGGCGCAGATCATGGACCAGCTGATGGAGTCCAGGCACCTGCTCAACCGGACGGACTGCCTGAAGGCGGCACCCCAGATGACCGACCTGGACCGGCTCAACGGGATGAACGAGGCGCAAGCGGAGTCGATGAGCATGGCGATCCACGAGATCGTGGAAAGCTTCTAGCATCCCTCGACTCGCAACGCGCGCGTTCGCCCCGCGAACGCGCCGAAGCGAACATCGCCGCCATTCGGACACTCAAGACGCTCGATGGGAACGGCGACGAGCCTCTCTCCGCGGAGCAGACGGACACGCTGCGCGGATACTCGGGATGGGGCGGATGCGCGGACGCATTCTCCGACAAGCCCGAATGGGCCGACCTGAACGCCGAGATCCGCGAACTGCTCGACGACGATGAGTACACGCAGGCGCGCGCCTCCACACTGACCGCCTACTACACGCCCGGACCAGTGGTCAAGGCCATGTGGGACGCGCTCGACATCGGGTCCGCGCCCATCCAGGTGCTGGAACCCGGGTGCGGCACCGGCAATTTCATGGCCGGCATCCCCGAAAACATCAAAGCGAACGTGTCGGGCGTGGAACTCGATCCGATCAGCGCGCGCATCGCGGCCGCACTGAACCCGGACGCCACGATCCTCAACGCGGACCTCGCGGACTGCACCATCCATCCGGGATTCGACCTGACCATCGGCAACGTGCCCTATTCGGGCGACATCAGCCTCGACTACCGGACCACGGACGGCGGCACATCCCGCCTCCCCCTGCACGACTACTTCATCGACGCTCGGTGGACGCGCTGCGGCCCGGCGGCGTCGCCATGCTGCTGACCAGCAGATACACGCTCGACAAACGCTCCGAGACCATGCGCGCCGACCTCGCGAGAAAGGCCGAGCTCGTCGGCGCAGTGCGCCTGCCGTCCTCGACGTTCGCCCGCCAGGCCGGCACCGAGGCCGTCACCGACGTGCTCGTTCTGCGCAGACGCGAACGGACGCTCGACCGCACGCCCGACGAGGCGTGGATCCACTCCAATCCGGTCGCCGTGCCCGGATACCAGGACGTGACCGTCAACGTCAACCAGGCGGTCGCCAACGACATGACCGCGCACGCGGTAGGCGACATCAGACCGGTGATCGGACGGTTCGGCGGCGACTTCGACGTCGTCTTCCAGGGTGACGCGGAACAGGTCGGCGAACGACTCCAAGAACTGCTCTCCACACAGATCACCCACGGCCCGGCGCTGTCGCTGGGCGAGGCGGAACCGGCCGGACGGGCGGAGATCACGGTCCGGCCGGACCATGTGGCACCGTTCGAATACTCCGTCGACCAGCGCGGAGTGGTCTGGTACGGCGACGGCACCACCGTCACCGAGATAGCCCACGGCCAGGGCGACGAGGCGCGACGCCTGCGCGGCATGATCCGCCTGCGAGACCTGGCGCGCGAGCTCCAACGGCTCGAACTCGACCCCGCCCGCGTAGACGACCCGGACGTGGAAGCCAAGCGCGCCGAACTCGACCGGGCATACGACCGGTTCACGAGCGAGTTCGGACGACTGTGCGACCGCGCCAACCAACGCGCCTACAGCGGCGAGGAATCCGGCTGCCATCTCGTCATGGCGTTGGAGGAGACCGACGAAAGGGAAGGTTCGCCGGCAAGGCGAAATGCCTCTCGCAACGGACCATCAGCCCGGTGCCGCCCATGCCCGACCATGCCGACAGCCTGGACGACGCGCTGGACATCAGTCTCGACCGCGCCGGCGGGTCGACCTGGAACTCATCGCGCGCCTGGCCGACACCACCGTCGAGGAGGCCGAGACCGGTCTGGGCGACCGCATCATCCGTGACCCGGACACCGGCGAGGTCATGCCCGCCGAGGACTACCTCGCCGGAGACGTGGGGACGAAGCTCGACCACGTCACGGCCATGGCCGAACACCTCAGACGCCGGGCGGCACGCGAGGCCATGACGGAGTTCGCGGCATCCACCTACGCGACATCGGAGGACATGCCCGCCATAGAGCAGGCACGCGAATGGATCGACACCGCGGGAACGGACGTGTGGCGCAGCCTCACGGACCCGTACGCCGCCGAATCCTACAGGGATCCGACGCCGGTCATCGAACGCATCAACGACGGACGGCACGGATGGACCATGGGCTGGAACCGCAACCCGGAACTCGTCCTCGCCCTCGTCTGGCGGGCGGTGGAGGAACTGCCCGAGCGCCACTCACGCGTCACCCTCGAACGATCCGACACCGGAGAGCGGAAGCCGTGGCACGCGCCGGCATGGCACCGATCGCACGGCACCAGCCCACTGTGGGACGCATTGTGCTGGACATGGCGCGACGGCGACGCGCCACAGCACTACGCGCCGATCCTCGCCGACCGGCGCATGCCCGTCAGGGACCTCGCCCTGTTCGTCCACAAGATCGCCCACACCGACCGGCTCGAAACCGCCGACAAGACCGCGATCCTCTCCAACCTGTTCGAGAGCTATTCGGCCCACGACAAGCATGGCAGCACGATATGGACGGACACGACCATCGGCGCGATGGCACGCCGTCTCATGCCCGGTACCGACGACCCCACGCGCTCGCCGAACGGCTCGCCACCGACATGTCGGTCAGCGAATGGATCTGGGGCATCGCCCGCGACCTGCCCGACCTGCGCCAGGGAGCGGCACACGACGCCTACGGCGCGCCGCCACGTGCCATCGACGCGCGCCCCGACGACTACCAGGCGTTCCGCGCACGCCGCGAGGAACAGCTCGGACAATGGCGGGAGCAGCCGGAGCACGCCGAGGCCGCGCGCGCGACCAGACGGACGCGGAACGGCTCGAACACGTGGCCGATCTGCTGGAACGCGTACAGCCCACCCCGCTGGAGACCGAGCAGATCAAGGCGCCGCTGGGGGCCCCGTGGATCCCCGCCAGGGACGTCCACGACTTCATGATGGAGACGTTCAACGTGCGCGGCCACGGGCTCACGCCCGGCAAGCTCTCCCAGTACTCGGTCGACTGGATCCCCCAGCTCGGACAATGGCGCGTCGGCTACTCGGGCGGCGGCGACATCGACTACAAGGCAGCAAGGACGTACGGCACCGAGGACCGCAACCCGTTCCAACTGCTGGAGGCGTGCCTGGACAACGCGCAGATCACCGTCACCAAGGACTCCCCCACGGAGACCACGGCGTCCGGCAAGCCCAAACGGGTCAAGGACCAGAAGGCCACGATGGCCGCCATCGAGAAGGCCAACGCGATCCGCGACGCGTGGAACCAATGGGTGTTCAAGGACCCCGACCGCGCGCAAAGGCTCACCGCCCTGTACAACCGCAGATTCAACGGCATGCGGCCCCGCCACGTCGACGGATCCTACCTGACCACGCCCGGCATCACCCACGGCGTCGCCCTGCGTCCGCATCAGAAGGACGCGGTGGCCCGCGCCTGCGCAGCGACGAGGGCACCCTCATCGCGCACGTCGTCGGAGCCGGCAAGACGTTCGAGGGCGTCACACTCTCCCACGAGGCGAAACGTCTCGGCAAGGCGTCCAAGCCGATGCTCGTGGTCCCCAACCACCTCGTGGACCAGTGGGCCGGCGACGTGCTCAGGCTCTATCCGGCCAGCCGAATCCTCGTCATGGACAAGGACGCGCAACGCAACCCCGAATCGGTGAGACGCTTCTGGGGCCGGGTCGCCAACGGCGACTGGGATGCGGTGATCGTGCCGGAGAGCCGGTTCAGCCAGCTGCACGTCAGCAAGGAACGACGGCTGAGGAACATGCGCGCCCGCGTCGACGAGTTCGCCCAGGCCGTCGAGGCCGCCGCCAAGGCCAGGGGCGACAAGGACCCCACCGTCAAACGGCTGGAGGCGGCGCGCAAAAGCGCCGAGACCGCCATGCAGCGCCTGCGAGACGGCAAGGAGTCGCGCGACGACAAGGCACTGGCGGGCATCAAGTTCGAATCGCTTGGCGTGGACATGCTCATCGTCGACGAGGCCCACCACTTCAAGAACCTCGGCGTGCCCGTCGCCTCCGCCGACCTGGGCATGCAACTGTCGTCCGCCGCGAAATGCGAGGACCTGCTCGACAAATGCGAATGGCTGCGCGAGGCCGGGCACGGAGGCAACATCGCGTTCATGACCGGCACGCCGGTCTCCAACTCCATGAGCGAGCTGTACAACATGCAGCGCTACCTCGCGCCCGGAACCCTCAAGGCCCAGGACCTCGACACGTTCGCCGCATGGGCTGGCGCCTACGGCCAGGTAGTACCCACCGTGGAACTGAAGCCCGAAGGCAACGGATTCCAGGTCAAGCAAAGGTTCGCGCGCTTCCAGAACCTGCCCGAACTGATGAACGCGGTGAAGCAGTTCACCGACATGATCACCAACGACGACATCCAGCTGCCGCTGCCCGAACTGGAGCAGGTGCCCGTCCCCGTGCCCATCACCGACCGCCAGAAGAAGGAGATGGAGGAACTGTCCGACAGGGCCGACCTCGTGCGCGACGGCGACGTGCCGCCGGAGGTCGACAACCTCCTGCGGATCACTGGCGACGGGCGAAAGATCGCCCTCGACCCCAAGCTCCTCAAAGGCCACGAGAACGACCGCCCCCTGGAGAACGGCAAGATCCAGGCATGCGCCGAGAACGTCGCCCGGATCTGGCAGGAGGAGACGCCACGCCTGGGCACGCAGCTCATCTTCTGCGACTCGAGCACGCCCGCGTCGGGCGGATGGAACGCCTACCAGGACCTCAAGGACCGCCTCATTCAATTGGGCGTGCCCGCCGAGCAGATAGCGTTCGTGCACGACGCCGGCGACAACCCCGCCAGACGCGAGCAACTGTTCGCCAAAGTCAGATCCGGCGAGATCCGCGTGCTGATGGGAAGCACCCAGAAGCTCGGCACCGGCACCAACGTGCAGGAACGCTCGCCGCGATCCACGACCTCGACTGCCCATGGAGGCCCGCCGACCTGGAACAGCGCCTCGGCCGAATCCAACGCCAGGGCAACACGTACGACCACGTGCGCGACTACCGGTACGTGACCGAGGGCACGTTCGACGCGTACAGCTACCAGACCGTGGAACGCAAGCAGCGCTTCATCAGCCAGCTCATGAGCTCGAAGAGCCCCGCCCGCGAGGCCGCGGACCTCGACGCCGACGTGGTGACCCTCGCCAACATCAAGGCGCTGGCCACCGGCGACCCCGACATCCAACGCCGCATGACATTGGAGAACGAGATCAACCAGCTGAAGCTCCTGCGCGCCTCATGGGCGCAGCAGAAGGCCGACACCCGCAGGGACATCAACCAGCAGCTCCAGCCACGCATCGAGGGGATCCGCCAGGCGATCCGCGAGAAGACCGACGACAAGCCGCTCGCGTCCAAGGCCCTGAACATCCACCAGACCGCACGCATGAACGGCAAGTGGGAGGGCATGACCATCAACGGCCGGCCGGTCGGCGACCGGCAGACCGCATGCAGGCTCCTCCACCAGGCCGCCCACCAGGCGCACGACGGGGACACGATCGCCGAATACGACGGACTGCCCGTCATCGCACGCAGGCGGCCACCACTGGACGGATCACCCTGGCCGTCAAGGCCGTCCACGAGCACGAATCCGGTACCGAGATGCCCGGACCCTACCTGACCGGACCTTCCAGCATCGTCAGCCAGCTCGACCGGATCGTCAAGAACATGGCCACCGACCCCGGCAAGCTCACGGAACGGCTGGCGGACGCCGAAAGGGAACTCGCCGCCGCGCAGGAGACGCTGGCCGAACCATTCGCCCACGAGGACGAGTACCGGCAAAAACAGGCAGAACTCGAACGGCTGACGTCCAAACCCGACGAACCCCGGGAGACGGAAAGTAGAGACCAGGAAACCAAGGAAAGGAGCGCAGGAATGCCATTGACAACGGAAAACGCCAGACGACTGCTCGAACAGGACCACGACGTCACCGAAGTCACCCAGGGCGGCAACGCCATGGGCCACTACCTCGAAGCGAGGCTCACGGACGGACGCGCCGTGCAGATCGACTTCCACGACAACCCCGCATGGAAAGACACGGACCGTCTGGCCGGCCGGATCGAGGTGTCCTATGCCAACCGGCCACAGGCGGAATGGCAATACGACGACAACGACATGGCCGACCGCGAACACACCGTCATCGACCCGGCCGACCCAGCCGCCGGGAAAACACTCGCCAAGGCGGTGGAGGGCTGGGAACGCGCGGGCGGCCTACACACGGCCCGCGCAGCCGGGACGAGCCATCTGGCCGCGAACCAGCCGCCGGAGGAATACGCCTACCGGTGGCGGAAGCCCGGGGACCCCGACAGGCACATCGCATACCTGAGCACCGCCTTCGACCGCGACCAGGCGATGAAGGCGAGGGAGAACGCCGGATACGTCGTGACGAAGGTCGATGAGGATCCGGCCGTGCTCTACGAGCAGCACCGCAAGGCGTCCTGCATGCGCGCGAGCCACATCCTGGAACGATACGAATCCCCCGACCAGGACGCAGTCAGAATCCTCCACGGCATCGTGGGCGAGGTCAACGCGCACGACCCCGAGAACGACATCGCCACCTACCTCGCCTACTCATCCGACAAGGCGGTCCAGATCGCCGGAGACGGCCTCACCTCCGCGGACATCGCGGAGAAACGCGAGATGGGCGGATGGGACCCGCGAAAGGACCCGCTCATGCGCATCAACGCGCAGGGCGACTGGACGGGCATCACCCAACAACAGGCCGACCAGATCGTCTGGGACAACCGCGATGAGATCCTCACCCGCGCGTCATACGACAGTGAACTGTCCACGTGGACGCTCCACCAGCTTGACCAGTTGAAGGAGCCCCAGCCGGCCCAAAGCCTGGACCGTGACCGGCCGGAACCGGATCACAAGCGCCCGCACAGGCCGATTCCACGACGAAGCGTCACGGGCCTAGACTGTAGTCCTCTCCAGCCACGGGGTGGCGCGCTTTCCGCGCCACCCCGCATTCATTCCATACGAAGGAGCAGAAGACACGCATGACAACAGAAACAAACGACCAGCCGGAACCCATCATCTGGTTCGAGGGCACACTCATCAGCAGCCCACGGCAAAACAGAAGCGCGGAAGACTGGCTGCTTGAAACCATGGCCATGGGAACAGCCACGAGGAAAATCACCATCACGCCAGCGGCAGGGAGCATTCGGAGAACATCCGCGACCACGCGCGCAAGGGATCCCGCCTCATGGTCAAAGGCACCGCGGGCGACGAAGGATCAGGCATCGACATCGAAGCCACAAGCCTCGCGTTCGATCCCAGCCATGACGAACCGGACGGGAATCGATGACACGGACCACCACCGTCAGCGGCATCAGACCGGACAAGGCCGGCGACGGCGAATGGATCGACATCAACGGCCACGTCGGCCGACTCATGTCCACGCTCATGGCAGACGGCCGGCCATTCAGCATCGACGTCACGCCGGGCGGCATGACCACCGTCACGCCCCTCCCACCCCCGAGGACGCGGAAGCGGCCGGCGGCGACGCCCAGGCCGAAACGGAGCCGGCCGACGGGAGGATCACCAGCAGGAAGACGCTGTACGACCGGTTCCGCGCCAGGCTCAAGGAGAACCTCGCCGAAAGAAAACAATAGAAAGGAACAATCATGGAACAAGCAAGAGGAATCATCGTCAAGACACTGACCATCCTCGCGGGATTCTGGATCGCCGACCTCGCGGCCGCCCGCGTCCAGGCCGGCCTCGCCGCCGGCGAAAGCATCGAACGGATCATGGACGGCATGACGACCATGCTCCAGCATCCGCTCGCCCTGGGATTCGACCGGACCAGCCTCCTATGCGGACTGGGCGGCGCGTGCGCCGTCGGCCTGTTCCACCTCTACCGGTGGAGCATGAAACGCAACTGGCGCGACGGCGAGGAATACGGCTCCGCACGCTGGTCCACCAGCCGGGAGATGGCCTCATACACCGACAACGACACCCGTCAGAACCTCCAGATGACGGCCACCGAGGGCCTGAGCCTCGACGCCCCGGCCACGCGCCGCAACCTCAACACCGCCGTGATCGGCGGATCCGGATCCGGCAAGACCGCCACCCACGTCATCCCCAACATCCTCAAGGGCAGCATGAACTACGCCTGCACCGACCCGAAGGGCGAGCTCTACGCGAAGACCGGCGGAGACTTGGAGAAGATGGGCTACACGGTCAAACAGCTCGACCTGGTGGACCTGACCAGCGAGACGAAATTCAACCCCATGCGCTACATCGACCCCACGAAACCCCGACGTGGCGATCATGCGCCTGGTCACCAACATCATGGACAACACCAACGGCTCCACACCCAAGGAGCACCAGACCGACGACTTCTGGACCAAATCCGAACGCAGCCTGCTGACCGCGCTCACCGCGTTCGTCTACTACCTGCCCGACGACATCCTCAAGGACTGCCTGCACATCGACGCCGGCCAGCCCCTCAACGCGGTCGCCGACATGCGCGACCTGCTCGAAGCCAGCGAACAGGACGAGACCAAGGAAAGCCAGGTCGACGCCGTCGCCCGGACCGCCACTGAAATATACGAGGAGACCCGCGCCGAATGGGAACGCGAGGACGCGGACCACGACGACCCGGACCTGCGCGAGGCATGGCGTCTCGCCCAGGGCCTGAAGTTCGCGGCCCGCCAGTACCGGCCTCACCCAGAGCGCGGGAGAGACCAAGAAGGGCATCATCATCAGCCTCGGCGTGCGTCTCGCCCCATTGACAGTCGGCCCGGTCCGGGAGATCCTCTCCGACGACAACCTCGGTATCGACCGGATCGGCGGATACGCGGACGAGCACAAGGGCGGATACAGGCATCCCAACGGGAAGACGGCCATCTTCCTCGCCCTGCCCGACGAGGACCCGACATTCAACTTTTTGGCCGCGATCTTCTACCAATGCCTGTTCGACAGTATCATCCGCCGCTGCCGCACCTACCCCGGCGAATGCCTCGCCACGCCATTGCACTGCTTCCTCGATGAGTTCGCCAACGTGGGACGCATCCCCAACTTCGACAAGCTCATCGCCACAATCCGCTCGCGCAAGGTCAGCGTCAGCATCATCCTCCAGACCATCGCCCAGCTCAAGACGATGTACAAGGACTCGTGGGAGACCATCGTAGGCAACTGCGACTCGGTGCTGTTCCTCGGCGGCAACGAGCAGTCCACCACCGAATGGTTCAGCAAGCTGCTCGGCAAGGAGACCATCGACATCCGCACCACCAGCGACTCCAAGGGCGTGTCCGGCAGCCACACCACCAACTACCAGCGCACCGGACGAGAACTCCTCACACCCGACGAGCTCGCGCAATTGGACAACGACAAATGCATCTACAACCTGCGAGGACTGCACCCGTTCCTCAGCCGCAAGGCATGGCCCGGAACCACCATCGCCAGACCGAAATCCACGCTCAGGCACTCCAAAGAATGGAAGGCAGCGGCATGAAGCCAATCACAACCCCGGATCGCTGCCGGGCAGGCCGGTGCCCTCGTCTGATGGCGCGGGCACGGACCATCCCGGCGAGGCTCCGCCCGTATTGGTGGAGGACGACGAGCCTCCCGAAGACGGACGTCGAACGGTTTCGGAACCGGATCCGGAACTTCCTTGGGATTGGGATTGGCTTCCTCCCGAATATGAGGGTGTTTGCCGCTGTGGAACCGATTGGGATTGCGATGCCTGCGCCTGCTGCGCGGCGGCCGCAGCGGCTTCCTGTTCTGCCTTGGCTTTCGCCTCCGCGTCGGCCTTTTCCTTCGCCATCTTCGATTCGTTGACCTCTTTCACGGCTTTTGCGATGCGTCCGCGTCGCGTTTTTTTGATGGCGTCCAGCAGGCTTGCGCGGGTCTTGTCGTCCGCCACCTTGCCGTCGGTCTGCTTGTACAGCGCGTTCGCGTCGTCCACGGTCTTGTCGAGTTTGCTGTCGGTGACGGCCTTGGCCGCGGTCTTGAGGTCGGTGAGACGGTTCTTGAGCTCTTTGGTCGTTCTGCGCAGCGCCGCAGTGGTCCTGTCCACGTCGGATGTGACGGGCCGTCGGGCGCGCAGGAATCCCTTGATGGTGGACGTCTTTGCGTCCAGGAGCCGATTCAACGCATCAAGCGTCTTGGGATCCGCGACTTGGCCGCGACTGGTGTCCTTCAATAGTCTGGAGGCTTTGGCCGTGGTCCTGTCCAGGTCGGACTGGACGGTCTTGCGTGTCGCTTCGGCCGAGTCGCATGCGCTGATTGCGGTCTCATGCGCCTCTTGCCGCATGGCAGCGGCACGACGGTTTTGATTTGCAGTCCCATCCAGGACACGGCGATGAGGCTCGCGGTCATGACGATCGCGACGAGCGCTTTCCCGACCGGGGAAGACGCGACGCACCTTCAGATCTCGGGGGTCGGCCGAGTAGGTGACGGCCGACCCCGACGATTCCGCTTCCGGTATTGGAGGGATGTCCGCCGTATCCGATTCCAAGTCGGCGATTCGTTCGAGTGCGGCAAAATCGTCGTCGGCGTCCTTCAGGGCCTTCTCCGCGGAATCGTCGGGAGGAGACTGCTCCGCCGGCGCAGACACGGGTTCCTGCCCCGGCTCGTCTTCCGGCGGCAGCGGCGCGGACGGTATGGCGACGCGACGGTGGCCGCGCATGGACGCGGGCGGCAGCGGCGCGGCACCGGCCGTGTCAAAGCCTTGCTCCTGCGCGGTATGCCACCATTCGGCGAGCTCCGGCCACGCGTGTGGATGTTCGGCGATCAGGCGCATCCATGGACGCCAACCGGGCTCGTTGGCCATGGCGTACAGCTGGTCGACCGTAAGCTTGGGGCTGAGAATCAGCTCACCCGTCTTCCTGTCGATCCTGGTCATTCCTCTCCGCCCTCGTCTTTGATGAGGACTGGCTGATCCTGTTCGTTTGCCTTCATCACTTTTGTTCCTCTGGTTTGCCTTCATGCACCCGGTATCCGCCTTCCAATGGGCCCTTGACCGCCGCGCATCGCCAGCCGTCGTCAGTGAGCGTGTAGTCAAGCACCCAGGATGCCTCCAGCCCGGTGGATACGGCGCATGTCGCCACCCGCCGCCCCGTGGACACGGGGAAGCCGGTGAACTCGGTCTCGGGCAATGGCTGCGGGGCTATGGATGATGCCGGTATGTCGAGGCCGGCGGCATCCGGCGTGAAGTATTCGCCTTCGAGTTGGCCTCGTTCGCCGCCCATGTAGACGCCGAGCGCTTTCGGCGCGAGGTCGGCGCACGGATCGTCCTCCGTCGGCGTCGCCGGCTCGGTCTCTTCGTCTCCAGCCGTTTTTTGTCCGGGTTCGGTTTTCGTTCGCGGCCGGGCGGACGGTGCTTTGCGTGTCCTCCGCGGTTCCGTTGCCGGCGCATATCACCGCGACGTTTCCTCCCAGGATGAGGAGCGCGACCGCAAATCCCGTCGCGGCGATGATCCTGTTCCTCTTTGGTTCCATGCTTGGTTTTCCTTTCAATGGATGTAGCGGACGCATTTCCGGCTGCGGCCAGTTGGGAGGCGCTGATTTCGCGTGTGGATACGACGCCGAGGCCAAGCGCGTTGGACTCGCTGATCAGGATCGACCCGTCCCCGCGGACCTCCTCGACCATGGCGACATGCCCGTAGTCGGCGGACGCGCCCAATACTCCCGGTTGGAACACGATGACGCTGCCGGCGGATGGGGAGCCGTCCACCGTGTAGCCGGCCGACGCCGCGGAACCTGCCCATGTGGCGGCGTTGCCCCACCCTGGTATCGGTTTTCCTATGTCGGCTCTTCTGGTCGCGGCCCACCAGGTGCACTGCCCCCATGGGTATCTCGTGTCCGGCGTGATGCCGGCCGTGGACACGATGCCGCCGGAGACCGTCAGTTTCGGTTCGAGGGAGCCGACCGTGCCACCCTCGGCGGTCCCCGTTGCGGTGTATTTGGTCGCTGCGAGTTCCTTGATCCGCCGCACATAGTTGATGGTTTCCTCGAAGGGCGGCACCATGCCGTATCTGAGCACGCTGCCGAGGCCGGCGTTGTACGCCGCGAGGGTCAGCTCCAACGTGTCGCCGGTCAGTTCCCGGACTTCTTGGCCGTCTCGACCTGCGAGGCGAGGCCGCACATGTAGTTGCCCTGGCTCCAGATCGCGTCGTGCGGGTTCCAGATGTCGGCCTTGCCGTCGCCGTCGCCGTCCTTGCCCGCGGACGCCCAGGTGGACGGCATGAACTGTGCGATGCCCTGCGCTCCGGCCGAGCATCATCGCCGCCCAGATCGACCAGGAGTCCAATTGGAATCCGAAGGCCGGCAGCTCCGCCGGAG
>ENA-OQBU01000072-OQBU01000072.1-human-gut-metagenome-genome-assembly--contig:-NODE-72-length-29898-cov-9.796749_pt1 | contig 29898 bp, 30 predicted proteins | sample MGYA00242492_ERZ504566 | MGnify/ENA primary metagenome ERZ504566 (study PRJEB26092, sample SAMD00036261) | human gut metagenome | host: Homo sapiens | study: EMG produced TPA metagenomics assembly of...
CAGGCATGCGCTGATGACGACCACGATGAACGCGACAAGCAGTTCCATCCTGTTCACGTCACGCAATGCCGGATCGGCGCTGATCGCGACAAGCTCTTCACCGCTTCGGACGTCGAGAAGAAACCGCCGACGAAGAACAGCAGCGTGGGCCAGAGACGAACGAAGAAGATATTGGCGCGATACAGGCCGAACGGATGGTCGCCGTCCGTCTTGCGCTTGGAGAAACGTCCACCCACCATCAATACGATTTCGTTGGAGCAATCCGCGATGGAATGTACCGACTCGGAAGCATGGCGGACGATCCGGTGAAGAACGCCGCGAGCAGCTTCGCGATGGCGACACCGATGTTCGCACCCAACGCCGCCTTGACGGCCGCGCCCTGATGTTCGGCTTCCCGCACCTCCCCCATGTTGTTCGTGGTCGTACTGTCGCCTGCGGGATCGCGCGATTCGCTCATTGCCTTCCATTCTCGAATGTGTAACGGATAACATCATCCATTCAAGCACGAATACTGGCCGAGAAGCCGTGTGCGCCCATGTTTCGGGACGTGCGTGTAACCTTCACTAGGTATTTGTCGCTTTCCCAAAAAAAGGAGTATTCAATGGCATACTCGCATAACGCGCCGTTCCGCGCCGACGTGGTCGGCTCCTATCTCCGCCCGGCCGAGCTCAAGGCCGCACGTGAGGATTTCGCCGCCGGCAAAATCGATGCCGCAGCGCTCAAGGCGGTCGAGGACAAGGCCATCACCGAACTCGTCGCCAAGCAGAAGGCCGCCGGCCTGCATGTGATCACCGACGGCGAATTCCGCCGCGGCTGGTGGCATTTCGACTTCATGTGGGGCTTCAACGGCGTGGACCATGCCGCCGCAGCCCACCGCGTCGCCTTCCACGACGAGGTGACCCCGGCCGACACCGCCACCGTGACCGGAAGGATCTCCGGCGAGAACCATCCGTTCGTCGAACATTTCAAGTTCGTCAAGCAGTTCGAGGACGAGAACACCGTGGCCCGCCAGACCATGCCCTCCCCCGCGCAGACCCGCTTCGTGCTCACCGGCAACGCGGCCGCCTACCCGTATGACGAGTTCTACAAGAACGACGACGAGCTGACCGCCGACATCGTCGCCGCCTACCGCCAGGTCATCGCCGACCTGTATGCCGCCGGCTGCCGCAACGTGCAGTTCGACGACTGCACCTGGACCCGCCTGTGCGATGCGAGCGTACGCGAACGTCTCGGCTGGAGCGACGAGGACGCGCTACGCCTGCAGCAGGAGAACCTCGACGTCATCAACGCCGTGATCGCCGACCAGCCGGACGACCTGGTCATCAACACCCACGTGTGCCGCGGCAACTTCCACTCCACCTGGCTTTCCTCCGGAGGCTACGCGCCGGTCGCGGCCAAACTGTTCGGCGAGGAGAACGTGGACGCCTACTACCTCGAGTTCGACGACGACCGTTCCGGCGATTTCGCGCCGCTCGCCGAAGTCTCCGGCGACAAGAAGGTCGTGCTCGGCCTGATCACCTCCAAGAAGCCCGACCTTGAGGATCCGGACACCATCAAGGCCCGCATCCAGGAAGCCGCCCAGTACATTCCGCTCGACCGCCTGTGCCTGTCCACCCAGTGCGGCTTCGCCTCCACCCAGGAAGGCAACAAGCTCACCGAAGACCAGCAGTGGGCCAAGATCGCACTCGTCCAATCCATCGCCAAGGACGTGTGGGGCGAGTAAACACAGCACGCCATCCACAATCAGCTATAAGGAAGGGCTATCCGTCTTGTTCGGCGGATAGCCCTTTGTTTGTTTGCCGGCGTTTTTAACGGGCAGGTCAGCCCTTCACAGCCTCATCGATGCAACGAATCGCGTTCAACGTACGCGGATAGCCGATATACGGCATGCACTGCGAGACCACCGCAATCAGAAACGCCTTCTCATTGCCGACGGCCATATTCGCCTTCGCATGCGCCGTAAGCTGCGGTTCGCAACCACCCTGCGCGGCCAGGAAACACAACGTGACCATTTCGCGCTCGCGGGTGCTAAGCCCTCCTCGCGTGTAATAGTCGCCGAAGCAGTTGTCGGCGAGCCATTTGTTGATGTGACGGGTCTCGTCCGGACCGGATTGAGCGAATCCGCGCAGGTTCTCGCCGAAGATCTCGACCTGCTTGTCCTCTCCGGCCTGCGCGCGGGTCTCCGACGTGGTCGTGCCCTGCGGCTCCAGCGGCAGATGCACGTTCGCGGCTCCAAGGAAAAACGTTGAGCTTCTTCAGGAACGGCAGGGTTCTCCCGAATCCGCAGTATGCGGTGGCTTGGTAGATCATCTCCTTGATGGCCACGGACGTCAGTCCCGTCTCATAGGCGACCGGCAGCATCATTTCGAACGCGTCGAGACCCTGGCAGCCGACCAGAGCCGCGAGGATCGCCAGGGAGCGGGTCTGGTCGTCCAGATCGGGGTGGTTGGCACCCGGTTCGTTTATCACTTCGTCATAGGCGAAATCGGAGAACAACTTGACGAATTCCGGGTCGGTCTGCGACAGCGTCCGATCGTTGTTCCAAAAGGCGTTCATCTTCCTATGCAGTTCCTCGAACATGTCGATATCCTTCCCTCACGCGGCTCAATTCGAGCCCAATGCCATCGTTTCAAATATCGTTGGGCACCACGAAATCAGACTTCGCTGACCCGCAGCAGCGACTTGACGGTACTGCGTTCGTCCATAGCGGCATACGCTTCCTGGATATCATCCAGTGTGTACTCGCCAGTGTATACGATACCGGGATTGATGTTGCCGTCCAGCACCTCCTTGAGCAGGCGCCGCATGTCATAAGTACGCACCGCGGCCGGGCCACCGCGTAGACCGACATTGCGGAAGAAGAGGCCGGGAATATCGGCTTCGACGTCGTGGGGCAGGCCCACCCGACCCACGATGGCCCCGGCACGGGCCACCTTCATGGCCGTGTCGTTCGACAAGGCCGATCCGACGCATTCGAGCACCGCGTCCGCGCCGTATCCATCGGTCATCTCCAGCACCTTGGCCACAGCCTCGTCGCCACGTTCCTCGACGAAATCGGTGGCACCGAATTTCTTCGCGATCTCCTGACGGTCGGTATGACGGCTCATGGAGATGATGCGCGTGGCACCCATAAGCTTGGCGGAAAGCACGGCGCACAAGCCGACCGCGCCATCGCCGAACACGACGGCCGTATCCCCCGGCTTCACCTCGGCGCTGGCCGCGGCATGATAGCCGGTCGCCATCACATCGGACAGCGTCAGCAGCGAGGCGAGCATCTCATCGGAGAAGGTCTTGGCATCGCCGGGAACTACGACCAGAGTGCCTTCGGCTTCCGGAACACGCAAGTATTCGGCCTGACATCCCATACCGTCCTCATCGCCGAAATAGCCGCCATGCGGGCAGCTGGATTCGAAACCGGCCTTGCACACCGGGCATTTGCCGCAGCTGTATGGGAACGGAACGATCACAAAATCGCCCGGCTTGACGATGGTGACATCCTCCCCGACCGCTTCGACGACGCCGATGGCCTCATGGCCAGCCTGGCTGTCGACGGGTTTGCCACCATCGCGGTAGAACCACAGATCGGAGCCGCACACGCAGGCGCGCACCACGCGGATAATCGCATCGCCGCCGTCAACGATGCCCGGCTTCGGACGCTCCTCGCAGGCCATCTGCTTGATGCCCTTATAAATCGCCGCTTTCATGGATTTCCTCCTCTTATTTGTGGGATTGCTGTTTCTTGACGTTGTCGATGACGTCCTTGTTTTCCTCCAGGATGCGGTTGGCCTCATCCTCATGACCGTCGGCAATGGCTCGCCAGTACAGCGATTTGAGCGACACATACGCCTGTTGGATGCGCAGGGCTTCCGCTTTCGCGGCCAGACGCAGCGATTGCGCGTCGAGCAGTTCGATCTGCCGTCGGGCGCCTTCCGGACCGTCGAAACGGTTCTTCAGGTATTCGCGCATCGATTCAAGCGGCATGCCCGTCGCCGCCAGGCATGCGATGGTGGTCAGCGATTCGATGTCCTTGTCCGAATAGACTCGGTGGCTTGAACTCGGATCGCGGGCGATCGGATCGATGATGCCGATCTGCTCGTAATAACGCAACGTCGATTCGGGCAGTCCGGAAATCATGGACGCCTCACGGATCGAATGCCAGGTGGTCGTCGTATTGCTCATACCCCGCACTCTAAAAACTTAAAGTGCTCGAAGTCCATATTCCGGCGTGTCGTATTGGTCCGACGTCAAACGGCATTGAGCGGGCAATGGAAGAGCCGGTATCCGAAAAGTGGATCTGTCGCACGACTCCATTTTCATGTCCTTTTCGGCAATCGTGCGGCTTTTTCGTCCGTCTGTATGGGAACCGACGGACGAAAAAGCCCACGCATGCTCAGGCGGCGGTGATCAGCTCCGAGGAATCCATGTCGAAATCGGCCATCGCATAGGAATGGATGGCGGGATCCTCATACGTGCTCATATAGTAGGTGTTGGTCTTGGACGAATAGCCGCTGGTGAACAGCGTGCGTTCGAACTGGCCGTTGCCCATCTTGGCCATGCCATCCACCATCTGCACGGAACCAAGGGTGTGGAACAGGCGGGACACATTGGCCGCCTCACCCTCCTGCTGCGGATAGTGCGTGTTGGCGTAGGCCACTCGCACGAAACGCGACGGGGAGCTCACGTCGCCCGGAATGCCGTGCATGCTCACGCCGGCGCCCCAAGCGGACAGGGACGCCTTGCCCCACGTGGCCGGCTCGGCCATCTCGTTGCCGACGCACATGTAGTTGCGCAGATTCTCCATATGGAAGCCGAACGTCGGCTGGTTGGTCAGCACGTCTACGTCGTCATGGTGCACATGCATGCCGTCCGCCATCTGTTCGACGACGATGCTGCGCTCGCTGTCGCCGATGATCCAATGCAGCAGCGACTCCTGCTGGCCGGGCACGATCTGGGAGACGAGGGTCACGTTCTTCAACGCCTCCTCGACTTCGTCGACGGAATCGAAATTGCGTGCCACCCACAGCGGGAATTCGAAGGTCGCGACGTTGTCGGTGCCTTCGACCGGCTCATGCACGAACTCCGCGTAGCCGGGGAAATTCAATCCCGCGATGGCCAGACCATGCTCGTTGGCGCAGTCGAAATACATCGGACGGTCGGCCATGACCACGCCCACGCCGATCACCGCGTTCGGCGTGGCCTTGCCGCTCGCGCCGAACACGTTGTCGTAGTGGTAGCCGCGTGGAGTGGCTAGGATGCTTTCGCCGTATGAGAAGCTCCAGTCGAGGTTGCGGCCGAAATACATGTTTCCCTCTTCGTCGGAGAAACGAACGCCAGTGCACATGATGGACTTCCTTCCTTTGTTTGATTGACCCGGTGCGTTCATCATACGCATGGACGGCTGGACGAACCACGGCTTCCGCCGACGGATAAACATAAAGGGTGGCCAAAAATGCCAAGAGTCGTTGAAAATGAAAAAATCCCCTTGTTTCCAAGGGGATTTTTCGAATGGCTCCTGCGACTGGGCTTGAACCAGTGACCGTCCGATTAACAGTCGGATGCTCTGCCAACTGAGCTACGCAGGAATGCGCTGTGCACAAGACATGAATTATACGCGGTAAAACGCAAAATGCAAATCCCGCGCGTGTCTCCCTTGCTGCGGCGGGACTACCGTCACATGCTGATCTTCGTCAACGGCATGGCGGAATCGATTGCGAAATCCGGTTCGGACGGTTTCACGCCGCTCTCCACCAGGTTCACGCCCAGCATGGCCACCATAGCGCCATTATCGGTGCACAGTTTGATTTGCGGGATACGCACTTCGACGCCATGCTTGGCTCCGACCTCCAACAGTTTGGCGCGCAGTTGGGAGTTCGCGGAGAAGCCGCCGCCAACGATCAGGGTCTTCGAACCGTACTGCTCGCAACCGCGCATCGCCTTCTTGGCGAGCACCGTCGCGACGGAATCGGCCAACGACGCGCACACGTCGTCGATGGGAATCTCATTGCCTTCCGCCTGCTGTTGTTCGATCCAACGCGCCACGGCCGTCTTCACGCCGGAGAAACTGAAATCGTACGGATGCTGCTGCCCCGCCTTGCCTTGTGTAAGGCCCTGAGGCACTTTGATGGCATGTGGGTTGCCCAGCTGCGCGTGACGGTCGATGTGCGGGCCGCCGGGATACGGGAAACCAAGCAGACGCGCCACCTTGTCGAAGCATTCGCCGGCAGCGTCGTCGAGAGTGGTGCCGACCACGTCGATATGCCGCGCCACGTCTTCGACATGCAGCAGCGAAGTGTGCCCGCCCGACACAATCAACGCAAGCGTGTCCTTGGGGAACGGTCCGAACTGCAGCTGCGTCACCGCGATATGTCCGATGACGTGGTTGATGCCGTAGATCGGCTTGTTCGCGGCCCATGCCAACGATTTCGCGCCGGACACGCCGACCGCGAGACAGCCGGCGAGGCCGGGTCCCGCGGATACGGCGATCGCGTCGACGTCGGACAGCGTCATGTTCGCGTCGGCCAGAGCTTTGGAGACGCATGGCACGAACGCTTCGGCGTGCGCGCGAGAGGCGATTTCGGGAATCACGCCGCCGTAGCGGGCGTGCTCGTCCATGGAGGACGCGACCACGTTGGAAATGAGGGTGCGTCCCTGCACCACGGCCGCCGCCGTTTCGTCACAGGTCGATTCGATGCCGAGTACGATTGGTTCGCTCATTGCTGCTCCGTTGTGTGTGTTGCTGAAGTGTGCTCTGTATCCGCTGTTGCGCTGAAGCCGACGACGCGCGGCTCCAAGTCGAGGCTCATGGTGTACGCGTCGATGCCTTCTGGCTGGTAGTAGCGTTTGCGCAATCCCATCCGCGTGAAGCCGAACCTTTCGTACAACGCCAATGCCGGCACGTTGTCGACGCGGACTTCCAGAAGCATGCGTTTGGCGCCCTGCCGACGCGCCGAGACGATCAGTGTTTCGAGAAGCGCCGCCGCTATCCCCTGCCGTTGGTATGGTCTGCCGACGCCGATCGTCATGATCTCCGCGTCGTCGCCGTCGTACCAGTAGCCTGCGTAGCCTCGGACGACGGGATCCGCCGTCTGTACGGCATCGCCTTCAATGTCAAGCAGATACGTGCGTGCCAGAGCGTGGAATTCCTGCCGTACGGACTGTTCGCTCCACGCGCCGCGGCCGAACAGGTCCTTTTCCAATGCGGCGATCTGTCCGACGGCGGTGTCTTCCGGAATCTGGGAATGGTCGACGATCATGGGCGTGCCGTCACTCCGTTCGTTCGGCGCCGGCATGGTTGAGCACATGCTTGAGCGGGTTGGGCACTGACACGTCCGGACGACGCAGATATAACGGTTCGACGGGGGTCGGTTCTGCCAACGCCTGTTCGCTGGTGGTGAAGGCCGCGAATCGCGCCAATCCTTCCGCGCCTTCGTCGAGCAGAGCATGGTCGTCGACTTCGCCGAGGGAGGCAATCGCATTCCACGACTGCGCGTATTTGACCGCACCATGGCCGATGACGTCGACGACGTACGGCTTGCCCGTGTCGGCGAGCTTCGTAAGAACGTCATTGACGCGCATCGTGATGGAATCCGGATAGTCGATGTCCATGTCGATCAACGTTATGGGCGATTGTCCGACGCCGTCCGCAACGGTGCCGCCGTCATACAGCGCGAAATACAGTTGCCGGCGACGCGCGTCGTTGACGGCAAGCGTCAGATGGCGGCGATCGTCCGTAGCTTGAGTATGTGCCAGGCATTGCGGCGCGAGCACGTCCTGTCCGACCAGTTGCGCGCCTGTGGCGAAGGCCAATGCCTTGGCCGCGACGATGCCGGCGCGCAGGCCGGTGAATGGCGCCGGTCCGACGCCGACGACGATGCGGGTGATGTCCGACGCCTGCAGTCCGGCCTGTTCGACGGCTTGCGCGATGTTCACCTGCAGTTTCTCGACATGGGTGCGCGAATCCGTTTCGACGATGGGTTCATGTCCGACCACGCCTACGGTCGAACCATATGAGGTGTCAATCACCAGTGTCTGCATATGCTTGAAAACTCCTTGTGCCAAACTGCCAACCACTGTACAACCGGCGCTGGAAGCCACGGCATGCGGTGCGGTCGGCCACGTCGGATGCGTCTTAGACAGGGTCAGCGTTTTCCCGCGGTGAAATCGAACGAATCCCAGGCAGCGCCCACCGGCACCAACGTCACCGTGCGTGCGCCCGCGCTGGTCAGCTCGCCGTCCGCGGTCACGGCGGGCGCGTCAAGCGGACGGTCGATGTGGATTTCAAGCCGTTCCGGAGCCAATGCGGCGGCCATCTGCTCGCCCCATTCCATCAGGATGACGGTATGCTCGCCCGGATCCTCCAATTCCTCGTCCAAGCCGAGCGATTCCAATTCGTCCAATAGCCGTCCGACCGTGTCTTGTCCGGGCGCGTAGGCGTTGCCGCCGAGCCTGTAGGCGTCGACGTGCACCAGATGCGCCGGCGAACCGTCCGCGAACCGTCCCTCAAGCTCGCGTGCGATGGTGAAGGTCGGCGAGACGATGGGCTCTCCGATGCCAAGTCCCACGCCGAACCCTTGCGCGAACGTGGTCTTGCCGGCGCCAAGCGGACCGGACAGCAACAGCACGTCGCCTCCACGGGCAAGCTTCGCCAAACGCTCCCCCAACGCCTGCATGTCCTCGCCGGTGGCGGCTGTGATGGTAATGGTGTTGCTCATGCGGCACGTCCTTTGCGGCTGATCAGTTCGATGGACCGTTCCAAAGCATAGACCGGGTCCGAGCCATTGGTTTTGCTTTGCTCGTCGGCCCATGCGAGCATCTGGATGCATGCGCTCATGCCGCTTGACGTCCATCCGGATAGTTGCCGGGTCGCGTTCTTCAACACCCAGGGGTTCGTTTTCGCCTCGGCCGTGGAAATGGTGCCCGCACGCACCGCCGACGCCTTCGCCATCGTCCGCAGCTTCATGGCCAGCGCGCCGATAAGCGCGATCGGAGCGGTGCCCTGTTCCACGGACGATCGCATGGCGATGATCGCGTCCGCCGTACGTCCCGACAACGCGAGGTCGGCGACACGGAAGCCATCCACCTGCGGATTGGAGGTGAGATATTGGTTGACGCGGTCGAGCGTCATGGGATTGTCGTCGAAATCGAAGCATAACTGGCCGACCATGGCCGCAAGCTCGCCGGTCCTATCCCCCAACACGGCCACGAGTTGCTGCGCGGCCATCGGCTCGACGCGGCGTTTGCGCCGTTCGAAGCATTGCATGACGAAGTTGAGTTTGGCCTCGGGCTTCTTCAGGTCGGCGACAGCGTCCTTGTACGCTCCGGCCTTGGTGAGCTGCTCCACCAGACGTTTGCCCTTCACACCGCCCTCATGCTGGCAGATGACGATGCACGCGTCCGCCGGCTCCTTGCACGCCTGTCTGCAGTAAGAGACCATGGCGTCGCCCAGTTTTTCGTCCGCGTTCTGCAGGTTGGTGACGATGACGATGGCGCGATCCGCAAGCAATGATGGGCTTACCGCCTCGTCGAAGGCGTAATGGTCGGCGTTTGCCGCGTCGAGTTCGATGGTTTCCGCGTCGGGATACCGGCGTTGCGCCTCGTGTTTGAGGTCGCGCACCGTCTGGTCGTTCAGGTACGAGTCGCCTCCGTACACGAGGTGGAAGGGCGTGGTGGCTGCGGATGGTTTCGGCATACCATTCAATCTCGCCGTATCGGTGGACAAAACCGGCATGGCCTATTCCTCCCATTGCAGTTCGCGCAATGCCTTCCGAGTACGTTCCATCCACATGCGCAGCCGTTCCACAGGGTTGGCTGTCAGACGTTTTCCGGGCAGATCGGGTTCCTGGACCATCATGCGTCCGAACAGCCGGTGCGTCATGATCGCGGCGGCCGCGCAGGCGGCTTCCACCACGCAGACGAGGACCGCTCCCCCGACGCCTCCGGCCCACGGTATCGTGGCCTGGCTGCCGGAACCCAGTTCAAGGGCGGTCAGTTCCATGACCGCGGTGCCCCAGGAGGCCGCACGGGCCAGTTGCAGGCCGAGCCACGGAATCAGCCATGAGACGGCAAGACTGGCCAGGCCGGCCAATGTGGCGAAACCCACGAACGGCGCCACCATCAGATTCGCCGGTATGGAGAACACCGGCAGTTCCGGTTCGATGAGCACCTGGATCGGCAGGGTGAACACTTGCGCCGCTATGGTCATGGACAGAACCTCGGCCACGAACCGTGGCAGGACCGGTTCCATCCATGCGTTGAGGGTGTCGGCGAACAGCACGATGCCGAGCACCGCGGCGCAGGACAGGGCGAATCCGAAGCTTTGCGACATGTGCGGGCATGCCATCAGCATAGCCAATGTGGTCCAGCTCAACGACGCCATCGCCTGGCCTCGTCTGCCGATGAACAGGCATGCCGCGCCGGACAATCCCATCAAAAGCGCGCGGGATACCGAATCCGACGGAAACACGCATGCCGACAGCATGATGTACGACATGGCGACCAGCAGTGCGGTGAATCGTCGCGGCAGAAGGAAGAACGAGCAGACGGAACGCACCAATGCGGCGGTCACGGCCAGATGGCCGCCGCTGACCGCCATGAGATGCACGATTCCGGACCTTTGGAACGCGTCCTCCACCTGTGCGGCGTATGTGGAATCGATGTCGGTGCCATCGCCTTCGGCCGGCACGTAGTCCTGTCCGAGAACACCCAATGTCAGTCCGGGGACGAGCACTTTCCCTTGGTCGGAAAGACGTGCGGTTTGGACGAAGAACGCCTCCTGCATCATGCCGATGGCACGCATCGGCAGGTTTGGCGGCCTGACGTGTTCGACTGTCGTGACGTCGGTCAGCCACAACGGCATGGCACCGTATCGCGCTTCGGAGATGCGACCCACGATCTTGTAGGTGCCGTCCTGTTTGAGTTTGCCGCATTCAGGCCGGTCCGCGTATATACGCGCTCGTGCCGAACTGGTTTGCCGTACGCCGTCGATGGTGACCGATGTGATGCGCGCGCGGCACGGCAGTCGTTCGACCGTCTGTCGGAGATGACGGTCGGCGAGGTGGCGCGCGCTGTGACGACGACGGAAGCGTCGCCTTCCGCGGCCGCCCGAGAAGCCGGGTCGCGCCATTGCAGCAAATCATAGGTCAACGCGCTTGCCGCGCAAACCATCGCAGCGATCGCGCAGACCGTGACGCTCGCATGCCAGAGCGTTATCCGTCGTCGAACGGACGCCGGCAATCGTGGGAAGGGCAGTCCCGCCAGGACCGCCAGCGGTATCATGCAGGTGAGAACGGCCGGCAAAGCGCCGAGCATGCCGTCATGCGACATGCAATATGCGAAGCCGGCGTGCGCGGCCAGACTGGCCGCCCAACCGCATATTGCGGCCGGCAGCAGTCTCCAGTCTCGGCTCCCGCGCTCCCTGGTCAGCCAATCGCGTGTGCCCGTCATCTCACGCACACTTGGTCACGGAACTTCGCCAGAGTCTTCGAACCGATGCCCTTGACTTCCAGAAGCTGGTCGACGTTGTCGAACCGTCCTATCTGTGTTCGATAGTCGAGGATGCGCTGCGCGGTGACCGGTCCGACGCCTTTGAGGGTCTGCAATTCGCCTAGGTCTGCGGTGTTGAGGTCAAGCTGGTTCGATTGCTGCGCTCCGTCTTGCCCGTCATGGCTGTCCGGTGTGGACGCGTCCTGCGTCGGCCCGTTTTCTTGCGGTGCCGGCGTTTGTTCCGTTTGCGGGGCCTGTTGCGGCCGCTGTTGGGCCTGTGAGCGTATCTGCGACCGCGAATGCTGCAGTTCGCTGTAGTGGATCGTCTGTTGGACGAGCATGGTCAGGCTCGCGCACAGCGCGCACGACAAAGTGAGGATCGCCATGAGCGCGTGGAACGGGCGGAACGCCAATCGTGGCCTGTCGCGTTTCGGCCGCTCCCCCTCGTCGGGTTTGTCCGTCGGCCGGACGCCGGCGAGCTCCGCCAATGTCGGTTTCGCGTCATGCGTCTTCCGCTGCGGCATCGGTCGTGCGGGTTCGTGTGATGCGGACGGTTCGTCCGATTGCGCCTCCATGGCCGTAAGGCTGTTGGGTCGGGACGGTTTTTCGGGCATGCCCAATCCCCGCAGCCGCTTCGTGGCGGCCGGCATGCCAGTGCCGCCGTCCGCCGTGTGGATGGCACGGATGGGGTGAGTGCCGCGAAATGCAAATATGCCCATGCATCCAACATTGGAGGATGCATGGGCATACTGTCCAGCCGAAACGGCTCCTGTGGTCGGAGAACGCGGGTTATCCACATTCCTGGCGTGTCGCCATGGTGCGGAAGAACCCGCGTCCTCTTATGCGGGCCGTCTCGTCAGAAGATCATTCCGCGGGAACGATGGAGACGATCTTCGGAGCCTTGACGATGACCTTGCGTGGCTCCTTGCCGCCCAGTCGGTCGGCGACGGCTTCGAGCGCCATCTTCTCCAGCTCCTTCGGATCGATGTCCGGGGAGACCTCGAGCTTGGCGCGCACCTTGCCCTTGATCTGCACGACCGCGGTGACGGAATCCTGTCCGACGTAACGTTCGTCGGCCTTCGGCCAGTCGGCGTGCGCCAGGGATTCGGTGTGGCCGAGCTTGCTCCACAGTTCCTCGCAGATGTGCGGGGCGATCGGAGAGAGCATCAGGATCAGCGGTTCGACGGCGGCGCGCGGCACGGCGTCGAGGCTGGTCAGATGGTTGTTGAGCACGATGAGCTTGGCGATGGCCGTGTTCGGACGCATGGCCTCCATCTCGACGGTCACGTCGGCGATCGTGTTGTTAAGCAGCTTCAGCGTCTTCGTGTCAAGCTCGCCGTCGGTGACGCGCACCTCGCCGGTGGTCTCGTCGATGACGTTACGCCACAGGCGCTGCAGGAAACGCATGGAGCCGACCACGTTGCGGGTGTTCCATGGACGGGATTCGGCCAGCGGGCCCATGCCCATCTCGTACAGGCGGAAGGTGTCCGCGCCGTAGTTCTCATACATGTCGTCAGGCGTGATGATGTTCTTCAGGCTCTTGCCCATCTTGCCGAACTCGCGGTTGGCATGCTGGCCGTTCCATGTGAACGTCGGCTCGCCGTTGGCGTCGGCGGGACCTTCCACCACTTCGGCGGCCGGCACGTACTGGCCGCGGTCGTCGGTGTAGGCGTATGCCTGGATCATGCCCTGGTTGAACAGCTTGTGGAACGGTTCCATGGAGTCGACGTAGCCGAGGTCGAACAGCACCTTGTGCCAGAAGCGGGAGTACAGCAGGTGCAGCACGGCGTGTTCGACGCCGCCGATGTACAGGTCCACGCCGCCGGACTTGCCGGCGGTCTTGTTGTGGTCCGGACCCATCCAGTAGTCGAACTCGTCCTTCTCCACCATGTGCTTGGTGTCGGTCGGGTCGAGGTAACGCATGTAGTACCAGCAGGAGCCGGCCCAGTTCGGCATGGTGTTGGTGTCGCGGTAGTAGGTCTTCTTGCCGTCGCCCAGGTCGAGCTCGACCTTGACCCAATCCTCGTTGCGGCTCAGCGGCGCCTCCGGGTTGGATTCGGCGTCGTCCGGATCGAACGTCTTCGGACTGTAGTCGGGCACGTCCGGCAGGTTGATCGGCAGCTGGTCGTCGGGCAGCAGGTGCGGGGTGCCGTCCTCGCCGTAGACGATCGGGAACGGCTCGCCCCAGTAGCGCTGGCGGCTGAACAGCCAGTCGCGCAGACGGTAGCTGACGGTGCCCTTGCCGACGCCGGCGGATTCGAGCCAGGCGTTGACCTTGTCGATGGCCTCGTCCACACGCAGGCCGTCGAGGCTCAGGGAATCGCCCTTGGCCTTGGTCGCGTCGATGGAGGAGTTGATGACGATGCCGTCATGGGAGCCGAACGGCGCCTTGCCCTCATAGTTGGCGAGGTCGTCGCCGGATTCCGGCAGCGGCTTGACGGTGTAGATGACCGGCAGGCCGAACTTGACGGCGAAATCGTAATCGCGCTGATCGCCGCCCGGCACTGCCATGATCGCGCCGGTGCCGTAGTCCATGAGCACGTAGTCGGCGGTGAACAGCGGCAGCTTAGCGCCGGTGATCGGGTTGATGGCGTACAGGCCGGTGAACAGGCCGGTCTTCTCGCCCGCCTCGTCCACGCGGTCCTTGGCGGTCTTGGCTTCGGCGGCCAGACGGTACGCCTTCACGGCCTCGACCGGGGTGGCGTAGCCGCCCTTCCAATCCTCGGGGGTTTCCGCCGGCCATTCTTCCGGAACGTTCTCAAGCAGGTGGTGTTCCGGGGAGACGACTGCGAACGTGGTGCCGAACAGCGTGTCGGGACGGGTGGTGTAGATCTCCATGTCCTTGACGCCATCCGGGGTCTCGACGTCGAAATGCACGGAAGCGCCGTGGGATTCGCCGATCCAGTTGCGCTGCATGAGCTTGACCTTCTCAGGCCAGTCGATGGTGTCGAGGTCTTCGATCAGACGGTGGCCGTACGCGGTGATGCGCATGGACCACTGGCGCAGTTCGCGCTGGAACACCGGGAAGTTGCCGCGTTCGGACTTGCCTTCGGCGGTGACCTCCTCGTTGGCGAGCACGGTACCCAGGCCCGGGCACCAGTTGACCGGGGACTTGGAGATGTAGGCCAGACGAAAGTCGTTGAGCACGTCGGCCTGCTCGGCTTCGCTCAGGTCGGCCCAGGCCTTGCCTTCGAAGCCCGGGATGGCGCGCTTGCCGGATTCGAACTGTTCGACGAGCGTGCTGATCGGACGGGCGCAGCCCCTGGAGCCGGACGGGTTGGTGGCGTCCTCGTCGTACCAGGCGTCGTAGATGCGGGAGAAGATCCACTGGGTCCAACGCACGTAGCCGGGGTCGATGGTGGCGAAGGAACGACGGTTGTCGAAGCTCAGGCCCATGCGGTGCAGCTGGCGGCGCATGTTGGCGATGTTCTGTTCGGTGGTAATGCGCGGATGCTGGCCGGTCTGCACGGCATACTGCTCGGCCGGCAGGCCGAAGGCGTCGTAGCCCATGGCGTGCAGCACGTTCTCGCCCTTCATGCGGTGGTAGCGGCTGACCACGTCGGTGGCGAGGTAGCCCAGCGGGTGGCCGACGTGCAGGCCCTTGCCGGACGGGTACGGGAACATGTCCATCGCGAAATAGGACGGGCGGCCTTCGGCGTTATGGCCCTTGCCGTCCTTCAGGTCGCCGTTGACGTTGGCGGCCCAGAAGGTGCCTTCGTCATCCCAGATCTTCTGCCATTTCTCTTCGATGCCCTGCGCCAGCTTCGCGTTGTAGCGGAACGACGGTTCGGCGGATTCGTTCGGTTGCGCCTGCGCGCTTTTCTCAGTGTCACTCATAATGCATGAAATTAGCCGCGCAACTGGACACTTCGCAAGGAATCAACCACTATTCAGGCACGTGCGCCGCCGTTATTTTCCGATGCCGCGGACGCGCCGGAGGACGGGGCCTTGGCCGTTGCCTTCGGCGGATTCATGGACGCGTCGGGCGTGTATCCGATCGACTTGCCCATGTCGGCCGCGGCCTTCTGCCACGAGCCGTCCTTGACCATGGCGCGCAATGCGGCGTCGATTTGCCCGACCAGCTCGTCCTGTCCTGATTTGACGGCGATGCCGTAGGACCAGGTGGTGTCGGGAACGTCGACGATCTTCAGATGGTCGCCTGTGTTGTTCGACGCCAATCCGGCCGCGATCGCGTCGTCGGCGGCGACGGCGTCGGCCTCGCCGATCATCAGCGCCGTCATGCATTGCGGATACGTGTCGCGTTCCGCCACCGTCGTGCGGATGTTTTTCGTGCGGTTGCGGATGTTGTCGGCCGCCGCGCTTCCAGCGACCGCGCATACGGTTTTATCGGACAGGCTGTCGGTTCCGGTGATTTCGGATGCGCTGTCGGAGCGGATGAGCAGCGCCTCCCGGACCGTCAGATATGGTCCGGCGACGTCGGCCTCACCATCGTGGGTCCCGTCCATGGAGAAGGAATCCACGACCATGTCCACCGTGCCGTCGGTGAGCGCGGAGGCTCGCATGGCCGGGGACAGCTGTTTGAACACGATCTGCTTTTCCGCGTATCCGAGGGTTTTCGCCACGTATTTGGCCACGTCGATGTCGAAGCCGGAGTATTCGCCTCCATGCAGGTATCCGAGCCCCGGCTGGTCGGCGGCCACTCCTATCGCGATCGTCGGCCCCTGCGCCGCGCCTTCGGTCACCACGGAAACCGATGTGCCGCACGCGCCGGCGCCGGCCGCAAGTAATGCCGCGCATGCCGCCGCGGCCACGTATCGCGCTTTTCCCATCATGGACGTCACTTGAACATGCGCGACCGGGTGAGGAACCAGGTGACGATCGCCGAAAGGACCAGTGAGATGCCGATGATCACCGCGAAGCCCCATGGCTTGTCCGTGAGGGGCATGCCGAGCATGCCTTCCTGGAAGTTCATACCGTACATGGAGAAGATCAGGGTCGGAATCGACAGGGTGATGGAGATGATGGTGAAGATGCGCATCACGTTGTTCAGGTTGTTCGACACTATCGATGCGAACGCGTCGGTCATGTTGGCGAGAACGCCGCTGTAGATGTTGGCCATCTCGATTGCCTGCTTGTTTTCCGTGATGACGTCGTCGAGCAGGTCCTCGTCCTCCGGATACTGCTTGAGCCGCGGCAGCGTGGTTAGCTTCTCCATGACGATTTCGTTCGATTTGAGGGATGTGGTGAAGTAGACCAATGTCTTGCTCAGTTCCAGCAGCATGAGGATCTCTCGGTTTTGCATGGAGTGGCGCAGCTTCAGTTCGAGCTTGTCGCTTTCGCGGTCGATGATGCGCAGGTAACGCAGGTACATGGTGGCGTTGCGGTACAGGATCTGCAGGATGAACCGGGTCTTCATGTATGTGTTGAAGCCGCGGATGGTGCCTTCCATGAACGGGTGCAGCACGGGCGTGTCCTGCATGCAGACGGTGATGATGGCGGACTGGGTGATGATGATCGACAACGGGATGGTCTCGTACCAGTCGCGGCCGCCGCGTTCCTCCACGGTAGGAATGTCCACGATGATCATCGTGTAGTCGTCCTCGACGTCGACGCGCGAGCGTTCCTCGTCATCCAGAGGGGCGCGCAGGTCGGCCAGGTCGATGCCGGTTTCCATGGACACGTTGGCGAGCTCCACGTCGGTGGGCGCCGAGAGACATAACCAGGAGCCGTTCTCCGGTTTTTGGATTTGCTCCACCTGGCCGTTAATCGTTCTGAACATTCTCAACATGTCTCTCACCCGCCTTTCGCGCTTTCCAACGTTCTATCGCTGTACGGAAGCCCGATCCGCATGCGGAACGATCGCCGGATTCCCGGCTCGCCGCATGGTCGGGCAAACAACCTCATTAAGGATAGTCCCACCGTGAGAATTTGCCGTACGGACGGCGGTGATTTCATCAAGAGTTCACTTTGGATGATGTTTTCGGCGCCGTGTATTGGATGCTTATTGGATGATCGGCTTCCACAGCGGCATGCCGGGCGCGCGCAACGATTCGGGACCGTTCTCCCAGTCGGCGAATGATGCGATGGCGGGGCCTTGGTTGAATTCCTCAAGCTTCCAAGTGGGACGGTCCGCGTTCCTGGGGTCGGTGTGCGGGGTCATGCGCGTCCAGAAGGCGTTGCGCATCGCGCCGACGTTGTTGAGATCGTCGGGGTCCATGTCGAGCAGCACCGCCACGGTGGCCACGATCCATGAGCCGTGGCCGACGAGAAGCAATGTGGTAGGCATTGTCTCGTCATGGTGTTTGGCGACGATGTCGCGCACGGCTTCCGCGCCGCGTCGGCCCGTATGGATGCGGCTTTCCACGCCATGCTTGGTTTCGCCTCCCGTGTGGGCGCGCCAGGAATGGTAGTCGTCGGCGTAATGCTCGCAGATCTCCTCGCGGGTCATGCCCTCCCATTCGCCGAAGCTGCGTTCGCGCAGACGCGGGTCGAGTTCCACGTCCAGCCCCATGAGGTCGGCGAAGGCGTGCGCGGTCTGCTGCGCGCGGAACAGATCCGATGAGACGACGAGCATGCGGCGGGCCGCGGCGGGCGCGTTGTTGATTTCGTCGACGTCGGCCAGATGGGCGTTGCCGTATGCGGGTTGCGCGAGCTGGTCGTTATGTTCGGCGAGATGCGCGACTTTCGCCCAATAGTAGGTTTTGGCGAGTTCGTACGCGCTTTGGTCCGCCTGCCACCGTCCGACGATGTCGAGGGGAATGTCGATTTGTCCTTGCAGCCGTCTGGCGAGATTGTATGCGGTGCGTCCGTGGCGCAGGAACAGTACTTCGTCGATCATGGTTCTCGCTTTCTTGGTTTTCGCATCCGATCAGCGGATTGCCCGGAAGCCGACGGGAAACGGTAAAGAAAAAGGCTTCCGAATCTCTCCGGAAGCCTTCCAATCGTGGAGCTAAGGGGATTCGAACCCCTGACCCTCTCCATGCCATGGAGATGCGCTACCAGCTGCGCCATAGCCCCAATGTCTGCTCTGCAAACCTTGTATAAGATACAACACAGAGCAGAATCATGCAATTCGCGGCGTGTCGGGCACGTGGTCGAGGAAAGCCCCGGCCGCATGCCTCATAGGCTATTTCGAAGTGTCCGTCCCATTGCCTGACGTGCCGGATGATGTGCCATTGGGATTCGAACCGTTCGGCGTCGGATTCTGGTTCGTGGATGTCGAACCATTCGGCGTGGTGGTCGTCCCCGCGCCCGACTGTCCCGAATTGTTGGTGCCTGACGTCGATCCGTCGGATGGCGTAGTGGAGTCCGTGGACGAATCCGTCTTGTTCGAATCGTCTCCGGTGTTGGTGGACGAGTCCGAGCCGTCGGTGGACGTTCCGGTGCCGCCGGTTGTGGAATCCGTCTTCTTCCCGGTGTCCTTGCCGTTGTTCCTGTCGGAGTTCGTGGTGGAATCCTTATCGGTGTCCGTCGTGCCGGACTGGTTCTGCATATTGTCCTGCGTGCCGTTGTTTCCGCTGCCGTAGGTGGAATCGCCGGCATTGTCATCCGACGGCGTCTGCTTGCTGTTGACCATGTCACGCACCACGGTATCGGTTCCATGTCCGCCCGTGAATGCCAGGATCAGTCCGGCGCTCACGGCCACGCCGATAAGCGCGCTGACGATCGCGATGACGATCGGCGCACGCTTGCCATGCAGCCAAGCGTCAAACGACGCCCGGCGTCCAGCATGCTGGATACTTCCGCCGGCATTGTCCGGAAGCATGTTCGATTCGCGTCCTCCGGCCTGCGCGGAGGAGATGACACGGCCTGACGTTGCGGGCATCGCCGTGGTCGTATCCCCGTCCACGGACGTCATGACCGTGGTCTCATCGGATTCCTCCGCGGACAGCGTCTTGGTCTGCTCGCCCTCGGATTCGGCGGGAGCGATCACCGTGGTGGCGTCATCGCCGCTCTTGCCGGCACCGTCCGTACCGTCCTTGTCGTTGGCCACGAACGGTACGGCGTTTTGCAGCTTCTCCCCCCGACGCCTTGAGCACGTTCTTGTACACCTGCGTCGCAACGGCCGAGACGATGGAACCGGCGGCGACGCCAATCACCGATCCCGCGATGCCGATTTTTGCGGACAGCAGGAACGAGGTCACCGCGGCAAGCGCGCCCGCGAAAATCGATGAAAACGATATGCCCTTAAAAAAATTCTTCACAGAGCATGACGGTAGCCGATTACGCTTTGAAAAAACTTGCGATTCTGTGAAAAGCTTGGAAAAAACTTGGGAACGGGACGCGCGTCATCCCCCGTTTCGTCGGCGGCTATAGCTGCGGATGCTCCCACTGCTCGGTGTCGGCGATCGCCGGACCATGGTTGTAGTCGACCAGACGCCACCGCAGCGCGCCCTGCAGTTCCAACGGCGCCAGCCGCACCCAATGCGCGTTGCGCATCGACAGAATGTCGGCGAAATCGCCATGCACTTCGCTCAATCCCAGCAGCGTCTGCAACGTCTGCGAGATCCAGGCGCCATGCGAGAACACGTACAGGTCGGTATCGGAGCCGGCCTTCGACGCCCAATCGTTCACGCCTCGACACCACGCCTGCCGACGTTCTGCTTCGGTTCTGCGCCATACTTGAGCTCGCCGCCGCGGAACTGGGCCCATGACAGATAATCCTCGGGGAACCGTTTGGCGAGCTCTTCGACGGCGATGCCTTCCCAATCGCCGAAGCTGCGTTCTCGCACACGGACGTCGGGATGCACGTCGAGTCCGAGCGGGTCGGCGAACGCGTGTGCGGTGGCGGCCGCGCGTTGAGATCGGAGCAGACAACCAGCTGGCATGCCGCTTCGGGATGACGGTCCACGTACAGTTCACGCAATGCGGACGCGGTCTGGCGAACCTGCCACATACCCACTTCGTCGAGCGGAATGTCGATCTGTCCCTGCAGCCTGTGCTGCGCGTTGTATGCGGTGCGTCCGTGGCGCACCAGTGTGATGGAACGCACGTGTGGCGTCATGGTCTCATCATGGTCGAGTTCGACGTTTCTGGGCATGCCTCTCACCTATCTGCCGGTTGTCTTTCCGATTTATTGCCTGTCTGCCGTCGTATTCGGATTGCTGGGACGGCGCATACCAAAACGTGCCTTCCGCATGATTTTCGGGAAGGCACGTTTCGATGATGGATGAAAAATCACGCTTCGCTGGAAACCGTCGGCTCCTGCTCGCCCTCGGCGTGTTCGAGCTGCAGGTCGATGCTCGGGCAGTCCTTCCACAACCGTTCGAGACGGTAGTATTCGCGGGATTCCTGGTGCATGACGTGGATGACGAAATCACCGTAGTCGAGCAGCACCCACTGGCCTTCGGTCAGGCCTTCGCGGGAGCGCGGCTGGCGTTTGCCGGCCTTGAGGTACAGGTCCTTCTCGATTTCCTCGGCGACGGCGAGCACCTGGCGTTCGTTCGAGGCGCTGGCGATGAGCATCGCGTCGGTGATGGCCAATGGTTCGGTAACGTCGAACGCCACGATGTCGGTGGCCTTCATGCGGTCGGCCGCGGCTGCGGCGATGCGGATGGCGTCGATGGAATCTTGCAATGCAGGCATGTTCAGCGCTCCCATTCGGGCTTCCAGCCCTCTACTACGTGTTGCGTGTTTTCGGAATAGACCATGGAGTCGGACGGGACGTCGTGGCGGACCACGGAGCCGGCTCCGGTGGTGACGCCGTCGCCGACGGTGACGGGGGCGACGAACAGGTTGCCCGCGCCGACGTGCACGTTCGATCCGATGGTGGTGTGGTGCTTGTGCACGCCGTCATAGTTGGCGGTGATGGTGCCGCCGCCGATGTTGGTGTGCTCGCCCAGGTCGGCGTCGCCGACATAGCTCAGGTGCGGCACCTTCGTGCCGTTGCCGATGTGCGCCTTCTTCATTTCCACGAACGCGCCGGCCTTGCTTCCCTCGCCGAGCTCGTTGCCCGGACGCAGATACGTCCACGGGCCGATGTTGGCGGCGCGGCCGATGTGCGTCTCCTGCACGCGGGAGCGTTCCACATGCGCTTCGGCGTCGATGGTGGCGCCGATCAGCGTGGTGTACGGGCCGACTTCGGCGGCTTCGCCGATCACCGTATGGCCTTGGAGGAAGCAGCCGGGCAGGATCACCGCGTCGCGTGCGATCTGCACGTCGTCCTCGATCCACGTGGTGTCCGGGTCGAGGATGGTGACGCCTTCGCGCATCCAATGCTCGCACACGCGCTTGTTGTGCGCCTTGGCGAGCGCGGCGAGCTGCACGCGGTCGTTGACGCCTTCCACGCTTAGCGGGTCGGGGGCGGCGAAAGCGCCGACGGCTCCGTTGGCTTTGGCGGCTTCGAGCGCGTCGGTCAGGTAGAATTCGCCCTGCGCGTTGTTGGATTTGAGGTTGGCGATGGCTTCGGCGAGCAGTTTGGCGTCGAACACGTATACGGAGGTGTTCACTTCGCGTACGGCGAGTTCGCTGCTGTTGGCGTCCTTTTGTTCGACGATGCGCAGCACGTTGCCTTCGCTGTCGCGGATGATGCGGCCGTAGCCGGTCGGATCGTCGAGGATGGTGGTGAGCACGGTCGCGCCGTTGCCGCTTTTCTCGTGAAAGGCGAGCAGCTGGTCGAGCGTGTCAGTGTCGAGCAGCGGCATGTCGGATGCGGCGATCAGCACGGCGCCGTCCAGATCGTCCTTCTGCGTGAGCTGCGCCATCGCGCATTGCACGGCGCGGCCGGTTCCGGGGATGTCGTCCTGGTCGACGATGGTGACGTGCTCGTTGTAGGAGCGTGCGGCTTCGGCGACGCGTTCGGCCTGGTAGTGGACCACCACGGCGAGCGTATCGGGGTCAAGGGCCGCCACGGAGTCCATGACACGGTTCAGGAACGTTTTGCCGGCCAAGGTGTGCAGCACCTTCGGTTTGTTGGAACGCATGCGGGTGCCTTCGCCCGCGGCAAGGATGATTGCGGCGCTCAGTGCCATCTTTCGCCTTCCGTTTTGCTGGTTTTCGCGGGAAACGTCCATTCCAGACGGATTAGTGGAGGACGCTTCGGATTTCAACGCAACCGCGATTGTATAAATAGGGTTCGGACAATGCCGCAGCCGTCGGAAACGCCTTACGACGCTGCGAAACGGAGCGTGCGACGCATCCGTACGCTTCGACGAGTCCGGGCAGGTCGGCTTTGGCGTTCGCCGGACTGGTGGATGGCAGCTGCGTCATCGGCATGCCGTCCAATCCATGCGCCCGAAGCAGCGGAACGCAGAGCTTACGGTACAGTTGCGCGGCTTTCGCGCCAGTGGTGAAGACATGGGCGATTTTCGATCGCATGATTATCGGGGAAAGATCATTGGGCACCGCATTACGGATACTGGCATCGCTCGCTCCATCGATGTCGCACGACTCAATCACATCCCATAACGCCATATGGTGACGCAAAGCGAAATCCCTACGCAACCCCACAATCTGGTCCGGGTCCCGGCACTCGCGCAGACAACCGTCATCATGGAAAACAGCCGCCATGACCGGCCAGAAACGATTGCGCGGATGACCATAATAAAACCGCATCTCACGCGACTTCGGACTTGGCACGGAACCCAACACCAACACGCGCGATCCGGCATCCCAAACCGGACCGAATCCATGTTCCACACGCATGGGCCACTCTCCTACCACCGCATCGAATACCGCGATGCGCCTTATTGTATTACGCAATGTTGCGGCACGACAAACGGACGTGTATGTTGATTGCGGATACGACATGAGCAGCATATTCAAAGGAGAAAACATGCTCGAACCGACCACCGTCTATACGCCATCGCCAAACCGATACGACAGCATGACCTACAACCATGCCGGCGAAAGCGGCCTCAAACTGCCGGCCATATCCCTCGGCTTCTGGCACAACTTCGGCGACACCACCCCATACGACACCATGCGCCGCATCGTGTTCACCGCATTCGACAACGGCATCACCCACTTCGACCTGGCCAACAACTACGGCCCCGAACCCGGATCGGCCGAAAAGAACTGCGGACGACTCCTGCACGAATACTTCCACCACCACCGCGACGAACTCATCATCAGCACCAAAGCCGGCTACGAAATGTGGACCGGCCCCTACGGCGACCTCGGCAGCCGCAAATACCTGCTCGCCTCACTCGACCAAAGCCTCAAACGCCTCAACCTCGACTACGTGGACATCTTCTACCACCACCACATGGACCCATCCACACCACTCGAAGAGACCATGGGCGCGCTCGCCACGGCCGTGAGCAGCGGCAAGGCGCTGTATGTGGGCCTGTCCAATTATGATGGCCCCACACTCGAGAAGGCCACCGCCATTTTGGATGAGATGCATGTGCCGTTCATCATCAACCAGAACCGTTACAACATCTTCGACCGCACCGTGGAACGCAATGGGCTCAAGGAGACCGCGCACCGTCTTGGCAAGGGACTCATCACTTTCTCCCCGCTCGCCCAGGGACTGTTGACCAACCGGTATCTGAACGGCGTTCCGGCGGACAGCAGAATCGCGCATGACGGACGATTCCTGCAGCAGAGCGCGTTGACGCCGGAAAGGCTTCAGCAGATTCGCGACCTGAACGATCTGGCCGCCGAGCGTGGACAGACGCTCGCCGAAATGTCGCTGGCTTGGCTGCTGCACGACGGCATGGTGGCTTCGGTGCTGGTCGGAGCGTCCCGCCCACAGCAGCTGATCGACAACATCGGTGCGCTTAGGAACACTTCGTTCAGCGACGATGAGCTCCGGCGTATCGACAAGATTTCACTGTAGCCGGGCCGCCCCCGCGCGGCAGTCGCGCACGAGGAAGCCGGGCTCCGGACGGAACCGCAACAAATGAGCCGGGGCGCTACGACATCGATCGTACGCGCCCCGGCTCATGGCTTATGCGGTCGTGGATCGCAGGCTCACTCCTGCGGGTAGGAGTCGTCGAAGAAGCGGCGCTCCAGATGCACGATGGTGCGGAACACTTCGGCTTCCGGACCATCGATAGAGCAGTATTCGTTGACCAGGGAGATGAGGTCGCGACCCACTTGCGGAAGTGCGCGCCTTCATGCAGGTCGACCCAGCCCTTGTGCGCCGGCACCTGCTGGATGACGTCGGCGTCGACGGTGCGCTTGGCCCATGCGAGGTACAGCCATTCCATGCAGCAGATCGCGGTGATCAGTTCCGGCCAGCTCTTGTCGGACAGGCTGTCGAGGTATGCGCCGTACTCCTTGTTGGCCGGGGTCGGTTCGGTCGCGTCGTATTCCTCCTGGCTGACGTGATAGGCCTCGAGGAAGTGCTCGAAGTAGGTGGCCTCGTTGTCGGCGAACCACTGCGATTGCGCCGCGAGCATGTCCTTGGTCTCCTGACGTGGGGCGAGTTTGATGAGACGCGCCATCATGCCGTTGTTATAGAACTTGAAGTCCTGGATCAGGTACGCCTTGAGGATGGATTCCGGCAAGGTGTCGTCAAGCAGCTCGCTGACGAAACGCGAGTTGATGGCGTCGTACCAGTCCTCGGTGTTGAGCATGTACATGAGGTCGGCGACGGAGCCGGCTTCCGCGCCCAGCCAGGCGTAGTCTCCGCTGGCGGGTTTCGTTGCTTCTGGAACGTGGTTGGTCATGATTTTCTCTTTTCTTGGATATGCCGGCGGACGGCCGGCATGTTTTCTGTGTTTGTTGTTGGATTGTGAGTTGCGTGGTTCAGGCCACGACGTCGGCCTTGCCTGATTCGAAGCGGTCGAGCACACCGGTTTTGGCGAGCGCCTTCTGTACGAACCACATGAGCGCTCCGCCGAATACGGCTCCGGAGATGACGCAGCAGACGGTGAACACGACGCCTTGCAGTGTCGACCAGCCGGCGGTGACGACCCACTCGTACAGGCCATTGGATAGGCCGGTCAACGCGCCGGCCAGGGTCACGGTGAGCAGGTTCCACTTGCGGTATGCGAAGACCGCGAAGCCGATTTCGGCGCCGAGTCCTTGGGCCATGCCGATCAGCAGTGCGTGCGCCACGCCGAATGGATTGCCCAGCAGCGTTTCGATGACCGCGGCGATGGTTTCGCCGAAGAAGGCCGCGCCGGGCTTGCGGATGATGATGGCCACGAGCGGGCCGGCGAACAGCCACATGAAATGGAAGAGTCCGCCCAGTCCCGGGGTGAGGCTGTCGAACAGGGCGGTCGGGACGGCATAGATGAAGTCCCAGGCCCAGAAGATCACGCCGGATGCGACGGCAACGATCGCGGCCACGACGATGTCGACCACACGCCATTTGACGTTGGGTTTGCGAACTGCGGAAGACTGGTTTTCTTCAGTCATAAAGGTATGTGCCTTTCTCTTATGCAAAGGCACGGGAAGTAGAGAGACGTCCGTGCGCCGGCATTATCCGGTATACGTTCATACGGTTGAAGCGGTCGCTTCCTCTCAGCCATAATGGCCCCCGTGTCCGCAAGCGATATTACATGGTTCGGCGCGTTTCCAGGCTGGTATTCCACATGTCGGCCAAAAGTCTCGTGAAATGGAAAATGGGTTCCGTGTTTTCCGAAAGTCCTGAGCCTTCGGAAAAACACGGAACCCATCGATATGCGGGAAAGCCGCTGTCGGCTATGCCAGGATCGACGCCGTGTCGGTTACCGTGATCAGCGGTTCGAACAAGCGCATCGTGTTGAGCGCCAGTTCCTGGTTCTCCGGGGTGCTGCCGGCGCAGGCGTCGGCCGGAACGCGCACGGCCACGCCGCTATCGGCCGCGGCGAGCACGGTGGTGAGCACGCAGCAGTCGGTGGCCACGCCGCAGACCGTGATTTTCTTGGCTCCGCCGATCGCGTCGATCAGCTGTTGTCCCCATTTGCCGAATGTGGTGCGGTCCACCACCTGATGGCCTTCGGCGAGGGCGGCGGTCTCGTCGGTCAGGTCGTATATCGGGTCGTCCGGCGGTACCAGGAACTGCGGCCAGTCCTTGAAGTAGTCGACCCAGGCGTCCTTTGGTGGAATCGGCGCGACGTAGCGCGTGTAGACCACGCGGTCGCCGAACGCCTTGGCCAGTTTTGCGAACGCTTCGTTGGTGTCGTAGTAGGTTCCGTCGGCGCAGGCCCAAGCGGACCATTCGCTTTCGGCGAATACTTTCTGACGGTCGATGACGACCAGCCACTCATCTTCAGCGATCATCGTATGTTCCTTCCTGTGCGATCGCACCGTTCGTCACTTGGCTTCGATGGCATCCGCCGTTTCGGATGCCGGCAGGTCGGCCTCCTGCTTGGCGATGTCTCCACGCTGGAACGCCAACGCGCCGAACAGGCCGACAAGCAGCGCCACGATCACGCCGAGGTTGGCGGATGCCCAGCTGCCGTCCTTGCCGCCGATCAGGAAGAGGAGGTAGCCCTGCCAGGTCAGCCAGTTCGCGGCGGTGTTGACCACGAGGCCCCAGCCGAGGATGGTGCCGACGGCGAGGATGACGAACGACTTGACGTTCCACTTGCCGTAACGGCCGTTCGGATCATACAGGTCGGGGGTGCTGTAGTCCTTCTTGCGCACGATCACGTCGGTCACGAACATGCCCGCCCATACGGCCATAGGCACGCCGAGGGTGGTCAGGAAGCCTTGGAACGGGCCGATGAAGGTGTCCGAGAAGAAGGTCACGTAGACCACGCCGGCCACGGTGAGCGCGGCGGTGAGGCCGGCGGCCGCGGTGCGGGGCAGTTTGACGCCGAAGCTCAGCAATGCCAGTCCGTTGGAGTAGTTGTCCATGATGGAGCCGGACATGAGGCCCAGCACGGCGACGATGGTGTACGGGATGAGGTACCAGATGGGCAGGATGGAGGCCATCGCGCCGATCGGGTCGTTGCCGACGTTTTCGGCGAGTTTGGCGTTGGATCCGGCGAGCAGCAGGCCGTAGAAGATGAGAAGCACGTTGGCGATGGACGCGCCGAACGTGGTCCAGAAGACGATGCCGCTGTTGGAGGACTTGCGGGGCAGGTAGCGTGAATAGTCGGCCGCGATGTTCACCCAGCCCAGGCCGAAACCGGTCATGACGAAGAAGCAGCAGCCGAGCATGGCCGGCAGGCCGCCGGACGGGATCCGTCCGATGGCGTCGAAGTCGATGTGGCCCCATCCGAGGATGAAGAAGCCGACGGTGATCACGCCGGTCACGATGGTGATGACCTGCTGGCAGCGCATGATCAGGTCGTAGCCGAAGATGCCGGCCACGACCACCAGACCGACCACCACGATGGTGGAGATGAGCTTCGGCGCGGCGCCGGAGCCCCAGCCGAGTTTGGAGATGGTGGAGGACATGGCGAGCACCGCGGTGGTGGTCAATGAGATTTCCCAGCCCAATGTGGCGATCCAGCTCAGCGCGGCCGGCACCTTGGCGCCTTCCACGCCGAAGGTGGCGCGGGTGAGCACCATGGTCGGGGCGTTGCCGCGCTTGCCCGCTATGGAGATGACGCCCACCAGCAGGAACGACACGACCACGCCGATGGTGGTCATGATGGTGGCCTGCCAGAAGGAGATGCCGAATCCCAATGCCCATGCGCCGTACGACATGGCGAACACAGAGACGTTCGCGGCGAACCAAGGCCAGAACAGGCTGGCCGGCGTGCCTTTGCGTTCCTCTTCGGAAATGGTGTCTATGCCCTGTTCCTCGACGGTGAGGGCACCTTTATCCTTGCTCATTTTCGGTTATGTCTCCTTCGCTTCCTTGCACTTTCCGAGAAAGTGCCCGTGCCGGCGGCAAAGCGTTCCTTGTCCGCTTCGCCGAACCGTTCGGACACATCATAACCCAACTTATAGTCATTATGACTATAAGGTTTGCATGGCAAGCAGCTTCTCCACTTCGATTCTGGAAGGACATGTGGCCGGACCCCGTCGCGTCACCGCGATGCGGCCGCCGCGTTGGCGATTCCGACCGCCTCGCGAAGCCCCGTCCCCCGGCTCAGTTCTGCGCACAGCACGCCGGCATGGCAGTCGCCGCGCCGTTGGTGTCGATGGCGTGGACCGGGAATCCCGCGACGAGCTCGGCCTCCGCCCCCGGTCGGGCCAGCCATGCGCCGCCTTTGCCGACGCGGACGATCAGCGCGGAGTCCAATCTCCGTGCCATCCGCTCAATCAGCGTGCGGAACGTTCCCTGGTGCATCGGCAATCCCAGCCGTCCGGCGATGAGGACCGCCTCCCGTTCGTTGCACGACCAGACCGGACGGTATTCGACCATTTCGCCGAACGTCTCGTCGTCGATGTCGGCCACCACCGGAGACGGGTCGAACAGCGCGAGGAAACGGCGATTCGGCGCGGTCCGGCGCATGAATGCCCGCAAGCCCTCGCCGGTATGGTGCGCGAAGGTGTATCCGCTGATGTGCACGACATCGCCATCGGCCGGTTCGACGCTTTGGAAGGTGGATTCGTCGCCGCGGGCTTCGGCGCCGCGCATCGAGATGAAGGTGCGTTCGGCCGTGCCGTCGGTCAACGCCACGCAGAATCCGGAGTCGACGCTTTCGTCGGTGGGACCGACATGCCGTATGCCTTCGCTCTCGAAGACCCTGCGGATCGTGTCCGCCCAGGGGCCGGTGCCAAGGATGCCGGCGTGCCGGGCGTCGACGCCCATCTGACGTACGGCGTGCAGCGTGTTGTAGCTCGCCCCGACATGGATGCCCGCTTCGTCGGCGAATACGTCCTGGCCCGGCTGGGGGATTTTTTCGACGCTCATGGTCAGGTCCACGATCGCCTGGCCCAAGGAAATGACCGTTCCGTTTCCCATGTTTCACGCCTCCCGTTCTCTCAGGGCGCACAGGCCCGCCACCGTCCGGTCCAGGTCGAGCCGATCGTCGTCTTTGAGCTGGCGCAGCACCTGTCCGCGCATATCCGGGTCGAAGCCGTCCGGACCATGCCATGCGCCGAGCATCGCGCCGGTGATCGCGGCGATGGTGTCGGTGTCCCCGCCAAGGGAGGCGGCGAAGCACAACGCTTCGGTGGGTTTATCGAAGAAACGCGTGGCTATGGCGAACGCCGCGGCCACGGATTCGTTGGCCTCCACGCTGGTGCCGCAGTCGCGTCGGAGGATGGTGGCGAATTCGCCGTCGGACATGGAGCCGTCTTCTCTGACGGCCCATTCCATGAACATCTTCACGCGGGCGACGACGGACGCCTTGGCCGACCAGTTGCCGCGCGGCGGCTGGGATTCCACGAACGCCAACGCTTTCGAAAGGAGCCTCGCTCCCCCGCGATGGCGAGGCTCACGGCGGCGGCCACCAGCGTGGTCGATTCGATGCCCTGCATGGTGTTGTGCGTCACCACGCAGGAACGCCAGGCCTCCTCGGCCAAGCGTTTCCGGGAATGAAGGCGAACGCCCGCGGCCACGGATTCGTTGGCCTCCACGCTGGTGCCGCAGTCGCGTCGGAGGATGGTGGCGAATTCGCCGTCGGACATGGAGCCGTCTTCTCTGACGGCCCATTCCATGAACATCTTCACGCGGGC
>ENA-OQBU01000073-OQBU01000073.1-human-gut-metagenome-genome-assembly--contig:-NODE-73-length-29676-cov-2.725811_pt1 | contig 29676 bp, 39 predicted proteins | sample MGYA00242492_ERZ504566 | MGnify/ENA primary metagenome ERZ504566 (study PRJEB26092, sample SAMD00036261) | human gut metagenome | host: Homo sapiens | study: EMG produced TPA metagenomics assembly of...
TTATGCTATAATTATTTAGTAAATTTCAACAAGGGAATAGGCATTTGCCTGCAAATTTATGAGAAAAAAAGAAAATCTACCTTTCGCAAAAATTGAACATCACCGCACAGAGACCTTCTTTCTCATTGTGCGCGGGCTGGAAGTGGGCGTGGTTGCCGGTTTGGTGTCCGCTCTCTACCGCTTCCTGCTCAGCAAAGCGGAAAGCGCCAACCATGCGGTACTCACCGCCATTGCCGGCAAGCCGCTGTACATTGCACTGTTCTTAGCGGCACTGGCGGGGATCGGCTACCTGGTCTCTCAGCTGGTGCGATGGCAGCCTCTGGCGTCCTCCAGCGGTATTCCCCAAATCACCGGGGAAATTCGCGGTCACATGGACGCCCCCTGGTGGCAAGTGCTGTTGGCGAAGATCGCCGGCGGCACCCTGTCCATTCTCAGCGGACTGAGCCTGGGGCGCGAAGGCCCCAGTATTCAGCTGGGCGGTATGGCGGCCAAAAGGAATTGCCAAGGTGACCAAGGCGGACAAAACCACGCAGCTGCGCATGATCAGCTGCGGCGGCGGCGCGGACTGGCAGCGGCATTTAACGCCCCGCTGGCGGGCATGATGTTCACCCTGGAGGAGATCCACAAAACCCTGGACGGCAACATTCTGTGCATGGGCATTGTGTCTACCATTACGGCAGACTATATCTCCAAGCTGTTTTTCGGTCAAAACACGGTGTTCCACTACACCACCGCCGACATTCCGTTAAAGAGCTACTGGATTCTGCTGCTATTAGGGATCGTGCTGGGGCTGGCCGGCGTGGGCTACAATGCCCTCATGCTGCTGGGCCAAAAATGGATTGGCAAGATCAAAGCACCGGTGCGTATGATGCTGGTTTTCGTTTTGCAGCGGCGTGCTGGGGCTGTTTCGTGCCCCAACTGCTGGGCGGGGGCCACACCATGGTGACCCTGCTGCTGCAAGAGCACCCCACCATTAAAATTTTGATTTTACTGCTGCTGGGCAAATTTCTATTTTCCCTGCTGTCCTTTGCCTCCGGCGCACCGGGCGGCATCTTCTTCCCGCTGCTGATTCTGGGGACTTACCTGGCGCATCTATGCCGAGGCGGCCATTGCCTGGTTTGGGCTGGCGCCGGAGCTGTGGCAGGAGCTGGTGGTGGTGTCTATGGCCGGGTTCTTTGCCGCCATTGTGCGTGCGCCCATGACCGGCATTATCCTGGTATTTGAAATGACCGGCAACCTGGACAGTCTGCTGCCGCTGGCAGTGGTGAGCCTGACCAGCTACACGCTGGCAGATCTGCTGGGCAGCACGCCCATTTACACGGCGCTGCTGGAAAATCTGTTGCGCCCGGAGGACAAAGCGGCTGCCCGCCGCAACCGTCCCGGCGAAAAGGTGCTCAAGACCTATGTGCTCCCCCTGGGTAGTGCCCTGGACGGCAAGTGCATTAAAGATATTGACTGGGGCCGCCACTGCCTGATCGTCAGCATTGAGCGGGGTGACACTGCCGTGACCCCTAAGGGCGACACCACTCTCCACGCCGGCGACACGCTAGTGGTGATGGTGAGCCAGCGGCGCTTTGCCCGGGACAATGACCGGCTGGAAGCGCTGATCGACCCCAAATCGTAACCCCATCGGCCGGTGCCGACACAGATCAATTGCATCTAAGAACGCATACAGGAGTGAACATTATGGAAAACCGCATTTGGCTCAAAGGCGACACCCACCTGCACACCTGCAACAGCGATGGCAAGCTGACCCCCGGTCAGCTGGTAGAAGCGTGCCGACAGGCAGGGTTAGACTACGCCATTATCACCGACCACAACTACAACACCGTAAAGGCCAGCTATACGGACAAAAATTTGCTGGTCATGCAGGGGCAGGAGATCACCGACGACCTGGGTCACATCAATGTTTGGGGCAAAAAGGTGCCCCAAGATCCGCCGTACATCTTAAAAACCGTAGAGGACTATGACGCGGTGCTGGCGCCTTGCCGGGAGGCAGGGGCCACCATCTCCGTCAATCACCCGTTTTGCTCTATGTGCGGGTTCCACATGGATCTGGAGCACTTCCACTTTGACTGCGTGGAAGTGTGGAACACCATTCAGCACTCGGATAATATTAAAAATATGAACTGGTGGCACAACCAGCTGCTGCAAGGCAACCACATTGCAGCGGTGGGCGGCTCCGACTTTCACAAGGACATTGGCCCGCTGAAGCTGCTGGCCAACCCCACCACCATTGTGCACACCACCGCCAAAACAGAGGAAGCTGTTTTGCAGGCACTGCGAGAGGGTCGCTCCGTGGTAACCAACAAACCGGGCACCAGTATGATCTACCTGACCGTAGGGGACGCCAATGTGGGCGACACGGTATCCTACGCGCCCGGCCTGACCGGCAAGGTGGCGGTGACAAAGTTCAAAAAAGGCCACACCATCAAGGTGTTTAACAACAACGATGTGATCCTGGAACACACCGCCGCACAAAGCAGCGACCGGATGGAGCTGGATTTTGAAATTCGGCAGCCGGGCTTTATTCGGGCAGAAATCGACTACACCTTCCGCCCGGTCATGCGGGCTCTGTACCACACGGTGGAGGAAAAATATCTCCACGCGGATGTGGCCGATCTGCCGCCATTTTTCTGGGCGTTCACCAACCCCATTTGGATCCGCTGATGGAGGGCGTGCATATTACCCGCTCCCGGCGAAAGAGCATAGAGCTGTCCATTGACAATAACCTGCAAATCGCCGTAAAAGCGCCCCTGTGGGTCACGGATCGAGCCATTGATCACTTTATCGCCCAAAAGGCGGACTGGATCAGCCGACAAAAAGCCGCCAAGGCCGCCTACTTACAGGCACATCCGCCCTTAACGGAAGCAGAAGTGGAAGCGCTGCGCCGCCGAGCCAAGGCGGAACTGCCGCCCCGGGTGGCCTATTACAGCCAAATTCTGAGCGTAACCCCCACCGGGATCAAGATAACAAGTGCCAAAAAGCGCTTTGGCTCCTGCAACGGGAAGAACAGCATCTGCTTTTCCCTCTACCTGATGCAGTACCCACAGGCAGCCATAGACTATGTGGTGGTGCACGAGTTATGTCACATTCGCCACCACGACCACTCCCCTGCCTTTTACCGGCTGGTGGAAAGCGTGCTGCCGGACTACAAAGAGCGGGAGCGCCTGCTGCGCCGCTAAAAGCAAAGAAGCACCGTAACGAAAGCCGTTACGGTGCCTTTTTATTCTGTATAAATGGGAGAAGTGATGGCCAGGGCCTGCTTTTTCGCCCCCAACGGTACCCCACAACTCGCAAATGTACCAGTGTCCCGGCTCCAAGGTCAGCCGGGCGTGGCGCTCGGTGACCGCCGTCTCCAGCACACACTTGTTGCCGCTCGTAATAATGCGAATGGTGTCGTAGCTGACCGGCTCGTCGCTCTCGTCCTTACGCCGGGCGTGCAGATCCGTAAAAAAGCTGAAGATCACCCGCCCCCGCTTGAGGGTGTCGCCAATGCCGTAAGTCTCGCCCCAACGGTGCACCCGAAAGAAGAATTTGGCGCCGAAGCTAACCACCGTGCGCCCGGCGCGGATGGCCTCCAACGCACAGGCTGCCGTGGGTTCTTCCATATTCAAATAGGTGACCCCAAAGTGCCGGTCCGACTGGCGGTGCCAGTCCCGACCGTAAGTGATGCAGATGATAGCCCTTGTCCAGCAAGGACTTCCACAGCTCCGTTGCCGGAACGTTTTCGCCGTTGTCCGGGCCAAAAGCATCGTGCCATACCTCCAGGTAATCCACCCGGTTCCAGTCCTGCACATCAAAGGCCCAGCGCCCGCCGGTACAGATAGGCGAGCCCAACTGAAACGGATGGGCCACGCCGCACAGGCCGCCGGCCGCGTGCACCTGATCGATCTTGTCGTCTATATTGGCAGGTACTGCGTCCCGCCAGTCCACAAAGTCCCGAGCGCCCAGCACCAGCATGTGGCCAAAAAAGGTGGTCCACTCAATGCCCGGCACAGCGGGGGTAATGCTGTCATCCAGCTCCCCGTGGCCGGAGACAGTATTGTGGTCGGTCAAAGCGATCAACGCCAGGTGGTCATCATACGCACGGCGCAGCAGTTCCGCCACAGAAAAGCTCCCATCGGAATGGACGCTGTGGCAGTGAAGTTCGCAAGGCAAATAACTCATTCCGTTCCCTCCCCGATCACACGCACACGGCAAGTCACCGGACACAGCACACAATGGGCGCTGAGTACTGCCTGCCACTGCCCCGGGCGCAATTCGCCGGGCAAAAAGCCGGGCGATGCGCTCTCTGCCGTCAGTCGATGGCACTGCTCGGTGGCCCGCCGATGGGCAGCGCCTCGATAGCCCGCCGGGTCATCCAAAGACAGGGTGACTAAATTATACACCGGCAAATAGGCATACGGATCCTTTTGCACCACCGCCCGCGCATACCGGGCCAGCGCAGCCTTTACCGCCTCTACCGCCACCGGCTCCGGCGGGGTGGGCGGATCGTAAGTAAATTCCACCTGCAAGGCCGTCAGCCCGGGCGGAACAGCAAAAGACAAAGCCACATTGGTCTTGTCCGCCTGCGGGTTCAGCACCCGCGTCTCATCAAAAAGCACCATATACAGCGCCCCCTCTTCCCCTTGATTATAACCGATACCGCAGAAATTTGCAATTCCTGTCAAAAGATGTTAAAATAAAGGCGGTGATAACAATGGGAATTGATCTAAAAAATTGGATGCAGAACCTGCCGGACGGCAGCGATCTACTGGCGCTGAACCTGTGCGGCACCCACGACTGCGTGACCCAGCACATTCGACTGCCCACTTTTTTTTGCTGCCAAGACCTAACCGTCTATGAGCAGCTGCTTCTGGGGGTGCGGGCGCTGGATATCCGCGTGCGGGCGGACGGCAAGTGCCTAACCATGGTGCACGGCATATTTCCCGCCTACAACCACTCCTGCCACCGGGCCAACCTGATGGATATGGGCGATGTGCTGTCCCAGTGCTACCGCTTTTTAGACGAATGCCCGGGCGAAGCGGTGGTGTTCCAGTTTAAAATGACAACGGCAAAGAGAACGAGCAGTGCTTCGACAACCTGTTTTATACCTATATCAAGGGCAAAGAGCCTTATTGGTACTTAGAGGATCGGGTACCCACCTTGGGCGCCGCCCGAGGCAAGCTGGTGCTGATCCGTCGGTGCAAAATGGAGCCTAAGCCGGACTTTACCCGCCACAACACCGGCATTGACTTTTCCACCTGGGTGGAACAGCCGGAGGTGGTTCCCACGGCGCTGCCCCTGTGTACCGGCACGGCAGACTTTATTATACAGGATCGGTTCAAATACAAGCCCAAGCCCCGCTGGGCCCAGGTGATCCGGCCGTTCTTAGAGCAACGCACGGCCTTTGGCGGGCAGTATGTGATCAACTACCTGTCCACCGCCGGTGGGCTGAAAGGACCACGGCGCAATGCCAAATATATCAACGCCAAATTTATGGACTATCCGCTGAAAAAGGGCGTGTACTACGGCACCACCTACGTGGACTTTCCCTCTCGGGAGCAGGTGTTGAAGATCGTTGAAACCAATTTTGAATAAGCGCACACAAAAGCGCACGACCATACAGGGTCGTGCGCTTTTTTGATTTTTATGTTCTCTTTTTATTTTTCCGTAGGCAGGGGCAGGTTTTGCAGCTTTTGCACCTCGCCCGTCCGTTTTGCCCTCCGGGGTGTCCCGATAATACTGGGTAAAGGGTCGGAAACGGCTTTTCTCCTCCCAAATGCGCTTGGCGGTAGGCGCCCAGGCGGCAGCATAAGCATCGCACTTGGCGCACAGCGCCTCGGCACTCTCCGGAGCCAGGAAGTTGGTGGACTTGGCGCCGGTTTGGCTGACGATCCGCCGCAGAGCTGCCGGGTTTTCCAGCATGGGACAGGGCCGCAACATATTATTATTAAAGGGCTGGCCCTTATAATATTCGTAAAACAGCGGCGACTGCAAACATTCTTTAATGCTCTTTTGCCGAATGTTGGAGTCGCTGTAATGGATAAACACACAAGGCTCCGCGTCACCCTCGGAATTGATGTGAAAGTAGTTGCGCCCACCGGCAATACAACCGCCTACAAACTCCGCGTCGTTTTTGGAAATCCACGGTAAAGATCGGCTTGCCGTTCTTGCGTCCCGCTTCTCTCGAATGGTGCGGTACACCATGGCTCCCGCTGCCCCGGGGAGAGCAGCAAATTCTGATCTGCGTCGCTGCCAACCGGCATATAGTGGAAGTACCAGGCATAGCGGGCACCGGCCTCAATAAGGGTATCATAAAAGGCGTCGGAAGTGACCGCTTCGCAGTTTTGCGATGTGTAGCAGACGGACACGCCAAACAGGCAGCCGTGCTTCTTAAGCAGCGCCATGGCCGCCATAGTGTCCCGATAGGAGCCTGCGCCCCGGCGGGCGTCCGTAGTCTCCTCGCTGCCCTCTACGGACAGAGCCAGTGCCAAATTGCCGCAGGTCTTCATATCCTCACAAAAGGCATCATCCACCAGCGTGCCGTTGGTGAAAGTCAAAAACAGACAGTCCGGGTTCTCCTTTGCTACCGTTATAATATCCGCCTTGCGGATCAGCGGCTCGCCGCCGGTGTACATAAAGAAATGGGTACCCAGTGCCTTGCACTCCCGCACAATGCGACGCATTTCGTCCAAGGTCAGGTTGGACTTATGGCCGTATTCCGCCGCCCAGCAGCCCTTGCAATGGCGATTGCAGGCACTGGTGGGATCCATCAGCACCACCCAGGGAATGTTGCAGTGCTCCTTCTCCCGGTTGGCACGCAGAGCCTTGGTGCCAAAGTAGCCCAGATCAATGGCAAAGGTCAGCGCAATTCGGCGAAACAAAGCCGGGTCCACCTCGTCCAGCCCGCGAAACAGGAATTGGTGCCACACATTGTCCTCATCCTCAATAATCTCAATGGGCTTGGTAAAAGTGCTGGGGGGGAACATTTTGCCGGCCACCAGCTTGCCAACCTTCACCAGCTTCACCAAATTGCGGCGGGGGTTCTTGTACACATAGCGCAGCAGACGGTCGCCCACTGCGTACAAAATTTTTCTGTTCATAGCTTCACCTCAAGCGCCGCTTACATACGCTCCGGCACGCTGATCTTCAGCATAGTAAGTACATTGCGAATGGTATTCTTTACGGCGGTGCACAAATACAGCCGCGCCTGCATCAGCCCCTCATCCTCTACCATGACCCGCTGGGCATTGTAGAATTTGTGGAACAGGGTGGCCAGGTCGATCACATAGTGGGTGATCTTGGCCGGGTCATAGGTCTTGGCGGCCGTGACCACATCGTCGGTGAGGGCGGCCAAGTGGCGGATCAGCTCCCGCTCCTCCGGCGCCGTCAGCTGCTCCAGCTCCGCGGTAGTGGGGGTGCGCAGGGTTACGCCTTCCTCTGCCGCCTTGCGCAAAATAGAGCAAATGCGGGCGTGGGCGTACTGCACATAGTACACCGGGGTTCTCATTAGAGGTGCTGGCTGCCAGCTCCAGGTCAAAATCGAAGTGGGAGTTTGGCTCCCGCAGGTTAAAGAAGAAGCGGGCCGCGTCAATGGGCACTTCCTCCAGCAAGGTATTCAAAGTAATCGCCTTGCCAGAACGCTTAGACAGCTTAATGGTCTCGCCGTCCCGCACCAGGCGCACCATCTGCATAATCACACAATCCAAACGGTTGGCGTCCAGACCCAGGGCGGTGAGCGCCGCCTTCATCCGCGGTACATAGCCATGGTGATCCGCACCCAGCACATCCACGGCCTTATCATAGCCGCGAGTCACCAGCTTATTATAATGATAAGCAATATCCGGCACAATATAAGTGGGAATGCCGTTGGCACGCACCAGCACAATGTCCTTGTCGTTGCCGAATGCACTGGCCTTAAACCACAAGGCGCCGTCCTGCTCATAGGTAACGCCCTTTTCTTTCAATGCGTCAATCACCCGCTGCACAGAGCCGTCCTCATGGAGGGAGGACTCCTTGAACCAGCGGTCATACTGAATGCGGTAGGCGCCCAGGTCCCGCTCCAGCCCGGCAATGTTCTTAGGCAGAGCGTAATCCACCAGCGCCTTGCGCCGCTCCTCTGCGGGCGCGTTCACATACCGGTCGCCGTATTCCTTGATGAAATTCTCGGCGTGCTCCACAATATCCACGCCCTTGTAGGCGTCCTCCGGCAGCTCCACCGCCGGGTCATAATGCTGCAAATAGCGCACTTCCAGGGAAGTGGCGAACTTCTCAATCTGATTGCCGGCGTCGTTCACATAAAACTCCCGCTGCACATCATATCCGGCCCAATCCAGCACCGCTGCCAGGCAGTCGCCGATCGCGCCGCCACGGGCGTTGCCGATGTGCATAGGCCCGGTGGGATTGGCAGAGACGAACTCCACCAGCACACGCTTGCCCTTGCCGTAATCCGAGCGGCCGTAATTCTCGCCCTGGGCCATCAAATCCTCCAACACAGCGGCATAAAAACGGTTGCCCAGAAAGAAATTGATAAAGCCGGGACCGGCGATCTCTGCCCGGTCAAACACAGTGTCTGCCAAATCCAGTCGATCCACAATGGCCTGGGCGATCACCCGGGGCGCCTTGTGGAATGCCTTGGCACCGGCCATGGCCACATTGGTGGAGTAGTCGCCGTTTTGGCGCTCCTTGGGCACTTCGATAATAAAGGCAGGCAGGGGTGCCTCGTCCAACACACCGTCCGCCACGGCGCGACCCAAAGCGTCCATAATTTTCTCTTTTAATTCCAATTCCGTTTTGCTTAACCAATTTTAGACATGGCTCATTTCTCCTTGCGACCCGGTGATCCGGTAGTCAATTTTCAGTTGATTTTTAGAGGCCAAAGTGCCGTTAATATCAATTTCATAACGCAGCTGCACCCGGCCGTCGGCGGCATTCTCCTGAATTTCCACCGCCTTGCCGTAAATGCCCATGAGCACATCGCCGTAAGGCGTACCGTAGCGGCACAAATTCCGCTGCCCTCTGGCAATGGTCAGACAAGAGCCATAGGCGCCGGTACGCAGAATCTCCGCCTCCGTTTGATCCCGGCGCAGGCGCACCTGCACATAAATAGGCTCCTCCGGCGGCTCCTGCTGCTCCGTGTAGCGGAACACCAGCGTCTCCGGCTCCGTTTGCAGCGTACCCACGGTGGTCAGCTCAATCTTGTCGCTGTCACCGTTCAGCCGCTGGGTGCCCACGATCTCCAGTACCACATCCCGGGGTGTCCGTCTGCTTCTCCGTCATACGGCACCCCGTTCCAGCGCGTAGGCCACCAACCGATCAATCAGCTCGCTGTACGGCACACCCACCGCCTCAAACAGCTTGGGGTACATACTGATAGGGGTTTGACCGGGAATGGTGTTGATCTCATTGAGCAGCACCTGCTCCCCGTCGTAAGTAACAAAGAAATCCACCCCGGCTCAGGCCCTCACAGCCCATGGCTCCGTAGGCACGCAAAGCAGCCGCACGCACTTCTTCCAGCTTTTCCGGACTTAGATCCGCCGGAATGTGCAGCTCACTTTGGGGATTATTATACTTAGCGTCAAAATCATAAAAGTCCGCAGCTGCCACGATCTCGCCTACCTGGGCGGCAATGGGGGTATCGTTGCCCATGACGGCACACTCTACCTCGTGGCCTATAATACACGCTTCCAGCACTGCTTTTTTATCCTCAGCAAAGGCCACTTCCATACCACGCACCAGGCTCTCCCGATCCGTAGCCTTGGTAATGCCCACAGAGGAACCGGCGTTGGCAGGCTTTACAAAAATCGGATAGCCCAGCTTCTCCTCCGCCGCTTGCAGGCAGCCCTCTCGGTCGCTGTCGTAAGCAAAGCGGGTGTAGGCGCACCACTTGGCCTGGGCAATGCCCACTGCGTCTGCCACGGCGTTGGTCACCGCCTTATCCATACACACACCGGAGGCGGTAGCATCGCACCCTACAAAGGGAATGCCCGCCAGTTGCAGCAGTCCCTGAACGGTGCCGTCCTCGCCGTTCTTGCCGTGGAGCACCGGGAACACTGCGTCCAAACGAATGGTGTCGCCCTTAGCGGTCACCACACCGTGCACGCTTCGATCCGGGCTGATCCAGGCAGGCACCAAGCTGGGGGAAGTGAGCCACCGGTCCTCCGGCAGCAAGTCAATATCATCATCAAAACAGGAACCAACGCCCCTCCTTGGTGATCCCCAGCAAAACCAGGTTATATTTTTCTTTGTCAATGGCAGAGAGAATGCCCTTTGCCGATACGGTGCTGATGTCGTGCTCGGAGGATACGCCGCCGAACAACACACCCAATGTGATTTTATTCATGCAAAACTGCTCCTAAGTCAAAATTGATTATAATATTGTACCACAGAAGATACGCCGGCGCAACCGTCATCTTCTATTAAAATCTATGCCTTTTTAGAAAAAATATCGGCAAAACCAACTACCCTCTACCCAACTTCATAAAAAAGCGTGACAAAGGGGGCAAAAATGCTATAATACTCTGCACCAAGTAAAAATGACCGAGTAAGGAGTGCCCATATGGAACTGAACCAGGCTTTGCAACGCTGGAAAAGCAGCTTGCCGCCATCAATACCGAATTGCACTTTAACCGCGAGGCAGGCGCGGAGGACGCCCTGACCTTTGCCGGTGATAACGGGCTGTACCGCCTGCATTATGTAGCAGACAAACAGCTGCTGGAATTTGACTGCGCCTATGAGAAAGAAAACCCCCAGTGGAGCACCGTCTCCCGTTCGCTGTTTGAGCTGGACGCATTGGACGACCGCGATGTAAAGTCCGTAGCCAACGAGGTAAGCGAGGAAGTGCGCTCCCTCTTTGCTAAGAAGAAAAAGGCAGACCTGGACAAAATCAAAATGCCCAAGGCCGTGTCCCGCTCCAAGGCTAAGAACGGTGTTGTCAGCTACGATGTGGACTCCCTGGCCAACCGCTTTGGCGTGCTGTACCCGGATATGAAAGACGAAATCAAGCGCAATATTGCCACCTACGGCGAGTTTTTGCCGGAGACCTTCTTTACCGAACACGGTACACCCCGGGTGCTGGAAGTGATGCGCTCCGGCCGGGAGGCAGATATTAAAAAGCTGTTTAAGGCACTGGGCGAAATCTACGAGGACGGTACCAACGAGGTGCAGGACATTATCGGCGTAACCATTTTGGGCGAGATGAAGAATGATCCGCAGCTGATGGAGATCGCCGACCGGTATATGACCGAGTATATGGCCGGCCCGGTGCACGAGATCAACAAGCTCACCGCCAAAAACAACCGGTGGACCAAGAAGCTGAAGAACCCGCCCTCCTATAAGCCGAAAAGCAGAACAATATGCTGCAAAACGCCCTGAACCAGCAGCAGAAATAAAGAATCATTCATGAGAGCACCTGCATGGTGCTCTTTTTATGTTTACATTACGGTGCGGCGGGAGCAAGCCCCCGCCCTACGAATTTATCACAGATCCGCCACAGGCAATATGGAGTCAGCGTCAACGATGTAGGGGCCGATGCCCATATCGGGTCGCACACTTTTATCTGCCCGCATTTTAGAATACACCTGCCAAATACTGCACACCTGTCCTGCAATTCTGCCAACATTGGCTGCAATTTGTACAATATTGTGAACGATTTATCAATCTATCGGCTTTTTTTACAAAAATCAGCGGTTTTGCTTGACAAAAAGATGAACAGCCGTATAATGGTATGTACACGATTTGAAATCCAAAGGAGATATTGACTATGGCAAGAGTATGGAATTTTAGCGCAGGACCGTCCACCCTGCCGGAGCAGGTGTTACAAACCGCAGCCGCCGAAATGATGGACTATCAAGGCAGCGGCCAATCCGTTATGGAGATGAGCCACCGCTCCAAGACCTTTGACAAGATCATCAAAGACGCCGAGGCACTGATGCGGGAACTGTACCGGGTGCCGGACAACTACAAGGTGCTCTTTTTGCAGGGCGGCGCTTCCGCCCAATTCTCTGCCATTCCGCTGAATTTTATGAACGGCAGCGGCAAGGCGGACTATATCATCACCGGCCAGTGGGCCAAGAAAGCCTATCAGGAGGCCCAGAAGTACGGCGATGTGCAGGCCGTGGCCTCCTCTGCGGACAAAACCTTTAGCTATATTCCCAAGACCGCAGCCGCCGATTTCCGGGACGATGCGGACTATGTGTATATTTGTATGAACAACACCATTTACGGCACGGTATATAAGGAGCTGCCGCCGGTGGGCGACAAGGTGCTCATCGCCGATGTGTCCTCCTGTGCTCTGTCCCAACCGCTGGACATCAGCAAATTCGGCATGGTGTACTTCGGCGCTCAAAAGAATGTGGCGCCTGCCGGACTGGTGGTGGCCATTATCCGGGAGGATCTGCTGGGCAAACGCACGCCCCACCACCCCCGGTGATGATGAACTATCAAGTACAGGCAGACGCGGACTCCCTTTACAACACGCCCCCCTGCTGGTGCATTTATATCTGCAAACTGGTACTGGAGTGGATCAAAGCGCTGGGCGGCCTGGAAGCGATGGAAAAGCGCAACCAGGAAAAGGCAAAGCTGCTGTATGACTTTTTGGATAACTCCAAGTTGTTCCACGGCACCGTGGTGCCGGAGGACCGCTCCCTGATGAATGTGCCCTTTGTCACCGGCAACGCCGATCTGGACGCCAAATTTGTTAAAGAAGCGGAAGCCGCCGGGCTGGTAAATCTGAAAGGGCACCGTACCGTGGGCGGTATGCGCGCCTCTATCTATAACGCCATGCCTTTAGAGGGCGTACAGGCGCTGGTGACCTTTATGCAAAAGTTTGAGGAGGAGAACTGCTGATGTTTCACATTCAGACCTTAAATAAAATTTCGCCGGTGGGGCTGAACAAATTTGACCCTGCCAACTACACCGTGGACGCACCGGAAACGACACCGGACGCCATTATGGTGCGCTCCGCCTCCATGCACGATATGGAAATGCCGGAAAGCCTGCTGGCCATCGCCAGAGCCGGTGCCGGGGTTAACAACATTCCTGTGGCCGACTGCGCCCAAAAGGGCATTGTGGTGTTCAATACCCCCGGTGCCAACGCCAACGCGGTAAAAGAACTGGTGCTGTGCGGTATGCTTCTGGCCAGCCGCAAGGTAACCCGCGCCATCGACTGGTGCAAGACCATTAAGGACGAGGGCGACAATGTACCCAAAACAGTGGAAAAGGGCAAGTCCGCCTTTGCCGGTCCGGAACTGAAAGGCAAGACCTTGGCAGTGATCGGTCTGGGCGCCATCGGCCGCCTGGTGGCCAACGCCGCCGTGGATCTGGGTATGCAGGTGATCGGCTACGACCCGTTCTTAAAGGACGCCTCTGTACTCAAGCCGGGGGTAACCGTCAACAATGATCTGGATCAGGTGTTCCCCCTGGCAGACTATATCACCGTGCATGTGCCGCTGACCCCGGACACCAAGGAGCTGATTTGTGCCGAAAGCATTGCCAAAATGAAAGATACGGTGCGCGTGATGAACTTTGCCCGTGGCGACCTGGCCAATGCGGACGATGTAGTGGAGGCTTTGGAAGAGGGCAAAATGGCCGCGTATGTTACCGACTTCCCCAGCGCTAAGCTGATTGATGTGGACGGCGTGATCGCCATTCCCCACCTGGGTGCTTCCACCCCGGAGAGCGAGGAGAACTGTGCCTCTATGGGTGCCGAAGAGCTGATTGACTTTTTGGAGCACGGCAATATTCAAAACAGCGTAAACCTGCCCACGGTACACATGGATCCCAACGGCGCTGCTCGCATGACCGTGGTGCACAAGAACCAGCCAAACATGATCGCCACCATTACGGACACCATCAGCAAGGACGGTATGAACATTGCCGCCTTTACCGATAAGAACCGGGGAGAGATCGCTTACAGTATTATTGATACAGACACCGCTTACAGCGCCGGCGTGGTAGCGGATATTGAAAAGATCGACGGTGTGATCCGGGTGCGCGTGATCCAGGATTGACAAAAACCCGGCGCGCCGTATAATAGAGTTGTTCAAATCAATAAGTCAGGGGTGCCGCAAGGCTGAGATCATACCCTTGAACCGTACGCTAGCACGCACGGCAGAGACGATTGCTTAGATATTTGCAACTGTGCCCCATTCTGCGTGAATGGGGCTTTCTTTGACTTATTGCCACCCACCCCGCGGGAAACCGCCAAAGCACTTGGAAGGAGAGTATTTTTTTATGAAAGCAAGTGTTGCCATTCAGGTTCTGCCAAAGGCAGACAACGACCAGGAACTGGTGCGTATCGTAGACGAAGTGATCGCCTACATCAAGAGCACCGGCCTGCACTGCTCCGTAGGTCCCTTTGAGACCACCATTGAGGGCGAAAGCTACGATCAGCTGATGGAGATCGTAACGCAGTGCCAAAAAGTGGCCATTAAAGCCGGTGCGCCCAGCGTATCCGCTTATGTCAAGGTCGTGTACAACCCGGAAGGGGAGGTTTTGACCATTGACCAAAAATTACAAAGCACCACCAATAAGCTGGCGCCCATTTTGCGCTGGCGGTGATCTTAGGTATTTGGTACGCCTGCGCCGGGTTTGAAGTGGTGCCCGCCTACATGCTGCCCTCCCCTACGGATGTGTGGCTGGCGTTTGTGCACAACTTCTCCGTGATGATGTCCCAGGCCAAGGTGACCCTGCAAGAGGCGCTGTACGGACTGGCGATCGGCGTGGCACTGGCATTTATTCTGTCGGCGCTGATGGATCGCTTTCACTTTTTGTATCAAGCCGTCTATCCCGTTCTCATCATTACCCAGACCATACCCACCATTGCCATTGCGCCGCTGCTGGTGCTGTGGATGGGCTTCGGTATGCGCCGAAGATCACACTGGTGGTGATCACCACCTTCTTCCCCATCTCCATCGGCTCTTAGACGGCTACCGCAGTGCGGACCCGGACGAGGTCAACCTGCTGCGGGCGATGGGTGCCAATCGACTGCAAGTGTTTTGGCACATCAAGCTGCCCTCCGCCACCGGCTCCTTTTTCTCCGGGCTGCGCATCTCCGCCTCCTATGCGGTGGTGGGCGCGGTGATCTCCGAGTGGTTAGGCGGTTTTGAGGGACTTGGGGTCTATATGACCCGGGTAAAGAAAGCCTATGCCTTTGACAAAATGTTTGCTGTCATTGTGTTCATCTCCGTCATCAGCCTGCTGCTGATGGCATTGGTGGCACTGGCGCAGCGGCTGGCAATGCCCTGGGCAAACAAAGGAACAACGAAAGGAAAAGAATAAGATGAATAAAGCAAAAAGATTTTTGCCGGTATGCTGGCCGGCGTCATGGCACTGTCCTTTGCCGCCTGCTCCGGCGGTAAAACAGCGGACAAAACGGACACCACCGCCGCACCGGCACAGAAGACGGACATTACCGTCTGCCTGGACTGGACCCCCAACACCAACCACACCGGTATGTTCGTAGCCAAGGAAAAAGGCTACTACGAGGCCGCCGGGCTGAATGTGAGCATTGTGCAGCCGCCGGACAACAGCACCGCCACCCAGCTGTGCAGCTCCAACAAAGCGCAATTTGCCATTGACGCACAGGACACCCTGGCGCCTGCCTTTACTTCTGACACCCCCATGGATGTAACCGCCGTGGCTGCGCTGCTGCAGCACAACTCCTCCGGCATTATCTCCAAGGCCGGGCAGGGTATGGACCGTCCCAAGGGCCTGACAGGCAACACCTACCTGACCTGGGACTCCCCCATTGAAAAGGCTATGATGAAAAATATCGTCAACAAGGACGGCGGCGATTGGAGCAAGGTTAAGCAGATCCCCAACCCGCCGACCGCCGAGGCGCAGGATGTGCAGCAGAACCCGGACCATGCCATTTGGGTATTCTACGGCTGGGGCGGTATCAACGCCAAGGTCAACAAAATCGATGTAGACTTCTTCTACATCAAGGACCTGAACGCCACCTTTGACTACTACACCCCGGTGCTCATCGCCAACAACACTTTCTTAAAGGAAAATCCGCAGGCTGCCAAGCATTTCTGGCTGCCACTGCCAAGGGCTATCAGTACGCCATTGACCACCCGGAGGAGGCTGCGGACATTCTCATTAAGAGCGACGATACCGGCTCTCTGAACGGCAGCGAAGAACTGGTTAAGGAAAGCCAAAAGTGGATGGCCGGTCAGTATATCAGCGACGCCAAAAAATGGGGCTACATTGACCCGCCCGTTGGAACAACTTCTACAAGTGGCTGACGGACAACAAGCTGGTGGAGAAAGACATCAGCAGCAATGTAGGCTTTACCAACGATTACCTGGCATAAGAAATGGACATTTTTATCCGCAGAAAACATTAAAAAAAGCTTTTGACGAAAAGGTGATTTTGGACGGCGTAAACCTGACTTTGCGGCAGGGAGAGTTAATCTCCCTGCTGGGGGTCAGCGGCGCCCGGCAAGACCACCCTGTTCAACTGCATCAGCGGCATTGACCGGCCGGACAGCGGCCGAGTGGTGCTGGGCGGGCAGGACATTACCGGCCAGCCGGGCCATATCAGCTATATGCTGCAAAAGGACCTGCTCGCTGCCCTACAAAAAGATCATTGACAATGTGTCCCTACCGCTGCTGCTCTCCGGCAAATCCAAAAAGGAAGCGCGGACAGAAGCCGGCAGTCACTTTGCCCAGTTCGGTCTGGAGGGCACCCAACAGCAGTACCCGGCGGAATTGTCCGGCGGTATGCGCCAGCGGGCAGCCCTGCTGCGCACCTACCTGGCCGGTGACCGCGTAGCGCTGCTGGACGAACCGTTCAGCGCCCTGGACACCATCACCAAATCCGCCATGCACCGGTGGTATCTGTCCGTGATGGAGGAGATCAAGCTGTCCACCATCTTTATCACCCATGATATTGACGAGGCGGTGCTGCTCAGCGACCGCATTCTCATTCTCAGCGGGCGACCGGGCAAGATCACCCACCAGATCACCGTTGCGGAGCCGAAGCCACGGCGGCGGGACTTTAACCTGACCCCGGAATTTTTTTTTTTGGATTACAAAAGCAGGTGATTGATGCCTTGGGTGTGGTGTTATAATGCGGCGGAAGCAACCACTTGCGTAAACGGAATCAATCACATAAAAAGAAAACGGCATTGCAACCAAAATTGCAATGCGTTTGTTTTTATTTTGCGATCCCCAGGATGGTCTCCGCCTGCTGCACCTGCTCCGGTGTGGGCACAGGTACGCCCTCCAGCGGGTACTCGATCCCCAGGTTTTGCCACTTAAAGAGCCCCAGCGTATGGTACGGCAGGATCTCCACCTTCTCCACAGAAGAAAGACTGTCGATAAAGTCTTTCAACTGCTGCAACTCTGCCGGGTCATCGGTCAGACCGGGCACCAGCACGCGCCGGATCCACATAGGCTTGCGGATCTCCGACAAATAGCGAGCCATATCCAAAATATTGGCGTTGTCCCGCCCGGTGAGTTCCTTGTGCTTTTCGCTGTCCGTCTGTTTAAGTCCAGCATCACCAGGTCCGTCACTTCCATCAGCTTTTGGAACTTAGAGAAGAACGGCTCCTTGCGGCTGAATGCGGAACCGCAGCTGTCCAGCGTGGTATGCACCCCGTGGCTTGGCAATGGAGAAGAACTCCGTTACAAAGTCGATCTGGAGCAGCGGCTCGCCCCCGCTAACGGTGATACCGCCGTTGGGCTGGCCTTTCTTGGTCCAGTAATTGCGATAACGATAAGCCTTATCAAACATCTGCTGTGGAGACAGGCGCATCTTTTCCGCCGCCGGATCCCAAGTCTCCGGGTTGTGGCAATATTTGCAGCGCATATTGCAGCCCTGCAAAAAGAGCACATAGCGCACCCCCGGGCCGTCTACCAGCCCGAAGGTCTCTATGGAATGAATTTTACCGATCATAAGCGATCAGCCGCTTACATTCTGTCGTGGCAGGTACGGGCAATAACGTCCATCTGCTGCTCACGGGTCAGGTCAATAAACTTCACGGCGTAACCGGATACACGGATGGTGAAGTTTGCATACTCTTCCTTCTCCGGGTGCTCCATGCGTCGATCAGCTTCTCTTTACCGAACACATTCACATTCAGGTGATGTGCGCCCTGATCGAAGTAGCCATCCATCACCTGTACCAGGTTGTTGACGCGCTCCTGCTCGTCATGACCGATAGCGTCCGGGTTGATGGTCTGGGTGTTGGAGATACCGTCCAGTGCCCACTCATAAGGCAGCTTAGCAACGGAGTTCAGAGAGGCCAGCAGGCCGTTCTGCTCTGCGCCGTAAGCCGGGTTTGCACCGGGAGACAGCGGCTCGCCGGCCTTACGGCCGTCAGGCATAGCACCGGTTGCCTTACCATATACCACATTGGAGGTAATGGTCAGGATAGAGGTGGTAGGCTCGGAGTCACGATAGGTGTGGTGCTTCTTGATCTTAGCCAGGAAGGTCTTCAGCAGCCATACAGCGATCTCGTCTGCACGGTCGTCATCGTTGCCGTAGCGGGGGAAGTCGCCGGTGGTCTCGTAGTCAACCACAATGCCGTCCTCGTTGCGGATGGTCTTAACCTTAGCGTACTTGATGGCGCTCAGGGAGTCTACCACGTGGGAGAAGCCGGCAATACCGGTGGCAAAGGTTCTGCGTACATCGGTATCGATCAGAGCCATCTCGGCAGCTTCGTAGTAATACTTATCATGCATGTACTGGATCAGGTTCAGCACATTTACATACAGATCAGCCAGCCAGTCCATCATGCGGTCATACTTCTCAATGACCTCATCATAGTCCAGGTACTCGGAAGTGATCGGCTTGTACTCGGGACCAACCTGCTGGCCGGTCTTTACATCCACACCGCCGTTGATGGCGTACAGCAGGCACTTAGCCAGGTTGGCTCTTGCGCCGAAGAACTGCATCTCTTTACCGGTCTGGGTAGCGGATACGCAGCAGCAGATGCTGTAATCGTCGCCCCATACCGGCTTCATCACATCGTCGTTCTCATACTGGATGGAGCTGGTGCGGATAGAAATGTCTGCCGCGTACTTCTTAAAGTTCTCAGGCAGAGCGGAGGAATACAGAACAGTCAGGTTCGGCTCCGGAGAGGGACCCATATTCTCCAAAGTGTGCAGGAAACGGTAGTCGTTCTTGGTAACCATGGAACGGCCGTCTACGCCGATACCGCCAACTTCCAGGGTAGCCCATACCGGGTCGCCGGAAAACAGCTGGTTGTAAGAGGGAATACGAGCGAACTTCACCATACGGAACTTCATAACCAAGTGGTCGATCAATTCCTGTGCCTCGCTCTCGGTCAAAGTGCCGGCTTCCAGATCTCTCTCAATGTAGATATCCAGGAAAGTGGACACACGACCAACGCTCATCGCAGCACCGTTCTGGGTCTTGATGGCAGCCAGGTAGCCGAAGTACAGCCACTGCACAGCCTCTTTTGCATTCTTTGCGGGCTGAGAAATATCAAAGCCATACTTCTCGGCCATAACTTTCATCTCGCCCAGAGCCTTGATCTGCATAGCCAGCTCTTCTCTCTGACGGATGATGTCGTCAGTCATAGAACCGCTGCCGCAGTTGGCAAAGTCTTCCTTCTTCTGCTCGATCAGGAAGTCGATACCGTACAGAGCCACACGGCGATAATCGCCGACGATACGGCCACGGCCGTAAGTATCCGGCAGGCCGGTAATGATCTTGTTGTGGCGAGCCTTCTTCATCTCGGGTGTATATGCGTCAAACACACCCTGGTTATGCGTCTTGCAATACTCAGTAAAGATCTTGTGCAGCTCCGGATCCGGCTCATAGCCGTAAGTGGTGCAAGCCTGCTCTGCCATCTTGATACCGCCATAGGGCATAAAGGCACGCTTCAGGGGCTTGTCGGTCTGCAAACCGACCACAGCCTCCAGATCCTTCAGATCCTCACTGATGTAGCCCGGCTCATGGGCAGTAATGCCGGACACGATCTTCGTGTCCATATCCAAAACGCCGCCCTTGGCGCGCTCTTCTTTTTGCAGGCCCTGCAACACGCCCCACAGCTTGTTGGTAGCATCCGTGGGTCCTGCCAGGAAACTCGTCATCACCATCATAGGGCTTGTAGTTCTTCTGGATGAAGTCTCTTACATTGACTTCCTCTTTCCAGAGGGAACCGTCAAAGCCATTCCATTGTTCAAAATTGACCATCGTATTACCTCCTACAGTATTTGTTTGCTAAATTATGAAAACTAATGATTGGCATAGTTGAAATTGCGAAAACAGACGCAATTTGACACACCTGTCCGCAAATCGCTAATAATATACAACAAATCGTCTCGAATTTCAACCCAAATTGTATAAGTATTTTGCCCATTCCGGCTAAAGTTTTTGGGAATTTTGACCAGTTGTTGTAATCATTACCAACTTGTAATCATTACAATTTGAATTATACACAGCAAATCGCCTTTTGTCAAGGGCTTTTTTTCTGTTTTTTGCAGAACACACCTGGCGGCGGCACTCGCCTTTCTCTGATACTATTTAACATAATTTGCTGTATTTTCCAAAATTTTGCACGCTGTTGCGCAATTCTGCACACAGTGTAAATTATTTTATGAATTCCGCCGCTGTCAGATTGACAAAAAATTATCAATTCGCTATACTGAACTTGCAAGCGGCGAAAAAAAACCGCCGAAATTTCAATGAAAAGAGGTAATTTGTTATGGCAAACAGATTTGTATTGAATGAGACCAGTTACCACGGCCCCGGTGCGATCCGGGAGATCGCCGGTGAAGTGAAAGGCCGCGGGTTCAAAAAGTGCTTTGTGTGCTCCGACCCGGACCTGAATTAAATTTAATGTAACGAAGAAAGTGACCGATGTGCTGGAGAATGCCGGCATTGACTACGAGATCTACAGCAAAATCAAGGCCAACCCCACGGTGGAGAATGTGCAGACCGGCGTGGCCGCCTTTAAGGCCAGCGGCGCAGACTGCATCATCGCCATTGGCGGCGGCTCCTCTATGGACACCGCCAAAGCCATCGGTATTATCATTGAGAACCCGGAATTCAGCGATGTAATCTCCCTGGAGGGCGTGGCGCCCACCACCAAGAAGGCCGTGCCGATCATCGCCGTTCCCACCACTGCCGGTACAGCCGCCGAGGTCACCATCAACTATGTGATCACCGACACGGAGAAAAACCGCAAAATGGTGTGCGTCGATGTGCACGACATTCCCGTAGTGGCCGTTGTGGACCCGGAGATGATGGCATCCATGCCCAAGGGGCTGACCGCCGCCACCGGTATGGACGCACTGACCCACGCCATTGAGGGCTACATTACCAAGGCCGCCTGGGAAATGAGCGATATGTTCCACCTGAAAGCCATTGAGATCATCAGCAAGAACCTGCGCGGTGCCGTAGCCAACACCCCAGAGGCCGCGAGGGCATGGCACTGGGCCAGTACATTGCCGGTATGGGCTTTTCCAATGTGGGCCTGGGCATTGTGCACTCCATGGCGCACCCGCTGGGCGCTGTGTATGACACCCCTCACGGCGTAGCCAACGCCATTATCCTGCCCACCGTGATGGCCTACAATGCACCTGCCACCGGTGAGAAATACCGGGATATTGCCAAGGCCATGGGCGTTAAGGGCGTGGACGATATGACTCTGGACCAGGCTCGTGCCGCTGCCGTGGACGCTGTAAAGCAGCTGTCCCAGGATGTGGGTATCCCCGCCGACCTGAAAGACATTGTAAAGCCGGAGGATGTGGACTTCCTGGCGCAGAGCGCTTATGACGACGCCTGCCGTCCCGGCAATCCCAGAGACACCAGCGTAGAGGAGATCAAACAGTTGTATCTCTCCCTGATGTAAATCTTTTTTGCAAGACAGCCGCACCGCTTCACCCTGAGCAGTGCGGCTTTTTTGCGCCCCGGCATTGTAATTCCCGATCATTTATGCTATGCTAAAGGCAATGTGAGGAAGAAAGGTGATCTACATTGACCATTTCTGACGCAATTCGCTATGTCGGCGTCAACGATACAAACATTGATTTGTTTGAAAGCCAGTACCCGGTACCCCACGGCGTATCCTACAACAGCTATCTGCTGCTGGACGACAAGATTGCCCTGCTGGACACGGTGGACAAACGCAAATATGACGACTGGGCCGCAAAGGTGGACGCTGTTCTGGACGGGCGCACCCCGGACTACATTGTGGTGCACCACTTAGAGCCGGACCACGCCGGCAGTCTGCAAATGACCATAGAGAAATATCCCGGAGCCACCCTGGTGCTCAGCGCCAAGCGCTGGCTATGCTGCCCCAGTTTTTTGACCTGCCGGCAGGCACCAAGACCCTGTCGGTAAAAGAGGGTGACACGCTGGAGCTGGGTCACCACACCCTGACCTTTGTGATGGCGCCCATGGTACACTGGCCGGAGGTGATGGTCAGCTACGAACAAACGGAAAAGGTGCTCTTTAGCGCAGACGCTTTGGCAAATTCGGCGCGTAGGCACGGACGAGCTTGGCCGGAGGAAGCCCGCCGCTACTTTATCAATATCGTGGGCAAATACGGTGCGCCGGTGCAGACCCTGCTGAAGAAAGCCGCCGCCCTGGATATTGCCACCATTTGCCCGCTGCACGGCCCGGTACTGCAAGGGGATCTGACCCCCTATCTGCACCTGTATAACACCTGGAGCAGCTATCAGCCGGAGCCCGGGGTGTGTTCATTGCCTATGCCTCCATTTACGGCAACACGAAGACGGCTGCTCTGCTGCTGGCGGAGGAACTGAAAAGCCGTGGCGTAACGGTGGAAATCGCGGACTTAAGCCGCACGGATTTGGCACAGGCAGTAGCAAAAGCATTTCAGTACAGCCAAATGGTATGCGCCGCCCCCAGCTATGACGGCGGGGTGTTCCCGGTAATGGCGGACTTCTTGCACCACTTAAAGAGCAAGAGTTACCAAAATCGCACCGTGGCCTTGATTGAAAACGGCAGCTGGCGCCCAGCGCTGCCCGCACTATGACCGCCCAGTTGGAGGAGATGAAAGCCATCACCCTGCTGTCGGGCACCGTCACCGTGCGCGCCGCCTTAAAGGACGCAGACCGCACCGCGCTGGCCGCACTGGCAGACGCGCTGGCGCAGTAAGGAGCAGACCATGGTTGTATATACAAATGCAGATTTTATCTCCCTGAACGAGGAGAATCTCACTTACAGTGTGCTGGTAGAGGACAAGGGCAAGATTGCCTATATCGGCTACAATACGCCCCTGTGTTACCGAGACGCCAAGGTGGTAGACCTGGAGGGCAAGGCGGTACTGCCGGCAGTAAACGACCTGATCCCGGTGGACTGCAAGGACGCCGGGCTGCACCGTACTGGCTGTGGGCGAAAGTGCCGACTTTGCCGTCTTGGACAAGAACATTCTCAAGGACCCTACCGCCTCGGTGGAAGTCGTGTACCTGAAAGGCCGCGACACCAGCAAAGCCGCTTTCCGTTTTTCATATCTGATATATAAGAGGTATCATAAAAAAGCCTCCCTTGTAAAGGGTGACTCCCGCAACTGCGGGGAGATGTCGCACAGCGACAGAGGGACGGGCACCGGTTAGGTGGTGGCTGCGCGTTTACGAGCAGACGGAGGGATTTTGACATTTTTTCGTGTCAAACGTCTTTACACCTTTTCCATTCGGGCAAAGTTGGCCATCAATTTCTTGGTGCCCGCACGGTCAAAGGCCACCTCCAAAGGGTATCGTTGCCCATGGGCTGGGTAGACAGCACCACGCCGGTGCCAAAGGTCTTGTGGCGCACCGTATCGCCTACGGCGTATGTCACGCCGGTAGCTGCCGGAGCGGCCTTGGCGGTCTTGGCGCCGCCGAACTTGTGGGCGTAGCTGCTCTTTTGGGTCTGCTGTCCCACCTTGGCGCCGGTAAAGCCTGCGTGGCTGCGGAAGGACTGAACGGTCAAATCCTCCGTCACCTGCTCCGGGATCTCTCGCAAAAGCGGGAGGGCATATTCCGGTTGGTGGTGCCGTAAGCATACGCTGGCGGGCGTTGACCAAATAAAGCTTTTCCCGGGCGCGGGTAATGCCCACATAGGCCAGGCGGCGCTCCTCCTCCAGCTCCTCCTCGCTGTACATAGCCTGGCTGCCGGGGAAGATACCCTCCTCCATACCGGGGATAAACACCACCGGAAATTCCAGGCCCTTGGCGGAGTGCAGGGTCATCAGCACCACAGAGTCCTCATCGTCGTTATAGGAGTCAATGTCGGACTCCAGCGCCACATCCTCCAAAAAGTCGGACAGTTCAAAGTCCTCGTTCTCCTCCTGGTATTTAATGAACATGGAGGAAAGCTCCTTGATATTGTTCAGCCGGTCCTCGTACTTCTCCGGGTCGTCCTCCTGGAGATAGTCCGTGTACTTGGTCTTTTCCAAAATCTCCTGGAGCAAGTCGCTCAGGAGCATACCGTCCTCCAGGCAACGCTGGAAGTATGTAATCTTGGCGGCAAAATCCCTTAATTTTTGAGCGCTGCGGGCAGTTTTTTGGAACTCGTCTGCTCGCTGGCACACCTCAAAAGCAGAGATGCCCAGTCCGGTAGCGATCTCCGTAATATGGCTAACCATGGTGGCGCCGATCCCCCGCTTAGGCACATTGATAATGCGCTGCAAGCGCACCGTGTCTGCCGGGTTGTTAATGAGCGCAAAGTAGGCGGTCATATCCTTAATTTCCTTGCGATCAAAGAAGCGGTTGCCGCCAATGACCTTGTGGGGAATACCGCTTTTCGTCAGGGCAATTTCAATATTCCGAGACTGGGCGTTCATTCTGTACAGGACTGCGTGGTCGCTCATTTTGCGCCCGGCCTTTACATTCTTCAGAATCTCCTCCACAATAAAGGAAGACTCCTCCGCCTCGTTCTGGGCAGTATTCAGAATGATCTTGCTGCCGGCGCCTGCGTCCGTCCACAGGCGCTTGCCCTTTCGATTTTTGTTATTGGCGATCACCGCGTTGGCGCCGTCCAAAATATTCTGGGTGGAGCGGTAGTTCTGCTCCAGGCGAATCACTGTGGCGTTTTTTATAATGCTGCTCAAAAGACAAAATATTCTCAATGGTGGCGCCACGGAAGCGGTAAATGGACTGGTCGTCATCACCCACCACGCAAATGTTCTTAAACTTGTCCGCCAGCAGCGAGGTGAGCACATACTGGGCGTGGTTGGTGTCCTGGTACTCGTCCACCATCACATAGCGGAACTGGTTTTGGTACAGCTCCAGCACATCGTCATTCTCTCGCAGCAGCTGCACGGTGTTGTAGATCATATCGTCAAAGTCCATAGCGTCCGCCGCCAGCAGCTCCTTTTGATAGAGCGCATAGCACTCGGCGATCTTGCCCTTACGGAAGTCCGCACCCACGGTAGCCCGGTACTCCTGGGGACCGATCAGCGCGTCCTTGGCGTTGCTGATCTCCGACAAAATGGCCCTGTGGTTCAAAAACTTGTCGTCAATGCCCAGCTGGCGCTGGCACTGCTTCATCACCCGCTTGCTGTCGTCCGTGTCATAAATGGTAAAGTGGTTGGTATAGCCCAGCCGATCCCCAAACCGGCGCAAGATCCGCGCGCAGCAGGAGTGGAAGGTGTGGGCCCAAATGGACTCCGCCTCCGGGCCGATGGCGTCTGCCAGTCGCTGGCGGATCTCTCCCGCCGCCTTATTGGTAAAGGTAATGGCCAGCACCTGCCAAGGCAGGGCGTAGCCGTCGGCAATAATATGCTGCACTCGGTTAACCAGCACGGTGGTCTTTCCGCTGCCGGCCCCGGCCAGGATCAGCAAGGGACCCTCGGTGTGCTGCACCGCCTGCTGCTGCATTTGGTTAAGTGCCATTGGTGTTCCTCCGTCTACAAAAAAATTACAAACAAAAAGGGCGCAAAATCCGGCAGGCTAAGCCGCCGGATTTATCACCCAAAAATCAGTTGTTCCAGTTACTTTAACAAAGTGAGCATAATGCCAGCTGCTACGGCAGAGCCGATCACGCCGGACACATTGGTCCCATGGCGTGCATCAGCAGGAAGTTGGAGGGGTTCTCTCTCTGCCCCTCTTTTTGGCTGCGCGGGCGGCCATCGGCACGGCAGACACACCGGCAGAGCCGATCAGCGGATTGACCTTGCCCTTGGTGAAGATATACATCAGCTTGCCGAAGAGCACGCCGCCGGCAGTACCCACGGAGAATGCGATCAGGCCCAGCAGCACGATCTTCAGGGTATCCAGGTTCAAGAATTTATCCGCAGAGTGGTGGCACCTACGGACAGACCCAGCAGAATGGTAACAATGTTCATCAGCTCATTCTGTGCCGCTTTGGCGATACGCTCGGTCTGGCCGCTCTCTTTCAGCAGGTTACCGAACATGAGCATACCCACCAGTGCAGCCGCATCCGGCAGCAGCAAAGATACAATGACCGTTACCAAAATGGGGAACAAAATCTTCTCCAGCTTAGAAACAGGGCGCAGGTTGCCCATCACCACGCTGCGCTCTTTCTTGGTAGTCAGTGCGCGCATAATGGGGGGCTGAATAATGGGCACCAAGGCCATATAGGAGTACGCCGCCACAGCAATCGTACCCAACAATTCCGGTGCCAACTGGGAGGTGACGAAAATAGCCGTAGGACCGTCCGCACCACCGATAATACCGATAGAACCGGCCTGCTGGGGAGTAAAGCCAAGCAGGATCGCGCCCACATAGGTAAAGAAGATACCCAACTGGGCAGCAGCGCCCAGAATAAAGCTGGAGGGATTGGCGATCAGCGGCGCAAAGTCCGTCATGGCGCCAATGCCCATAAAGATCAGGGGCGGGTAAACACCGGCTTTTACGCCGAAATACAGGAAGTCGATCAGACCGGGGCTGAGCACGGCGCCGGAAGCGTCCGTCAACCGGCCGGCCATCAGGTCGATAAACTCATGAATACTGGAGTAATGCACGGCCAGGTTGGCGCTGGGAATATTAGCCAGCAGCATACCGAAGGCAATGGGGATCATCAGCAGCGGCTCAAAGCCCTTCTTGATACCCAAATACAGGAAAACAAAAGCAACCACCAGCATGACAGCGTTTTTCCAGCCGCCGTCCGCTGTGAAGAAATAGGCGTAACCGGAGTTGGAAAAGATCTGTACAATGACCTCCCAAACCCCTCTTAAAATCTCACTCATTCATATACCTCCGTTAAAACGGGCGTGTGTTCTCTGCCACAGCGGCAGCCGCCCAGGGATTGCGCACACCCACCGGATTGGGGCGCACACGGCGCACGCTCTGTACCACAGCACCGGGGCCTTCGCTGGCCGCAACGGCAGCTGCAATCACAGCCACTACCTCGCCGGGAATGCCACTCTCCACCACCGGTGCAGGTGCGGCAGGCGCAGCCTTGACAGCGGGTGCAGACGGCGCGGAAGCCACAGTCACCTGGCTCTCCATAGCCTTTAACTTTTTCTTCTTACCACGAGTCTCTGCCCCGTGCACAATGGCGCCGAATGCCTTAAACACAAAGATCAGCAGCACCAAAATACCCAGAACGATCACAATGCCGGCAATCACGACGGTGCTTGTAAAGGTAGCACTTCTGTCTGCTACGATACCGGTAGCCGCCAGCAAAATTGAAGATAACGGGTTCATCTGATTAACCTCCAGTTACAATTTTCCAAATTAAAGATATTATAAATCAAAAGCGGCACAAAAGCAATGTTTTTGCAGCAGAAAGAAAAAATTGCAAAACTTCGTCAAACTGTATAAAATCCGTTGGAAAGTCTTGATTTATTTTTAAGATCGGATATAATGATAGTGTACCAAAAGGAGGCGGACTTATGACTGAACAGACCTTGATCATGCCATCTGGTGGCGCTGGTGATCCTGTGGATCACAGAGACTTTAGGCATGCACCGCACCAGCCGCATTTTAGGCGGCGTTATTGACTTGGGCTTTGCCGTGCTGCGCTAAGAAAATACATAAACCTACAAAAACAGCCGCTGCGATAAGCAGCGGCTGTTCTTTTTTCTGTTATTCTTTTTATGCGGCAAATGCGCATAGCGTGCTTCTCCACCTTAAAACGCACTTCCGTATAGTCAAAATTCTCCCCATCGCAGTTACCCAAAAGCGGCCGATCGTCCACGGACCAAAAGCGACCGCCTACGGTGTAACCGGTATGCACCACATCCGGCGCATACTCGGCAGCCGTGCCGGCACTGTACCGCGGCACAATGGGCACAGCCTTCGCCAGGCTCAGCGGATCCACATAGGTAAAATCCAGCAGACCGTCATCCAGTTTGCTGCCCGGCGCCGACAAAAGCCGCCGCCGTAGTAGCTGGCATTGCAAATGGCGAACAGGGCATATTCCATATTCTCCCGATGAAATTTATAGGGGTTGCCGTTTTCGTCCACACAGTCCAGTTCAACATTGACCTTGTAGCGCAGGGGCTGCATCATCACCGGCACCACGGCAATATTGTATGCCTGATGACCCAGTGGAGGAATTTTACCTGCGATCTTGCGGCCGATGGTCTCCACCTTGGTGTCCAGCCCATAGCTCATCACATTGATGCACTTTTCGCCGTTATAGTCGATCAGATCCAGCGGCTCCACCGTGTAATTCAGCTTGCCGGAGTACAGGCCAAAAGATTTGATCACATTCTCCACATTGATCTTCTTGGTGCCATAGACTTTCTTGGCAAAATCGTTGCCGGTGCCTAGGGGCAGCAGCATCATAGGGGTCTCTGTATGCGCCAAGCCGTTGGCAATCTCATGTACTGTGCCGTCGCCGCCACAGCAGACAATGACACAACGATCGCCATACTTTGTCGCATAAGCCGTTGCAATCTCTCGGGCGTGGCCGGAATGGTCCGTCTCTTCCACAATCATCTCATCATCAAGAAGACGAAAAGCGGAACGGATACGGTTGAAAATCGCCTCTTTGTCCTTATGGCCGGACACCGGATTCACAATAAATACATACTTCATCTGTTTTTCCCCTCTTTCACGCCGGGCGCCGTCAAGCCAGGCAGGCACCGCCCACCGGGCGCACTTGCAGCACATGGCAGGAGCCCTCGCCGAACACGCCCTCCAGCACGGTACGGTACTGCTCCAGCAGATCGTTGGGTACAAAGGCCTGAATGGTACCGGCAAAGCCGCCGCCGTGCACGCGATAAGCGCCACGATCACCCAGCACCTGGCCGCTGATGGCCAGCGCCAGGCTCAGTCGCTGATCCGTGGGGTTCTTGGTGGTAAACACATTTTGATTATACATAAAGGAGGAGCGGCCGGAGGCATTGATATCTGCCAAAAAGCCGTCAAAATTCCCCTGCTCTAAACAAGAGACAGCGTCCTCCACCCGGCGATTGTCATTATAAAAATGAATCGCGCGGATCAATGCCCGGTCATTAACCTTGGTTTGCAGCTCCGGCAGTGCGGCAAAGAAGTCCTCGTAAGCCACCTGGCGCAACACAGACTTGCCCATGGCGTGCGCTACTGCTTCCATCTCGCTGCGAATGGCAGCGTAATCGTCCGTCAGATCCGAGTGGTTACCGCCGGTATCTACAATGCACAGGCTGTGACCGGAGGCAGCAAAGTCATAATCCACCTTTTGGATCACCGGCTCTTGAGTGCTCTCAAAATCAATGGTCACAAAGGCGCTACGGAAGAAGCCATTGATCCAGCAAGCCGCAAGGCTTACCAAAAGAATACATTTTCGCTGTACTGTGCCACCTTGCAACGGTTACCGG
>ENA-OQBU01000074-OQBU01000074.1-human-gut-metagenome-genome-assembly--contig:-NODE-74-length-29489-cov-5.797868_pt1 | contig 29489 bp, 36 predicted proteins | sample MGYA00242492_ERZ504566 | MGnify/ENA primary metagenome ERZ504566 (study PRJEB26092, sample SAMD00036261) | human gut metagenome | host: Homo sapiens | study: EMG produced TPA metagenomics assembly of...
AGGTTCTTGCCGCGCGAGCGAACGAGCAGATACGTCCAGATGGCGAGATTCAGGATTTGGACCAGCAGGAGGATCGCTTCCACGCCGAATGCCATGCCGGTCCATCCGTCCCGTGCATGCATGAGCCCGTGACCCAGTCCGTACGAGTAGGCGAACACGCCTATCCAGCCGGCCAGACGACAGTACAGGCCGGTACGACGTCGCGCTTCCGACCATTCACGGTCGGACCGTTTCGGAATCAGATATGGTCCGGTCAACCGCACGCATGCGATGAGGTTCAGAACGCATACGATGCTTTTCAACAGGTCCGCCCAGCTCATTGCCCGTCATCCTCTCCCAGTCCGGAGCCTTCAGGCGACTTTTCAGGATACGCTTTCGTCCGGTTGTCCGTTCTACGTTCCTTGACCATTGATATCGAGACGGACACGTCACATTCCCGGACCGTCGAAACACGTCGGAACAGAAGATGAGGGTAAGACGGAGGGATCGGGATCAGGAAGAGGCTCGGGGACGGATGCTTCCGGACTGGACGGGAAACCCACAGTTGGATGCAGTTCGCGCCATGCCTCCATGAACGCGTGCTCGTACCGATAGTCGCAGACCCTGCGATGGTATTATAGTCCGGCGTTTTCTCGTACCTGATCCATCAGATCCTCCAACGTGGACATGATGGATTCCATATCGGCCGAACCCGCCGGAGTCTGCTCCGCACGGGCCAACGTGTCCGAAAGCCGAGTACGCAGATAAGGAACCACCAATTCCATGCCCTCGGTCTCATCGAGCAGGCTCCGGGCCTCGTCGATATCCCTGGCCAGACGGTCCGTGTCCTCCCGGTCCGCGTGAATCTTCGCAAGCCGGTCGGCCTTACGGGCGAACGCCGCGACCTGTTTCGACTGCCTCTCATACCGTCGCGTCGCCCGCGTGGCCTTACGCGTGTTCTCCTCAAGCCGACTGTTCCTCTGGCTCGCGTCACAGTCGATGGACACGGGCTTGGCAACCTTCCGCAATGATTCGTATTCGTGTTTCTGCCGCTTGCTCAACGCCTGCAGGTCGATGGTCCTGAACCGTTCGGCCACCTGACCATCCAACCGCTCACGCGCCTGGCCCATCTCCGCAACCGCGGTCTCGCACGCGGAAGCGAGCTGGTGACGGTGGACGCTCATGTTCGATTCCGTGACAACCAGACCGATGCTCACGACCGCGACGATCAACGTGACGATGGTGATGACGACGATCAGCCTCTTCGGCATGCGGGACACACCGCCGGCACGCGGACTGCCATCATCCCAACCCGGGCCGTCATCCAAAGACCGTGGCGTGGAAAAGGGATTCCATTCCGGATCCACTCCATCCGGTTCCGCGTATTCATCATCATTCCGGTCCATAGGAAACTCCTTACACGGTCATGGTAAAGAAAAAGGCCATGCCGCCGGACCGTCCCTCGCGAGAAGAAGTCAAGAACGAGGGCCGCGATAGGTCCGGCGGAACTGGCCTGCCGTGGGAAAAGGGAGAAAGGGTGTAGCCCATTCCCGACGGGTGCGCACGCCCACCATGCTTGCGTGACGGGGAACGGTTTGACGGTTTCTGAGGGTAGGAAGGAAGCCGGTCCATTCCCGTCGGACATTCCACGTGCACGCAAGCCGATAACGGTCGATAACAGTCAATGGAAAGAGCAGCCGTGGGAGCGCGCTCCGAAAAACCAACTCCGGTATGGGACCGGTCCGTTATCCCAACACGTCGGCCGCCATGTCCAGCAACGCACGGTTCCTGTGGGAATCATCCTTCGCCATGAGACTGTCCTGGAAACCGGTATCCAAGACCAGTTTCAGATCAGGTTCGAACCGGACGTCACCCAAGCATACGGACAGCCGATAGGTTTCCACGCAATGCTCGCCGCGCATGACGGGAACCTGATCGTGAATGAGGAAAGACAAATCGACGAAACCATGGCCCTCCGCTCTATCGACACGGACATAACCATCCATCCTGGTCGGAGTGAAACGAACGCTTTTGATCCGCAGCTTTTTCAGATAACAGTGCAATGGGCCATCCACCAGCAAGTACCGTCCCATCAGATTCTGGGCGGGCGCGGCGTAGAAAAGCATGAACGACTGGTTGAAATAGGAGGCGCGATAATACCGCCATCCCTCATCGGCACGCCACATGGACAGCAGTTCCCGAGCGTATCCACGTCCCACATGCAGGCCCGTGGTCTTCTCCCAGATGTAAACATACCGGTCGAATTGGTCGCGCATCAGAACGTACAGTTCCCGTCCGGCCTTATCCGTCGGAGTCCGGCGCGTGTTACCGGGATCCGAATGGTTCCTGGACAGCGGACAGAACATGTACGCGGTCTCGTCATAGTCCGCGACTCCAGGAACCGACGCCGAGTAATGCCGGCCGTACGGATTGGCCGACCGGCTTCCGTCAGTCCTTTTGAACAGGTTGCAGATCAGGATCGGATTGCCGCACGCCGGACATACCGCGAAATACGAGGGATGTCCGCCCCGCATCTGCACGAACGGTGCTTTCCGGTTCGTTTCCCGCCGATAATTTTCTTCCGTCAACGGCACAACGCGTCCTCTTCGACCTGTTCTGAAAACATCCATGGCGAACCTCCACTAGCCGGAACCGATATCGGTTCCAATCGTAGGACGATTCGCCTATCATCGGTCAGGACCAAACTCACTGGTACCTCCTGCTGACTTTTATCCACCATTCCGTCGAGAGGGGTGGCACCGCGCCCTCATGTTCGGCGAACGCGAGCATGGAAAGCACCGTGGTCAGTCCCATGCCGAACTCACGCCACCCTGCCGCAGAAGGAACACGTAATCCTCCGTGCAGTCGTCGCAATCCATATGGTCGATGATCGCCTTGCGCGCCAGACGCGCACGCTCCACCTTGTCGATATCCTCCGCCACGCTTCAGCTCCTTACTATCATTCACTATGCTTTCTCACATGCGTCACTGAAGAGCCGCCGCGATAAGGATACGGGTCCCGAAACAAGCCCATCCATTAGGACCTGCAATGATTAATGCCATGCCGGCGCATGGACGACAAGCTGATAGAAGTGCTCGCCCGGCCGCAGGGACGTGACATGCTCGTGTTCCACATCGAGCATCTGGCCGACATACCTGCTGGATGAAATGGAGACAACGGAAATGACCGATATCTATGAACGACTGGCGGACGAGAACGAGCCCGCTCCCGCGACAGCTCCGGCCGCGCAGCTCACGGGCGATCAGGCCTCCAATCTGATGGCCTCGCTCACGGTCGAGGACTCCGACGCCACCACGATCCTCGCCGCCCTGGCTGGACCCATTCAGGCCGCCCACGCGCACCACGAAGAACACCGTCTACAAGCCATGTGACGGAACCGTTCACTTTCCATTCCCGTTTCACTTTTCAGGTCATCAGATGAACACGCCTGGCATTCCCGCGCATCCATCAATCTCGACCAGCGGAGACAAGGCCCGTTTGATTCCGTTCACTTTCAATGTGAGGTCCGGTTGTCCCATGGCCGGCCATTCCGCCATCAGACTGCCGTGAGGCCGTTCCGGTGTGAGCATGACTTTAAGTTGCGTGTCGAATATGAGACTCCTGTGGATGATCCGGATCGGATCATCAGCATATGGGAGGTCCACCGTCACGGTCCATGTCAATCCAGTGATTCCATTGAGCCGGTCGAGAGGGGCCACCAAAGGAAGACCGCAACGGGAGACCTTGCGGCCGGCCGTGCGCACCGGACAGTGGATATACCGGTTCGTGTACGGTCGACCGACCTTCCACGTCCCCACGGGAAACGCGTCTTCGCCGGAACGCACCGACAGATCCATGCCGACCCGCGCCCCAGGCTCGAAACAGGGATACATGAGATTCAATACCAGTATCCCGCCACCAGCCCCGACCGGCTGCAGACGCTCGACCTCATCCAGAACGCGGGCGAATAGGAATGCTCAGTGTCCATGGCGTTCCTCCTCGCATCCGTCCGGCCCATACAGCCAGACACGATGATTCCGCACGCGGAGTACGCCGTTGTTCCTACGCCGTCCGGTGTCGTAGCGGCAGGAGTACAGTCCGTCGAACGGCGGGACCCCTCCGGCCGCGGCGCCGAACCAGTCGACCTCCAGATTCGATACGCCGTAATGGCTCTCCACCATGGACGTCAACGAGGCCGACGCGGTCTTGGGCTTATCCATCATCCAACCGAGCCTTCGCAGCAGGGCGGGCAGTGATCGTGCAGGACGACGACGATGAACATGACCAGAAGCAGCCAGAAGCATCCATTGGCTGGATTCAATAACGACGGCTGCGGGTCCGTGGAGAAGTCGAACAGCGCCAGCGGGTTCGGCAGCATGCCCATGACGACCAGCGAGAACCATACGACGGGGAGAAGGATCGGGATGACCTTCGTCAGCAGGCATACAAGCCCGCGCCCCATCACGGTTTGAAGAACCATGGGCGCCGGTCCGGGATCGATTTCGGCGCGCGGGCCTTCCTTCTTTTCGTCGAGGTCGAATCCGCCTGCATTGTCGACGGCCTGTTCCACAGCCTCGCTCTTCTCTACTGACCGCTGGGATGCCTCTGGACCGGAAGGCAGGGTATCGGCCTCGGACTTCGCTTTCCGCGCTTTGGCTAGCCATGCCTCTATGAGGCTCGCCACAATGACGAAAAGCACAATAGTGCAAAGCGCCAGGATCATCATGGGTTTGGCATCCGAAATGGTTGATACGATCAAATCCTCAACAGTCATGCCCTTGCCTTCCTCCCGGCCGTTTCCTTTTGCCAACGGATTCACGCGGCGGCAGACCGATATCGAGCACGTGGAATGCTTGAACCATGCGTTTCGTCGAAGGCATCAAGAATCTCATCACGACTCCGGCCAAGAGGAACAAACGCCAATCCCGGCTGAGGATTGTCCCGACGGCGGACCAGATGCAGACAGACGCGGTCTGGAACCTGCTCGCCGAACAGATCGAACATGGCTGGGACGAATCCCTGCCAAAGCCGGCTCCCAACCCGGATGACCTGTACCGGCCGACTCTTATAGGGGCGTGGTCCAAGAACCGCCTGGTAGGAGGCGCGTTCGTCATGCCAGACAGCCAGGATGCCAAGGCATTCACGTCGATCGGGGCGGATAAGGCAGCGCAGGCCTTCGAACGAAGCTGCTGCATGATCCAGGGGGTCGCGGTCGCCGCCGAGCATCGGCGCGAAGGCATCGGACTGAAGATCAAGCGATGCTGCGACCTGTGGGCCGCACAGCACGACGCTTGCATCGTCCTGAGCATACCGACGAACGCCGCCGCCGCACGCATGAACGAGAAAGCCGGCTATGACGTCCTTCCACCGCAGGCGCCCTGTGCGTCGAGGCACGGACGACGACCGCGGCATCGTCTGCTGTTTCCCCATGGGCGGCGATGTCCCCGATTCCCGTTGGGCGTTCCATATAGTCGCGCAGCCCCAATGGGCACCCCTCGCCATCGGCCAGTGCCATATGACGGGATCGGGCGGGCGCTACGACGATCACGCGATCGGATGGATGTACCGCGCCGACATCATGCCATGACATCATCTTCACTCCGATCCGCGCCCCATTCGAAGTCGGGCTTCTCCTCTCTCATCGTTTTCCTTTCCGATTGTCGTTCCGGTAGTCGGTCTCGTCGAGCTCCCATTCCAGCGCCGTCCCGTCGTCGCGCGTCTCTACGAGTAGCGTGTATCCGCATGCGGCGCACCGTTCGATGTCAAGCCGCGTCCCGTCCGAGACTCCGCGCGTCCACCAAGGCCGCCAAAGGTGCGGGATCGTGCCGCCGGGGCATCTGACATCGCGGACGAGCCGGTTCCCGTCGCAGAGGAAATCGAGCGGCGGACGCCACCGGTCCAGCCAGCGGATAGGCCGGCCGTCCCATGTATCGGGAAGCCGCTCGTCCAATATGAGGCCGTCGGCCTTCAACGCCCGACGCTGCTCGCCGACCGGTATCAGTCGCATGTCTTCCTTCATTTCGATGCACCCCCTTGTGTCGGCTCCAAGGCTTTCCCATCGATCATGTACGGTCCGAGCAGATGCCTGTCCCTGTCGGCGTGGATGGTGACGTCGAGCTGTCTGCCGTCTTTGCGGGCGACACAGAAGAGCTTCCCCCTACGAAAAGCACCGATGCGTCTTCCGCCGTCACGACGGGACATGACCGGATGCCCTGAAATACGTTAAGGATGGCCAGCAGAAGGCACACGCAGGAAACGGCCATGACGACGTGGGCGCATGCCTCCGTTTTCCGGTTTATGCGCGTATTGAACATATGAATGCCCGCCAATGCCAAGATGACGCCCAGCAGGAAGAACGCCAGGACGAACACCCAGTCAGCGCAATCCCTCATTCCCGTTTCTTTCATCAGATTCGTTTCCCATCGTCACAGCATCGCCGTCACGACCGCAAGGCATGCCATGGCGAGGCACGTCAATGCGGCGTATCCGATGACGCGGCTTCGTCGGAGGTGGGGGTTTGGCGCCTGGGGGTTCCCGGAGCTCAGGTAGAGAAGCCCGAGAACGGCCGTGAGCGAGAACAATGCGACCGCGGGCATCAGACCCCCGGTCCTCCAATATTGCGAGCAATCCGTCGATCGATGTCATCGCCGGCCTCCCATCATTATTCTTTTCTCCGTTCCCCGCAGCCCTCGGCCGCGGTCCTTCAACGAGCTCACGTGCCGGCGGGCCGTTATCGCCGGGCGCGGGCCGGCGGCGGACGCGGCAAGCGGACGGTCCAGCCCCCGTCCGACGCTTCCGGGAATGGGACGCCGCGCCGGCGGGACGCGCCCTGGATGCGGGGTGCGCGCATCCGACGGGACGGGCGTCATGGACAGGAAGGCCAGCAGGTCTAGCGGACGCAGAAGCGCCCGCATCCATCGATCGTCCATGTCGACCGCCCGATCAGATGCCGAGGGGAAGGATGGTCGTCAACGCGGCACGCTGCTGGCCCTTCATCGGGTTGAGTTTCATATGCCAGTTCTTGGCCTTGTTCTGCATGTCGCGGTCGAACACGTCGAGTTCGGGCAGACTGGACGCGAACAGGGTGATGAATCCCTGATGGTCGGTGTCCGGCCAGTTGGCCTCCTGCTCCAGCTCGCGCAGCCGTTGTTCCTTCTCCTCGCGGCGTTCGTCGCGGCTTTTCTCCCTCTGGTCCTGGAGTTTGGCGCGTTGGCGCATGCTGCTCTTACGGTTGCGCAGTTCCGCTTCGGACTGTTCCATCGTCAATGGACGCCAGATATGGCAGAACGCCATCATGCGCCGGTCGGTGACCAGGTCGCGTATCCATCCGGCCTGCACGTCGAAGTCGGGCCACTGGTAGATCCAGAACGAGCGTGCCACGGCCGAGTCCAAGGTGATGTAGTCGTGTTCCTTGGCTTCCTCCACCCAGGTGACGGTCGGATCGTCCCTGTTGACCGGTGGACGGTCGTTCGCGTGTTCCGGGTCCGCGATGGTGCGGATCAGATACCGCAGGTCGTCGGGGGAGCACCAGTGGATGGTGTTCCTGCGGGCCCCGCAGTCAAGCAACGCCGGTGCGACGGTCATGCGGATCAGGTCGCCCATGGCGATGCCGACCGCGGCCCGTTCCGTCCGGTCCTTCCTGACGACGTGCGGCAGACGGTCCGCGTTCACGGACACGCTGATGTAGTTCGAGTTCTGCAATGGGGTGAGGATGTCGGGCAGGTGCCACAGGTTCGCCAGATCCTCACGCGCCCATTGCGGCGTCCGATCGTCCTTGAGGTATTCAGGTTCCGGGGGAGTGTGGCCGGGAAGCACGAAGCTTGTCTCCTTCAATTCGATGAAACCGTCCGTTTCGGACAGTTCCTTGAGCATCGTGTTCAACGCCATCGCACGGCCGGCTTTCTGCCGGTCGGAGGAAAGAACCCATTCCTCCACGTTCGCGGTCAATACGGCAGTGGCCTGCCGTTTGTCCGGATCCCACAGGTAGCAGGCTCCCTGGAACGGGGTGCCCACGACCTCCACGCCGTCGCCTTCGATGGTCTGGGCACGGTCCTCGACGTGCCCGTACAATCCCAGTACGCCCAACGGGCGGCCGGACGCGAGCGGCGAGTACGCCCAACGATTCGTGCCGTCCTTCAGCCGGCCACGCCAATGCGTCCAGATCCATGTCCATGACACGAGGCTCAATCCCTGGATTCGTGGGATGCCGTAGGCGAGGACGAGCGCGCCCAATATCATGATCGGCACGTTCAAGCCCATGGCCGCTCCGGCCACGAGGATGGCGAGGCCGATGACGCAGACGATCAGCTGGGCCTTGTCGAGGCCGAGGACCACGCGTGTGGCGGACAGTCGACTGAACGACGCGGCGGGGACCCTGCTCCGGCCGGCATTGGATTCGTTATCGGACATGGAAACCTCCATCGGATTATCGGTTGTCGGAAAACAATGGAGGGAACCCGCCTGGGGTCGGGCCCAGGATGGCGGGTTCCCTCCGGTACTACGGCCACACGGCCGCGTGTCGATAACGGATGGCGTCAGCCGACGGTCGGACCGGACGGGGAGCCGTTGACGCCCTGGTACGGGTTCGAACCGCCGGACGAGCCGCCCATGCCGCCGTTTCCGCCACGGCCACCGGAGCCTCCCTGGCCACCGGTACCACCGGTACCGCCTTGGCCTCCTTGTCCGCCGTCCGAGCCCTGGCCGCCCTGGCCACCGTCCGCACCCTGGCCTCCCTGGCCTCCTTCGGCGTACGCGCTACCGCCCTGGCCACCGGCCGGTCCAGGAGCGCCTGGAACGCCGGGTGCTCCCGGCGCGCTTGGCGTGTTGGGAACGGAAACGTCCGGCGTGGGTTGCGGTGCGGGAGGGACGGAGGATAGGCCGGAACCGGTCTCGTTCCCATCCGTTTTCGCCGCGGCGTCCATGACCTGGCTCGAACCGGAATGGTCCATTCCATCCGTCGCCGATGGTGGGAGCGGAGGCGCGTCGTTTGGACGGGAAGCGGCGTCCATGACCTGGCTCGAACCGGAATGGTCCGCGCCGTCCGGCTGGACGTCCGGCGTGGACTGGGTTTCCGCGCGTCATCGCCAACACCGCCGTTCGACGTGTAGTCGCCGTCCGCGCCGCCGGCCTGCCCGTCCTTGGGCAGCAGGTCCTTGATGCCGGAGGCGAGGCCCGGAAGGGAACGGCCCAATTCGCCCGGATTGCCTTGGGATGCGGAAAGCACGGACGCGGCTCCCGAGTTCAACGCCTTGCCGAGACCGCTCGTGTTGCCCGTGGTCGCGGCCTGCACGACACCGGCCGTGACCTGGGCCGCGGCCTTGATGGCGCTTGGACCGATCTTGCCGCCACGCTCCTGCATGTCGGCGGTAACGTTCTCGCCGATGAAGCTCACGGCAGGCATGATGAGCTTCGGACTGAAGCACGCCAGGATGATCGTGGCGATGCCCATCAACGCGGGGAAGAACGATTCCGCGTAGTTCGGATTGCTCTTCGACACGAAGCAGATGCCGGAACCCACCATGATGACCAGGGCGCTCAACGGTGCGGACAGGAGCACGCCGACCACGGCCTGCGCCCATTTCGCCGCGGCGGGACGCGTGACCTTCCAACCGGTCATCATGACCGGCAGCGGCGCCACGCAGGCCAGCAGGATCAGGCTGATGTCGCGTGCGGCGAGCATGCCCGCCAGGGCGAGGACCGCGAGGAAAAGCACGAAGTCCACGACGCAGCGGATGATCAGATCGTATCCGCCGGTGGTCTTGACGATCGTGCCGATGAGGTTCGACACGATGCTGTCGCCGAACGGGTCGGATGTGCCGACACCGTTCAACGGGACGGTGAGGATCTTGTGCGTGATCTGTCCGACGATGCCGTCCATGGTGATCATCACGCTGATGCACACCGCGGTCAACGGCCATGCGAGCACGGCCATCGCGAAGCTTTTGATCACGTCGGCGACGCTGCCTTTGGCCGCGGCCTGCAAGGCGCCGATGACGCATAACGCCATGTTCACGAATCCCATGATCCAGCCGATACGGTTCGCCGCGGTGATGGCGACGTTCCATTCGTCGTTGGACATGCTGCCCACCAGGCCGCTGAAGGCGCCCGTCAACAATTGGGAGCACAGGTTGTCCAACGGTTTGAACAGCCAGTCGATAAGGTTCGCGAAGACGGTCTGGATGATGAGTGACATCTGGCCTCCTTCAAAAAGGAAATGCCGTGGACGGGACTGGCCCGGCCACGGCGTGAATAGGGGTGTGTCAGGCGGGAGCGTCAGAACAGCGCCTGCGTCGCGAAGAACTTCACGATCGCCATGGCGCTGCCCAGGATCATCGTCGCCAGGGCACACCAGATGAACACCGTGCCGGAATACTGCTGCATCGGACCGGAATGGATCACACGGCCGGCGATCCAGGCGATCGCCGCGCAGATCCACGCTCCGACGGCGATGTACAGGCTCAACGCCCACAGGCCGCCGACCATGTCGGACACCAACTGCATGAACGGGAAGAACGTGAAGTTCGGACTCACCTTCAGGTTCGAGATGTCACCGTTGTTCAGGCCGGTGGCGACGGACACGATTGTTGCCGCGGCGGGCGCCGCGAGATTGTGTAACATGATGCACACTCCTTTCAGAAGATTCCACGCGGCCGGACGGCCCGGCCACGCCGATAATCGGCAGGGGGATTATTTGCTTCCGGTCAACCATTTCCATAGGCCGGTCGCGCCGTCCTTGATGCCCTGGCCGGCCTTCTGGAAGATGTTGCCCTTGCCGTCACCGCCGGAGACCCAGTTCCAACCCTTCAAAGCGTCGTCGACGGCGCCTTTCACGGTGGTCTTGACCGTGTCGGAGATACCGGACACGATGTCGTCGCCCAACTGTTTGACCAGTCCGGTCAGACTGTCGTCGCCCTTGCCTCGACCGTCCTCAGGTTGGTTTTCCCACTGCCGGACGCTGCGTGTAGGAACGGTTCACGCCCAACCCGTTGGAGCCGAACACGTTGCAGCTCCAACCCCATCCGCTCACGGCGGCTCCGATCACGAACGGGACGAGCATGGCGGCGAGCAGGCGTTTCCAACTGAACGCGCGTTCCATCTGGTTGTTGGACACCAGTCCCGGGATGAGGCTGACGCAGCCGATGATGATCACGCCCACGCACAATACGAGCGCGACGGCGATCACGCCGCCGGCCATGTCTCGGACGCCGGACACATCCCAGGCCGGGTCGGGTTTCAAACCCTTCAACGCGTTGTCCGCGAGGTTCAATGCTTCCATTTCTGTTTCCTTCCATTCGAGGTCCATCAGTACCAGCCGGTCGCTTCGGAATGGGCCCAAGCGCCGCAAGGCGACTGGTAGCGTTGTTGGATGTAACCCAATCCCCATTTGACCTGCGTGGCCGCGTTCGTCTTCCAATCCTGTCCCGCGGACGCCATCTTGCTGCCGGGCAGTGATTGGGGGATGCCGTACGCGCCGGAGGACGGATTCGTCGCGTTCCACTGCCAACCGGATTCGCGTGTCCAGAGCTTGTCCAGACAGTCGAATTGGCTATCATCCCAACCGAAGTCCTTGAGTTTGCGTCGGGCTATCTTCTTCGCGTCCGCGGCCGATGCCTTGTCCCCGGACACGTCGGATGTGGAGTCGTCGCCCGTCACGCACTGTTCCGTGCCAGACGAGCCGGACGCGCCCATGCCCGTGAGCTTGTCGTTCGGCAGCACGTACGTGCCACCATTCCTGATCGGCATGGTCCGTGAATACACTTTGTAGCCGGCGCCCTTCTCACTGGTGGTGATGGTGCCCTTCGCGGTGTCCACGCTTTCGACGATGCCGACATGGCCGTACGTGGGATCCGAATCCTGCACGCCGGCGGGCCAGCTGATGATCGAACCCGCGACCGGCGCGTCCGTAGTGGTCTTGTAGCCGGCCGCTGCGCCGGAACGCGCCCAATCCTGACCATTGCCCCAATATTGGCCTATGTTCTTCCAGCCGAGTTTCTTCGCCCGCATGCACGTCCACCACGTGCATTGGCCGTACGCGTACGCGACGCAGAGGTTGTTCGGCCCCTGCTGCCCGTTGAACCAGGCCTCGGCGTCCTTCTCGCTCATGCCGACCACGTTCGTGGAACCGGTGCTGCCGGACACGGCCTGCGCGGATGATTGGCCGCCATGGGGATCGTTCACGTTCATGGAGCCCTTGTACCGGTAGTAGGCCGCGTAGCCGGCCGCGTACGAGTCGATGCTGATCTCGTCGCCGGTCTGGTCTCCGGGCTTGGGACCTTCAATACCATTGTTCTCGTCGTGGTGCGCGCCCACGAACTTGCCGTCGCCGATGTAGATCTCCGTGTGGCTGGAACTCCATACGATGTCGCCGGTCTGCAGGTCGGACACGCGTGACCAGTCGTGTCGTTCGAATCCCGCGTGCTTCAGGGCCGCGTCCTCACCGTAGGTGGAGAAGGGGTACGAGCCCACGTCCAGGCCGGCCTGTTTCAACGCGTAGTAGACCAGGCTGGAGCAATCGTAGTCCGGGTTGCCGGTACGACGCGGCTGACTGTAGCCGTGGGAATCGTCCGCGGCGATGTTCTTGGCCCATTCGACCCATGAGGTCGTTGTTCCGGCCGCGTTGGACAATCCACAGTTCGTGCCGTACTGCGATTGGACCATGGCGACGAGGATGGTGCTGAGGCTCATGAGCATGACGAGCGGCACGATGACGATCATCGGCACGGCCAGACCGAACACGGTGGCGCCTTTCACCAGACCATGCCCGCCGTTCCCGGTCCTCTCCGCCATAGGCTCCTCCCATCATCGGCACGCTTATTGCAATCCATTCCACGCGGATGCGGGGGAGAACGACGCCGATAATCAGCGAGGGGGAGTGGACGGGAGCCATGGAGAAGCAAAACCGACTCGACGAGGACCGGTCAAGAAGATAGTATCGTCCATTACAGGCCAGACGGAAAGGTGAGTGAACTATGAGCATCGAGATGCGCCCGTTATCTGGAACACGCCCGTTGTACGTGGATGAGCCGGAACCGTTCTGGCCGGCGGGAGACGACCCGGACCTCTACAAGCTGGAACTCTGGAGACTCCACAAAGTGGGATTGGTCCAAGGCCTGCGCAGCGTGCCCTGCTGGAAGTGCGGATACTTGGTCATCCAAAGCGGACTGTTCCTGGAACTCGAGGGACGGGACGGATACCATTGCCGCGTCGTATCCTGGAGCGACGCCCACAACGCCGGTATACTCTCGCAACCATTCCTGCGCACGCTTTCCGACTGCTGGCGTGTACGCCCGACGTATTCCAAGTCGGCGGGGTACGCATATCTGGGCATAACCTGCCCGAAATGCGGCAGTCTCCAAGGAGACAATTTCGTCTACGACAACTATCAGGGCCGGGGAGGCGTGTTCAGCGATCCTGAAGACAAGTCCCCGCTAGAGGTACTGCCCTTGCCGGTGTTCACCGATGATTGGCCGCAAAGATTCCATTGGGCGTTCGACTCGTTCAGCCTCGATCTGGAACCATGGAGGATCAGGTTCGGCAAACCGGTCGCGATATGGGGCAACGCCTGGCCATGGAGCGAATGAGACCACGCAAGACTATGACGGCCGACGCGGCAAGCTCGCGGCGGGGAATATCAAGTTGCGGAATAATTCCGCAACTGATATTCTGCCTCCGTGCCAGGAAATGGTGCCTCGCTTATTCGATCAGGGAATCGAAGCCGTTCGTCCGCAGGGACTCATCGGCCAATGATGTTTGCTCCATTGCGGAGATCATTCCCTTCCCGGCATCGATGATAGGAGAGACCTGTTCCCATGAATCCGGTACGGGCACGGGCAGACCCCAGATGTGCCTTGGTTGGAGATGCTGCTGCACCGAGCCGAACTCGTCGAGTTTCATGAGATTCATCGCCGTGGACGACATCAGGAACGCCAGGAGATACGCCCTCATATTCTCGTCGGGAACGCGAACGCGTACCAGGTCGTCGCTGATGACGTACTTGTCCGCGAGTATCCGCGTGGCGTAGGTGACTTTGCCAATCGTGCCGGAACGGGAAATGAGGATGTCCCCCTTCTGCACGCGCAGCATTCTGACGCATTCCTTCTGTTTGTCGGTGGCGCGCGACATGTCAAACCATTTGACGGTCATTCGTCGCTGCTCCAACGCTCCGTTGGCGGTGAGATACGGTGTCAGATTCGTCGTGTCGCTTGGGTCTTCGACGACGAGGCTTCGTGAGCTCCATCGTGGCCCCATGTAGATGCGGATGTTCTTGTCGAGTTGGCCGATGGTGGTGACCGACCAATCGGGTTTGTCGTCGAATTTGCTGACTTTTTCCAACGTCGCGTTCAATTCGGGTGAATAATGCTGCGGGTTGAGGTTGAGATTGTCGTCCAATTCGCCGCGTTCCGCGGTGAAACAGGTTTCGGATTCGGTGAACGTTCCGATGTCTCTGAATGTCTTGTATGCTTCCGCGATCTGGGTCAGGTCCTCATCCAGCTCGCTGGTGGCGGAGCCTTTTTCGTCAAGTGCGAACACTGGTTCGCCCTTCGAATCCTTGCCGACCCTTCTGGATTGGGCCATGAAGATGGTGTAGTCGCCGGGTACCGGATCGTCTTCCAAAGGTTTGGAGAGGAAAAGGACGCATGTTCGAACGCCTGTGTCGGGTTCGAAAGTGTTCTTGTGCAGCGTGACCACCGCATCCACCTTGCATCGCGACAGCATCCACCTGCGGTAGTTGATGTAGGTGCGGTTGTCCAGGATTCCTTTCGGAAGGACGATGCCGATGCGACCGCCCGGCTTGAGCCAATCGATGCAGCGTTCGAGGAACAGGAGCTCCGGCGCCTGACGGATCAATAGGGTGCCGTGGCCGGCATCCCGATCATCATCGTCCGTGATCGTGGGGAACGTGCCTTCCGGATCGGGTCTGTGTCCGAAACCGAATAATTTGAGGATGTCCGGATCCATCATCATGGATTCGGTTTTTTGCCCGGAGAACGGAGGATTGGTGATGATGATGTCCGGCGTGCCTTTTGGACAGTGGCTGGTTATCCACCCGTCCAGATTGGAATACTTGTCGAGTGAGTTTCCCTGGGTCATGCCGGTGTTGCCGTCCCCGGTCAGAAGCATCGCCGTTTTGGCGATCTTCACGAGTCTTTTCGAGATCTCGACCAGGAACACCGAATTCTTGCATAAGCCGAGCCGTCTTTCCCGTTGTGGGCTGCCCGGTTTGGTGCCGTCGATGGCTTTGCGCCGCTTGTATCTGAACGCGGCGGTGGCGAAACCGCCGCTGCCGCCGGCGGGGTCCAGCACTTTGTCGGCTATGTCGGGGTCGAGCATATCGACCATCGCTTTGACCACGAGCCGGTTCGTGAAGAACTGTCCCTGCTGGCGTTTGAGTGTGACATGGGTGAACTGCTCGTATGCCGCGCCCATCAGATCCCAGTCGTCCGCATCGTCCTCCCTGCTGACGAACGAATAGTCCTGGAGCACGGAAGCCGCTTCGACGAGGGTGGAGTCGCCGACGGCGATGTCCTCGTCCTTGTCGAAGACCGTGGGATACTGTTCCGCGTACTCATGGAACAGGCTACGGATGGTTTTCGCCACGGCGGCCCGCCCGTCTTCGGACTTGTACTGTTCCGGAGTGATCCAGAAATGGGGGTAGGCGGTGTCAGAAGTCACCGTCTCGTCATAGATCTTGGCGAGAAGGATACGCACCATGTCCATGGTAAGGTCGGAATCCGCGTTCTCCATGCCCCTGCCGTAAAGACGGTTATGGCACATCGCCAACAGTCTGCGCACATTACGGGGTCGTTCCAACTCTCCTATGCGCGGAGTCCTCCCATCCTCCCATCCTTGACCGCACCTCGGCAGACCGGGGGTCTCCTCGAGGACTTGAATGCCGTCCTTGTTCTCTCTCCGGTAGAAGACCGTGCCGTCACCATTCGTCCAGACGCCACCATTGGCGCTGGTGTTGAAGATGTACGAGACCAGCTGGGCGTATCCGTCCTCCACCTTGTTCCGTTTGCATTCGACCACGAAGTTGATCTTGCCCTGGTCACGGTTCAGGCAGGCGGCCTTGGACGCGTAGACGACGATGTCCGCGCGCACCGGGTTCCCGTCCTTGTCCCGGAGCTCCTTCGACCCATGTTGGATCGGCACCTCCCTCCGGATGGTGTTCGCCGGATAATGGTACTCGTTGATCAGGGTCTCGATGAAACGCTGCCTGACTTTTTCCTCGGGAGTGCTTTTAAGACACCCCCCCCCAAGAATATCCACGATGTCGCCGTTCTCATCGAAACGAACCTTGAATCCCGTGTTCGACATGCATCAGCCTCCTTGTGTCCGATGGCTACAGTGTACAATGACGCCGCCGTTTCCAACGGTTCACGACGGGAAATATCCGACAGGACGAGGCATGGCCGTGGATAACATGCCCGAAGTAAAAGAGAAGCCGGCACTCCAATAAAAATATCAGGTGGGACATAATGTCCCACCTGATATTCTGTTTCAAACCAATCGTCCCGGCGCCTGGAGGATTGGCGGATGGGGACTCAGGCGGCGAACCCGCAATGGAGAATATCAGGTGCGAGGTTTCCTCGCACCTGATATTCCAAACCATTGTCGGCAACTGAAAAGCTTTTCGAAATCATCGACCGGAAGGGAAACACTACGTTCGGGATGGTCCGCTGTACGGAACCGTTCATCGTCTCTGGTTGGGGCGAAGGTATTCGAGTTGCGTTTCCGGATCGATCGGGCATGTGGACGACCGCTTCGGATTCTCTACGCTGCTTGTTGACGACGTACACGGGTTCTTCGTATTGCGTTTCGCTCATTTGCGGGTTCTTCTCCCTTCGGTTTTGGCGTATGAAGCCGTTTTCGCTCTCATGGGACGGCCCGTCTCACGCGGCGGTTTCGATGCCGTCGCGCCGGTTGAGCTCGTCGGCGTGCCGCATGCACGCCATCTGCCATTCGGATGGCTTGCCGTAGCGCAGGCTTCCCTCGTGGTCGTATTCGTCCTCGTGTGGCCGCATGTCGTTCAGGACATGCTCGCAGACCAGCGAATGCACGTGACGTTCCGAATGACGTTCCGGCACCGGGGTCGGCTGGGCCACGGGCCTACGGTCACGCTCATGGGCTTCGGCGTCCCGTTCGCGTTGGCGTTCGATCTGGGCGACGGTCCAGTCGTTGGCGATCTGGTCCCAGTTGTCGGCGAGACGGCGCGCGGAATCGACACGGCGGAGCCAGAACGTGTTCGCGGGCAGCCAGTCGATGACCGCGAGGATAAGCGCCAACGAGGCCGCACGGTCGCCGTCACGGGCTTTGACGACCCGGCTGACGAGGTTTCCGATCTTGGACAAATCACGTTTGGTCGGTTCCGTGGTGGTCAACGACAGCTTCGAACGGACGGAAGCGAGATGGTCCATCACGGTCGCCGCGTCGGAATCCCCTCCCGTCGTCGTGTTGTTTCCGTCCTCCATGCCGGGGCGCTTCCCGCTTGCGGGGAGCTCTCCCGTAGGGAGAGAGGGGTAATTGTATTTCAATGTATTATTGGGCGACATTTTGTCCAGATTTTTGGACATTTTGTCCTCGCTTCCATCGCCTTCTCCACCTTGCCGCTCCAGGGGCGACATTTTGGGAAGATTGGAGGAAACCGGCTTGTTTCAACGTTTTCCAGAGGCGACATTTTGGCTTTCGTCTCTTCCGGCTGGCTCCCATCCGAAAAGCCAGACATTTTGTCCTCGCGTCCGTCGTCTTCCCCGCCCTCCGGTTCCGGGGAAGGCATTTTGGCTTTCGCCTTGTCCGCGCGCTTCATCGCGGCACGGACCTTGGACGCGTTACGGTCCTCGAACGGTTCGGTCGGCAGGTTCGATTCCTTGCAGATCACGTTCCACACGACGGTCTGATAGTTCCGTCTGACCGGCTTGCCCGTTTTCGGATTGATGGCGCTGAAGGTCTGTTGTCCGGGTTCAAGCAGGCCAAGATCGAGAAGCTGGTCGATGCTACGCTGCACGGTCTTCTCACTCAGTCCGCATGCTCCCGCGATGGTTCCTATCGCGGGCCATGCGGCCGTCCCGTCATCGTAGTGAGCTTTGAAAGCGAGATACGAGAGCACGGCTTTGGTCGCGTTGCGTACCTCGTGCACGTGTTCCTGGACCCATACCATGGTCACCACAGTCATGATCGGACGCTCCTTCCCGTGTATGCCGTTTGAACGTCCCCGGCACGTTCGACGCCGTTAAACGATTCGGTGGAAGCGTCCAACCGCAGGGTCCAGACCTTGGGACGACGGTTCACGGGAACGACGTCTCCATGAAAGTCGACCGCCGCGAGTTCCTGATCTCCCAATGCGATCAGTCCCTTGTCCCGCAGTTCCCTCAACGCCTTGCGCACGGCACGTTCGCTCAATTCGGTCTCCACTTGAATGAGGTTCACAGAAGGCCACGCGCAGTTATCCTCTTCACGGGCCCGGTATGCGAGGTAGAGCAGTACCGCCTTCTGCGTCATGGAACCGAGGTCCAGGCCATACGCCCATGAGACAGCTCTGACGCTCATCTCACCGTCTCCTTTTCCTCCGTCTTGGCGTTGAGACGCCATGCCTTCCAAGGGCCTTCCTCGCCACGTTCACGCTCCAACGCGCCTATATGCCATTTGACCGGTTCGCTGTCGGCCGCGAGCGGCGTGATGAAACCCTGCTTTTCCAAACGGTCCAGGATCGCGTCGAGTTCCGCCGGCGTCATGTCGCACGCGGTCCCTCTCAACGCGCGCACGCCCACGACGGCGATGTCCTCCCGAGGCGTCTGGAACGTGCTGTTGGCAAGACTGACGAGAACAAGCTTCTCGGCCGGAGTGTCCGGCTTGGCCTGCCATGCCCATTTGAAGACGCTGATCATTGTCTGCTCCTTTGTCGGTTGTGGTGTTCGTTCTGTTTTGAAAGTCTGTCGAGGGGGTGCCGGACACGCGTCGGCGGCGCCGTTGCCGTTCGGCGCGCATGGCCGGCATGTCGCCGGCATGGCGGAGAAAGAAGAAAAGACCATGCCGGCATCCATCTCCACGTCACCGGGGTCCGGTAACGGCCGATGGACGATCATTTCCTGTACTTATCGACGACCGCGAGAATGTACGGGTAGTCGTCGATGCTCGGACCGAGGCCATGATGATGGTTCTCCAGGAAACGACGGATGTCGTTGCGGAGAGCGTCGGAGCCACGCGTCGCGGTAAGGCATTGACGGATCAGCATCTCCCAAGCCATGCGCTTGCATCGAGTCGTCACGTCCTGGCGCAGGCCCTCCATGTCGGCCGCGTACTTGTCGCTTTCCAGTTCCAACGGCTGGGTGCCGCCGGTCAACCATTCCTGATAACTGGACTTGTCTCCCGCCGGCGCGGACAGGACGGTCGAATCGGGATCGCCGAACACGTCGGCTTCCTCGCAGAGTCGGTCGGCAAGGGCCGCGTTGTTCTCGTTGCGGATCCTTCTTCTCGCTTCGGTGGCGTCCAAAGCCTCGCGTTGCGGCGTCGTGTCCTTCCGCTTCCTGCGGCGTAGCGGCGCGTGGGTCATGCCGCTACGGTATTTGGGCCGCTCAGTACGCATCCACTCGCCCAACCGGTTGCCGATCAGCGTGTTCACGAACGCGCCCAATGGTTTGCGTTCCTCATAGGAGGCCCACCTGCGCAGGCCTCCCTTGAGCAGTTCCACGGCCACGTCGCACATGATCTCGTCAACGGCCCACGCGTATCCCCATTCGGAGAGTCTGCGGGCGACACGTCGACGGTTCTCCTCCAATGCGTCCTCCACTTCCCGCGGGGTCACGCCGTACCGCGTGTGGAAGTCCTTGTCGCTCATGCTGTGGTGTTCCATGGCTTAGAACCTTTCCGAATGCTCTCTTCTGATGCGGGCGAGATACCTTTTCGCGGTGCTGCCGCTCGCGGCCAGTCCCGCGTCCACTGCCTTCGACGCGGTCGGATTCTCGCCTTTAGCCGTAAGCTCGTCGATCCATGCGAGCCACGCCTCGTCATCGGCTCCGGCCTTGCCGCGTCGGCCGGTTTTCCCTGGCTTCGGCTTTTCCTCCGCCTGGGCGTCGTCGGTCTTCTCTTCCGGCCCGTCGGCCGGTTCCACGGCCGTCACGTCCGGTCCCACGGGTTCGGGAGCCGGCTCGTCCTGGCCGTCCACGGTCGAGGCATCCCGCTCGTCGGGTTGGATGGTGAGGGTCGGAATGATGACTGGTTCACGCATCACCGGCTGCGGGATGGCGTGCTGTTCGACGGTCGGGGTTGAGGCGTCGGCGGCTGGCGCTTCGGCCTCATCGGCTTTTGGGGCCGCATCGTCCTCCATGGCGGGAACGATGGTCTGGAAGTCGAACAGGTCCGGAATCTCCGGCTTCGCCGGTTCAGCCGGTTCGGGAGCCGATGCCGGCGGTTCGGACGGGATGGCCGGGGCCGGCATGGCGGATGGTGCGGGAACGGGAGCCGGAACGTCAGTGTCTTCCATGACGGTCAAGCCGACGGGAAGGACGGTGTTGATCTTGTCGAGACGGTCTCCCGCGATGATGACGATCAAATGGGTCGCGTACAGGAGAGCGACCGGGGGAATGCTCATGATGACCGGCGGCACCCAGGCCGGCAGGTGAAATCCAGTGTTGAGCATCGCATGCAGGGCGTTGCCGGCGATGGAGAAGCTGCTGAACAGTACGAGTCCGACCCACGGATAGGCACTGCCTCGGATGTGGCCCTTCTTGAATCCCCACGTGGCCCAGGTGCACAGGAGGATCGTGCCGTCCACGCACACCGGGCCACCCCAGCTCAGGTACGGGTTGATGCCGCATGCCACGAACACGAGACGCAGGGCGTCGAAGCTCAACACGAACGCGATCAGACCGATGATGATGCCGGCCGTGATGCCCGGCCACATTTTGACGCTTGACCTTTCGGCCCGCGCTTCCTCGTCTTTGGTGTATTTCATGATTCAGTCTTTTCTCTCTGCCGGTCCACGACCGGCGATGATGGTTGGTTCAGTGGCGGGGGAGCGGACCCATACCCCTTGGGTATCCGCCCGTCCGATCCCGGTCGCATGTCAGGCGGTGATTTCCTGGCAGACGATGGCGAGTTCGGTGCATCCGTCGATGAAACGCGACCAGTCGTTGTCGGTGTCATCAAGTTCCGCGTCCGCCCCGTCGAAGACGTTGTCGACGTCGATGTTCAGCAGGCGCAGCATCTTACACATGTCGCTGATGATGCCGAAGATGTTCGCGCCGCCACGGGAGACGATCTCGCTCACCGTGGAGCCTCCCGGCTGCCACTTGTCGGATTCCAGCAGATGCACCATCTCGTTGATGGCGCCGCGGGCGCCGACGACTGGCTGACGAACGAGTCGATGTAGGAGCGGATGTCGGTCTCGCGGTTGCCCATGTCGAGGTCCAACGGCTGGTCGTCGTCGGCGTTGTCGAAATCGGTGTTGTCGATCTTGGCGGGTTCGAGTCCTTCGCTCATGCGACGCATCCTGTCCTTGCGGAGCGTGTCGGACACGGTGGACTGGGATACGTCGAGCATGTCGGCGATGTCGGTCTGCTTGGCGCCTTCCTCGGAGAGTTCCACGATCTTCTTGCGGCGTTCCTCACTCGACATGCTGCCAGTGTCAACGTGACGGAGCTTGCCGTCCGCGCTACGCACCCTGCCTCCCGGAGTGATGTTGGCTTGCTTTTTGGCGCGATTAACAGTTCCAAGACCGACTCCAAGTAGGGCGGCGATGCCACGGTTGCTGATCTTGCCCGGCGTGAAGCCTGTGATCAGGTCGGTACGCTGCTGGCCGGTCACACGGATCTTCTCGGCGGCGAAGTTGTCCGCGCAATACATGGTCCAGCCCTTCATGCCCTCCGGATATCCGAGCGCGACCCAGATGTGACCGTCGAACGCCTGTTCCGCGGCCTGGATGAAATCGTACTGAGCCTCAAGCGCATGCAGGAGCTTGACCTTGAGCTCTTCGGTGACGCGACGCGCCTCATCCTCGGTGTAATTGGTCTCATCCGGCTTAAGGCGCGTGCCGCCAATTCACCTTGGAAGTTCTCGGCCAAGCCGGCGACTGGATTCGTTTCGACCAAATCGGCATCGCTATCATCCAGGACTTCGGCGTCCACGATTTCGGGGGTGATTGTCGGCGTGTTTTCCTGATATTGGGTTTCATTCGGTGTGGTGGATGTGGAATAATCAGACATTGAGCTGGTCCTTTCCTCAAAGTTGGAATTGATTGCATTGCTGGTTTCGTTGAAATCGTTCATTGTGATCTCTTCTTTCTGTGATTGGTTCCTTGGCTGGTGACCGTGGAACTTGGTAAATGGGAAATGCTGGATGGGATTGACTCGCCGCCCGTATGTGAGCTGCAACTCATGTGCGGGCATTATTATTTATTCGATATCGACCCATCGTTGAGTGGTTGGTATGAAGCCCGGCGAAAGATTGGAATGGATATGGATGAGGATGATGTTCTCGGCCCAGATCATTCCGTCATGCCGAAGTTCTTGTTGGAGCATGAGGTCTCCGTGTTGGAGATTGCTCTTGCGGCCGTGTCCTTCGAAGATTGCAGTCTTGACGGTTCCGTTCCATTGGATCGAGTCGTGGTGGCTTATGACTGTTGGCTTGGAGCGTTGGATGCGCTTCATCCGGGTCATGACTTCCGTCGTTTTCGGTCTTTCGGATTTGGAACTTTCGGACGACGACCTGCTTGGTCGTTTGTTGTCGACTGTGTTGTTCGATGATGGTGGTTCCTGCCGGTTCATACGTTCCGTGGTTGCCGTGGTGAATGGCTACCGGGCTCACCGCGGTTGACGGTGCGTATGCCGGTCTGTCGTTCTGTCTCTTTTCTGTTATTGGTTTGGGAAATGCTGGATGGTTTCATCCGCCGCCCGGATACGAACTGCAATTCGTCCACGGACTCTAAATGTTTTACACAGGTGTCATAGCTTCCTCTCTCATACGCATGTCGGTAAGCCCATACAAATAATCTGTAGAGACTCCGAATATCACTGCCGTCTTCCAAATGTCATTCGCAGTGAACTTCACCGTGCCCGACAACTTCCCAGAAATTGACCCGGGCTGCGAAAGATGTCAGCATCTTTGCATAACGTTCCTGAGACATTTTGGTTTCCGCCAAAAGCCCAGCAACCCTTCTTGCTGTGATAAGTTTATCAGGGTTTTTATAAATCATATTTATGAGTATAAGCCATGCTTATATTTTTTCAAATATGGCGTGTCATAATAAATATATGGCCAAGCATTCAATAAAGACAGAAGCATCTGAACGACTACAAGAAATAGTCACCAAGAACATCAGAGTTCGACTTGCCCTTTATAACGTCAAGCAAACCACTCTTGCTGAAGCGCTATTACAAACGCAAGCGGGTTTGAGTGCCAAAATAAACCGGAAATCAGAGTGGACAGTTGCTGACATAGCGAATGCAGCCGCATTCTTCCATGAACCAGTAGAGAATTTAATAACTTCTTCTACCTTGGATGCAATCAGTGGCGGCTCGGAATATCAACTGAACCAAAATGGTTCAGTTGATATTTCCCGTCGTGAGCTTGCCGCCCCATCCCGGCGTCCGTTACCTGCGTAAGCCGGACGAGAATGAGGGAAGGTCACATGGCGCAATCGGACCGCGCGCGTTCGTCATGCCGTTGATGGATGTGGATCAAATGAATTTGGGTCCCCGCTTCTCCGCGAGGACCCGTTTCAGGCTCCCCCACCTGGACTCGAACCAAGACAAAGGGTTCCAAAGACCCGTGTGCTGCATTACACCATGGGGGAACGGCGATAAAACCCGAGGTTTTCCGCCAAGTGTCTATTATGCCATATGCGCCATCACCTGATACCGCGTGTCGGACGCTTTCGCAGGTGATGGCCGCTCCTCCGGATTCAGTTCAATGCCTTGACCAGCCAACCATGCGTACCGTTGTCGAAAAGCTCGCTGGTGATGCGGTAGCCAAGATGTTCATACATTGCGAAATTCTTATCTTCGGAGTGTACGGCGGCAACATGTCCACCGGCCTTCCGGATGAGACGTTCCGCCTCGGCCAGCACCGTCTTGCCGATACCATGGCCACGTTCGTCGGCGACCACGGCCAAACGACCAATCACCCACGTCCGGGTTGATCGGCATGGTCGAGCTCAGGGTAGAGACGGCATGTCGCCACGGCGCGGCCGTTTCCAAAAGCCAGCAGATGCGTGGCTCGGCCCGGCTCATCCCATTCGTCGAATTCCGGACGATAATCCTTCTCCACGACGAACACCGCCGTGCGGATGCCGCGCGCCTCGTCCGTCATCATGTCGTATTCGCGGATCTCCATATGATCCGACACTACAGTCGGGCGGGGAAGAGAGACGAATGGAAGTTATGTGGCGTCGTGTTCGACGATGGCACTGTTGTCGAACACACGCCGAACAACGCACGCCAAACGCACGTAGGCGGATGCATGCCAGCCAGCGCACGTGATAGGGTACACCCGTGAACGAAAAAGAGAAGGACTCCGACACACGCATATACGCTTTGGACGGGCTCAGAGGACTCGCGGCCCTGGCAGTGGTCGCATACCATTACACGGGAGGCACCCTCCGCCAACTATTGCCAGGCGCCCAATTCGTCACCCTATTCTTCATTCTCAGCGGACTTGTACTTTCCATCGTTCCGCTATGCGTCGGAATCGACACATACAACTGGCCTCGCTACCAGCTGCGTCGCATCGCCAGACTCGCCATCCCCACCTGCACGGCAATCGGGATCTGCTGTATCGTCTCCACAATCGCCATGCACATGGGGTGGAAAGCGGAAGAATACGCAAACGCGTTCAGCACATCCTCGCCATCAGTCTGGCTACACAATCTGCTCACCCAACTCGACATGCTTTCAATGACCACCGCCGGCACCAGAGTGGACGGTTCCACATTGGCAATGGCCGACCTGCCATCATGGAGCATGTGCTGGGAACTGCTTTTCAGCCTCGCCCTGCCCATATACGTCATCATCGCCACCGACATGCGATTCGTGGCACCCATTGCGCTCGCATGCGTGCTGTTGTCGGAGTGGACGCAGTGGCCGCCGTTGCGTCACATGGCCATGTTCGCGCTTGGCGTCGCGTTGGCGAAACGACTTACGGACAACGGGCGCGAGACGATGCGCGACGTCGTTGCCGTACCGCTCGCCCTGTGCGGCATCGTCTTGGTTTGCCAAAGCGGCTTCGGTTTGCTGCCTGGTATTGTCGCCCAACCTTTGGCCGTGTGCGGATGCCTGATATTGGTGGTGGTCGCACTTACCTGCAACGTGGTATCCGACCTGCTTTCCACGCCACCTGTCCGTTGGCTGGGGCGCATTTCATTCAGCCTGTATCTGACCCATCTTCCCGTCCGCGACTGGATTGTGCCGTACATTCCCGTACAGGGTCTATTGCGCCCGATGGTTTTGTTTGCATTGTGCCTTCTGGTGGCGGAGGCGTTCTATCTTGCCGTGGAACGGCCTGCTACCAGACTGTCAAGAAAGCTGGGAAAGGTGAAAAGGGAAGCCTGATGTATTTCGCTTGCGCATGGCGCTGTGGGCGGAATCGCCGGTTTGCCGGCATGCGGAAGGCGCTTGTCTGGTAATCTGCAAAAGATGTGTTTCTGTTCGTGCATTGAACGATGGCAAAACCAAGGAGGGGGAATGGATTCCGTTTATTTTCTGCTCGCCTTGGCCATCATCCTGGCTCTTTTCTGGACGGCGAAACAACGAAGGATCGCCGCAATCAGGCACGTGCTGAACAGGAAAAGGAACAGTGGAAAGGACAAGGTGATGGAGGAGCTGGCAAGGCAGTTCATTGGAAAGGAATGCATCATCTACACCGTGACGAGCACGGATTCAAGCATTCAAGGAACGGTCAAGGACGTGACGGACGGCGGCATCGTGCTGGAAAAGGACGGCAATGTCGAAGCGGTCAATCTGGAATACGTCACGCGCATCCGTGAATATCCGCGCAATGCCAAAGGAAAGAGGAAGACGATCGTCTTCTGACAAATCATGCCGGACGCTTGCCGACGGAACCGGTTATGCTGGCCATGGAAGCATCGTAAAACCAAGTAGGAGGCGACCATGGGCAAGGCGTTGATCATCGTGGACGTGCAGCCGACGTTCTGCGAAGGCGGGGAACTGGGTGTAGAAGGCGGCAATGCCGTCGCCGAACGCATCGCGAAGTATGTCGAATCGCATCGCGGCGAATACGCGTACATCGCCACCACACAGGACTGGCATATCGAACCGGGAACGCACTGGTCGGACAATCCCGATTACGTCGACACTTGGCCGGTGCATGGCAAGGCCGGCACCGCGAACGCCGAACTGCATCCCGCGATCGCCGCACTGAAAATCACGCACCATTTCAAGAAGGGGCAGTATTCGCCGTCATACTCCGGTTTCGAAGGATCGGAAGACAATACCGACCGTATTCCCACGTGTGAGGAAGTCGATGCGGATCTGGCGGCGGGCAAGACGCTTGCCAATGCGTTACGGGCGGCTGGCGTCACGCGCGTGGACGTCGTCGGATTGGCGGAATCGCATTGCGTGAAGGAAACCGCGTTGGACGCGAAAAACTCGGATACGAGACGCATGTCATCGAGAATCTGACCGAACCGGTCAGCGAGGAGCTTGGCGTCGAAGCACGACGCCGAATGCGTGAAGCCGGCGTCGTGCTCGACTAAATCGATTCCGCCTCGACAAGGGGCTGGCGAAAGCCGGTCCAAAGAAAAACGGAATCCATAGAAAAACGGAATCCATTATATGTGGCAGATTCATGCGCTGAGGGAATCGTTTTGCGCTATATGTGGCAGATTTTCCGAAAAGCAAGCTGTTAGAGGGCATGAATCATACCCCCTGACAACCTTGTATCCAGTTTGACCTGCCACATATAGCGGATATCAGATTTTAGGACCGCCGAATCTGCCACATATAGCGTGTTTGAGTTGAGAGCGGACCGGGACTGACGCTCCCGGATACACGCGCCAGGGCAAAGCGAAGGCGTGGAGCCTAGTCGAGGCTGGTGCCGCCGTCCACATCTAAGGTTTCGCCGTCGATGTAGCCGGATTCCGGATCGGCGAGGAACACGATCGCACGTGCGATGTCATACGGCTGGCCGCCATGCTTGACGAGCGTGGAATCCTCAATCGCCTCACGTTTCCAATCAGGCATGCCGGCGGTCATAGGCGTGTAGGTGAGTCCCGGCATGACCGCGTTCACGTTGATGCCGTCCGGAGCGTACTCCCTGGCCGCTCCTCGCGTGAGCGCCGCGACGCCCGCCTTGGTGGACGCGTAGGCGACGCCGCCCAAGTAGCCGCCTCCATGTTTCGCGGCGATGGAAGACACGTTGACGATGCGCCCGTAATGCTGCTTGCGCATGCGTTTGACGGCCTGCTTGATGGTCAGGAAGTCCGCGGTCAGGTTGACCGCGAGGATGCGGTTCCACCGTTCCAGGTCGGTGTCGTCGAGCGAGTCCTTGATGATGATCCCCGCAACGTTGACGAGGATGTCGATGCCGCCGAACCGTTCGTCGAGCTGCCTGAAGAGGTCTTCCACCACAGTCGGATCGGCGATGTCGCCGATGGCTGCGAAGGCTTCTCCGCCGGCGTCCGCAATCAGTTTGACGGTGTTCTCGGCACGTTCCGGCACGATGTCGTTGACCGCCACCTTCACGCCTTTGGACGCGAGCAGCTGCGCCACGGCCTGGCCGATGCCCTGTCCGGCTCCAGTGACCAACGCGCGCTGTCCGTTCCAACGCCGGCCGTGCCGCTCCTCGTCGAGTCCTGTGATCTTCATAATGCTCTTCCTTACGATGCCGCCGGCGCTTTTGCCGGCTCCGCAATCAAGTGTAGACACAGGAAAAAGACTAAGCGCGCGAACGAACTTTTTTCGAAACGAAAGACATGGAACGCGCAGCGATGCAGGTTTCCCGCTTTTGGGCGCGGGAAGACGAAACAGCCTGTCAGGCTGACCGTATTCCCCATCGCGTCTTTGCGGATTCATCCACCAACACGCAACCTGTACAAACCTGTGCTACCCTGTACATAGTTGTTCAATATTGGTTTCAATGTCGTCCGGAGGCCGAAGATGACTGCCTACACCCGAACGGAGCACCTGCGGCACGAGCTTGCCGAGCAGATCAGAAACGGCACGCTCAAGCCGGGGGGAGCGGATCATGTCCGAAACGCGTCTGGCCGAAGAGTACCAAGTGTCCCGCGGCACCGTGCGCAGGGCGCTGGAACAGCTGAAAAAGGCCGAACTCATCGAGACCCGCATGGGATCGGGCAGCTATGTGGCGTTCAACGGCGGCGATATGAGCGGTCCGGACGGTTGGGCCTCCGCCTCGCTGCGTTCCGGAGCGCCGACCACCACGGAACTGCTGTCCATCGCATTGGTCGGCCGACCTTTGGCGTTGGAGGGGGAGAGCGAGTGCGAACGGTTCTACGAAATCGCGCGCCGCAGGCTCTTCCGGTCGACGCCGGTCTCGTACGAGGTCTCGTATCTGCCCGCCATCCCGGCGCTGCGCGAGGTCATCGAACGAATGGAAGGACTCGTGGACGGCTCCATCTCGAAAACCATGAAACAGGCCGGACTGCAGGCGGCCTCCGGATATATGGACGTATCCGCAGACAGGCTCGGCCCGATCGCCCAAGCGTTGGAGAAGACCCCGGAGACGGTGTTCCTGCTGTCCGAACGGCACAATTTCAGCGATGACGGCACGCTGGTCGAATACGTGCGCTCGTTCCTCGACCCCAGCCACTTCACGTTGCGCGTCACCGCGGGGGAGAACGGAGGAAACCATGGCGATCGATGAGCGTCTGATGAAACATGCCCGCGGCGCGATGATCGGCCTCGCCATCGGCGACGCGCTCGGCATGCCGACCCAAAGCATGTCGGCCGAACGAATAATCGAATGCTACGGCGGACCGGTCCGCAGGTTGATGGACGCCGTGCCACAACAGCCGATCGCGCCGAATATGAAGGCCGGCTCGGTGACCGACGACACGGAACAGGCCTTCGTGCTGCGCCCGCCTCATCGAAGACCATGGCAGAATCGACAACGACGCGTACGCCCAGGACCTCCTGCGCTGGGAGGCGAAGATGAAGGAAAAGGGCTCGCTGGACCTGCTCGGCCCATCCACCAAGGCCGCTCTGCAGGCGCTGGCGGAAGGGATCGACCCGGAGCTTACCGGACGATTCGGCACCACGAACGGAGGCGCCATGCGCGCCACCCCGGTCGGCATCGCCTTCATTCCCGGAAACGCCTTGGCCGAGGAGGCCTGGCGTTCCTGCGTGGTGACGCACAACACCATGCAGGGCATCGAATCGACCACGCTGGTGGCCGCCGCCGTGAGCCTCGCCATCGCGGGGGGAGCGAGGCTTCCTTTCGAAAGCGTTGGCGTCGTGGAATCCCAGCCGCCGCGCGGCAACTGGTCGGCCAAGGCGTCCGTCGTCGCCCGCGGCGAAGATGTTCATGGAATGGGCCGTCA
>ENA-OQBU01000075-OQBU01000075.1-human-gut-metagenome-genome-assembly--contig:-NODE-75-length-29468-cov-3.275280_pt1 | contig 29468 bp, 38 predicted proteins | sample MGYA00242492_ERZ504566 | MGnify/ENA primary metagenome ERZ504566 (study PRJEB26092, sample SAMD00036261) | human gut metagenome | host: Homo sapiens | study: EMG produced TPA metagenomics assembly of...
CCCGACCGAAATCCGAACTGGAATCCTCCTTCTGTTGAGAAAAAAACGTTTGACCACAATGTGAACGTTCTCTTGAAAAGAGATAATCCATGCGAGAGGCTAGGAGAAGTTCCGCCAAAAACAGGCAAACGATGCCGGGGGGAGAGCGGAACGGACGGAGGTAAAAACAAAATGAACGAGAACAGCGACATTATTTTTCGTGCCGGACGATTCCGCCAGCCACGAGTGGACGGAACGGGACAGCGAACTCGTAGAGGAGTATGCGGCCCAGCTTATGAGCATGAGCATCTAGCCGGAAATTAGATGGGGCCGGGTTCCCTCTTCCATGACAGGAAAAGACGTCGCATTCGTACTGTAACTGCGGCGTCTTTTCCTTGTTTTCGTTTAGAATGGAGACTGCCGCCAAGGCATCGAACACATGGAAAGGCGTATTGTTGGCTGAGATCAGACGGGAGATGGAACGGCTTCGACCCGTATACGAAACCGGTGTCCTACGGTTGCTGCTGCGTAACAATTCCATGCTGTACGTCGCGTTGTTGCGTTCCACGTTCGACCCGCTGACGGGGGAGCTGCCGCGCGAAATCGTCGAAGAACGGTTCGCGCGCAGTCTCAACCGGCTCATCGAAACCGGCGATTACACGCTGAAAGACGGGCAGACTGCGCGCGAGGCCGCGCATTCGGTCCTGCTTGACCTCGCCCGCGAAGGGGAAGGCGACTACGCCTGGCTCGCCAATTCCATGGACGTGGCCTCGCACCGCTACCTGTACCGTCTCACAGCGCGAGCGCACCGTGCCATCGAAGCGCTCGACCGGCTTGAGGACACCACGAAAGCGCTGTCCGGCGCGCAGGCCAACAGCATCATCATGGAAATCGAGCATGCTCGCATGCAGTTGACCGCCGATCCGCGCGAACGCATCCGCCTGCTGAAGAGGGACATTGAGGAACGGCAGAAGGAAATCGACGAGCTGGAACATAGCGAGGCCTTGGAAAAGCTCACGTCCGAACAGGTCGGCGACATCATCGGCGTGATTCACAACACTCTGCGAGGAGTGCCCATCGACCTGCGCGAGCTCGCCCTTTCCGAACGGGACAACGGCGACGCGCTCCGACGGCGCATGCAGGCCGGCGCCATGAGCGTGGAAAGCATCCTCACCGCATACCATGACGAATACCGACGTGCGTTCCGCGAATCCGACAGCGGACGTCGTTTCGAAGACGCGTTCCAAGTCATCGTCACCGACGAAGGCCGGCGCGAGATCGACGACGCGGTGCGGGACATCGCCAGAAACCCCTATTTGGATGGCGAGCCGAGCGTGCTGCTCAACCAGGTGCGTTCCGAACTCAAACGCATCTATGAAGGCATCGAGGACGTGCGCCGGCAGATCCGCACGTCCGACGAGGCGGTCAGCCGTCTCGTACGCCAGCAGACCGACACGAGCTACCGGACCATGCTCGCCAAACTCAACCAGCTGTTCGCAAAGACCAGCGCCGAAGCCAAAGCCCATCCCAATGACCAAAGCCGGCCCTACCATACGGACGCCGGGCAGGCGAAATTCCCGACATTGCCATCTCGTCCGGCCAGATCAATGGCGCGCGCCGCATCATCCAGCCTGAACGACGCCCCCAGCGGCGACCATCGAAGCGCCGGACCTCAAGAACATGGTCGAAATATGCGGGCCGCGGCTGACGCGCATGATCAGGCTTATCCGCAGCAATCCGGTGACGACATCGGACGGCATGTTCGTGGACCTCGCGGCAAGCTTCAACCAGCTGCCGAAAGCCGAACGGAGGGAAAGCGAACTGGTCGGCTTCCTTAGCGCCCTGCGCACGCAGGACGACTCGTCATACGTGACATGGCGCTGCATATCGATCGACGGCAGCGAACGCGTATGGCGCACCAAACCCATTCTCATCACCGAAACGACGCTCGACGACATCATCGAGGAGAGATAAGCATGACGGACTATATCGAAGCCAACATCGAGGAAACGATCCTGACAGAAGGGGAGCCGGTATTGGAAGAGGCCGGCAGCCAGCAGGCCTCGACCGCGCTGTTCAACGGCGACACCGGCGACATGCCCGTCGAAGCGCGCATGGCCGCGATCGCGCTCAAACGCGAACGCTACATCGACGGCAGCCTGTATGACCTCGCCTGCGAGAACCGTGAGGTCGTGGAACGTTCGCTCAACAACGACATGCTCAGACTGGTCGACAACACGAAATACCGCATCATGTACGCGTCGCCGGTCACCGACTCGGAGACATGCATCCGTTCGTTGAAAACACGTATGAGCCTCACCCGCGAGGAGGCCGCCACGCTTGCCGCGCTACGCATCAAAGCGTTGGAATACGAAAACCAGAACGCCGAACCATGCGACTGGCTTATCAGCTTCGACGACATCCGCGCATTGCTCGCCACCGGCGCGGGATCCTCACCGCCAGCAACGACGAGGAAGGCACTGCGAAGAAAATCACGTCCATCATCTCACGCATGCGCACCTACGGGTATCTCGCGCCGATCGAAGACGACGACATGTACGTCCTCACGCCACTGGTGCCCATGGTGCTCGACCGCGGCCTCGCCGACCAGTGGCTCGGATCCGAAACCACGGACGAGAACGCATTCGCCGACGGCCGCACCAACGCCGGCCCGGACGACAGGCCCATGGAAGACATAGAACAAGACGCATTCGATTTCAACACCGACGACAACCGTTTCGACGAGGAGGAACACTGATGGCAGACGGCATGAAGATCGTTTCCGACAAGTGGATGCTACAAAGCCGACAAATCGTCAACTGGGGCTCATACGGCGGCTGGCACGAATTCCGCCCATCCATGGACGAAACCATGCCGGTGACCCTGCTCGCCGCGCCAGCGAATCAGGCAAATCCACACTCGTCGACGCGCAAATCTCACTCCTCTACCCATCCGGAACCCCCTACAACAAGCGTCGAACTCCGGACGTTCGGAACGCAACGACTACACCTACCTGCGTGGCATGATCGGCGTAAGCGATAGCGAAAACGGCGAAACGCCGATCTTCCTGCGCGGCAAAGACGCCGACGGCACCCCACAGAACATCTGGGGCGCAATCGTCGACACCTACGTGAACAAAACCGACGGAGGACTGCTCTCCTGCGGCAAATTCCTCTACCTGACGCCGGAGACGGACAAGACGGACTACGCCGCCGCTACATCACCTGGAACCGAACCATCGACCCACGACTCATGGACCAGTACCGCAACACACCATTCACCCGGTCCATGTTCGAAAAACCTATCCGGAATGCACCACGCACACCAACGCCGCGGCATTCCACGCCTCCATCTGGCAGGACATGGGCCTAAGCGCCGACGCCTGCCGCCTCCTGCACAAAATACAATCGGCGGACGCCCCCTCAAAACTCGACGACATCTTCAAGCAAGGCGTGCTCGACATACCCGAATCCATCCGCCTCGCCCACGAAACCGTCGACGACTACAACCGGTTCAACGAAAACTTCCACAGCATGGAAGACAAAATGGCCCGCGTCGCCATCCTGCAAAACATCCAGACACGCTACGGCGAATACGCAAAGCAAACCACCGAACGACGCGAATACGAACCCATCAACCCGACAGCGAACATGGCAACGCAACACTGTCCGCATGGGCGCGCTCGCGCATGGCCAGCGAAGTGCGCGCTGGTCTGCCGGCCGCGCAGCGCAAGGTCAAGGAGTCGCAGGAGGCCATCGATCGGGCGATGCAGCGCGTCGGCGAGCTCAACACGCGAATCGACGCCGTCAAGGAACGTATCCAAGGCATCGACGGCGGCAGTCTGCAGCAGCTCGGCAAGGATCTTCACGCGTGCGCCAGGACATCGACGAGGCGAGCAGGCAACGTCATGCCATAGCCGAACGATTCGAACAGGTCGAAGGCAGGCTTCCCGACAGCGAGCAGACATGGGACGCCAAACGCGCCATGCTCGCCGAAACGCTCGACACATACGAGGAACGGTTGAAGGACGCGAACGCCAGATTCCAGCAGCTGGTAGGGGAGCGTCACGACCGCCAGCGCGACCGTGACAGCCTACGACGGGACTATCAGCGCAAACTCACGCACAGGACGCGCATCAGCGATGACATGGACGACGCGCGCACGCTTATCATGCGGGCGACCGGATTGGACGCGTCCGAACTGCCGTATGTGGCCGAACTGATGGACGTGAACGAACAGGACGAACAGTGGCGTCTGGCAATGAACGTCACCTACGCGCCCATCGCGCAGACCATCCTCGTCGACAAACGCCACGAGCAAGGATTCGCGGCGAAAATCAGCGCCATCGACCCGAAACTCATGACACGACGCACGTGGCGGTTCATCGACACCGGCATGCAATACGAATCCTCTGCCAGCGAAGGCTGGATGTCGTCGAAACTGCAATACCGGGAGGACTCTCCGTTCGCCGGATGGCTGAAAAACCAGACGACGTCGCCACGGTTCGACGCGCGTTGCGTGCACGCCATCGACGACATGAACCATGACGAACGACAAGTGCAGGCCGACGGACAAATCAAATCCGGCGACCGTGGATTCCACGGCAGCAAAGGACTACACCAGGTCATCGGCTTCATGAACGAACAATACCTGGCCGAACTGAAAAACCAACTCGACAAGGCGGAGCAGGCGTTGCAGAACGCCGACCGTCGAAGCGAACAAATGTCCAACGCCATCAGCCTGCTGCAAGACGAGCACGAGCTCGCACGAATCGTAGCCGACATGCCATGGAGCAAAATCGACGTGAACGGACTACGGGAACAGGAAACGCGAATCCGCAGGCAGATCGAACGCATCGAAAACGACCCGGAACTCGGCCAACTGCAAACCGAACTGAAACAGCTCAACCAACAGGCCACCGCCGAAAACAGAAACCAGTACCAAGCCGAAGACGACCTCGACAAGGCCCAACACGCCGTCCAAGCCGAACAAGCATGGCTCGACGCCTACGGCAACGACGACTTCGACGATGCCACACTATCCAGCATGGTATCGAACCTACTCGCCGACGCATACGAGAACTGCTTCGGCGCATCCGTACGCGCGCAAGACCGGCCAAAACTCATCGCAGGCCTCTTCGACCATGAAAGCGAAACACCATTCCACGCGCGCGCGCTACGCAACATCGCACGCATCGCACGCACACGAATCCAAGAAATCGACGCCAGATCCAACCAACTGCGCGCCGACACGGAACGCATCATGGACGACTACCTCAACAACCACTCCACAGATGACAACACCGTCATGGCAAGCGTGGAAGACTACCGATACTTCCTCGACGAACTCGACGAACTCAACATGCTCGTCACCCGCGCCGCAACCCGACGAAGAATACGCCAACAGCGTCAAAAAACTCTACATGAGCTTCCAACAGCTCAACCGCGCGCTACGCACCGACGAAGAAAACATCAAAGAACAACTCAACCGCATCAACAGCATGCTCAAAGGACAACAATTCGGCCCACAAGGCGGCAGACTATCACTCGACGTGACCTTCAGCCCAATCGACCGACAATTCGAAACAACCCTCAGCCGCATCCTGTCAAAACTGGAAGACTGGACGCGCAACGCAAGCGACAATCCCACGGAAACACGCAAAGCATTCAACAACTGCGAAACATTCGTGAACAGACTGCACAACGAACTCGACAAAATACACGACACCAACGGCATCAAAGCATACGGCGCACGCAACCTCGACCCACGCGTACGCAGCTCATTCTACGCAATCGTGCACCACGACAACGCCCCCGACGAACGCATCAGCTCCACCGGCGGAAAATCCGGCGGAGCCCTCCAAGAACTCACCTCATTCGTCTACGGCGCGGCCCTCATCTACCTCCTCGGCGGCGACCTCACCGCACGCCCCACCTACACCACGCTCTTCCTCGACGAAGCACTCATCAAAGCCGACGGCCGCTACACCAAACGCGCGCTCGCCGTACTACCCCGACTCGGCTTCCAAATCATCGTCTCCGCCCCGGAAAGCAAAACCGCGGAAATCCTCAACGTCGCCAACAGAGCATACGTCGCATACAAAGACCCATCCACCGGCAACTCATACCTACAGGAACTCGACAGCGAAACCATCACACAGGACGAAACACAGCCCACCACCGCACCCGCGAAACCAACAACGGAGGCATAACCCATGGCAACGGCCAGAAGCACCACCAACAGCGACATCCACAGCCAACTCAACGGATACGTCACCGACTATCTCACCAAGCACATGTATGACGCCAACACCTCCTGGCCATTGCGCAAAACCATCCGACTACCCAAACAAGCCGAACTCGAAGCCCATTACACGCACATCCGCGCCCAAGACGAAGCCATCCGCAACTGGGCACAACAACACCACTGCGAAACCAGACGAAAAACCAAATCATCTCCAACGGATCGTCCGACAAACCAGCCAACTCATCGACTCGGTAACCATACCCGACCTCAACACGGCCCTCAACATCACCACACCACAAACACGCAAACTCTACCAACGCGAACACCAACGCGCACACACCATCACCAACCAATTCAACCTCGACTCCAACACCTCCATAAACATCGCCAAAATCCTCAAAACCACGACGACACCGACTTCAACCTCGTCATACAAGCCGCACACTACTTCGCCAACCACAACACCGAAAACATGACCCCACGCATGGTCCCCATCCCCGGATTCAGCGCAAAATGGCTAGGCAAAACAACATCAAACCGCTGCAAAGCAATCTGCAAACTCCTCAAACGAGAACAACTAGCCCTCACGACCGCCACGGAGAAATCCGACTCCGACTCCTCGACACACAACACCACAACCAACCAGACCTCATCGTGACACAACCATGGACAGACGGCGCGCCACACGACATCACCCACATCATCATCGTGGAAAACAAAGACACCTACCAAGCCATACCCACAACAGAACACGCCATCTGCATATTCGGCAGCGGACACGCGGCGACCCGAATCAAAACACTACTACCTTGGATCACAACCACACCCCACATCATCTACTGGGGAGACATAGACGCAGACGGCCTCGAAATACTCTCCGAACTACGACAAACCGGCATCACCTGCGACTCCATACTCATGGACAGCACAGCATACAAAACATACGAACCATACGGCACCAAACTCGACACCAAAAAACAACCCCTCAAAAACACGCGACCCCAAACCAACACCAGGACTCACACAACGCGAAAGAAACTTATACGAACAACTCTGCACCGGGAAAAACACAACCTACCTACGAATCGAACAAGAACGCATCCCCATCAACGACGCAATGACAATACTCCACAACCAACACCAATGGAACACAACACACCACAAAATAGAACACCTGTTCGAAAATCATAACGAACATGAGGTATCCTAAACAACTAGAACAAAGAACAACCACCAGCGGAGGCAAGCCGTGGCAACCAAACGCAACAACGCAGCAAACGGCGACGTCATAGTCGAACGCGTTCTCACCAGCGACGCATTCCTCGCAAGAGAAATCAAAAAAGCCCTCTCAAAACGAAAACGGTTCACTTACAGCCGACCTCAAGCACCTGCCCAACGACCTCAAAATCACCATCCAAGCGCTCGCGAGCATAATCTGAAGAACGTGGATCTTGAGTTTCCGCGCAATCGCATGGTGGTGTTCACCGGACTGTCGGGTTCTGGCAAATCCTCGCTCGCCTTCGATACGTTATTCGCCGAAGGCCAACGCAGATATGTGGAGTCGCTGTCGGCGTACGCAAGGCAGTTCCTGGGGCAAATGGACAAGCCCGACGTCGATTTCATCGAAGGTTTGAGCCCTGCGGTGTCGATCGATCAGAAGACCACGAACCGCAATCCACGTTCGACTGTCGGCACGATTACCGAGATTTACGATTATCTGAGATTGCTGTTTGCCCGCACTGGCATTCCGCATTGCCCGGAATGCGGCGCGTTGGTCAGCGCACAGACGCCGCAACAGATGGTGGACGCGTTGCTGCAGTATCCGGAGCGCACACGATTCCAGATTCTCGCGCCGGTCGTCCGTGGGCGTAAGGGCGAGTTCGAGGATCTGCTTGAACTCTTGCGGGGCGACGGCTACGCACGAGCGCTGATTGACGGCGAAATGAAGCAGCTGTCCGACGACATCAAACTCACCAAGCAGAAAAAGCACACCATCGAAGTGGTGGTGGATCGACTGGTGGTCAAGGACGGCATCCGTCAGCGTCTGACCGATTCCATTGAAACCGCATTGAAGCTCGCCAAGGGTATCGTGGTGGCCGATTTTGTGGATTTGGATGAGAAGGATCCTGACCGCCGTAAGCCTTTTTCCGAAAAACGCGCATGCCCGAACGGGCATCAGCTTGAACTTGATGAGATTGAGCCGCGCACGTTCTCGTTCAACGCCCCGTACGGTGCCTGCCCGGTATGCACGGGCATCGGATACAAGCTGGAGATTGATCCGGAACTGGTGATTCCCGATCCCAGCAAGACACTGAATGAGAACGCCATCGAACCGTGGGGCATGACCAAAGGCACCGGCGAATATTATCGCCATGTGCTTGAGGGGCTCGGCGATGAGATGGGTTTCGATCTCGACACCCCTTGGAGGATCTTCCGGAAGAGGCCCGTCAAGCCATTATGTATGGGGCGTGATTTCAAGGTGCAGGTCTCGTATCGTAACCGTTGGGGTCGTATGCGCGAATATTCCACCGGTTTCGAAGGCGTGGTGCGTACGCTGATGCGTAGGCATGACGAGACCGACTCCGATCAGATGAAGCAGTATTACGAATCGTATATGCGTGAAGTACCTTGTCAGGCATGCCAAGGCCGTAGGCTTCGTCCGGAAGTGCTGGCGGTGACCGTTGGCGGGGAATCCATTGCCGATGTGTGCGACATGTCCGCTGAGACAAGCCTCGCATGGATGGACGGCTTGCAGCTTGAAGGGTCGGCCGCGCAGATCGCCGGCGAGGTGTTGAAGGAGATTCGTGCCCGTCTTGGATTCCTCAACGACGTCGGACTGAACTATCTGACACTGTCTCGTGCCGCCAAAACCTTGTCTGGCGGCGAGGCGCAACGTATTCGTTTGGCGACCCAGATCGGTTCCGGTTTGGTGGGCGTGATGTATGTGCTCGACGAACCATCCATCGGTTTGCACCAGCGTGACAATGAGCGGCTGATCACCACTCTGCATCATCTGCGCGATCTTGGCAACACGCTGATCGTTGTGGAGCATGACGAAGACACTATCAAAAACGCTGATTGGGTTATTGACATCGGACCTGGAGCTGGCGAGCATGGCGGCGAAGTGATCTATTCCGGTCCCGCGAAAAAGCTCGTTGACGCTCCGCGTTCGGTTACGGGCGACTACATTGCCGGCCGCCGAAAGATCGAGGTCCCGCAGTCCCGTCGCAAAGTACGTAAGACCAAGCAGTTGCGCGTGGTTGGAGCCCGCGAAAACAATCTGAAGGATTTGACGGTCAACTTCCCACTGGGAGTATTCACTTGCGTGACGGGTGTTTCGGGTTCCGGTAAATCCACTTTGGTCAATCAGATTCTGTACCCGGTGCTTGCCGACAAACTCAACGGTGCGCGCATCGTGCCCGGCAAGCATACCCGTGTGGAAGGTGTGGGCCAGTGCGACAAAGTGATCCACGTTGACCAGAATCCGATCGGACGCACTCCGCGTTCCAATCCGGCCACCTATACCGGAGTATGGGATAAGATCCGCACGCTGTTCGCCAAAACCCCTGAAGCGCAAGTCCGTGGATACGGTCCGGGGCGGTTCTCGTTCAATGTCAAGGGTGGCCGGTGCGAAGCATGCCATGGCGACGGCACTTTGAAGATCGAAATGAACTTCCTGCCGGACGTGTATGTGGACTGTGAGGAATGCCATGGCAAACGCTACAACCGCGAAACGTGGAGGTGAAATACAATGGCAAATCCGTTGCCGACGTGCTTGGCATGCCGATCGAAGAGGCTGCCCAGTTCTTCAAAGCGTATCCCTCCATCTCCGCTATCTCGACACGCTTGTGCAGGTCGGACTTGGGTATATCCGACTCGGACAGCCTGCTCCAACGCTTTCCGGCGGCGAATCGCAGCGTGTGAAGCTTGCGACCGAGTTGCAGCGAAGGTCTACGGGCAAAACCGTGTATATTCTTGACGAACCTACCACGGGTTTGCATTTTGAAGATGTGCGCAAACTGCTGCTTGTCTTGCAGGGATTGGTGGATAAGGGCAATACCGTTATTGTCATTGAACACAATCTCGATGTGGTCAAGTCGGCCGATTGGATCATCGACCTTGGGCCGGAAGGCGGTGACGGAGGCGGCACCATCGTTACCGAAGGTACGCCAGAACAGGTGGCTCAATGCGAACAGTCTTGGACCGGCAAGTTCCTTAAGGGCATGCTGTGAGCGCACCCATCGAGCGGCACAGCCAGGAGGTTTGGCGCAAAACCGCCGAACAGTTGAACGGCGACGGTTTCAGTGTCGGTGGTGATGATTCTCCCGGCAAAGACGTAAACAAGAACGGCGCGCCTCTGCTGGGGGATTCACGTGACCTGTTTCGTCCGAAAACATCCGACATTCCGGCGCAGCCAGGCGTATACAAGTGGCGAGATGGTGAAGGCAGGGTCATTTACGTAGGCAAGGCGAAAAACCTGCGCAACCGTTTGACCAATTATTTCCAACCGTTGTATCAGCTGCATCCCCGCACTCAAACCATGGTATTGACGGCCCGTAACCTGGAATGGACGGTCGTTGGTACCGAACTTGAGTCATTGACGTTGGAATACACGTGGATCAAAGAGTTTGACCCACGATTCAACGTTGTGTTCCGCGACGACAAAACCTATCCGTATCTGGCGATCTCATCCGGTGAACGCGTGCCGCGGGTGTGGGTGACCAGAAGCCGCAAACGCCGCGATACAAGATATTTCGGCCCGTACGCCAAAGTATGGGATCTGCGTCACAGTCTCGACCGTCTCCTCAAGACTTTTCCTGTGCGCACCTGTTCGCAGAACGTTTATCATAAGGCGGAAATCACTCATCGTCCATGCTTGCTTGCGTCCATCGGCAAATGTTCGGCCCCTTGCATTGGACGTATCAGCGTCGAGGAACACCGGAAGATGTGCGAACAGCTTATTGGCGTATTAACCGGTCGCATCGGCAAATCGTATATCGCACAGCTCACGCGTGAAATGAAGGAGGCCAGCGACGAGTTGGAGTTCGAGAAAGCGGCTCGGTTGCGCGATCAGATCCAGATGCTATCCACAGTGGGTGAGCAGAATGCCGTGGTGTTCGATTCCGATGTCGATGCGGATTTCTTCGGCGTCGATTCGGACGAGCTGGAAGCTTCCGTGCACGCGTTTTACGTGCGTGCCGGTTCCATCCGAGGTGAACGCAATTGGAGTGTGGAACGGGTTGAGGATGTGACGGATGAGGAGCTGATTGCCGACCTTATTGTGCAGGTGTATTCGGAAACCGCAGGGGAGACGATTAGGGCTTCGCAGTCGACTGTTGTCACCGAACAACGCAATGCCATCGGATCGACGCAAATCGTGACGGCGACCGATGCGGTGGCACGCGCGCAAGCTACCAGGGAACGTAACGAGCGGCAGGATCAGACCGGTCGTGCGGATTTGTTGGCTCCTATCTCTCCGGTGCCGCGCGAGGTGATTGTTCCCATCGAGCCGGCCCGGCGTGAAGAGCTTGAATCATGGCTTAGCGGATTGCGCGGTGGTGCCGTGAGCATTCGCGTGGCCAGCAGAGGGGATAAGAGACGGCTTCTGGACCGTGCCAACGATAATGCCAAGCAGGCAATGCAGCGCAGCAAGATGAGTCGCATCAGCGATATGGGCGCCCGCAGCACAGCCATGAATGATGTTGCCAAGGCTTTGGGACTTGAACAGGCTCCATTGCGCATCGAATGCTACGACATTTCCAATACCGTCGGCGGAGCGTTCCAGGTCGCTTCCATGGTGGTATTCGAGGACGCGATTGCCAAAAAGTCCGAATATCGTCGTTTCGCCATTCGCGGAGCGGACGGACAGGGTGCACTCGACGATTTGAGCGCATTGTACGAGACGCTGACGCGACGATTCCAACATGGCAATATCGCCGGTGACTCCGGCGAAAGCATGGATAATGACGTCGGGCATCCGAGCATGGTGACCAGACTCATGAACCGACTGTCCAGCAGAACACCAATCGGCATCATTTCGCATACAAGCCTAATCTGGTGGTGGTCGATGGCGGCAAACCGCAGGTCATGGCGGCCGCGAAGGCGCTTGAGGATTGCGGTGTGGATGACGTGGCCGTGTGCGGATTGGCAAAACGTTTGGAAGAGGTGTGGGTGCCGGATGACGACTATCCGATCATTCTCAAACGTCAATCCGAAGGCATGTATCTACTGCAACGCGTCCGCGACGAATCGCATCGTTTTGCCATCACCTATCATCGTCAGACCAGAAGGAAAGGCGCGTTGCGTTCCGCCTTGGACGATATTCCAGGCGTCGGCGAGGCATACCAGAAGCGCCTACTGAGCCATTTCGGCTCGGTTCGTGCCATGCGTGAGGCGGATGTCGAGGATTTCGAGCAGGTCAAAGGCGTCGGAAAAGCCAAAGCCGCAGCCATTTACCAAGCGTTGCACGCCCACGACGGGCAACCGTCGACGGAAAATGCCATTTCGTCGAATAGTCCGAAAGATGAAATGGAATAAGATTGGGTAGCGAAAAAAGACAATCGGATTGCTAGCATGATGACGGTGAATATATAGGGAGGGAATATGACCGAGGTCAACCACCGGTGCGCGGTTCTGGGCAAGCCCATCGCACATTCATTGTCTCCGGTGCTGCACAATGCCGCTTATCACGCGTTGCATCTTGACGACTGGTCGTACGACAAGCATGAGGTGGGCGAGCCTGATCTTGAGGGCTTTCTTGAATCGCTTGATCCGACCTGGTCGGGACTCAGCCTGACCATGCCATTGAAGAAAACGATCCAGCCATACGGAACACCGTGCAATACATGGGCCAAAGAGCTTATGGTTGCCAATACCGCGGTGTTTGATTGGACCAAACCTGCGTCAATGGCAATTCGAACATCCCCTTCATCAGGCTATATAACACGGACGTACGCGGCATCGAACTCGCTTTCGAACACTCGTATCAGACACGTGCGATAACGCCGAAGACGGACCGTTCGGGAACGGCCGTGATCATCGGCAACGGCAACACCGCACGTCGGCGTTAGCGGCATGCGTGGAGATGTCTGCGATCGGACATGTCATCGTTGTGGCTCGCCATCCTGAGAAGAACGCCGATCTCAAGCCACTTGCCGAACGGTATATGCCATCGGAACAGCCGATCAGCATTGTCGGCATGGACCACGCCATCGAAGCGTTGCGCCAGGCTGATGTGGCGATAAACACCATTCCCGGATTGGCTGCGGACGGTATTGCCGAATCATTGAGAATGCCATGTGTGCGCATGCATGGAACATTGCTCGACGTCGTATATGACCCACGCCCTACCAAGCTGATGCAGGCATGGCGCCAACAGGGAGGAATCGCCATTGGCGGCGAGCAGATGCTGTTGTATCAGGCCATGGTGCAGGTCTGGTTGATGACGGGAATCTGGGATGACGATCCGCCGAGCGGTATGGTTGATCAGGATTGCACCGCGCGTTTGGAACAAGCCATGCGCATCGCGCTTGAGGAGGCTCTGTGATGGCACAGAAAGACATCGACGTACAGGCGAATGGCACGCATGCCAGCGCCCCTTCGCCGGCTGAAGGTTTTGAAGTATTGCTGATCACCGGCATGAGCGGTGCGGGCCGTTCGCATGCTGCCGACAGCATTGAAGACATGGTTGGTATGTGGTTGACAACATGCCTCCAAAACTGCTGGTGCCCTTGGTGGACATGATGACCACGGGATCCAATATTCACAAACTCGCCGCTGTCGTCGACGTGCGTTCCCGCGACTATTTCGATGACCTGTCCGCGGTGCTCAGCCATCTGGACGATCTTGGTGTGAAAACGCGTATCCTGTTCCTTGATGCCAGCAACGAGGTGCTGATCAAACGATATGAATCCGTACGCAGGCCTCATCCGTTGCAGCAGGGCAATCGACTGATTGACGGCATTCTCGAGGAACGAGATCTGCTTGAGAATCTCAAAGAACGTGCGGACATCGTTATCGACACGTCATCATTGAGTATCCATCAGCTGTCCACGAAATTATATGAGGCCATGCTCGGATCCGGTCCGACCACGGTTTCCGTGCACATCTTCAGTTTCGGTTTCAAATACGGTATTCCCATCGACGCCGACTTTGTGGCCGACGTGAGATTCCTGCCGAATCCATTTTGGGTTCCCAGGCTTCGCTCGCTGACCGGACGCGACAAAGAGGTGAGTGATTACGTACTTTCCAGCGAAGGGGCCGCGGACTTCCTCGACTCGTATGAAAAGGCGCTTTCGATTGCGATTGAAGGATATGCGCAGGAAGATAAGCATTATGTGACTATTGCGATTGGTTGCACCGGAGGCCAGCATCGTTCTGTCGCGATGAGTGAGGCTTTGGCTAAGCGACTGCGTGCGAGGGGGTTGTCGGTTTCCGTTTCCGCACGCGAGCTTGATAAGCGGTCAGCGGAAAAATGACCGTATTATGAGAAAATAGTGTCCATATGTAAAGAAACCCGGCTGTGATTGTCCAAGATATTCGGTATCACAGTAAGCCGTGGCGGTGCGGAATGATTCCGCGACTCGCCTGAAATTTAGGGAAGAACAGCAAGGTAGGAGGTTGGCTCTTGGCTCTTCTGGATGACGTCAAAAGCGAGCTGGCCGCAATCGATAACGAACTGCCGATCGCCAAAAAGGCGCAGGCGACAGCGATGATTCGATTCGGCAATGGTTTGCACTCGGTGGATCACCACATTCTCGTGCAGGTGCAGCTCGACTCCCAAGATGCGGCTGCTTGGCTGCAGGACACCATCAAGAACCTGTATGGTCATGAAGCCACGCTTACTCCTGTCTCTAGGCAGACGCCAACCGGCACCGTGCAGCGTTATGTGATTCGCGTGCCGAAGGGCAGTACGGCGCTCGTGCTGCAGACCGGCCTGTACAGCCGTTACACCAAGAACATGGTGCTTGGTCTTCCAAGCGATATCATCAACGGCAAATCGCGCAGATCAAGTCCGCATGGCGCGGCGCGTTCCTCGCCAACGGACGTCTGTCCGATCCAGGCAAGGCCAGCTATCTTGAAATCGTGTGCCCGAACCATGAGGCCGCTCTGGCACTGGTCTCCACCGCACGACGTCTGGGCATCACCGCCAAGCCGCGTAAGCTGCGCAGCTCCGAACGCGTCACCCTGCGCGATCCCGACGCCATCGAACGTATGCTCATTCTTATGGGTGCGCCGCGCTCCGCACGCGAGTGGACCGGAAAGCGTTCCGACGGCGAAGCTCGGGGCAAAGCCAACCGTCTGGCCAACTTCGACGACGCCAACATGCGTCGCAGCGCCAAGGCGGCTGCGGAAGCATGCGACAAGGTTCGTCAGGCGTTTGAGATTCTTGGAGATGACATTCCAGACAACCTCAAATCGGCCGGCCAGCTTCGTCTCGACCATGCTGATGCGTCGCTGGAACAGCTGGGACGTTTGGCCGATCCACCAATCACCAAGGATGCCATCGCGGGCCGTATCCGTCGACTTCTGCAGCTCGCCGAGAAAACCGAAAAAGCGCGCCGCCAGTCGGCTTGATTGAATCTTTTATGCAAAACACCATGCCTGTTTTCGAACAGCATGGTGTTTTTGTTCGTTTGGGCTTGTATTATTCGTAAATGGCAATATGGCCATTCCACGCTTACAAGCGGCTAGGAAAGGATATACATGAAGACACTCAAGGATCTTGGAGATCTCAAGGGCAAGCGCGTTCTCGTTCGCGCCGATTTCAACGTTCCGCTGGACGGCACCACGATCACCGATGACGGTCGTATCAAGGCCGCTCTGCCGACCATTAAGGCCCTGCGCGAAGAAGGCGCGAAGGTCATTCTGATGGCTCACCTCGGCCGTCCGAAGGGCAAGGTCGTTCCGGAACTGTCCCTTGCCCCGGTCGCTGCTCGTCTCGGCGAGCTGCTCGGCATCGAGGTCCCGCTGGCTGAAGACACCTATGGTGAGGATGCCCAGGCCAAGGTCGCCGCAATGGGCGACGGCGATGTCGTTCTGCTGCAGAACGTGCGTTACAACCCGGAAGAAACCAGCAAGGATCCGGAGGAGCGCGCCGCTTATGCCAAGAAGATTGCTGCGCTCGGCGAAGCGTTCGTATCCGATGGCTTCGGCGTCGTGCACCGCGCACAGGGCTCCAATTACGACGTTGCTGCCGATCTTCCGGCTGCTGCCGGCCTGCTGGTCGAGAAGGAAGTCAAGGCTCTGTCCCGCGCCACCGTTGAGCCGGAACGCCCGCTGACCGTCGTGCTCGGCGGTTCCAAGGTCTCCGACAAGCTCGGTGTGATCGAAAACCTGCTCGACAAGGCCAACCGTCTGGTCATCGGCGGCGGCATGGTTTACACCTTCCTCAAGGCCAAGGGCCTCGAGGTCGGCACCTCCCTGCTGGAAGAGGATCAGGTCGAGACCGTCAAGGGCTACATCGAGCGCGCTGAGCAGAACGGCGTCGAACTCGTGTTGCCGACCGATATCGTGGTGAACCCGGTCTTCCCGAAGTCCGATGAGGACATCGCTCCGGAAGTCGTGGCTGCCGACGCATTCCGGCTGACAAGATGGGTCTGGACATCGGTCCGGATTCCCAGAAGCTCTTCCACGACAAGATCGTGGATTCCAAGACCGTCGTTTTGGAACGGCCCGATGGGCGTGTTCGAGGTTCCGGCTTTCGCTGCCGGCACCGAGGCCGTGGCCCAGGGTCTGGTCGACGCTACCGCAGCTGGTGCGTTCACCATCGTCGCGGCGGTGATTCCGCTTCCGCAGTGCGTAACCTCGGCTTCCCGGAGGATGGCTTCTCGCACATCTCCACCGGTGGCGGTGCCTCCCTCGAGTTCCTCGAGGGTAAGGAACTGCCGGGCCTGAAGGTGCTCGACTGATGCTTAACGCATAACCGGAGGTGCTCCCTTATCAACAAAAAAGGTGGGGGAGGCACCTCTTGTTTTCACTAACCCGAAACCACGGCGTACGAACACTGAATGAAATAAGAACGGAGGCAGGCAAACACATGGCATCGCAACGAATTCCACTGGTCGCCGGCAATTGGAAGATGAACTTCGACCATCTTGAAGCCACCTATTTCGTTCAGCAGCTCGCATGGAACTTCGTGACATTCATTTCGACTACCGCCATTGTGAAATCGCATTGATGCCGTCCTTCACATCGTTACGCAGCGTGCAGGTGTTGGTCGAATCCGACAATTTGAAGATTCACTACGGCGCACAGGCTGTTTCCGTAACATCGCAGGGCGCGTTCACTGGAGATGTGTCTGCCGATATGATCGCCCACCTCGGCTGTTCGTATGTGATTGTCGGACATTCCGAACGACGAAAGTACCATCCGGAAGATGATGCGAACATCGTGGATCAGGTACGCGCTGTTTTGGCGGCCGGAATGCAGCCGATTCTTTGCGTCGGCGAAAGCTACGAGGAACGTCGCAAAGGCATTGAGCTTGATTTCGCCGTGGGGCAGGTGCATGACGTCACACGCGATCTTTCCGACGAGGAAGCGTCGCGTCTGATTGTGGCGTATGAGCCGATATGGGCCATCGGCTCCGGAATGGTGGCCACTCCACAATCCGCTCAGGACGCGGCCAAGGCGATTCGGGATGATTTGGCTGAAACTTTCGGCACGCATGTAGGAGAGTCCGTGCGCATTCTGTATGGTGGCTCCGTCTCCTCAAAGAACGCCGAAGAATTGATTGGCGAGCCCGATGTGGATGGATTCCTTATCGGCGGCGCCGCGCTGAACGTGGATGAGCTCACCAGAATCTGCCAGCTCACCATGAATGCGACAGTATGATGCTCGCGGAGTAATGTTTTTATCGAGTTGGCCTTTCAAGGTGTGGTCATTATTCGATTTTCTCAATACCTTGCGCTATTGTTAACAGCAGTGTTTACGAACTGGAGGTTCACTCGTGTCCGCTATGGCCATCGTCAAGCTTGTGCTGCAGATTATTCTTGTTATTTTCAGCCTCTTGCTCACCCTGTTGATTCTGATGCACAAGGGTAAGGGCGGCGGTCTGTCCGATATGTTCGGCGGCGGTCTCACCCAGAATGCGGGTTCTTCCGGTGTCGCGGAAAAGAACCTGAATCGTTGGACCGTCATCATCGCGGTGCTGTGGGTTGCCATCATCATTGCCCTCGGTCTGATGACGAAGTTCGATCTCATCTGATTGGCTTTTGCTTCGGCCCATGACTGGATTACAGTCATGGCCGAAGTGTTTTTATCGTAGTATTGTCTACAACATACGAGCTAAGGATTGCTTTGACGTCTTTGAAATCGAGAAACCCAAGAAACCACGATGGTCGTCGCGGATTTGGACGGTACTTTGCTGCATGATGGCGAAACGTTCGAGGAACGTTTTCTTACACAACGTTCCATCGATGTGATTAACCGCATGCACGATAATGGCGTGACCTTCGTTGTGGAAACGGCACGTCCGGTCAGCACAGGCTTTTCGTTCGTGGAAAAACTGCCGGTTGATGCCGTTGCCTATCTCAATGGAGCATTGATCGATTCAATCCAGCCTCATCAAATTATGAAATGCTCACTTCGCCGATGCTGCCGGAAGACGGCCATCTCAAGAAAATCGGATTCTCCTCACAGCGAGCATGCGAAGTCTGCAAGAATCTGTTGAATGAACTGCCCGGTATGGAAGTCGGCATTGTCATGGATGATGTGAGATACACCAATTTCGATGTTACGAAATATTGGAAAACACAGACCTGGCGATACACTGACTTCGACGATGTTCCTGAAGGCATCGCCGATAAGCTCATTATCTTCCCTAACGATGAGCAGCGGAATCAGGTCGGTTCTCTTGTGCCCAACGATTTTGACGTACATATCTCTGAGGGATCGCTGTGGATGTTGATGAATCCTCAAGCCAACAAGGAGCATGCGTTGGATTTGCTGGCAGAACATTTTTTGAGACGCCGATGAGCAATACCGTCTCATTCGGTGACGATTTGGTCGACATTGCCATGCTACGTAAATCCGGCAGGGGAGTGGCGGTGGCGAACGCAATCCGAATGTGTTGAACATCGCAGATGAAATCTGCCCATCTAATAATGATGACGGTGTGGCGCAGTGGATTGAAGATAATCTGCTGTGATGTCTCGTGATATTCAAGAGTTACATGAGTTGAACTTCGTGAATTGAACTTTTGTCGCAAAAGGATGCGAAATGGTTACATTTGATATTGAACTTCCGCAATTTCGTTAGTTGGTTTGTGTTAGGATTTGAACTAGCGCTTGATGAAAATTGAACTGAAAGGACTAGTATGGCGGAATCGTTCTCCAACCGGTTGAACGTCGCTATGGCGTTCCGCAATGTCAAACAAATTGACTTTGTGCATGCGGCTGAGAAGTTCAATATCAAACTTGGCAAAAGTCATATGAGTCAGTACGTGAGCGGCAAAACCGTGCCGCGTGCCGATATCGCCCATTTTCTTGCGGCTTTTCTGCAGGTCAATGAGGACTGGCTGATGGGAAAGGACGTTCCCATGGAGCAGAACGTCGCCACCTTGCCCGCAATCAAGTCTGATGAAGCCCAACATGATAGCAATCCTGCATCAGCGCAATCAACAGAAGGAAAGACTATGCGCACCTTTACGAAATCTCATAAGCTCGACAATGTGCTCTACGACGTTCGTGGTCCGGTGGCGGACGAGGCAGCACGCATGGAAGCCGCGGGAACGCATATTCTGAAACTCAATATCGGCAATCCTGCGCCATTCGGATTCCGGACTCCGGATGAAGTCGTGTATGATATGGCGCAACAGCTCCCTGAAACCGAAGGATATTCACCATCCAAGGGTCTGTTCTCGGCACGCAAAGCCATCATGCAGTATGCACAGCTCAAGAATATTCCGAACGTCTCCATCGATGATATCTTCACCGGCAATGGCGTCAGCGAGCTCATCAACCTGTCGCTGTCCGCGTTGCTGGATGATGGCGACGAGGTGCTGGTGCCTTCGCCGGACTATCCTCTGTGGACCGCCTGCGTGAATTTGGCTGGCGGTACCGCCGTGCATTACATCTGTGATGAGGGATCCGAATGGTATCCCGATATCGACGATATCCGCTCTAAAATCACGGATAAGACCAAGGCAATTGTCATCATCAATCCAAATAATCCGACCGGAGCGCTTTATCCAAAGGAACTGCTGCAACAAATCGTCGACATTGCCCGAGAACATCAGCTCATTATTTTCTCCGATGAGATTTACGATCGTTTGGTCATGGATGGACTGGAGCATATTTCTATCGCATCGCTGGCTCCGGACCTGTTCTGTGTAACGTTCTCCGGTCTGTCGAAGTCGCATATGATTGCCGGATATCGCATTGGATGGATGATACTTTCCGGCAACAAGCGTATTGCGAAGGATTACATCGAGGGCTTGAACATGCTGGCGAACATGCGTATGTGCTCGAATGTCCCAGCTCAGTCGGTGGTACAGACCGCTTTAGGCGGGCATCAGAGCGTCAAGGATTACATCAAGCCAGGTGGCCGTGTGTACGAGCAGCGCGAACTGGTCTATCAGATGCTCAATGAAATTCCCGGCGTTACCGCAGTTAAGCCGAAAGCGGCGTTCTATATCTTCCCGAAGCTGAACGTCAAGAAGTTCAATATTCACTCCGACGAGCAGTTTGCGTTGGATCTGCTGCATGACAAGCATATTCTGATCAGTCATGGCGGTGCATTCAACTGGCAGAATCCGGATCATTTCAGGGTGGTATATCTGCCACGTATCACGATGTTAAAGGAAACCGTAAGTGAGATCGGTGATTTCTTGAGCACATATCATCAGGCATGATGACCTTGATTGCTTGAAGGGCTTTCATAGTGTGAAGTACGCGCAGCATCGCGACACTCCGTCCCCAAATACTTATAGTTATACTGACCATAAGTAGGGCTACGATGCTCCGGCCTAGGGCCGAGCCATCGTTTCATTGTGAAAGGGGATATTGTGAACGATTTGCTCAAAGGAATCGGCAACGTCGTCAATCCGAAGCGTGTGTTCCGCGAGCTGACTGACTTCAAGCCGGGGGAGTTTGTCCTGATCACGGTCATGCTGTTGGCGCAGTTGGTGTCATTCTTCGTGTCCAAAGATTTTCCGCGGCAGGTTGAATCGGTCTGATTTCCGGCCTATGCATCGTGTTCAATCTCATTCTCGTCGACCGTGGGCGACTGACCAACTATCTGTGGGGCTTCATCGGTTGCGCCACTTGGCTGATCGTTGTCATCATGAACCATCTCGTCGGAGACATCTTCGCTCAGATCTTCTACGTCACCATGCAGTTCGTCGGCGTATGGGTGTGGCAGCGCCAGCTTGATCGTCAGGAAAAAAACGAGTATGAGGAAGTCAATGCCCGCATGTTCACATGGTGGCAAGGCATTCTCGCCGTCATCGCAACCTCTGATCCTATCTGATTGTGGTATTCGTGTCGAGCCATACTGGCGGTGTACAGGTTCGGCTTGACGGCACGCTGCTGCCGCTTGGTATCGTCGGACAGATTCTCATGACATACGGCTACCGCAGCCAGTGGGTCGCATGGATTATTCTTGACGTGATCAAGGTGGTTATCTGGTTCAACCAGCTTTCCGCCGGAGGTCCTGGCGCCATGTCGATGTTCGTTCTTCAGGTGGTCATGTTGGCCAACGGTTTTTACGGCGCATGGGTCTGGTTCCACAAGAGCAGCACTATGGCCGTATCGGATGATCTGCAATCAAGTATTTGCACGGAAAGCATAATCGCAAATGGTGGCCGCTGATCAATCAATCGTTCCGTCGCGAGTTCACAACGATCATATTGGTTGTTGGGCCGGCTTCCGTCGGCAAAACCACATTGGTGACACGCTTGTCGAAATTGTATGACGCTCCGATCGCGGTCGAGTATGCCCGTGAATTTGAGGAAGCCTGCAATGTTGACGATGATGAACTTACCGCTTTCGATTACGAGCGGCTGATTCTTTCCAAGTTCTCTCAGAACGAGCATGCAATAGCATCGCATGCCAATCATGGCATCGTTTTTTCTTGATACTGATGCCATGGTTACGCGTGTCTATGCGGAACGCTATCTGCCGGCCGATGAGAACGCCAAGCTGCAAGCCGACATTCGATATGGTGATTGAACAGGAGAAGCCTGATCTGGTGTTGCTGATTCCTCCGATCACCGAATATGTGGATGATGGGTTCCGTGCAATGCGGTGGGCTTCGGATCGGTATCGGTTCCATGAGACTTTGGTACGCGTCATTCAGGAGTCACCGTATGCCGACCGTGTGGTGACGCTTGACAATCCAACTTTTGAAGGGCGCAAAACGCAGGCGATTCAAGCGATCCGCCAGGCCACTGGTTTTACGCCTCGTACCGGAATAAGCTGAAAACATGTAGAGCAATAGCAGAAAACCCCCCTGCAGAATCTGCAGGGGGGATCCTTAGGCTTAGATCGCTAACACTTAAGCAAGAAGCTCAGCCGTTGACGCGGTCGATGCCAGCCTGGACGTCAGTAAGGACGGAATCCCAGGACTTGATGAAGGAAGCGACGCCGTCGGCTTCCAGCTTGTCGGTGACAGCCTTGAAGTCGATGCCCAGCTCAGCGAGCTTGGCCATGATGGCGTGGGACTCTTCGTAGGTACCCTTGATGGTCGGAGCGCCGTTGCCGTGATCGGCGAGAGCGTTCAGGGTCTTCTCCGGCATGGTGTTCACGATGAGCGGGGCAACGAGCTCGTCAACGTAGACGCAATCGGAATAGGCCGGGTTCTTAGTGCCGGTGGAGGCCCACAGCGGACGCTGCTTCTTGGCGCCCTTGGCTTCGAGAGCAGCCCAACGCGGATCGTTGGCGAACTTGTTCTCGAACAGCTCGTAAGCGAGGCGAGCGTTGGCGATAGCGGCCTTGCCCTCGAGAGCCTTGGCCTCATCGGAGCCGATCTCCTCAAGCTTGTTGTCGACGGCGGTGTCCACGCGGGACACGAAGAAGGAAGCGACGGAACCGATGTGCTTCAGGTCATGGCCGTTGGCGTCAGCCTGAGCGATGCCTTCGATGAAGGCATCGATGACCTGCTCGTACGCTCGAGCGAGAAGATCAGGGTGACGTTGACGGAGATGCCCTTGGCCAGGGTTGCAGTGATTGCCGGCAGGCCTTCGAGGGTTGCCGGGATCTTGATCATGGCGTTCGGACGGTTGACCTTCTCCCAGAGCTCGACAGCCTGCTGCTCGGTGGCTTCGGTCTCGTGGGCCAGACGCGGATCAACTTCGATGGAAACGCGGCCATCGACGAAATCGGTGGCTTCGGCGATCTCACGGAAGATGTCGGTGGCGTTGCGCACGTCGGTGGTGGTGAGCTCGCGGATAGCGGTCTCAACGTCAACCTTGCCGAGCTCCTTGAGCTGTGCATCGTACGGGCCGACCTGGCTCAGAGCCTTCTGGAAGATGGACGGGTTGGTGGTGACGCCAACGACGTTCTTGTCCTTGATGAGCTCCTGCAGGTTGCCGGATTCGATACGGGTGCGGGACAGATCGTCCAGCCAGATCGAGACACCGGAGTCAGAGGTGCGCTGAGTTGCTTCAGTCATTGTTTTTCTCCTTGATACCTTTTTGGATCAAATCTTTATTTATTGTGCGGTAAAAGGGGAGAGGCACATGCATCATGCCCTCCCCGTCGAATCACTTGGCGGCTTCGACTTCCGCAATGGAGGCCTTGGCGGCTTCGACAACATGCTCGGCGGTGATGCCCAGGTCGATCATGTTCTGAGCACCGTCGCCCTGCAGGCCGAACTGCTCGATGGAAACCGGCTTGCCGTAGGAGCCGAGGTACTTGTACCACGGCATGGCAACGCCAGCCTCGACGGAGACACGAGCCTTGACGGAGGCCGGAAGCACAGCTTCCTTGTACTCGGCGTCCTGCTCCTCGAACCATTCGAGGGACGGAGCGGACACAACGCGAGCCTTAATGCCTTCACCAGCCAGGGTCTTGGCTGCGGAGACGGCCCACTGCACTTCGGAACCGGTGGCCATGATAATGCGTCAGGGGTGCCCTCGGTGTCGACGAGCACGTAAGCGCCCTTCTTCACGCCGTCCTTGGCCTTCTCAGCGGTTTCGGCAAGAACCGGAACGCCCTGGCGGGTCAGCACCATGGCTGCAGGCAGAGTGTTCTTCTTCTCGAAGAAGTAACGGTAGGCTTCGGCGGTCTCGTAAGCGTCGGCCGGGCGGACGACCTCAAGCTGCGGGATGGCACGGAAGGAAGCCAGGTGCTCCACCGGCTGGTGGGTCGGACCATCTTCGCCGACGGCGACGGAGTCGTGGGACCACACATACAGGTTCGGAATCTGCATGAGGGCGGCCAGACGCACAGCGGAACGCTCGTAGTCGGAGAACATGAAGAAGGTGCCACCGAACGGACGGGTATGGGAGCCCAGCAGGATGCCGTTGGTGATGGTACCCATGGTGAACTCGCGCACGCCGAAGTGCAGCTGACGGCCGTACGGGCTGCAGACCGGCCACTGCTTGGTGGCGCACTCGGCAGGAGCGAAGGTGGCAGCGCCCTTAAGATCGGTCTTGTTGGAGCCACCGAGGTCGGCGGAGCCGCCCCAGAGTTCCGGCATGACAGCGGCGATGGCGTTCAGCACGGAACCGGAAGCGCCACGGGTTGCAACGCCCTTGCCGACTTCGAAGGTAGCCTCGAGGTCATCGATGGCCTTGTCGAAGCCCTCCGGCAGTTCGCCGGCCTTGAGGCGGTCATACAGGGCAGCGTTGTCCGGGTTGGCCTTGCGCCATGCGTTGTACTTCTCGTCCCATTCCTTGTGGGCTTCGAGGCCGCGCTCGGCAACCTTGCGTGCGTGAGCCAGAGCCTCTTCGTCGACATGGAAGGACTCTTCCGGATCGTAGCCAAGCAGTTCCTTGAGGCCTGCGACGGCTTCGGCGCCCAGCTTGGAGCCGTGAGAGGACGGATCATTGGTCTTGCCCGGGGTCGGCCATGCGATCAGGGTATCGACCTTGATGAGCTTCGGCTGGTTCGGAGCGGCCTCGCGAGCCTTGGCGATGGTGTCGGCCAGACCCTCGACGTCCTCCTTGTAGGAGCCGTCAGGCTGGATGAAGCTGAACTCGTCGGTGTACCAGCGTAGGCCTGGAAGCGCTTGAGCACGTCCTCAGCCAGAACCAGATTGGTGTCGCCTTCGATCTGGATGCGGTTGGCATCGAAGATGACGGTCAGGTTGCCCAGCTGCTGGTTGGCAGCGAGGGAGGCAGCTTCGCCAGAGATACCTTCTTCGATATCGCCTTCGCCGCAGATGACCCAGATGTTGTGGTCGAACGGGGATTCGCCTGCCGGAGCTTCCGGATCAAGCAGACCACGCTGGAAACGCTGGCCATAGGCGAAACCAATGGCGGAAGCGAAGCCCTGGCCCAGCGGACCAGTGGTCATTTCGATGCCCGGGGTCAGACCATATTCCGGGTGACCCGGGGTACGGGTGTCAGCACCGCCGCGGAAGTTCTTCAGGTCATCCAGAGTCAGGCCGTAGCCGGAGAAGTACAGCTGGACGTACTGGGTGAGGGAAGCATGACCGCCAGAAGGATGAAGCGGTCGCGACCTTCCCAATTGGGATCGTTCGGATCATGCTTGATGAAATGCTGGTACAGAGTGTAGGCGATAGGCGCCAGGGAGACGGGGGAACCCGGGTGGCCGTGTCCCGCACGGCTCAACCGCGTCGGCCGACGGACCTTGGCCATCTTGATGGCGCGCTCGTCCAGCTCGGTCTCCTTGAATTCGGTCATGGATTACTTTCCTTCCAATTGGTCGGGCCGCGTATCCGGCTTGTGCCGAGCGCTCGACGCCCTCACATTGCGTTTTCCATAGTAGCGATGTGAGGTGACGTTGTGGTGGATTTTTGGCGTGTTTTGGTAGTTTGTGTTCTGTTAACGCTCACAGTTAACATTCTCGTGCGATTGCTCTGTTCGATTGGTGGTATGACGAGCATTTCGGGAGATTGCTATCGGGAAAAACGAGAAACGAGTACTCTGGAAGCGAACGTATTAGCACTCGCGCCTCGCGAGTGCTAATACAATGGGAGAAGTATTTACGGAAGACGGTTTCTCCTAATATCGCAGATATTCCGAAAACCGGCTCCCGCTGAATCGTATCGTGTATACATAAAGAGGAGGCACGCATGACGCAGTCAAGACGTATGTTGGTGCTGCGTGCCGTCGTCGAGGACTATATTCGCTCGCAGGAGCCAGTCGGTTCGACCACCTTGACCAAAGATCATGATCTGGGCGTCAGCTCGGCCACCGTCCGTAATGATATGGCCGCCTTGGAAGATGAGGGATATCTTATTCAACCCCATACGTCGGCAGGGCGCATACCAACGGAAAAAGGGTACCGATACTTCGTGGACCGCTTGGCCACAGTGGTGCCGATGTCTGAAGCGCAACGCCGTGGCATCAACAGTTTTCTGTCGGGATCCGTCAATCTGCAGGATACCTTGCAGCGCGCAGCCCGCCTTCTGGCACAGATCACCGGTCAGGTCGCGGTTGTGGCGGCCCCGTCGTTGGCGAAATCGACATTACGGCATATCGAAATCGTTCCCGTATCAATCAACACCCTGTTGGCCGTCGTCATCACTGACACCGGCCGAGTGGCGCAACATATACTCACGTTTCCGAGTTGCCGGACACCACAGTGCTGTCGCATCTGGTCAACGAAATCAACGCGCAGTGTGCCAGCGTTTCTTTGACACGAACCGCGGACTATGTCAGGCAGATGTCATCCCGCAAGGAATACCGCCCCATCAGTAAACTGGCGGAAACGCTTGCTCAAGCTTTCGATGGCATGGCCGACGACGAGCGCGCGAGCGAACTCTATATGGCAGGAACCTCACGACTCGCGCACCAGCGTGCCGTGGCCGATCTTGCACCATTGTTCGATGCGCTGGAAGAGCAAGTCGTGCTCATGAAACTCATGAGCACGTTGAGCGAAACCACGCAATCCGATGGAGTCGGAGTGGCCATCGGCTCCGAAACGCACACGCCCGGTCTGCTGCATGCATCCGTGGTGACCAGCGGGTACGGTCGAACCTCGGCAACCGCTGACGACGTAACAAAAGGCGAGACTGCGGAGGAGCAGGGGAGAGAGACAAGCAATCACACCACTGCAGCGCAGGATTCCACCGAGCCCATCGCCTTCGTCGGATCCATAGGACCGACGCATATGGACTATGCGGCGACCATGGCAGCAGTGCGTGCCGTTGCCAGATATCTGACCGCATTCGTGGCTCACGACGAAACCAAAACAACAGCTGACCCCGCCTTATGGCACAATGACACGCGAAAAGCAATAGGGAGAAAGAACAACCGTGACGGACTATTACGAAGTGCTGGGCGTAGACCGCTCCGCAAGCGACGACGAGATCAAAAAAGCTTATCGAAAGATGAGCCGCAAATATCATCCCGATATCGCAGGTCCGGAATTCGAAGACAAATTCAAGGAAGTCAATAACGCCTACGAAGTGTTGTCCGATCCACAGAAGCGTCAGATGTTCGACGCCGGCGTGGACCCGAACGATCCGACGCCGGCGGCATGCATGGCGGATTCAGCGGCGGATTCGGCGACATGGGTGACATTTTCAACATGTTCGCCGGAGGTGCTTTCGGCGGTGGCAACGGCGGTCCGACCCCTCGTACACAGCCGGGACGCGATGCACTGGCCACAGTGACCATCGACTGAAGACTGCGGTGTTCGGCGACACCGCACATGTTGAAATCAAAACGTTCGGTCTGTGCCAGGAATGCGCCGGCACCGGATGCCAGAAAGGTACCCAGCCGGCACAGTGCCCCGACTGCCATGGTCAGGGCTACGCACAGCGCGTGGTGCGCACCATGCTTGGCCAGATGATGACCACCGCTCCATGCGAGCGTTGCGAGGGACATGGTACCGTTATCGAAAATCCGTGTCCGTCCTGCCTTGGTCATGGTCGTGTGCGTATCACCCGTAATGTCGGCGTGTCCGTGCCTGCCGGCGTGACGAACAATACCCGTCTGCGTCTCGCTAATCAGGGCGAGGTGGGTGAAAACGGCGGTGTTGCCGGCGACCTGTATGTCGACATCCGCATCGCTCAGGATGACACCTTCACTCGTGACGGTGATGATTTGCACTGCTGGATCCAAGTGCCGATGAGCTGGGCCGTACTGGGGCATGATCTGGAAATCGACACGTTCGATGGCAAGCAGTCTGTGAGAGTGCCTGCAGGAAGCCAGCCTGACGACACTGTGACCTTGAAGAATCTGGGCGTCACGCATCTTAACAACAAAGAGCGAACGTGGCGATCTGGTGGCGCATATCGCAGTGAAGATTCCGACAAAGCTCACTGACGACGAGCGTGCCTTGATGGAACGGTTTGCCGAAAAGCATGACACAGATGCCCAACATGTTGCGGTAAGCGCACGCCCCGACTCCGGAACGAAGAAGGGCTTCTTCTCCAAGCTGAAGGATGCACTGCGCTGAATTTCCCTATCCTCATGTCGTACATCCGATGAGAAAACGTTAGATCGCATATCAAATAGCCGGTTGCTTCAAAAAACGAAGCAACCGGCTATTTTTGTCAATGTTTTCTGCTGTAGCAAGCGGATTGCCTCACGCCTACAACAGCCAATCATTAGGCATATCTACGTGTTTATTTGAGCAATGACCGGCACATAGCGCGATACTGGTTCACATAGCCACCGCCGAAGAACACGCAGTGGCCTGCGATGGGGTAGAGCTGCCACAATGTGGTGCGCTCCTGCCATCCTGCTTTCAGCGGATGTACGGACTGGTATCCGTCGAGAATGTCCCGCAAGTACGACATGCCGAATAGGTCAAGCATGGCGAGATCCTCTTCACGATGCCCGCCGTGCGCGGCTGGGTCGATCAGCACCGCTTCCACGGATCCGGAATCGGCCGACCACATGACATTGCCGCTCCACAGATCGCCGTGCACTCGTGCTGGCTTGTCATTGGCCGCCTTGCCCAGTATTTCAGGCAACGCTTCAATGACGGCCTCAGTCAGTTCCATATCGTAATCAGTGAGTTCACGGCGCTTCATACCAAGCTGTACCATCGGACGGAGCCTGCCTTCGGCCAAATATGTCGCCACATCATCCCCATTCGCCTGCGTCCATGGGAACGGGATCCTGCAAGGGGCCGAAAATAACAAGTTCCCGTATATCCGGCTGG
>ENA-OQBU01000076-OQBU01000076.1-human-gut-metagenome-genome-assembly--contig:-NODE-76-length-29025-cov-14.549415_pt1 | contig 29025 bp, 36 predicted proteins | sample MGYA00242492_ERZ504566 | MGnify/ENA primary metagenome ERZ504566 (study PRJEB26092, sample SAMD00036261) | human gut metagenome | host: Homo sapiens | study: EMG produced TPA metagenomics assembly of...
GATCTCTTCGATGGCGCGGCCATCACGCTTGGTACGGGAATCCATGATCACCACGCGGTAGAACGCGTAGAACTTCTTACCCATGCGCTTCAGACGAATCTTGGTTGCCAAAATGGCTCTCCTTGTAACTAGGGGTGTGTGTTTCGTGTTCTGTGTGGGGCACGGAATCCGAAACCCACGTGTTCCTCACGTCACGCGATTGGTAGAGGGCCTCGCGCGCGCGAATAACTGAGCAATTATAACCGTGGGGTATGGACGCGTTCCCGTATGCGTTCCCGAGCGTCCGTTTCTGTCGACTCGGACGCTCGGCTTGCGTTTTGCGCATTCTGAATGGCCGTTTCTCCAGAATCGGACATTGGTGAGGTGTTGTGGCGGTCTCGGGCGTCCGGATCACCCGAATCGGACGAACTCGCTATGCTGGATATGTTCATTGGCGGTTTTCGTGCGCCTGATTCTGGCCATTTCAAGGGGATTTGCATGAGTGTTGCGTTGTGGGTCGTACTGCTGGTATGCGTGTTGTGGATCGCTCTGAGCGAAATGCCGGCCGGTTGGGACGGCCACTTGCCGTTGCCGTATCTGATTGCGCTGACACCGTTGTTGTGGATTCCAACATTGGCGATTGCGATTGCCGGTGCCGTACGGCATGACACCGCCCTCGCCATCGTCGCGGCGATCGCGTGCATCGCTTCGCTGCTGCGCAAAATCGCGTATTGGAACAACAATCTCACGTCCATCAACACGGCGCAGATGGTGGCCGACAACATCGCAAAAAAGCGTGAAACATCCTGTGGAACACATACGTCGACTGCCGCGGAAGCCGCGAAACACGGCCGTTTCCGCGTGATGACGCTCAACTGCCGGTACGGTCGTGCCAATGCGGCCGCAATCGTCAGCGCCGTCAAGGAACACGACGTCGCCGTGCTCGCGCTGCAGGAATTGACGGACGATCTGGTCGCGGCCTTGGACGAGGCCGGCCTGTCCGATTTGCTGCCGTACCGCCAGTTAGGGGAGAACAAAGATACGGACAACGGCGGCTTCAACGGTATTTGGATTCGCATCGAGCCAAGCGACACGTCGCCGATCACCGCCGTGATTCCCGCCGCCGACGTGCCTGGCGTGTGCTTCCCGATTGATGCGATGCGCGGCATCACTTTCGTTTCCGCCCATCCGAAATCGCCGATGCGCGGCTGCCGCGACTGGTCCGCCGGCATCATCGGCTTGGGTGAGCTGGCCACATCGCAGAAGCAGGGCGATATCACCGTCGTATTGGGCGACCTCAACTCCGGTACCGACCATCCGAGCTTCCGCAAGCTGCTTGACGCCGGCTTCCAGGACGCCGCGTTGACCGAGGCGAAGGGCCGCCGCGCCACGTTCCCATCGTGGCTGCCGTGGCCGCGCCTCATCCTCGACCATGTGCTGTTCACCGCGGGACTGGACGCGTCCGATGTGCGCTCCTTCACGGTCAACGGCACCGACCATCTCGCGCTGGCCGCCACGCTGACGCTGAAATAAACCGAAAATAAGCTGGCATAACGAAACTGCCGACGCTGGAAAACGTTCCAACGTCGGCAGTTTCGTTATATATGCCGTATTGCGATTGCCGGTTGTCGTAATCGCCGGCAATCGCACATATCGCGGCTTAGTGCAGCAGACGCTTAATGCAGCAGACGCTTAGTGCAGCAGACGCTTAATGCAGCAGACGCTTAGTGCAGCAGACCGGACAGACCGCCACCTAAGTTCGGCGGCAGCTCGCCGGAATCGCCCAGCATATCCTGCAATCCGGCAGGAAGCGCCGGATTCTGCGGCTTCTTGGCGAACGCGGAGCCACCCGACGAAGCACCGCCGGAAGCCTTGCCGGCGAGCTTGTCGCGCAATGCCTTCTCCTCGGCTTCACGCTTCATCGGATTGCCGGACTTGCCCGACTTCTTCTTGTTCTTCTTGCCTTTGCCCTTGCCTTTGCCGCCGCCCATCGCGGGGCCTCCGAAGCCGGGCACGCCGGCGCCGACCTTGTTGCTCATGCGGCGCATCATCTTCGCGGCCTGGTCGAAGCGCTGCAGCAGCGCGTTGACCTGCGAAACCGTCACGCCGGAACCGTAGGCGATGCGGGCGCGGCGGGAACCGTCGATGATGCTCGGATCACGCCGTTCGGCTGGAGTCATCGAACGGATGATGGCCTCGGTGCGGTCGATTTCCTTCTCGTCGAACTGCTCAAGTTCCTTACGATGCGCGGCCATGCCCGGAATCATGCCAAGCAGGTTCTTCATCGGGCCGAGTTTGCGCACCTGCTGAAGTTGGTCGAGGAAATCGTCAAGGCCGAAGGAGCCGTCGGAGATCTTGACGGCGGCCTTGCGGGCCTCCTCCTCGTCGAACTGCTTCTGCGCCTGCTCGATCAGGGTGAGGATATCGCCCATGTCGAGGATGCGGGACGCCATACGATCCGGGTGGAAGACCTCGAAGTCCTTCAATCCTTCGCCGGTGGAGGCGAACAGGATCGGCTTGCCGGTCACGGAGGCCACGGACAGCGCGGCGCCGCCGCGGGCGTCGCCATCGAGCTTGGACAGCACCACGCCGGTGAAATCCACGCCCTCGTCGACGCCTTGGCCGTCTGCACGGCATCCTGGCCGATCATCGCGTCGATGACGAACAGAATCTCGTTCGGCTGCACGGCATCGCGGATGTCGCGAGCCTGCTTCATCAGCTCCTCATCCACGCCGAGACGGCCTGCGGTATCGATGATCACCGTGTCGTAAAGCTTCTGCTTGGCGAGCTCCACGGCGTCACGGGCCACCTTCACCGGGTCGCCGGTGGTCTGGCCGGGGGAGACGACCGCTTCGCCGCCATCGGACTGCACGCCCTTCTCCGGCGCGTACACCGGCACGCCGGCGCGTTCGCCGACCACCTGCAGCTGCGTCACCGCGTTCGGACGCTGCAGATCGGCCGCCACGAGCAGCGGGGTGTGGCCGGAATCCTTCAGCCAGTAGCCCAGCTTGCCGGCGAGCGTCGTCTTACCGGCGCCTGAAGGCCGGCGAGCATGATGATCGTCGGCGGATTCTTTGCGAAGTTCAACGGGCGGTCCACACCGGCGCCAAGCACCGCGGTGAGTTCCTCGTTGACGATCTTCACCACTTGCTGCGCCGGGTTGAGCGCTTCGGAAACCTCGGTGCCGAGCGCGCGTTCGCGGATGCGGCCGGTGAAGGAACGCACCACGTCGAGCGCCACATCGGCGTCGAGCAGCGCGCGGCGGATCTCGCGGATGGTACCGTCGATATCAGCCTCGGAAAGCTTGCCCTTGCTCTTCAGATGTTGAAGGCATTCGAGAGCCTATCTGTCAAAGAACTAAATGCTGCCATAATGTTCCTCAGTCTAGCGTTTCACGCGGATAGCGGATGACATGGGTGCGATTGCCTACTTCAGCGACCAAGTGGAGCCTTGCGGACCGTCCTCGATGGCGATGCCGGCCGCGCCCAGCGCGTCACGGATCGCGTCGGCACGTGCGAAATCCTTGGCCTTGCGCGCTTCGGCACGTTCCGCAAGCTGTTCGGAAACCAGCTTGTCGAGCGCGTCATGCTCGGCGGAATCGGCTCCGGCACCAGCCGCACCACCTGCGGCACCGTCGGAAACCCACGGCTCCGCCAGCGGATCCAAACCCAACGTGTCGAGCATCGCACGCACGTTCACCAGCGCCTCGCGAACCTCGGCCTTCGCCACGTCCGAATCGGCGCGGTCGGCCAGCTTCGACAGCAACGTGTTGCCGGAACGGATCGCCGTGAAAATCGCGGCGGAAGCGCCCGAAACGTTGATGTCGTCGTTCATCGCGGCAACGAAATCGGCGGGAAGCGCGTCGCGGAAATCGCCATAATCTCTTCTCGTGACGGCTGTTCGCCGACGGCAGCGCCCGCGCGCTCGATGAAGTTCGCCACGCGGTCGTACGCGGACTGCGCCTCGGCAAGCGTCTGGTCGGACCATTCCAGCATGGAACGGTACTGCACGGAACCGAGGGCGTAACGCACCACCCAAGCGGAATGCTCGGCCAGCACCGCCGGCACGGACAGGCCGTTGCCGAGCGACTTCGACATCTTCTCGCCCTTCGCGGTGACCCAGGCGGAATGCATCCAGCGCGCGGCCGAATCGTAACCGGCGGCGCGCGTCTGCGCCATCTCGTTCTCGTGGTGCGGGAATCGCAGATCAAGACCGCCGCCGTGAATGTCGAACATGTCCTTCAGATAGCGGTGGCTCATCGCGGAGCATTCGATATGCCAGCCCGGACGGCCCGTGCCGAACGGGGTATTCCAGCGCGCGTCGAGCGGATCGGAATCCTTCGGCGCCTTCCACAGCGCGAAATCGCGCGGATCATGCTTGTCGGGGGACATGTCGGCAGGGTCGACCGGATTGTACTTGTCGTTGCCCGCGTTGTCCACGGACGGTCCCATCGCGTCGGTCACTTCGGAAGCCGCGTCGGAAACCGCGTCGGAAACCGCGGTCTGCTTCTGGTGCGTCAGCTCGCCGTAATGCGGCCAGCTCGCCACGTCGAAGTAGACGTTGCCGGTCGGGTTGCCGTCCGCGTCACGCACCACATAAGCGTGGCCGTTGTCGATGATCTTCTTGATGAGGTCGATCATGTCGATCATGTGGCCGGTGGCGCGCGGCTCGTACGTCGGCGGCTCCACGCCAAGCTTGCTGTACGCCTCGGTGAACTCGCGTTCGTAGATATACGCGCGCTCCCACCACTGCTGGCCCGCGGCGGCGGCCTTGTCGAGGATCTTGTCGTCGATGTCGGTGACATTGCGCACGAACGTCACATTGTAGCCCAGTCGCTCGAACCAGCGGCGCACCACGTCGAACGCGACGGCGGCGCGGATGTGGCCGATATGCGGTGAGCTTTGCACGGTGGCGCCACACACGTAGATACCGACCTGACCTGGTTTGATCGGCGTGAAGGACGACACGGCGTGCGATGCGGTGTCGTACAGCTTCAGCCCCGCGGCGGCCTTCGCCACCGCAAGAGCGCCGGAAGTGTTGGTATTCTGCGGTTCCTGCGTGTTTGTCATAGTCATGAGAATATTGCCAGAATCGGACATGACGCTTGGTTTTCCCGGCATATGCGCGGCATCGTATTGCGAACGTATGCAGACACAGAGCCGAATCGCGAGCGTCATTTACGCAGATGATGTAAAAATAGTGGCATGACGCAATCGCATGTGCTGATTCTTCAACACGTCCCGTGGGAGAAACCGGGGCGCATTTTGGATAGTCTCGACGACTTGGGCATGTCGTATGAAGTGATGAACATCGCCAAAGAGAAAAAGCCCGATCTTCCCAATTTCAGTGACGTCTCCGGCATCGTGATTATGGGCGGCCCCATGGGCGCGCTCGACGCCGACAAGTATCCCGGTCTCAAAGCGGAATCCAACTCGTACGCGCCGCCGTCAGCGTCGGCAAACCGTTGCTGGGCGTGTGCCTCGGACATCAGATCATTGCCACCGCGCTGGGCGCGAAACTCAAGAAGGGCAGCGAGCCGGAAATCGGATTCGCGCCGATTAAACGCATCGACAAGCACGACTACTTCTCCATGTGGAACAAGACGTTGGACGTGCTGCACTGGCACAACGACGTGGTGACCCTGCCGGAAGGCGCACAGCCGTTGGCCAAAAGCGCGAAGACGAAGAACCAGGCGTTCCGGTTCGGTTCGGCGCTTGGCCTGCAATTCCACCTGGAGGTCACCCCCACGTTGTTGGACGAGTGGCTGGACGAGCCGTGCATGGTGAAAGATCTGAAGGCCGCCGGCGGTTCGAAATCGCAGCTACGTGACGCCTTCGCCGAATACAATCCGCAGCTGCAGCCGATGGCCGATCAGGTTTTCTCCGGATTCGCGGCCCGGTGCAGCACCTATGCCGCAACGCTGGAGCGCTGATAAGCGTTCTGCCCGCTACACGCCCCACTGAATCGCCAGCTGAGTGCCTTCCGTAGGTGGTTCCTGAGTTCCGTAGGTGGTTGGGTGATGGACCAGTGTTTCGGAAAGGCTGAATTTAAGGCTTTTCTTCGTGCGGTATCCGAAGACAACCACCTACGGAAGCGGAAAACCACCTACGGAATCTTCTAGGGCGTTTTCGTTGCCTACATTCCAAGGTCTCCTGTCTACGTTTCGCATCATGCAGCTGGTGAGCAAGCCCCAAATACGTGTGCGGGAGGCGGTGTTCCGCCGACGCGCTACATTGGTGAGTTATGCCGACTTATGATTTGGGACTTGAACACGTTTCGCTCGCTTTCGCGACCAAGAATATTTTCACCGATGTGACGCAGGCGTTTTCGAAGGCGACCGCATCGGCATCGTCGGCAAGAACGGCGACGGCAAATCCACGCTGCTGCACCTGTTCAAAGGCACGCAGGAGCCGGATTCCGGTCGCGTGACCATGCGCAATGGACTGACGTTCGGCATGCTCGACCAGCGTGACCCGCTCGACGACAACGCCACGGTGCGCGAAGCCGCGTTGGAAGGGCGAGAAGATTACGAGTGGGCCGCGGAAACCAAATCGCGTGAAATCGTCGAAGCGCTGCTCGGCGGCATCAGCCTGGACGCGAAAATCGGCTCGCTGTCCGGCGGTCAGCGCCGCCGCGCCGACCTTGCCCGCCTGCTGCTCAAGGACTGGGACATTCTCGCGCTTGACGAGCCCACGAACCACTTGGATGTGGTGACGATCCACTGGCTCGCCGAACACTTGAAGAACCGTTGGCCGTCCGGCCAGGGCGCGCTGCTGCTCGTCACCCACGACCGCTGGTTCCTCGACGAGGTATGTGAATCGATGTGGGAGGTCCACGACGGCGTGATCGACCCGTTCGAAGGCGGATACTCCGCGTATATGTTGCAGCGCGTGGAGCGCGATCGTCAGGCCGATGTGCGCGAGACGAAGCGCCGCAACCTGGCCCGCAAGGAGCTTGCATGGCTCACCCGTGGCGCCCGCGCCCGCTCCACCAAGCAGAAGTTCCATGTCAAGGCGGCGCGCGAGCTCATTGCGGACGTGCCACCGGTGCGCAACACGTTGGAGCTGAAGCAGATGGCCACATCGCGTCTCGGCAAGCAGGTGGTCGATCTCATCGACGTGACGCAGATCTTCGAACATGCGCAGGGCGAGGCCGATATCGATCCGGATGTGGCGGAAATGGAGGCTTCGGCCTCGCGTGTGGACGTGGTGCCGGCCATGTATGCCGAACCGCAGGCGCACGGCAGCGTGGAGGTCGCCGTCGACGATCTGACCGATCCGCGACTGGTGGACGCCGGCGTGCCCGAGGCGCGACAGGCGGCGCAGGCCGCCCGGCAGGCTGAGGAGGAGTCGCACGAGTCGGGTGACGACGTCGACGAGTCCACGCCGGAGGTCACGTCCGCGGCGCGGAAGGTCACCGTGACTGGCCGTAAGATCCTCGACGACGTGACGTGGCTGATCGGCCCGGGCGATCGCTTTGGCATCGTCGGCGCGAACGGTGCCGGCAAATCGACCCTGCTGAAGATCCTCGACGGCACGATCACCCCGACCGCCGGCCATGTGAACATCGGCAAGACCGTGAAGTTCGCGGTGCTTTCGCAGCGCCTCGACGAGCTGGAGAAGCTCGGCAAATACAAGATCAAGGAAGTGCTGAGCCGCTACAAGCCGAGCTACATCGTGGACGGCAAGGAGACCACGCCGGGGCAGATGATGGAACGCCTCGGCTTCGAATCCGCACAGCTCATGACACCGATCAAGGACCTGTCAGGCGGGCAGAAGCGCCGCATGCAGCTGCTGCTCATCCTGCTCGACGAGCCGAACGTGCTCATCATGGACGAGCCGGGCAACGACCTCGACACCGACATGCTTGCCGTGATGGAGGATCTGCTCGACACTTGGCCGGGCACGCTGATCGTCGTCTCCCACGACCGCTACCTGCTCGAACGAGTCACCGACCAGCAGTTCGCGCTGATCGGCGGCAAGATCCGCCATCTGCCCGGCGGCGTGCAGGATTATCTCGACATGACCGAGGCCATCAAGAACGGCAAGGATCCGTTCGCGGATGAGAAGACCGGAAAGGCCGGCAAGGCTAGCAAGGGCGGTAATGACGCCGCGTCCGCGAGCGTTGTCGGTGATTCCTCATCCGTGTCTGCCGATGGCGACTCGGCTGCGGCCGCGCCGAAGCTCACCGGCAAGGCGTTCCACGAGGCATCCAAGCGCGTTGCTGCGATTGAACGCAAGCTGGCCAAGCTGGAGGAACAGAAGGCCGATCTGGAAGCGCAGATGGCCGCGCACGACCCAAGCGATTACGAGGGTCTGGGCAAGCTCAACGAGCAGCTGCAGGCCGTCACGGACGAGTCTGAATCCCTCGAAATGGAATGGATGGAGCTCTCCGAACAGCTCGAGTAGTCCCAGTCGGACAAACTGACGGTGAGAGGCTTGTAGGCGTCGGTTTGGCGGTACGGAATGTGCAAAACCGACGCTGGCGATTCGCTCAGCGTCGGTTTACCGGAATAATTCGTCGTGGCTGCCAGTACGCTCGAAGAACGCGACTGAATCGTTCGATGACCAGATCACTAGCCAGTCCCCGGCATTGGCGACATGGCATTCGTATCGCCCGCGCCAATTGCCGGACAGGGTGTGCATGTTGTGGCGGCGGCGCAGCTCCTCCAGCGTTTTCGGGTGTGTAGCCATTCGTGCGACAGCAAGGTGTAGCGCTTGAGATATCAGTGTCATATTCTTGTTCTTACGGGGGTGGAGCTGTTCTCCGCAAGAACAACCAATGGGGGTGTCTCATGAATCAAGTGATGCGAAGAAGTGTCTGTTGTTTGCTGTCGGCTTTGTTGCTGTGCTCATGCGCTGGTTGCGCGAATTCCGTGCACAAAACCTCTGAAGGTGACGCTGTCCAGAGCAGCAGCAAAACCGATGATGCTGCTGAGCAAGCGTATAAAACGTTTACTGTGGACGCTCTGGACAGTGTCGTCGTCGATGATCTCAATAACTCGGACAAACTGGTTCTGGTGAATAAGCTGGGCGCGAAATCCGTGCACGGCGATGGTGCTATTCCATTTGCCAAAAAGGTCGACGAAAACAATATGTATTATGTCGTCTCCATGTGCAAACAGAAGGAGCAGGCTCCTTACTCACTTGTCCTCTACAAAGATGGACAGCCGCACACTGTAACCACTAGGGAATCCTGTACGTCTAATGGAGTGGAAACAGTCTCTCTTCCGGCGAAGAATTTCCTTGGCGCCACCTCATTGTCCATTATCAATATCGGCAATACGGATCTTGTTGTTTCCGTATATGAAGTAAAGGAAAGCCACCGTGAATAAATGCTGGTGGCTGGTTTAATGTGTTTGATGAGTTAGCGGAATCGCTAGGGACAATGACCATTCTTCATTTTCTGAATTTATGGTCATTGTCCCATTATGTTGTTGCGCAAAATCTTGTATAAGGGTTGTCCCGTAGTGATTTTCTGGGACATTATTCATTGCGTCGCTATACAGATTCGATGCGAAGATGCGAACTTCGTCTGATTCTATGGAGAGAACAAAAGCAAAAGCCCCGGGTTTCCCGTGTTTGGCAATGTTATTGAGAATTTCGGTACAAACCGTTTGCAACGATGGTAGTAGTGACTTGTCCATTGCGTTTAGATTCCCGCGGATTATTGGTGTCCCGGTAAAACCCAGTATTCTCAGTCTTTTGCATTGAGCTTCTATATGTTGTTGAAAGAGCTCGTCCGCGTCTTCCTCTTTGTCTGTTTTAAGCTCATCGGTCATCGGGCTGATAATTTGAGTGCGAAGCTCATGTAATGCCTGCATGAGGACTTGTTCAATCTGTGGCAAAGTGTCGCTGCTCTCTGAGGGCTCTTTCTTGCGACACAGCAGAATCGCATATGTCATAGCTCCTGCGATGGAATCGTGCAGTATGTGAATTTCTTTGAGTCTTTTCTGCTGGCGTCGAACTTGTTCTTGTGCAATCGCCAGGTCGGTTTTCCGTTGCTCTGTCTGTATCTTCCACCGTATGGCAAAGCCAACGAAGAATGCTCCAATGTAGGAGCACGCAAGCACAGGGATGCTTGATTGTAGTCGATGCCGCCTGTCCAATAGCCCAAAGGAAGTGCTAGTGCGCAAAGCAGCGGTCCCATGATGGCAAATTCAAATCGTTTGATTTCAAAAGCAACTATTCCACATACAAGCCATGTGCCATATAACGTCGAAGGGCCATCGCATATTGCCGGGATTATTGCACATGCTATGTGTGTTACAAGAATCGCCATGCTTGCCGGTACGGGGAACCAAGTCAGTAGCAACAGAGCGATGCAGTACGGAGCCAAATATAGCCATGACCAAGGTGACATATTTGGCCAAGCGGTCAGCTCGAGCAGGAAAAAGCAGATACAGATAATGGATCCCGCTAAGTAAGGCTTGCGCACGGCCTTTGCCAATGACATTATTTGTTGGGGCAGCCTCATCGTTATATCCAACCGTTTCTTACGCACATCGCAACAGCTTCGGCACGACTATGAGCATGGAGCTTCTCGAAAGCTCGTCGTGCATATGTCTTTACCGATGCTTCGCTGATATTCAGTTGGTGTGCAATAGTGGAAGTGGTGAATCCTCTCGCATAGTTGGCAATGATCTGTAATTCCTTGCCGGAAAGCCGCATGGAGTTTATGCTCTTCCCCGCCCACGACGCAACCTCGTCATTTCCAGTGGCTTTTCCGATGATTCGAACCAGTTGAATCGTGGGAATTTCTTTTGGAATAATCGCATAAAACGCATCGGACCATTGTGCTCCGTATCTTTTTTCGTTTTCGTCATCCAAAAAGGCGCTGATACCAATGACGGCAATATCTGGATGTTGTTCCTTGATATGATGCGCTAATTCCGAGCCGTTCATCCCAGGCATTGCGATATCGGTAAGCACGGCTTGTGGCCTTTGTGCAGAGTCCCTCATGGCCTCAAGTGCTTGTTCTGCAGAGGTGACAGTCCACAGAATCTGTATTGGTGCGCATGTCTCGACCAATAGGCTTTGAATTGCGCTCGCGACCAGTGGATCATTATCCACAATCCCTAGAGTCGAATCATTGACAATCGTGCGCATATAAATTCCCCCCGTGGTTTGTTTCTCGTTCCAGAATAGACATTTTTCGCAGCTGCAATAGATCGCGGCGTTACCGGTGAGACACATGTTGCGAACCCATTCAAAAGCAAATATTTTGTACAAAAAATTTGTATATAATGGGAGGCGGTGGAAAGGAGACCTTTGCAATGACTGACGTGACCCCTAACGAAGCGCGGATGCCCGAAGATGCCGCAGTGACCGTGACCAATGCCGATACTCTTCGGGCCATGGCGAGTCCGATTCGTATGAGAATCCTTGGAACGTTGCGGGTGAATGGCGAGCAGACCGTGGGAAGCATCAGCGAGCAGCTTGGCGAGGCTCCGGGGGCCATCAGCTATCACTTGGGGCAGCTTGCACGGGTGGGACTGGTGGAGAAGGTGAGGTCTCCTGATGGCGACCGAAGAAAAAGCTGGTGGAAGGCTTGCCAAACCGCCGTTCGTCTGGGGAACTCCGAAGAAAAGAACAGTGCAGACAAGGCAAAGGCCATGGATCTGTTTCGGCGTTCGGCAGCACTTTCCTACGAGATGGCCTACGAGCGTTTTCTGGACAGGCTGCCGGAATTGCCTCGGGAATGGGCCGATTCATGCACCAGCGACGATCATGTTCTGAACCTGACCGCCGAGGAAATGTGTTTAATGATTGAGGAACTCAATGAGGTCGTACGTCGCTGGCAAATCAAGGCCGGCATGCACGGCGACGATGAGCTGGGTGTCGAACCCGTGGCGCTGATTCTACAGGCTTTCAGGTGGTTTTCGTAAGGAATCGGCGGACTTTGCATATGGACCCATAGGCGATCTGAACAGCGTGGACGGAACAGGGAAAACAAGTGAAACAAGACATGGACGGAACAGCGAAATCATTCTGGCAATCCGCAGGGTACGTTTCTTGGTTTACCGCTGATACGGCGTCGGCGGTCGGAGCGGCGCTGCGCGCACTGGCGATCAGTTTGCTCGGATATGCGGTGTCCGGTTCCACCATCGCCGCCGGTTGGCTCGGAACGTCGTCGATGATCGCGCAACAGGTTGCGAGCGTATTCGGAGGTACCTTCGTCGACAGGCATGACCGCAAACGGCTTATCGTGGCGAACGCCGTCGTCGGCGTTCTGGCTTGGGGCGCGATTGCGGTGCTGCTGCTGTGCGACGCGTTGTCGTTCCCCGTGTTGCTGCTGATCGCGGTGCTCGCATCCGGCATCAACGGATTTCTTGGGAGCGCTACGGATGCGATGCTTCGCTCGATCATCGATATCCGCTATTATCCCAAGGCGCGGAGCCTCAACGAGGGGCGTGACGCAACCATCGCCATGGCGGGAAGCCCCATCGGAGGTTTTCTGTACAGCATTGCTCCATGGCTGCCGTTCCTTGCGTCGGCATGCATGTATGCCGTGGCCGGCGTCGCCGCCACCGCATCCGCGAACATGGTTCGGATGGCGGGCGTATCGGGGAAACGGATGGCGATGCAGTGAAAGGCGGTTTCTTCCGCGATTTCCTGGAAGGCTGGTCATGGTCGTTGCACAGGAAAACGCTGGCGATCGTGCTCATCGTGGCGGCATTGGTCAATTTCGGCGTCAATGGCATCCAATATGCCATCCAGCTGCATTTGGTGTCGTGCGGGACCAATGCGACCTCCATCGGATTCATCAGTGGCGGCATATCGCTGATGATGCTTGTGGGATCGTTGCTGGCCGGCAAACTCAGCGATAAGGTTCCGGTTGGACCAACCGTGTGCCTCGCCTACCTGTTCATCTGCTTATGCGTATTGCCGATGACGTTGACCGACAGCTACTGGATCATGCTGGTTGCCAATTCGTTTGTTGGCCTGCCGTTCCCGTTGATCAACGCGATGCTCCTCGGTTTCATCTTCGCCAAGTCGCCTACGAGCATGCAGGGGCGTATTACTGTTACATTGACGGTTCCGGCCCAGGTGCTTTCGATGTTCTGTAGTGCTGTGGCTGGCACCTTGCTCCCGGTTTTGGATTCCATGGCGCGGTGCTGGTGTTCCTCGCGGTTCTTGTGGCAAGTGCCGTGCTGGTGATATGTTCCCGTTCCATTCGTAGCATTCCCAAGGCGGCGCAATGGGAACATACGATGTTGCGGTGAATCGAAATAAAAAGCGCCGCTCCACGAAACGAATCGTGGGGCGGCGCTTTGCCGTAGGCAATGCCGCTCAGCCCGTTCAGCGGCCGGTGATCTCGGAGCCGAGCACCTTCTCGCTCAGGGCTTTCGGGCCGCGGGTCACGGCCACCGCGCCAGAGCGGACCAGCTCGATGATGCCGTAATGCTCCAGCAGGCCGAGCAGCGCGTCGATCTTGCCTTCGGCGCCGGTGGCCTCGATGGTCAGCGATTCCGGATTCACGTCCACCACGCGCACGCGGAACAGACGCACGATCTCCAGCACGTCGGAACGGACGGACTCGTCGGCCGCCACCTTGATGAGCACCAACTCGCGCTCCACGGTGGTTTCCGGATCGAGGTCCACGATCTTCAGCACGTGCAGCAGCTTGTTGAGCTGCTTGATGATCTGCTCAAGCGGCACTTCCTCCACTTCCGCGGTGACGGTGACGCGGGAGATGTCCGGACGCTCGGTGGGGGAGACGGACAGCGAGTTGATGTTGAACGCGCGGCGGGCGAACAGGCCGGCGATACGCGCCAGCACGCCCGGACGGTTCTCGACGAGCACGGACAGCGTATGACGCTTGGAACCCGGCTGGGATGCAGGATAATTTGCCATGATCGAAATGTCCTTCCTTACGCTCTACTCGTTCACTCGTTCTCGCCGGCGCGCTGCAAGGGCTTGACGCCGGGCATGTACGTGACGTTGTCGTTGGAGTCGCCGGCTGCGACCATCGGCCACACCATGGCGTCCTTCCACACGCGGAAGTCGATCAGCACCGGACGGTCGTTGATCTCGTTGGCCTTCTTGATGCATTCGATGGCCTCGTCCTTGGTGAACGCGCGCATACCCACGCAGCCGTACGCTTCGGCGAGCTTCACGAAGTCCGGCACGTCCACGATGTCAGACGTGTTCTCGCCGTCCAGCAGGTTCGTGGCGGAGTAGTGGTGATTGTAGAACAGGGTCTGCCACTGGCGGACCATGCCGTACACGGAGTTGTTGAGCAGGGCGATCTTCACCGGCGCGTGGTCGAGGAACGCGGCCGCCAGCTCTTCGGAGGTCATCTGGAAGGAGCCGTCGCCGTCGATGAGCCACACCGGCTTCTTGTTGTCGAATTCGCGGGCGGAGCCGACGCGGGCGCGATGGCCGCCGGCAGGCCGAAGCCCATCGTGCCCAGGCCGCCGGAGGACAGCCAGGAGTGGGGCTTGTTGAATTCGATGATTTGGGTGGCCCACATCTGATGCTGGCCCACACCGGAAACCCAGATGGTGTCCGGATCGGCCATGTCGGACAGCTGCTTGACGACCCACTGCGGGGCGAGGCTGCCGTCGGTCGGTTCGTCCCATGTAATCGGATAATCCTCGACCCACTTGTTGATGACGTCCCACCAGTGGCTGGTGTCGGGCTTGCCGTGCACGGCCTGCTCGCGCTTGATCTCCGGGATGAGGTCCTTGAGCACAGTGGCCACATCGCCGACGATCGGCACGTCCGGCTGACGGTTCTTGCCGATTTCCGCCGGATCGATGTCGATATGGATCACACGCGCACCCGGCGCGAACGCGTCGAGCTTGCCAGTGACGCGGTCGTCGAAACGTGCGCCGATCGCGACCAGCAGGTCGCAGCGCTGCACGGCGCGGTCGCCGCGATCGTGCCATGCATGCCGAGCATGCCGAGCACCTTCGGATCGGAATCCGGCACGATGCCGCGCGCCGGCAAGGTGGTGACGATCGGAGCGCCGGTCACATCGGCCAGCTCCTTGACGAGCTCGCCCGCGTCAGAGCGCACCGCGCCGCCGCCGACGTACAGCACCGGACGATACGACTGCTCGAACAGCTTCGCCGCGTCGGACAGCACACGACCGTGCGCCTTGGTAGTCGGATTGTATCCCGGCAGGATCATGCGCTGCGGCCAGGAATAGTACATCTCGCCGGTCTGCGCGGTCTTGGTGACGTCCACCACCACCGGTCCCGGACGGCCGGAGCGTGCGATGTAGTGCGCCTCGGTCAGCACGCGCGGAATGTCCTGCGCGCGGGTGACGAGGTACGAATGCTTGACCACCGGATAGGTGGCGCCGACGATATCGGCTTCCTGGAAGGCGTCCGTGCCGATGGCGTTCACGCCGACCTGACCGGTGATGACGACCATCGGAATGGAATCCATGTTCGCATCGGCGATCGGGGTGATCATGTTGGTGGCGCCCGGACCGGAGGTGACGATGCACACGCCGACCTGTCCGGTGGACAGCGCATAGCCTTCGGCCGCATGGCCCGCGGCCTGCTCGTGACGCATCAGCACGAAACGGAACTTCGTATCGTCCTTGATGGAATCGTAGACGGGCAGAATCGCACCGCCCGGAACGCCGAAGACGTCCTTGACGCCCAGATCCTCCAGCGAACGGACCAGCGCTTCGGCGCCAGTCATCATCTCGCCGTCGACGATGGTCTGCTTTTCAGTGGTGGCGGATGCCTTTGGCATGCCGCTGAATGCCTGCAGAGGCGTAGGTAACACCATGTTCCCTCTCATGCTCGTTCGTGGAAAATTTCCTCGTAAGGGGCCGCGGTCGCGTCGTTCATGCGCCGTTTTACCCCTTAAACGGAATGCTATGCAACCGCTTGTGGCGGATTGCAGCCGCATTCCTCTCTGATAATGAGTCTATGCTAACGGCTGACAGCTTGGTTCGCCGGAAAGGCCCATATTCTGGCGCGTTACGCGCCATTGTGATATGGACCATATTTTTTGCGATTGCGACGCTGCCTTGTAATGCTGTTTCGTGACGCCGGCCGTGCCGCCGCTTGCGTTACCGTTTGCGCGGTTACTTGCCCTGCGCTGCATCCTGCGTGCCACCGTTGGACTTGCGGTGTGACCTGTGGTGCGACTTATGCGTCTTCCCGTTCTGCTTGCCGCCCATTTCGCCCTTGCGACTGTCAAGCGCCTTCCAGCCCATTTCCGCGGCCGCCAGCTGCGCCTTGCGTTTGCTGCTGCCGGTACCGACGCCGATGACTTCGCCGCCATCGCCGAGAATCGCGCGCGCGGTGAACTCCAGTGCGTATTCCGGTCCGGCGACCGACGTCTGGTAGTGCGGGTCGGGCAGACCCATCTCATGCGCCTTGACGGTCAGCGACGTCTTCCAATCGAGCGCCGGCCTTCGGTGGCGACCTCCGCCAGCGTATCGTCGACGAGATGATGCACCACGCGGCGCGCCTCGTCGATGCCGTGCTGGATGAACGTCGCGCCGATCAGCGATTCGACGATGTCGCACAGAATCGAGCTTTTGTCCGCGCCGCCCTGTTCCGCCTCGCCGTGGCCGAGCAGAATGTACGGGCCGACGTGCAGTTTTTCACGGGCGATTTTGCTCAGGGATTCCTCGGAAACCGCCTTCGCACGCATTTTGGCCAGCTGGCCTTCGTTCATGTCGGGATGCACCTTGTACAGCGTTTCCGTGGAGACCAGTTCGAGCACCGCGTCGCCGAGGAATTCGAGTCGTTCGTAGTTCTTGGCGCCTTCGTGCTCGTGTGAGAACGAGCGGTGGGTGAGCGCTTCGACGAGCAGGTCCGGCTCGATTGTGGTGCCGAGTGCCTCGAGCAACACATTGGCGGTCATCTCGCCTTCGGGGGTGATGGACGTGCCGATGCGGCCGGCGTTGGTATTGTTGCCGTTTTCGGTTTGGGTGTTGTTCTGTGCGTTGTCCTGATTGGTCTCTTTGGCCATGGATGTTCCTTACCGTTCATGCGGCGGGCCGAGCCCGCCGCGGTCTGTGGTTGTGGCCGTTGCGCACATGGCAAGACGCCAGCTGATCTGGCGGTTTTGCTACGCAAGCAACGTATGTCGTACGCCGATCGCACGCGGAAATAAATCGCAATGCAATCGCCGTATCACTTGATAATAATAAAAGAAACCCTGCCGCCCGTCGATGGCAGGGTTTCGATGCTTTATACCGTTATCTGGCAACCACTCACTTGGTGTGGATGGAGCGGACAGCCTCGCGGTACACGCGGCCGCGGAAGGAACCGCAGCTCGGGCATGCCATGTGCGGCAGCGTCGGAGCGCCGCAGTTCGGGCAGGTAACGGTCTGGGCGGCCTTGGCCTTCCAGTTTGCGCGGCGAGAATGGGTATTCGCGCGCGAGGTCTTGTACTTAGGCAGTGCCATTGTGTTTCCTCTATTTCGTTCGAACGATTGAGCTTAAGCGTTCAGTATCTTAACGTGAGCTCCGTACAAACGATGGACCATCCCATCCGAACGGCTTATTCCTTGCCTTCCAGCTTGGCTTTCAGCCCTTCCAGCGCGGCGAAACGAATGTCGGTCATGTCATGCTGATGGTCGGGGTTCTCGTTGAGGTCGATGCCGCACTGCGAGCACAGGCCCTTGCAATCCGGCTTGCACAACGGCTGCAGCGGCAGTTCCTCGACCAGCGTGTCGCGCAGCAGCGCCTCGAGGTCGGCCCATGCGCCGCCGTCGAGCAGCGGGTACGTGTCTTCCGCCTCGTCCTCGCCGGCGATGATGTCCACTTCCTCTTCCTTGCCGTTCTTGCCGGCCTTTCCGCCCTTGCCGGCGGCGGACTTGTCCTCATACGGGAAGAAGGAGGTGACGTTCACCGTCCAATCGCGCTGGATCGGCTTCAGGCAGCGCGTGCATTCGGCATGCACGGGAGCGCTGATACGCGCGTTCAGAATCAGACCGTCGACGATCGAATCGAACGAGCCGACCACGCTCACATCCGTGCCTTCGTCCACGCCCACGATCTCATCGCCGATGCCGCTCGGCGCGGGGAAAGTGGCGTCGATCTCCTTGCTTTGCCCCGGACGCGAGGCCACCTGCGCCACGGAAACGGCCCATGGGGAATCTTCAGTACGTGCCATAGTTCAGTCTTTCATCGCTTTCTTGCTATGCGTTTTGCTATGCGTTCCACGCGTGTTACGCGTCTTGTTCAGTTTTCCGGATAATCGTCCGCATCGAGATGGTCCAGATGCGCGCCGGCTTCGCGTTGGCGATCGTACAGCACGTTCAGGCCCGCCTGCACGCCGGTGCCGATCTTGTCGACCTGCTGTTGCAACGATTCCATCATGGTGATGCAGTATTTGTCGGCGTTCTGCGTGAGCTTGTCGGCCTTGGCTTGCGCCTGGTCGAGAATGCCGCGCGCCTTCTGCCTGGCGAGTTCCGTCACGTTCTCCTGCCCGGCAAGGAACTGCGCCTGCTCGTTGGCTTCGCGTACGGTGTCGGCGGCACGCGACTGCGCGGATGCGATGATCGCGTTGGCTTGCGTTTGCGCGCTTTCCAGACGGCGTTCCGATTCGCGCATCAGCGCGGAGGCGCGTTCCAGCTGCACTGGCAGCATCTTCTTGAGTTTGTCGAGCTTGCCGGTGAACGATTCGCGGTCCACGCGCACCGAGCTCGGCGCGAACAGAATCGGCTTGGCCTCGTCCAATTCCTCTTCGATGCTGTCGATGATGTCGTAGACGGTGGTGAATTCGTCGCGGCTGCGATCCGAACTGTCGTCGAGTGGTGCGTTGGGGTCGAACGTGGCGCGAAGGTCGGGCAGGTCCGACATGGAAATCGACGGTTTCGACGATTTCGCGGGCTTTGCCGGCTCATCCGTAGCACGATCGGCGGCATTGCCGGTTGCGGAGTTGTTGGTCGCTGCGGTACCGGCAACAGCGCCGGTGGCCGGATAATCGGCCGCCGCCGTGACCGGCTGCTGCGACGTGGCGTCATCGGCGTCAGCAAGCGGCTTGAAATCGTTGGTCTCTTCACTCATCATGCTCTCTTTTCATTCTTGAGCGCCTCGCCGAGCAGCGGAATCACGCAATCGGGCACCATGCCCGTCACATCGCCTCCGTGCCGTGCCACGTCCTTGACGATGGAGCTGGAGATGTGCTCCAGGTCCGGGGCCGCAGGCAGAAACAGCGTTTCCACTCCGGCGAGTTTGCGGTTGACCAATGCCATGCCCAGCTCAGCCTCGTAATCGCCGTTCTGCCGAAGTCCTTTGACGATGACCGTCGCACCGATTTTCGTGCAATAGTCGGTGATCAGGCCGGTGGTCGACGCCACCTTCACATTGGTGCAACCGCGCTTGGCGAGCGCCTGGCGGATGATTTCAACACGGGTTTCTTCGGAGAACATCGGCGTCTTCGCCGCGTTCACGGCCACCACCACATGCACTTCGTCGAAAAAGCGCGCGCAACGCTCGATGACGTCCAGGTGGCCGGCGGTCACTGGGTCGTACGACCCGGGGCAAACTGCAATTGTCATAACCTTAAGCGTACCGCGATTGGTTGAGAACGTGCGCAACATCGGCGTATGCCCGTGTTGGCGCGGTTCGTGCATACGGGTGGCGGCGCAATGCGGCTCGGCTATGATGGAAGGCAGTGGGGCCGCGATCGCGGCTTGTGTGAGGAGTCTTAATTATGGCATTTGCGATTTTCGATGGCCTGTTCGGATCCGACGATCCGGTTTCGCCGCTGTCAACCCGGATGCGGGTACCGGTACCGCCGTTCTGGAACGTCCTGAAGAGGAAACGAAGCTTGATGACGGTGGCAATGGCGATGCCGACCGTTTCGCGCATTATGTGTCGCGTGATCGTATCGCCGAATCGAAGATGACGGGCCGTCCGGTTGTGGCGTTGTGCGGCAAGGTGTGGGTGCCGAAGCGTGACCCCACGCATTACCCGGTGTGCCCGGATTGCAAGCGCATCTATGACGAGATGATGAACAGCTCGTTCTGATTGCCGTTCGACCATGTTGCCGATTCATGCCGCCGGTTGCGGTGGCTGAACGTGGCGATTGAATATGGCGGCTGGGTGCGGCGACCGAGTGCAGCGCAACGTCGTATGTTATGCAAAACCGACGCCGGTGATTCACCGGGCGTCGGTTTTTTGTTATGTCTTTTGCGCTGTACAGGGCGGTTCACGCCATGACGGACGTCACAGCACGGTGACTTCGGTCGGGATGACCGGATCACCCTTCATCAGGCTCTGCGCGCCGATCGGCAGTTCGGCGAGCGCCTGCGCGCGGTAGTTGTGCGCGTTGACGATCGCGTCGTGGCCCTGGTATTCGCTGTGGTTCTCGCCATTGGTGACGTAGTCGACGAGCAGGTCCTTCCAGCCGTCTTCCGGCTGGTATGCGGCGAGCTTGTCTTCGGAGCCGGAGATGACGTGTTCGCAGTCGGCCAGCGAGTATTCGTAGGAGCGGAAGGCGAGCTTGCGGCCCGGAACGGTGGCCTTGTCCTTCGACTTCTTGGCGACCGGCTGCATTTCGCCGGCGGAGTTCTCGCGTTCGGTGAGCTTGTAGACCATCGCGCAGGTCGGGGCGCCCGAGCCGGTGACGAGCATGGTGCCCACGCCGTAGGAGTCGACCGGTGCGGTCTGCAGTGCGGCCAGCGCGTATTCGTCGAGGTCGTTGGTGACGGTGATCTTCGTGTTGGTGGCGCCGAGCGCGTCCAGCTGGTTGCGTACGCGCTGCGCGAGGGACGCGAGGTCGCCCGAATCGATGCGCACGCCGCCCAGTTCCGGTCCGGCCACTTCGACGGCGGTTTTCACGGCTTCTTCGATGTTGTAGGTGTCGACCAGCAGCGTGGTGTTCTTGCCGAGCGCCGCGATCTGCGATTCGAAGGCGCTTTTCTCGTCATCATGCACCAGGGTGAAGCAGTGCGCGGCGGTGCCGATGGCCTTCAGACCGTACATTTGCGCGGCCAGCAGGTTGGCGGTGCCCTTGAATCCGCCCACCACGGCGGCGCGTGCGGCGGCGACCGCGGCCCATTCGTTCGTGCGGCGTCCGCCCATATCCATGCACGGACGGTCCTTCGCGGCGGTGGCCATGCGGGACGCGGCGGAGGCGACGGCGGAATCGTAATTCAGAATGCTCAGCAGCAGCGTTTCCAGCAGCGTGCATTCGCCGAACGTGCCTTCAACCTGCAGGATCGGCGAGTTCGGGAAGAACATCTCGCCTTCGCGGTAGCCCTTGATGGAGCCGGAGAAGTGGAAGTTCTCCAGCCATTTGATGGTTTCCGGGCTTACCACCTTGCGGTCGGCGAGGAATTTCAGGTCGTTGTCGTCGAGGTGGAACTTCTCGAGCGCGTCGAGGATGCGTCCCTGTCCGGCGGCCACGCCGTAGTGGCGGCCCAACGGCAGATGCCGGGTGAAGATCTCGAATACGCACTTGCGGTTGGCGGTGCCGTCCTTCAGGCAAGCGTCAAGCATGGTGTATTCGTACATGTCGGTCATGAGTGCGGGTGAATAATCCAGCATTTCCAAAGCCTTTCTTGACTTTTGGTGAAACTGACCATAAGTGTAGGACCCACGGTGGCCAATCTTTGGTTGCATCCCATCATACGTGCAGGAGGGGTCTCGAGGCGCGGCGTGCTTGGCTGGTGATAGGGTCGAATGCTGAAAAGACGAGTAATCGGACGGCGGCAAAAGCCGAAATCAGCGGAAAGCGAAGTGCAGAACAGCAATGGTAGCGATTAAGGATATGTTGGGCGACCAGACCGTGGTGCGTGCGGACGGACGCAAGGTGGACGAACTGCGCCCGGTGCGCATCACCCGGCATTTCACGGACGTTCCGGAAGGCTCCGTGCTCATCGAATGCGGCAACACGCGCGTGATGTGTACCGCCACGTTCACGGCCGGCGTGCCGCGCTGGCGCAAGGACTCCGGCCTGGGCTGGGTCACCGCGGAATACGCGATGCTGCCGCGCGCCACCGCCGACCGCACCGACCGCGAGTCCGTGCGCGGCAAGATCGGCGGCCGTACGCACGAGATCAGCCGTCTGATCGGCCGCTGCCTGCGTGGCGTCGTCGATATGAAGGCGCTCGGCGAAAACCAGGTGCAGATCGACTGCGACGTGCTGCAGGCCGACGGCGGCACCCGCACCGCTTCGATCACCGGCGCGTACGTGGCGCTCGTCGACGCGATGCATTGGGCCGAGGAACACAAGCACGTCAAGTCCGCCGACCGCGTGCTCAAGGACTGGGTCTCCGCCGTCTCCGTCGGCGTGATCAACGGCAAGCCGATGCTGGACCTGCCGTACATCGAAGACAGCCAGGCCATGACCGACATGAACGTGGCCATGACCGGTTCCGGCGATTTCATCGAGATCCAGGGCACCGCCGAGCATCGTCCGTTCAACCGCGCCGAACTCAACACCCTGCTCGACCTCGCCGAAAAAGGCAACAGGGAGCTGCAGGCCGCCCAACGCGCCGCGCTCGCGCTCGACTGAGCCGATCGACGGCACGGCATGCGCTGAATGTAGGACGTTGACGGTCCGATGCCGGCGACTCGGCGCGCATGGAACAACGCAAAACAGATATAAGTAGGGAAACGACGGAAGGAACCGTAAGGCATGAAGATCATCGTCGCCACGCATAACGAAGGCAAACTGGCGGAAATCCGCCGCATTCTCGAGGAACGTCTCGGCGCGGACGCCGCCGACATCGAGCTCGTCTCCGCAGGCTCCCTGGGATTGCCCGATCCGGTCGAGGACGGCGTGACCTTCCAGGAGAACGCGCTCATCAAGGCACGCGACGTGGCCGAACGCACCGGCTGCCCGGCAGTCGCGGACGATTCCGGCCTGATCGTGGACGTCATGGGCAACGCGCCGGGCATCCTGTCCGCACGCTGGGCCGGCGAGCACGGCAACGACAAGGCCAACAACGCGCTGCTGCTCAAGCAGCTGGCCGACATCCCCGACAGCAAGCGCACCGCACGGTTCCGCTGCGCCGCCGCGCTGGTCGTGCCGGGAGAGCGCAAGACGGACGGCGCGGATGATGATAAGCCGTACATGATCGCCAGCGAAACCGTCGAAGTCGGCGAAATGCCGGGCGTGCTGCTGCGTGCCCCGCGCGGCGCCAACGGTTTCGGCTACGATCCGCTGTTTGTGCCGAACGATCAGCCGCAGCGTGCGGTCGACGCCGGCGAAAAGCTCACGTCCGCCGAAATGGAGCCGGCCGAGAAGAACGTGGTCTCCCATCGTGGCAAGGCGCTGCGCGCGCTGGTCGCATCGATCGAAGCGCTGGTCAAATAACATCGGATGACGGCCGCGACGGGCGCTTGCCGTGGCGCGCGACACTGGATGGCGTGCGTGCGATTTGTGCTCGTCCGGTTTTTCCGCTATGCTTTGTTTCTTGTGCGCGGCTAGCGTATGCTTACTGGGCATTGCGCCACTTTAGCTCAGTCGGTAGAGCGGCTCACTCGTAATGAGCAGGTCGACAGTTCGATTCTGTCAAGTGGCTCCACTGCCCTAGATGTTCGGAGGTTTTCCGAGCATCTAGGGTTTTGCATATGTGCATCCGTGCGTATCGGTTTTCGCCGTGCGCGGATGGTGATTGCGCGAGTGGCGGAATTGGTAGACGCGCAGGATTTAGGTTCCTGTGTCTTTGACGTGTGGGTTCAAGTCCCATCTCGCGCACATGTCCACGTTAATTCAGCCAATCGCGCTGCTGGCCATCATCCTCACCGGCTACCTGTTCAAACGCGCTGGCAAATTCAAAAACCGCGACTACCGCATCATGCAGGTCGCCCTGTTCAACCTGGTTCTGCCCTGCGCCATCATCTACTCGTTCGCCACGAACCCGCATGATTCCAGCATGCTGTGGATCTCCGTCTTCGGCTTCGTGGTCGCGTTCATCCCGCCCGTGCTCATCTTCCTCACCACACGTCACACGCCTGTGCAGGATCGCGCGTTCACCATGCTCAACGGTTCCGGCTTCAACATCGGCTGCTTCTGCTTCCCCGTGGTACAGGCGTTTCTCGGCACCGCGGCGATCGTGCCAGCGGCCATGTTCGACATCGGCAACTGCGTGATGGTGGCGGCCGGCACGAACGTCATGACGCAGACCCTCCTGCACATCCAGCCCGGCAAGACCTTGGATGAGCAGTACCAGGGGCATGCGCCGGTGCTGCCGTATACGAAACCCAAGGATCGCGATGCCCGCCGGCTGGCACGCCACGCGCTGCTACGCAACGTGGCGAAAGGCTTCTTCGGCTCCATCCCGTTCGACACCTACCTGGTCATGATCGTGCTCATGCTTGCCAATGTGAAGATCCCCGCCGTCGTGGCCACGTTCGTTGAGCCGCTCGCCAACGCCAACTCGTTCGTCGCCATGCTGATGGTCGGCATGCTGATGGACCTGCCCGCCGGCCGTGACGATGTGATGAAGCTGCTGAAGATCATCGGCCTGCGACTGCCATTCGGCCTGCTGTTCGCCGTCTGCGCATGGTTCGTGCTGCCGTTCGGCGCCAATGTGCGCGAAGCCGTGGTGATGTGCTGCCTCGCGCCAATCGCCGTGTTCTCCACCCTGTTCACCGACGAAGTGCTCGGCAATGCGAAACTCGCCGGCTTCTCGCTGTCCGTGTCCGCGATCATCGGCCTGGTCATGATGACCGGCGCGCACTTCCTGCTCGCCGCCATCGCCTGACTTGCGTAAGCCGCGTGCGTGGTCGTGCGTAAGTTGCGTACGTAATCGTAATGCGATCGTTGCATACGACAGCCGTTTTCACGTGCGTTGAAGCTTTTCCGCTGAACGTTGCATACGATTTCAGTAATCGTCGTTTATCTGGCATGTCGCCGCTGAAAAGTGGTCGAACCGCGGTATATCGCGCTTCCGACCGAATGTGTTAACTCGGGAAACATTTTTGTGTTGTTCTGTCGGCTTTTGTGAGTATCTTGTGAGGTGAAGAAAACGGCTCGTGCCGTGGAAAATCGAACGAGATTCCACCGTCACGTTCCGCTTCACAGTGATGATGAAAGGACCTATCAACATGGCCATCAATCCTCCCGTTGACGCCACCAAGACCCCGGAGTGGGCCGCGCTGCAGAAGCACTACGACGAGCTGCAGTCCGAGGGCATCAGCCTCAAGCAGTGGTTCGCCGATGACGCCGAGCGCGTCGAGAAGCTGAGCTTCGATGCAGGCGACCTGCACTTCGATCTGTCCAAGAACCTGATCAAGCCGGAGACCCTGCAGCTGTTCGCCGACCTGGCCAAGGCCGTCAAGCTCGACGAGCGCACCAAGGCCATGTACACCGGCGTGCACATCAACAACACCGAGGACCGCGCCGTGCTGCACACCGCGCTGCGCCGCCCGGTCGAGGACGAGGGCAAGTACATCGTCGACGGCCAGGACACCGTCAAGGACGTGCGTGAGGTGCTCGACCGCATCTACGCGTTCGCCGACAAGGTCCGCTCCGGCGAGTGGACCGGCGTGACCGGCAAGAAGATCGAGACCGTGGTCAACATCGGCATCGGTGGTTCCGACCTGGGTCCCGTCATGGTGTACGAGGCTCTGAAGCCGTACGCCGACGCCGGCATCTCCGCCCGCTACATCTCCAACATCGACCCGAACGACCTGGCCGAGAAGACCAAGGGCCTCGATCCGGAGACCACCCTGTTCATCATCGTTTCCAAGACCTTCACCACCCTGGAAACCCTGACCACGCCCGTGAGGCCCGCACCTGGCTGCTCGAAGAGCTCAAGGCCAAGGGCGCCATCGACGGTTCCGACGCCAAGAACGCCGAAGCCATCAAGAAGCACTTCGTCGCCGTCTCCACCAACCTGGAGAAGGTCGCCGAGTTCGGCATCGACCCGAACAACGCGTTCGGCTTCTGGAACTGGGTCGGCGGCCGTTACTCCGTCGATTCCGCCGTCGGCACCTCCCTCGCCGTGGTCTTCGGCCCGGCCCGCTTCGAGGAGTTCCTGCACGGCTTCCACGAGATCGACGAATACTTCGCCAACACCCCGTTCGAGAAGAACGTCGTCGTGCTGCTCGGCATGCTGAACGTGTGGTACCGCAACTTCTTCAAGGTCGCCTCCCACGCCGTGCTGCCGTACGACCAGTATCTGCACCGCTTCCCGGCCTACCTGCAGCAGCTGACCATGGAGTCCAACGGCAAGTCCGTGCGTTGGGACGGCACCCCGGTCACCTCCGAGACCGGCGAGATCTTCTGGGGCGAGCCGGGCACCAACGGCCAGCACGCCTTCTACCAGCTGATCCACCAGGGCACCCAGCTCATCCCGGCCGACTTCATCGCGTTCGTGAACACCCCGAACCCGACCAAGGACGGCGACCAGGACGTGCACGAGCTGTTCCTGGGCAACTACTTCGCCCAGACCAAGGCCCTGCCTTCGGCAAGACCGCCGACGAAGTGCGCGCTGAGGGCACCCCGGAAGAGATCGTCCCGGCCCGCGTGTTCACCGGCAACCGTCCGACCACCTCCATCTTCGGCGTGGCTCTGACCCCGTTCGCGCTCGGCGAGCTCATCGCCCTGTACGAGCACATCACCTTCGTCGAGGGCACCGTGTGGGGTCTGGACTCCTACGACCAGTGGGGCGTCGAGCTCGGCAAGCAGCTTGCCAAGCAGATCACCCCGGCCATCTCCAAGGATGACGACGCCCTGGCCGCCCAGGATCCGTCCACCCAGTCCCTGATCAAGTTCTACCGCGCCAACCGTGAGTTCTGATTCCGCTGCGTTGCATCAGAACTCACGGTTGCGCGCGCCGCACGGTGTTGTCTGGTGAACGGTCTGGCGACCGTTCATGCCGCGAGTTCTGATCTTCCATCGAAACGTGGCGTCTAGCGCGTACGTGGCATACCCCATCGTGTCTTACGGATGGGGTATTTTTGATTATTGCTGTGCCGAAAGGTGGGATGCCGCATAATCCCGCTTTTCTTTGGGTCCAGCCGGAACGGTCGCAGGTAACTCCGGCCGTGCTTTATCGCAATATTTCCGGCGGATCGGCAACCCTTCGCAGGCAGACCTGCGGAGTGGAAGAACAGGCTGAGCCGGCAATCGCAAGAACGCCGTACGAGGCCCTTACCTGTGCGCCGATATGCGGCGGCGACTCGAGGAAACACAATGGTTAACGCTATTGAGGCATTTGACGCCAAGCACCTGAAGCCGGCCGAGGAAATCCCGGCTTTCCGTCCCGGTGACACCGTCGAAGTCAACGTGAAGATCAAGGAAGGCAACAACTCCCGTATCCAGGCCTTCACCGGCGTGGTGATCGCTCGTCAGGGCGGCGGCGTCCGTGAGACCTTCGTGGTCCGCAAGATCAGCTTCGGCACCGGTGTCGAGCGCCGCTTCCCGCTGCACTCCCCGGCCATCGATTCCATCAAGGTGGTCCGCAAGGGCCGCGTGCGTCGCGCCAAGCTGTACTACCTGCGCAACCTGCGCGGTAAGGCCGCTCGTATCGTCGAGCGCCGTGACAACTCCGAGAAGTGAGTTCGAATCGCAAATAAAGCGTGAAATCGGCTCTTCGGCAACCCGTCGAGGAGCCGATTTTCTATATTGGGCCGCTATGATAGGGGCCAGTGCGTGAAACCGGACGGTAAGGAATCCCATGAAGCATGCCAGAAGAAGAGTCGAAAGCGAGGAAAGCTTCGGCTTACGAGACACCCTGATCTGGTGCGGCATACCCATCGTCATCGTGCTGCTGGTACGCATGTTCCTGTTCGGCTTCTACGTGATTCCGTCCGGCTCCATGCTGAACACCATCGAACCGGGCGACCGGGTCATCACCAGCAAACTCACCCCCAAAGTCTTCAAGCTCCAGCGCGGCGACGTGGTGGTCTTCAAGGACCCTGACCATTGGCTGCAGCAGGAGAACAGCGGCCGATTCGGCGGCGACTACCTCATCAAACGACTTATCGGCCTGCCCGGTGACACCGTGGCCTGCGAGGGGCCCGGCAAGCCGGTCACGGTCAACGGTGTGGCCATCGACGAAACTTTGTACATCCGCTCCGGCGTGGACCCCAGCTCCTTCGCGTTCAGTGAAAAAGTGACTGCGGGACATGTGTTCGTCATGGGCGACAATCGCGCCAATTCCGCCGATTCCCGCTACCATCAGGACGATTCCTCGCACGGCCTCGTGCCGGTTTCCGACGTGGTCGGCGTCGGTCTGGTCAAGTATTGGCCGCTGAACCACATCAGCACGCTGGACGCGCATCACGACGTGTTCAAGGACGTGCCGGAAGGATCTGCCGACTGATGTCCGTTTCCATAGTGCCCACGCTGGATATGGAACGGGCGATCGCGGCCTCCGGCTACGACGTGATCGTCGGCTTCGACGAGGTCGGCCGCGGCTCGCTCGCCGGTCCCGTCATGGTCGGCGCCGCCGCAATCCGCACGTGCGATCTGTCCGGTCCGTCGCCGCTTGCCGTACCCGACGGTGTGGCCGATTCCAAAATGCTGACGGAACACCGTCGCGAAGCCATATTCGAAGAGCTTAAATCGTGGTGCGCGTCCTGGGCGGTCGGCTCGGCCAGCAACACGGAAATCGACGATTGGGGCATCTCCTATGCGCTTGGCATCGCCGCATTGCGCGCACTCGGCCAAGCGGAAGAGAAACTCGGCATCGACGGCGATGGCATGCTTGACGGCAAGCCGGTGAAGGTCGGTGCGATCCTCGACGGACCGAACGACTACATCACCAAAGCGCTGAACACCTTCGACGCGCCTGACGTGCCGGTTCCTGCGGAAGTCTCTACCAAAGTGAAGGGCGACAGGTACTGCGCCACCGTGGCCACCGCAGCCGTCATCGCCAAAGTCACGCGAGACCGGCTCATGGTCGAACTGGGAGCGCAACCCCAATATGAACCCTATGAATGGGCCCGCAACAAGGGTTACGGTTCGGCCGCACACCGTGACGCCATCGCTGAATTCGGGCCCAGCGACCTGCACCGCCTCTCCTGGCATCTCGTCTGACATACGGCATCTCATCCGCAGTCCGCGATTACGCTAATCCTTGCGGATGATGCATGCCGGAAGGAAACCTGTAAGTTCATCCCGCCGTCTGATGGCCGGGACCAATCCGTTTCCGTAC
>ENA-OQBU01000077-OQBU01000077.1-human-gut-metagenome-genome-assembly--contig:-NODE-77-length-28885-cov-4.026462_pt1 | contig 28885 bp, 37 predicted proteins | sample MGYA00242492_ERZ504566 | MGnify/ENA primary metagenome ERZ504566 (study PRJEB26092, sample SAMD00036261) | human gut metagenome | host: Homo sapiens | study: EMG produced TPA metagenomics assembly of...
CGAGTTCTTGATGGTGGATCGACTGCTTGATGAAGTCCTCTTCGGTGCCGATGTCGTTGATGGCGACCTTGGCGACTTCGTTATTGTTCTCTGCCATTAATTTTGGTTTCTTACAATAGTGGGTGGATAAATCGGTCTTCAATTATGTGCGTGCGATATAACACACGCAAGGCGTAAGTTACATGGGCCATGCACAAAAAAAAAAAGGCGTGCCGCAACCCGCGACACGCCCGAAATTACTTCATATTTTCACACACAGAGCGCAATTACAGCTGACGCTCGGCCATCTCGACCACGTTTTCCAGCAGCATGGCGCGGGTCATAGGGCCTACACCGCCTGGATTCGGCGTGTATGCCAAGGCCTTCTCATAACAGGCTTTATCGACATCGCCCTTCACGCGATAACGGCCGACCTCCTCGTCGAACACGCGAGAAACACCGACATCGACCAACACCGCGCCTTCCTTGATATCTTCCGGCTTGACGAAACCGGCGGAGCCCATGGCCGCAACGATGATATCGGCCTCACGCATATGCTTGCGCACGTCCTTGGTGCCGGTATGGCACAGCGTGACCGTGGCATTCACCGCCTTGCGAGTCAGCATGAGACCAATAGTGCGGCCGATGGTGATGCCTCGGCCGAGCACGCAGACCTCTTTGCCGTCCAGGTCAATGTCGTAGGCTTTGAGCAGTTCGATCACGCCTCGCGGAGTGCATGGCAGCGGAGTAGTGATCTCGCCGCGCGCATGCAACACGAGTTCGCCAAGATTATATGGGTGCATACCATCGGCGTCTTTCTTGGGGTCGATCAGATCGATGATGGCGTTCTCGTCGATGCCCTTCGGCAACGGCAACTGCACGATGTAGCCGGTGCAGGCAGGATCGGCGTTAAGCTCCTGTACGACTTCGGCGATTTGTTCGAATGTTGCGTCGGCAGGCAACTCCTTCTTAATGGAGTTCACACCGATTTCAGCGCAATCGGCATGCTTTCCGGCAACATATTTGACGGATCCGGCATCGGAACCAACCAGGATAGTTCCAAGACCGGGGTTAGCCCCCTGCTCTTTCAGCGCTGCGACTCGCTCGGCGAGATTCGCTTTGATCTGCGCGGACACCATCTTTCCATCGATTTTCACCGCCATGCCGGCCACTCCCCTTTTCGTTGTCTCATTGTTGTATTGGCATTTGCATGTATCGTAGGCTATCTTGGTTTCAGTCGTAAGTCGCACACGTATTTATGAGATGAACACGATTAGGGCGGTTCAGGAAGAGGGCAATCGACATGCGCTTGCACAAAACGTTCTTTGTTACGCGCTTTCGCTGCGGGAATCGCGCTTTGCGTGGCGTTCGGCACGGCAGCATGTTCCGGAGGGTCAACTTCGCAGGAGAATGACGCCTCCGCCGACTCCGAAACCCCAACCGAACAGATCACTCCAATCGAAGTGGTCGCCTCGGTCAATCAATGGGGTTCTCTTGCCGAGCAGATCGGTGGCGTCCATGTGAAGGTCACGTCGGTTCTCTCTTCAACCGATGTCAATGCGCATGATTTCGAGCCGAAAACCGACGATATCGACAAACTTCAGCAGGCACAGGTCGTAGTGTCCAATGGTGCCGGCTATGACACTTGGGCCACCAAGAACCTCAGTAAGACCATGGTTTCCGTTTCCGCAGCACAAATGGTGGGCGCCGTCGAGGGAGACAATCCGCATTTATGGTTCTCCAGTGACGCCCGAAACGCCATGGCCAAGGAATTGGCCGACACATATAGCCGCATCATGCCCGCGCAAAAGAAATATTTCAACAACAAACTCACCGCGTGGAACAGGCGGGAGAAGAAAATAGAAAAGGACATGAAGGCGTTCAGCGACTCGCATAAGAACGTCTCCTACGCCGCCACCGAACCGGTGGCCTACTATCTGCTCAGCGACATGGGGTTCACCGACAACACGCCGGAGGGGTATCTGCAATCGTCCAGCACGAATTCCGAGCCAACCCCCACCGATCTTCAGGAATTTCAGGAATTGCTGGAAAAGCATAAAGTCGAGGTGCTGATCAACGACACACAATCCACAAGCGACGCCACGAACACGCTGACCGGCATTGCTTACAAATCCGACGTTCCCGTGCTTGATGTCAGCGAACAGATGCCCTCCGATTACGACAGCCTGACATCGTGGATCCGCGCTCTTATCCTGTCGTTGACCGATATGTTCGATGAACAATCCGATGCCGACGATCAGGATGCAACAAGTTCCGACAGCACGTCGGAAAACGCGGATTCCTTGGAATCAACCGCAGATTCCTCGACGCAAGACAACGATCAGACAACGAACGGATCGAACGATGCGCCGCAACCAATCCGGTGAAATGATTGTTCGGCAAAAGCGATTGCCGAACAATCGATCGGTAATCGCTTTTGCCAAGACCATCCTGCGTCCAACTGAATGCGGGATGGTTCTTTTGTTTGCCTGACGTTTTGCTTTTTACGCAAAGCCTCTCGTCTGATCGTTACGACGGTTTCAACGACAATCCTTATTGAGAATGATTGTCAACACCATTTGCGAGTATGTACGTGCATTCAAATCAAGGAGAAGCCATGCACGACGAGACACCTGCCTGCATCGAATTCGACGACGCCTGCGTCAAACGAGGCGGTCACGTCATCTGGCAACACGGCACGTTCAGCATTCCGCAAGGCTCGGTAACCGCAATCGTCGGTACCAACGGCGCGGGCAAAACCACCATGATGAAGGCCGAGCTGGGATTGATTCCAACCGCGCACGGCAGCATCAAGGTACTCGGACAGCCTGCAGGCTCCGCAAACCGGCGCATCGGCTACGTGCCGCAAAGCTACGCATCCGACATCGAATCGAACATCACCGCGGAACAGTCGGTGCTTCTCGGCTTGACGGGAACTCGATTCGGCATTCATCCCGTCACCAAAACACTTCGCGAGAAAGCCCGCAAGGCCATGGACTTCGTCGAGTTACAAGACAAAGCGAATTATCGCCTATCCGAACTTTCGGGCGGACTGCGCCAAAGGGTCGCCATCGCGCAGGCGCTCGTGGATGACCCGAAACTGCTGATGCTGGACGAGCCTCTCGCCAACCTTGATCTGGCGAGTCAACGCGCCACTGTGCACGTACTCGCCAAACTCAACCGCGAACTCGGCATGACCATCCAAGTGGTGGCGCACGACCTTAATATGCTTCTGCCCATCCTCACGGGAGCCGTCTATCTGCTTGACGGACATCCACACTATGCAGGCATGAACGAGGTGCTGGATTCCCATCTACTCACGCATTTATATGGCACGACCGTACAGGTGGTCACCACTCCGCAAGGAGATATGTTCGTGACGCCAAGCGAGGACGAGTCTGAAAACATGAGCATCGATGCGCATGCTCCAGAAGAAATCGCGCAATTTCACCATCACAGCCACACCACGCAGGAGGACTGAGCATGGACGGTACCGTATTCGCTTTCGACCCGGATTGGGTTTCCACGCTCAACGCCCCATTCATGACGAACGCGTTTCTCGCCGGCCTGTGCATCGCATTGGCAGCCGGCGTGATGGGTTATTTCACCATCGCCAGACATTCCACATTCGCAGCCCACGCCTTGGCACATATCGGACTGCCAGGTGCCACCGGAGCCGTATTGCTCGGCCTGCCTGTTTCCGCAGGTCTTGGCGTGTTCGCTCTCGGCGGAGCACTGGTGATCGGCGCGCTTGGCAAGAAGGCTTCACAGCGTGAGATCGCCACTGGAACCGTACTCGCTTTCGCCACCGGCCTTGGTCTCTTTTTCGCACGCATGTCAAGCTCGGCTTCGCAGCAGATGCAGTCGATTCTGTTCGGCTCGATTCTGACGATCACCGACGGTCAGATCATTGGTTTCGCGATTTTCGACGTGCTGCTTTTGGCTGTTCTGGCAGTGATCTACCGCCCGCTATTGTTCAGTTCGCTTGACGAGCAGGTGGCACAGGCAAAAGGCGTGCCCGTCGGTTTCATGAACATTTGCTTTATGACAATTATGGCCGGCGTCATTACCATTGCCGTTCCCGCAGTCGGCACATTGCTGATCTTCGCGTTGGTGATCACCCCCGCCGCCACCGCCAACATCATCGCCCGCTCACCATTCAAGGCGATGGTCGTCGCCACGGTGATCTGCCTGATTTCGATTTGGGGAGGGCTCGTGATTTCCGCCATGTTCCCCGCTCCCCCGAGCTTCATCATCGTGACAATTTCGACGTTGTTTTGGGCGGTTGCGAAGGCTATTGAATCCTTCAAAAGAAAGTAGCAGAAAGAAGTATCGGAAAGCCGTCAGCGGGCGAAATCAGACTGCCTGACGAGTCGATGGATCAACAGGTTCCACCAAAGCATCGGCAATCGCGGCGACGCCTTCGCCCGAACCAGTGAATCCCATGCCATCCGTTGTGGTGGCGGTCATGGACACCTCACAACCTATGGCTTCAGACAACGCTCGTTCGGCTTCTTCCCTGTGTTTTCCGATTTTCGGCCGATTGGCGATCACGACCACGCTGGCACTCACTGGCTTCATACCACGTTCGTTCAGATAATCGACCGTGGTCCGCAACATTTCGGCGCCATGCTTGCCCGCGCCATCGGACTGCGAGCCGACACCGAACAAGGTGCCGATATCACCAAGACCGGCCGCGGAAAGCAATGCGTCAATCAACGCATGAGCGGCGACATCGCCATCCGAATCGCCCTCGATGCCATCGCCCTCCCAACGCAAACAGGCAAGCCATAACGGCTTGCCTGCATCGTGAGATGCGAATCGATGAGCGTCAAAACCCTGACCGATACGCATGAAACGCCTTACCTCTTCTTGGACTTCTTGCTTTCGGCCTCAACTCGGGCCAGCGTATCCATGGCAGCCTCCTCGGGAGCCTCGGTATGATGCTCCTCATCGCCGGGCTGGGCCGGCTCATACCCAAGGTTCACGTCCAGCAAACGCTGGGCCTCGGCTTCATCAAGGTGTTCGGACAGCGAAATCTCGGAAGTCAGAATGCTACGGGCCTTGGTAAGCATGCGCTTCTCACCAGCCGACAGACCATGCTCGTCAACATCACGCTGCGCAAGGTCACGCACCACTTCCGCAATTTTATTGACATCGCCGGTGGCGATCTTCTCGACATTCAGCTTGTAGCGACGAGACCAGTTCATCTCCTTCTCAATGATCGGAGTGCGCAGAATCTCGAACACCTTGGCCACTTCGTTGGCGTCGACGATATCTCGCACACCAACCTTTTTGGCATTATCAACAGGAACGTTGATGACCAGACCGTCAGACGAAAGCACCGACAGCTGCAGATATTCGCGGGTGATTCCCTTGACTGTCCGTTCGGTGATGGCCTCCACCTTCGCAGCGCCGTGACGTGGATAGACGACCATGTCGCCGACCTTGTAACCCATGAATCCTCCGTGAAAAGCTTACACAAAACCCGAATTATTGTGCCATCAGGGGTGGACTTGGACAAAAACACTTGAAAAACGGAAAAATAGGCGCGACACGGGCCACTTTTCTTCCGTTTCATGCTTACACTTTTGCCATGGCTACAGAATCCAAGATCAATGAAGATGTCGTTGCTGTTCCTGTTCCCCAGGGCACACTGGATGCAGTAAGCAACGGTACGTTCTACAATCCTCACGAGGTGCTCGGCGGGCACCTCGGTTCCGGCAAGCATGCGGATGTCGTCACGATCCGAGTCTTGCGTCCGTTGGCAAAATCCGTGACGATTATCACTGAACAAGGTCAAACGCTCGCAATCCATGAATACAATGGCGTCTTCATGGCACTCGTTCCCGCCGCCGCAGCAGAAGAGGGGTACGGCGTGCCAGATTACCGTATTCGCACGGAGTATGAAGACGGTTCCGTTGTGGTGTCTGACGATCCCTATCGTTATCTGCCGACCATCGGCGAGATGGACATGTATCTATTCGGCGAAGGCCGTCACGAGCGCTGTGGGAGGCACTTGGCGCACATGTGCTCCGCTATGACGATCCGATGGGTTCTTCTGAAGGCGTAGATGGCGAGCAGGTGGTTGGCACCGCGTTCACCGTATGGGCGCCAAACGCGCATGCCGTGCGCGTGGTCGGCGATTTCAATGGCTGGAACGGACGTACCCACGCCATGCGCGAACTTGGTTCTTCCGGCATTTGGGAACTGTTCATCCCAGGCATTGAGGCCGGCGAAATCTACAAGTATGAAATCCTCAACGCCAATAACGAATGGACCATGAAGGCCGATCCGATGGAGCGCTCCCACGAGATTCCGCCGCGCACCGGATCCATCGTGGTCGAATCCACCCATGAATGGGATGATGCCGATTGGATGGCCGAACGCGCGGCCAGCGACCCGCATAACGGACCGGTCAGCATCTATGAGGTGAACGCCTCCAGCTGGCGCAAGGACGTGAACGACTACCGTGAGCTTGCCGACAAGCTGGTTCCCTACGTGCAGAAGGAAGGCTTCACGCACGTGGAGTTCATGCCGTTGGCGGAACATCCGTTCGCAGGATCCTGGGGTTATCAGGTGACCGGCTACTACGCGATCGATTCGCGTTTGGGCGGCCCCGACGATTTCAAGTATCTTGTTGAGAAATTGCACGAGGCCGGCATCGGTGTGATCATGGATTGGGTTCCGGCCCACTTCCCGAAGGATGCGTTCGCACTGGGCCGCTTCGACGGCACGCCGTTGTATGAGGATCCGGATCCGACTCGTGGCGAGCACCCGGATTGGGGGCACGTACGTGTTCAATTTCGGACGTCGCGAGGTCCGTAACTTCCTGGTGGCCAACGCCTGCTTCTGGCTGGATGAGTTCCATATCGACGCGCTTCGTGTGGACGCGGTCTCCTCGATGCTGTACCTGGACTACAGCCGTGAGGCCGGCCAGTGGCATCCGAACATCTACGGCGGCCGCGAGAATCTCGAAGCCATCGACTTCCTCAAGGAAGCCAACGCCACGGCATACAAGAACAATCCAGGCATCATGATGATCGCCGAGGAATCCACGGCTTCACCCAGGCATCACCGCGCGACCGCGCCGGCGGTTTGGGATTCGGCCTCAAGTGGAACATGGGTTGGATGCACGACACCCTGCAGTATCTGCATGAGGAGCCGATTAACCGCAAGTGGCACCACAACGAGATCACGTTCTCCATGGTGTACGCCTATTCGGAGCATTATGTGCTGCCGATCAGCCACGATGAGGTTGTGTACGGCAAGGGATCCATGTTCGGCAAGATGCCGGGCAATGATTGGCAGAAGTATGCCGGTGTCCGCGCGCTGTTCGCCTACCAGTGGGCCCACCCGGGCAAGAACCTCACCTTCATGGGCAATGAGATCGCCCAGTACGGCGAGTGGGATCATGATGGTCCGTGGATTGGGCCGCGCTTGAATGGCCGGACCACCAGGGTGTGCAAAGCTTGTCGCGGATTTGAACACGCTGTACAAGGCTTCCCCTGCACTTTGGAGCCAAGACTTCGACCCGGCCGGCTTCCAGTGGCTCACCAGCGATGACGCCGATCACAACACGCTCAGCTTCGTGCGTATCGGCAAGGACGGAGAGCAAATGGTGGTTGTGGTGAACTTCTCCGGCGAGGCATGGACCGACTATCAGGTACCGCTCACCAAGGGCGGCAAATGGACCGAAGTGCTGACCACGGATGATGAGATCTACGGCGGTTCCGGCATTCACAATGGCACGGTCGAAGCGATCGAAGGCGAATACCATTCACGTGATTGTCCGCGAAAATCACCGTTCCGGCACTGGGCGCAGTATTCTTGAAGCCGGAACTCTGAGAAAGGCGGAAAGCTATGCTCAACTCATCAGCACAACCCACAACGGCTCCACGCACCGTTCTGGTGGTCGAAGACGAGCCGACACTGGCCACTGCCATCGCGCAGCGCATCACAGCGGAAGGCTGGACGGCGCGCGTGGCATCCGACGGCGCCAGTGCGGTTCAGGCCGCGACTACGTTGCGTCCGGATCTGGTCATCATGGACATCATGTTGCCCGTGATGGATGGTCTTGAGGCCACGAAACGCATCGTGGCGGAGCGCCCTGTGCCAGTGCTGATCCTGACGGCACGAGACGACGAGGCCGATAAGGTCATCGGCCTCGGTGCCGGAGCCGATGACTACATGACCAAGCCGTTCTCCATGCGCGAACTCATCGCCCGTTGCAAGGCGTTGCTGCGCCGTGTAGATCGTGCCAAGGTCATCGCCAAAAACTCCGAAAACGAGAAGCTTCTCGATTTCGGCTCCTTGGTCATCGATCCCGCGCAACGTATCGTCACCGTCAATGGCAAGCAGGTGCACCTGACCCCTACGGAATTCGATTTGCTGGCCACGCTGGCCCGCAAGCCGAAGTCCGTGCTCACTCGCGAGAAACTGCTCGAGGAAGTGTGGGATTGGGTGGATGCTTCCGGCACTCGCACCGTCGATTCGCACGTCAAGGCATTGCGCCATAAGCTCGGTTCGAAGACCATTCGTACCGTGCATGGCGTCGGTTACGCGTTCGAACCGCCAGAAGTCCAAGACTAATGCGCTAAAATTCGGTGGTATGCGTACTACCGATACAAAACCAGGGCGTTCGGTGAATCCATTGGAAACCGAACGTCCTATTGGTTTGTTCTCATCGCTCAAAATTGAATTGAGCGTTCTGATCACCATCTCCACCGCCATTGCGTTCATCATGGCGTGGTTCCTGCTCAAAGTAGGGCTCAGCGTATGGATCGCCATGCCCATTACCCTCGCCGTGGCTTTAGGAATCACATATTTCTTCTCCAGAGGACTCACCTCTCCCCTGCGCCAAATGCGCGACGCCGCCGAAGCGATGGCGGAAGGCGATTACACCGTGCGCGTCCATGTCGACTCCAATAGTCGCGATGAAGTCGGCCAGCTCGCCCTCACCTTCAACGAAATGGCGGAAGAGCTTCAGCATGCCGACCAGATGCGCCGGGACATGGTAGCCAACGTAAGCCACGAATTACGCACGCCCGTATCAGCGCTTCAAGCCATGGTCGAAAACATGGCGGATGGCGTGATCGATCCTACGCCATCAAATCTGGAAAGCATCCTCAATCAGACGCACCGCCTGTCCGATCTGATCGCGTTCCTTCTTGATCTTTCCCGCATGGAAGCCGGCGCGGCAAGCCTGCAAATCGAAATGTTCAATTTCGCCGATTTTCTTGACGAAACCGTGGAACCTTTGGAAATCGCCGATGCCGGGCATGCGCATGACATCGAAATGCATGTGCCCGACGATATCGAGATGGCAGGCGATCAGGACCGCCTGCGCCAACTGTTCACCAATATCATCGCGAACGCGCTCAAGCATTCCGCGGACAATACCACGGTGCTTATCGAAGCACACGAAAACAAGGATTTCGGCACCATCGTCACCAATGTCGTCAATTTCGGATCGCAGATCCGCAAGAGGCGCGTTCCGACATTTTCCGCCGTTTCGTCAAAGGAAAAACAGGTCCGGGCACCGAATCGGGCGGAACCGGCTTGGGATTGTCCATCGCACGTTGGGCCGCCCAGTTGCACGGTGGTTCGGTGAGGGTCGTCGATGACCCGCGTGGAGCCGATTTTGAAATCATTCTGCCGAAATACCATGTTACGGATGACGAATAGAGGATTTCTCACGTCACTGCACTTGCGTGCGTGACCATGCTTGCGTTGGGCCAACCTTCTGCGTTCCCGCCGGAGTGTGAGCCAAAGCAAGCACGGTCACGACCGTGGCACCCTCCTTCCGCATCGTTTCGACGCAACTGCGCATGGTCGCACCGGTCGTGACAATATCGTCTACCAGAATCACCATCGTATTGCGCAAGGAAACCGAAGGACACACCGAAACATGCCCCTTCAAACGTTGCGACCGTTGCGCCGCACCGCTGGTCTGCACTGATTTCCCTTTGACCCCCCTGTTCTCCAACGCGTCACGCACCGTCACCTCGCAGCCTGTTTCCTCCCGTAGAAAACCTGCCAGATGTTTGGCGATCGGCATCATATGTTTCGTCCGCGACGACGTATTGAAGCGGGAGACGAAGCGCGGGAACCACAACAACATCATGGCATGAACCATGCCTATCACGAACGAAGTCAATAACGCCAGACGCTTTTGCAAGGGCGCATATCGCATCGGCGAACGCACGGTCACATTCCTCGTCGCCGTGATCCTTCCACGCGAGAACCGCCCTTCTGACCGTGCCACGGTACCATCCGCATGCGAACCAGCGTTGCATCGCCACACCGTCAAACGACTGTGCGGTCGGCTGGGAAAACAATGCCCTGCAAGCTTCGCATAGCACTTCATCCGGTTTGTCGCACCCGGCGCAGCCCCGGGGAAACAGCAGATTAACCACCATCGAGCATGCCCTCGCCATTGAGTTCATGCGAAACCTCCCAACAGGTTCTATCGCGATAGACTGGCGATGATTCCACCGCACAATTTCACGGTATCGTTCGGACAGGTAACCTTCACCGCCCTGGTGCCTGCCTTTGCCGCGGGATAATCGTTACCGTCCGGATCCATACGGTCTCCCACAAAAACAATCTGCGCCACCGTAATGCCGAGAATATCGGCCAATTCTCGAACAGCGAACGACTTGTCGACGTTTGTTCGGAGTATCGACGCTGCTGGCGCCGCCCGGCCGTACCTCCAAATGCGGTAGATCGGCGGCAACCGCTCGTGCCAGACGATTCTTCTTCTCGTTGGTTGGATCCCACGCCTCCTTGGCTTCGATGGGCGCAAGCTGCCCTAATGCGGAGAATGTGATCTGGCTGCCACGATCCTCGATACGTTCACCCCAAACGTGCGTGAGCCATATACCCTGTTCGCGCGCATTGCGTTCCAACGATTCGTAAGCTTTCGCACGATCATCCGCGCTGAGGTCATGGGCGAAGACCGGCACCCAATCCGATCCGCCCCAACGGTAATATCGGGTGCCGCTGGTCGGCATAAGATGCAGATGCGACCGATTGGCTTGACCTGTCAACCGTTCCACCACCTGACTTTTCAGCAATGCATACTTGCCACCGGTGATCACCGCGACATCAATCAACGATGTCAATGCGGAGAAGCATTCGGCCATGTCGTCCTTCATTGGCTTTTTTCGACCTTGCCAACGTGTTGTCGAGATCGAAGGCGATAAGGCGTACTCCATTGCACAATTCCTCGATATCCACGTCGTTCCAACAGGGCACGGAAATATCCGTCATGATCGTTTCCTCCTGTGTCGATGCAATGAACAATATGCTATCGCATGATCGCGCAAGGCCCTGATATGGTAGAAGCCATGTATCAATTGCCTTGGGAATCAACAGTGTATAGAAACCGTCATGGTCGTGGGACCCGCACTCCCATGTTCGGTACCAGACTTCCACGTTATCGTACAAGAAGCGGTATGTTCGACGACATGCTGGTGGCTCAGATCCGTAGGCTCAACGATGCATGGCCCGAACTGGTGGCACCGGTACAGTTTGCGGTCGAGGATGTTCCGCCATCCGACCCGGCACCATGGGAGGCCACTGCGCACTTGGGCTCGCAGTCTTTCCCCGCGGAACATGGCATTCCGCCGCGCGTCGTGCTGTACCGTATGCCTTTGCAATCGCATGCGCGAAGCCGTATGGACCTGCAATTCGCCATCCGCGACGAAGTGGTGTTGCGCCTGGCGGAACTGTATGGACGCCGTCCCGAAGAGATCGACCCCGATTGGGGTATGTGATCAACGCACGACGGTCATGTTCTGGTTGGCCAGTACCTGCTCGCGGGCTTCCTTCAGATCCGTTGCGCCGATAATCGACACTCCGGCCAGTTTCGCATCCGATACGTCTTTTTGGCTGATACGGATGTTCCACACCATTGATTGGTCCGGATCGGCAAAGCTTACGGCGGCAACGTCTCCATCGTTGATATCCGCCAGATCAACCGTTGTCGAAGCGCCGGAGTGGAGAGCAATCTCGCGCTGGTCAACAGTATCTCCGACACTGTTGTAGGACGTCAATGTTGCCGTGCGCTCATCGCCCGATATGTTGGTGATGCCCACTTGAGCCGTGGCATGGTCGGGCACGGCCATGGCGGAGACGCTCATCGGCACTGAAGCGTTGACCAAGGCGAAATCAGCCTGGTCATCATCGCCATCATTGGTGATCTTCGCGGCGACGGATACCGGCTCGCTGGCGCTGATGGTAAGTCCGGTCGCGACTTGGGAACCGAACCCAGGTCGATGACCGAAACGCGATTCGATTCGAGCGTCTGCTGATTGGTTTTCTTCAGACCTTGGTCATCCGTCCAAGATACGGTGACGTCGGCCTGCCGAGACGGATACACATACAGGTTGACGGCATCGCCTTCCGTGAGTCCGTCAATCGCCAATGTTTTTGCGGCAACAGTATTGGGAACCGCATAATCCGATCCTTTTGCAACCAGACCATCCATGCTATGGTGCGCACCACGGCCGCAACGGGGAGTGTCCACGCTGGACACGGTAACGTACAAAGCATCCTGCCCGGAAGCTGCTGCGGCAAGGTTCAGCACAGATTCCTTGCCCGCGCCAACCGTCAACGTCGAACCGGTAGACAATGCCAAAGCACCCGACTTGTCGGATCCCCAAACCTTGATGTTCACCGACGTGGCCTTAGCCGACGGATTGGCCACGACCAGCTGCTGGGTCATGCCTGTTTTGGTGCCCGACACCATCAGCGACTGCTTCAAAGCCGGAGCGACGCAGGAAGCAGCGGAAACGCCTTTCAAATCTCCCTCAGTAGCCCAAGACATCACCGAAGAGGCCGCTCCCGTTCCATCGGAAGCCGACAGCAATCGGGTATTCTGCAATTGGGCTCCGTCATCGACCGTGCCGGACGCCATGAAAATATCATCATCCGATCCGGCATCATCCTTGTTCAACACCAATGACGAAGTGGCTTCATCAGCTCCGAGAAGCCCTACGGAAGAGCGGAACACCGAACCGAAGGACGCATAACGCGCCGACGACATGATATTGCCGTTGGACGCTTGATATTCGCTGTCTCCATACGCATCAGTATCAGCTATCGTCATTCGTGCTGGACAATATGTTTCCAGCTGACGCGGACTGACGGTGCGGGATACGGATGAACGCTGCGTTACCGGCGAATCCGCATGAATCCAAGTCGGGCGGTAGATTACGGCCACGGTCGCCAGTGCGACAATGACCAACACCGACACTATGGCCAGAATTACACGCCAAACCGTTTTGGAACGGGAATGTTTGCTCATGCTTCCTCCTGACCGTGACGCCTCATGCGCGGAAGCGCAACCAAGCAATACGCTGCGAGAACAATACCCATGCACCACAGCCATGCCTGACGCCACACACTCGATTCAGCCTGTCGATATCCCTTGCGGTCGATATGCTGCTTGGCCGTATCTTGGATGGTGAGACGATAGTATGTTCCCGCATCAGTGCTTACGACATTCTGCGTGCCATCGGAAGCGCTGATATTGGAACTCAACTGATCGGTTATCTCCTTTTGCGCCTTATCTTCGCCGGAGCGCACCACATAGATGCCTCCGAATCCCAACTCGCTCAAATCGGCGACGGCGTCGGAATCAGCATTCGACAACAGCTGCGCGCAATCCTTGGCGATGGCCTTGTTCGCATCATCGGAACGTCCGAACGCCACTTCGACACGCTGTGCCGGAGAGCTGTCGATCAAATCACCTCGGCGGGTGCGCATCACATTGTAGCTGATAGAACCGGCACTATCCGCGCGTACTGCGAGCACACGCCTCGCCTCATCCTGCGCAAGATAGTCGGAAGCAACAATCGGCAAACCGGAATCACTGGTCGAAACCGTGTTATGGTCTCTGGCGACATAATCAAAACCGGCACTCGCCACAACCGACGCCGCAATCAGCATGACCAGCACGATTCGTGCCGCACGCCCGGCAATAATGCCAGTAGAAGCGCCATTCCTCTCAACTTCGACATCGCCGGTGGGCCTCTGCCACAGCATGACGAAACGTTGCACCGCACCGCCTGCGACCATGCACACGCAAGACAGCAGTCCCATCATCGTGAATGAAACGCCGGGAAGCACGGAACCGGCCACGGCGCCATCCGCATCGACCGCAACCACAACCGCGGCGGAAAGCAGCGACGTGGCAAGACCCGCGATCGCCACGACCCACATCATACGCGACACGCGAAGCACGAATGGCAGGAACAGCGATACCGCGGCAAGAAGCACAATCAATGCCAACATTGCAGCAGCCACATACTGCCAAATCTCGCCGGATACGGCAACGCCGAACGCACGGGAAACAATATCCGAAAGATTTGCGATCATCGGATGCCCATCATGCGCAGACGACGGCAATATCACACTGCCAAAAATCTGACGCCACGTACCTGCTCCTGCGAAACGTACCGTGTTGACCAATGTGGGCGCGCATACGGAAGCGGCCGGCAGCGGAATCAGCAGCAGCGTCGTTCTATGGGAGCGTACAAGCATCAGGAACACAAGGAACGACAACATCAGCGGCAGCAGCAATTGCGGTTCGGCCGCGACGACGGGAATAAAGCACAATGCCGCAAGCGCCGCGGCCTGCACGGAAGCTGCGGATTGACCAGATCTTCCGTACGGTACATGCCTACGGCTCGGAAAGAAAACGCGAAGGCCGCAGGAAGAAACACCATGACCGTCATCATCGTCACGTCGGCATCGCTGTACACGTTCATCGACAATGCGATGGCGAACCATGCCAACGCGATCACGCAACGCACCGTGTCGGACCGAGTAAAGATTCCAGCCAAAGCCCAGAACGACAGCACCATCAAAGGAGCGGACAAGAAGAACACCACGGCGACTGCGGTCGCAACATGGCCAGCCGTGAATACGGAAACCACCATGAGCACCAGCAGCCAAGGCGCGCTCGGGGCGCTGATTCCCGTTCCCGCGGTATACGCCCACGACGTGGTGGCGGCATGCACCAACTGGCTGAAACTGGCATCGGTCGGCAGCAACGTTTGAGAATATATCGACGCGCCGGAGAACACGCTCCGAAGCACATTCCAATATAGGAAGACGATCCATGCGAACGCGATCACCGCCGATGCGATGGCAAGCCCCCACCTGCGCATGAGCCTTTTACGCAGATGCGCTTGGCAAGAGGGCTGAGGATCACAGTGCCACGCTGGTCAAGAAACGCACGCTTGCGATCGTTCCATTGGCCGATCTGCTGACGAGTCGTCTGCAATGCGGCCAATGCCTTCAAGGAGACCCTACTCTGCTCACGCAATCGGGCACGGGCCCTCCATGCGCCCGGCAAGTGGAGCAACGAACGCCAAGGCAGGGCCAATTCGCAACAGGCATGGTATGGCTGTTTGCGCGTCAGGCACAGCACGGCCAGTCCCAACGCCTTCAGTATCGACCAGATCCACAGCAGCGGCCACCAAGAACGATGCACATCCGTATACGCGTATTTCGTATTCGCCTCGCGTACCGCAAGATACGGATCGACGCGGCCTTCCTCATCTTCAACAGGTTGGCCGTTTTTGGAACGCACGCCTTCAAATCTTGCCCTCCTATGGGCGATTCGCGCCTGCGGGACCACCACCACACGGCCACCGCCCAGGCAGATGCGCCTGCACAGGTCCGTGGATTCGGCGAACGTGCCGAACCATGGATCGGCACCCTTCCAAGTACGCAAGGTGGCCAATGGAACCAGCGCGCCGGAAAGCGACACAGCCAACACATCCTGCCGGCCATCATACTGTTCCTGATCCGGCTCACCGTCCACCACCAGAGACGTGACATTGTGGTGCCCCGCATACAAACCGACGTTATGCAGCTTTCCGCCTGCCAATCCAACTGTTTCGCGCCAAGTAAAGACGCAGTCGGCGTGTTTTTCCAAGCATCGAGCAACACCTCAAGGCATGACTCATCGCCGGCCTGGAATCGTCATGCAATGTCCACAGAGCACCGACCCGGTCGTCAAGATCGATCTGTTGCATTGCACGAGCCACGGCATTCATGAATGAAGAGGCACCCTTCACTCCTACGAGAATGACACGTATGGTCTTGCTTTCGGGAACTTCCGTAAGCACACCGGCAGGCGACGGGATAACGCTAAACGTCATCTGCATAGGCTGCTCAACCTGATTGGTGCAATCCGCAACGATAATAGTGCCTGGAAGCACACGCTGTGCGAGCACCGCGCAAAAGTGGATGAGAAAAAAAAAAACGTAGATCGCTTTGCGCGGTAATCACCGCAGCCACGGATGAATCGGCATCCTGCCGATGGGAGTACGGCCTGCTGTTGAGCAGATCGGTCACAATTCCCTGGATATCGCTGCTGGCGTTAGAATTCATAATTTCAAGTGTACGCACAGGGTGTGCCGTGCGTTATGCCCGTTCCTTGTGTTCCTTCTTATACCGACGGCGCTCACGTTCGCTCATGCCACCCCAAATGCCGAAACGCTCATCATGCTCGATGGCCCATTTCAGGCATTGCTCACGAACCTCGCACTGGGCGCACACTCGCTTGGCATCCCTGGTTGATCCGCCCTTTTCAGGAAAGAACGCTTCCGGATCAGTCTGAGAACATAAAGCCCTATGCTGCCAGGAAACATCATCATCGCTTTTGAACAGACCCCACAGTTCCGCAAGCGGATTATCGGAGGACTCGTCGATCACGCCCCACATGCGTCCTCCCCTGCTATACGTATGCGCACTTTTAGTCGTGTTAAATTACACACATGCAATTTCTTTTTGTCAAGTTTTCCGCCGTGTCAATCACTATAATTCGAGAAAAATATGGTACATGGTACCTCCAAGAACGACGGGGGCCTGAAGCAGAATCCGTGAAAATCGGGGAACATCTCTATAATCCCATGACAGAGTAGTGGTATGTTCTAGAACGCGTTGAGATATGGCGTGATCTTTTGTATAAACAGGAAGGCGATACCGTGACCACATCACCAGCCGGCGATAAGCTTCCTAACGTCAATGGACTGCGAGACGCAAAGCCGCGTCACAGCCTTGGCTATCGAGTGCAGCATCGTGCGAGGACGATAGTCGCTTCGGTCATCGCGGCGATGCTGGTGTTCTCGGGAACCGCAGCGGCCGCAACATGGCTGGATGTGAATGGCATCATCAAAGACCATTCGGTCGAAATCATCGGACAAGGCTCACTTGACGCCAACACCTCGATCATCGATCCCAACTCCGGCAAACCCATCGAATTCGTACTCATCGGGCAGGATTCCCGCGATGGCGAAGAGAACCAGTCCGTCGGAGGCAACTTCGACGACGTGGTAGGCAACCATCAGGCCGACACCACAATGGTGGCGCAGATTTCCGCGGACCGCACCAAAATCAATCTCGTTTCCATTCCGCGCGACTCCCTAGTGGACATACCGCAGTGCGAAACGACCAACGGCACGATTCCCGCGCAATACAATGTGATGTTCAACTCGATTTTCGCGAACGCATACCAGACCGGCGGCGATCTCGCTTCAGCCGCAAGCTGCACCCTGAATGCAGTGAACAGCCTCACCGGACTGAACATTCAAAACTTCATCGTCGTGGATTTCGCAGGACTGGTCAAAATGATCAATGCCGTAGGCGGAGTCGACCTGTGCATCCCACAGGACGTCGACGACCCCTACACCAGCCTGCAACTCACCAAGGGCCTGCACCATCTGGACGGACACCAGGCAACGCAGTACGCACGAACCCGCCATGGTCTGGGAGACGGATCCGACACATCACGAACAACCAGACAGCAATACCTCATCAAACAGTTGATGAACGAAGCGCTCAGCAAGAACCTCTTTACTGACACCGCACAGCTCTACCAGCTAGCGAAATCAGCCTTGCAATCACTCTATATCTCGCAAGGCATGGCCGATACCGCAGCGCTTGCAGGTCTTGCCATGAGCCTCAAGGATTTCAATCTGTCCAACCTGTATTCGCAGACCGTTCCGGTAGTATCCGCGCCGTCGGACCCGAATCGTTCGGTCTGGACCGATGAGGCGGAGACGCTATGGGAGAAGATGCGCGCGGACAAGCCGATTTATGGTTCCGACGAATCCGACGCGAACACGGATGCCAATACCGCAGGCAATTCCGACGGTTCTTCCGATAATTCGACGGATGGCACTGACAATACGGATAATACGGGCACTGACAACACGGGTTCCCAGGAAGCCGCGCCAACACCCGATCCGGTCACTGGTCTGATCACGCAAGCCGATGGCACGCTTATCGATCCGAACACCGGTGGCACCGTCGATCCGGAAGATGGCTCCATCCATGACGCTCTTACCGGGCAGTACATCGGACTTGCCGATCGTTACCTCAACGCGACAGTTTGTGCCGTTCCCGCAAAGAACTAGACCGCTTTCACCGAATCCGTTCCTACACGGTGTAAATGGTGTAGGAACGGATTTCTTTTTGGAGGATATTGTATGAGTGAAGAGAACGGCGGCAAGGACCCCATGCCCGCACCACCGAGCTTCATCCCGTCTGCAGGACGGAAGAAGACGGAATCACAGCCTCACAAATCCACAATTCCTTCTCAATCCGGCTCTCCGTCAATTCCGAGTTTTTCGCCTGCCGCACAGCCAGCGCGCTCAAGTGCCCCGCACGCCAGCAGGCGTACAGCGCAACCATCATCCGTAACTCCATCCGGTTCCAGCGCTCCACAGAGTTTCCGTCCTGCCGCAAACTCCACCAGCAGACCACGTAAGTCGGCATCATCGTCTCCTGCATCGTTTGCTCCTGCTTCAGCTCCGAACAATCACCGTGCGTCTCAGCAGGTACGAGGATCCTCCTCCATACCCACTGGCATGCCACGAACAACGCGACAGAACACGCCTAGACAACCTTTGTCCGGCAATAGCACAACAGGATTCCAATCCACTGCGAAAGCCGTGCTCCCCCACAGAAAGCGACATATGGGGGCGGGTCATTCTCGCGTTTTTCCTTGCTATGATTCTCGCCTTGGGACTGTCGATATTCTCCGCATGGAATTGGGTGGATGGACAGCTCAACAAACAGTCTTGGTTGACGAACAAAGCCGATACCGCTGGCGAAAGCTGGCTGATCCTCGGTTCCGACGAACGCGAAGGCACCGTTGGTGACGCTGGCGACGTGACCGGTTTCAGAACAGACACCATTCTGGTACTCACCAAACCGAAATCCGGACCTTCCTCACTGATTTCCATTCCGCGTGATTCCTTGGTGGAAATCGACCAGAGTTACATGAAATCAACGCCGTCGCCCAACTGTACAACGGCAAACAACTGGTTAACGAAGTCGAAGACATCACCGGGCAAAAATCAACCACGTGGCAATGGTGCAATTCGGGGGTCTGGTCAAAGTGGTCGACGCTTTAGGAGGCGTCGAATTGTGCTACGACCAGGATGTAAGCGATCCGTACTCCCAGTTGAACTGGACTGCCGGCTGCCATACCGCCGACGGCACCACCGCGCTTGCGTTTTCTCGTATGCGTTACGCGGACGCGCAAGGCGATTTCGGTCGTGCAGCCCGTCAACGTCAGGTCATCAACGCCATAGTGAAAAAGGCGCGTCCAAGGATACGCTGCTGAACTTCGGCAAGGTCAAAAAAGTTGCGGAGGCTGCGTTGGGCTCCGTAACCGTGGATGAAAAGGCTTCGACCTCATCGCTGATGCGCATGGCTTTGGCGTTCAAAAGCGCTTCTGGGGATCAAGGCATTTCAGGAAGCGTTTATTGGACCGATCCCGACTACTACGTTGATGGTGTCGGCTCAAGCGTGCTCTTGGACGAGGGTAAGAACCTCGAACTGTTCTCCGAATTGGCTAAGGGGACCCATCGGGCTGGCACTGTAGGCACGCTCGCCGAACAGCAAAGTTGAGGGTTGTGGTCAGGATGTGGATAACCATATCCTCCGACCACAACCCTGATTCTCGCTTGCGTCCATCCGCCACTGCTGTTCACAATGACGGCATGAACAGCAAAACCAAGCGCAAGCATACCAATGGATTCAATGAGGATCGGCTGATGCTCATCAGCTGGGCCGCGCCGGTATTATCGCAACTTGTCATGCTTGTCATAATGATCGCGCAACGGCAATGGCTATATGTGGCCATGCTTGCTCCTGGACTCATCAGCAGCGCGTTGTCTCTGGCATCCATGGCGTTGCGTTCCAATCAGAAGCAGCAGCATGACGAACCGGTCTCACCACCTATGCAAAGGTGGTGGAGACCGCAAGGCAAAACAGCCATTCGCCGTTCGCCGCAATGCCCCATATGTGTTTCGAGCGGTTCTACGCTCTGGACGAGGACGCGCTGCCTTGGCGCACCATCACACGAACATGGCTTTCCTCCACATCATCCTGCCCTATAGGAGTCACGGAGCATGGCTTGTTTCGCACGGATCTGCAACGATCAGGACCGCATGCCATGGTAGCAGGCACCACGGGTTCGGGAAAATCGGAATTGCTCATCAGTTGGTGCTTGTCGCTCGCCATGCAATACAGCCCTGATGATCTGCATTTTGTGTTTTTGGATTTCAAAGGAGGATCGACATTCAACGCTTTGGAACATCTTCCCCACACCGTTGGCAATGTCTGCGATCTTGATTTGTTCCACGCGATTCGCGCGTTGAATGCCATTGAACAGGAATTGGTGCGTCGTGAGGCTCTGGTCAGCGCCGAACGTGTTTCCAGATTCGACCAATTGGTCCGGCCTCCGGCACGACTGGTTGTGGTCATCGATGAATTCCATGCGCTTCGAGACCGTCTGCCCCGACTATATGCAACGGCTGAATCGTCTTGCGTCACTTGGCCGTTCCCTTGGCATGCATCTGATCGTCTGCACGCAATATCCTATGGGCCAAGTCCATGCCGACATGAAAGCCAATATCTCGCTGAGCATATGCTTACGGGTTACAGACCAAATGCAGTCGAACGAATTGATCGGCATACGTGACGCAGCGCTGATTCCTCCCAGCATTCCCGGTGCAGCCTATTGCAATGACGGACAACACACCACACCTTTCCTATGCAGCGCGGTCCGCGATGTCAACCGACTTGTCCGCAATATTGGAACGGCCGCACGATTCCACGCCTGCAAACGCCCCGATCTCCTGTTTCCGAGCCTCTCACGCAACATGCAACGCAATCCGATCTTTCCATCCCATCAAACCAGTCATGGCATAACGTTCCCTTTGCGCTTGCCGACGATGGCGTATTGGTGTATACCGCCATTCTTGACGTGAGCCAACAGAATATCGCCATCATCGGTGCCTACGGCAGCGGCAAAACCAATCTACTGTTGCATTGCGCACGCTGGCTATATGACACGGGTTGCGCCAATATTCGTTTCACACGCAAAACCGAACATGGCATGGTGACGGATGACGGCAAACCCTTACCGTCGCATAAGCGAACCATCTGGATTGTGGATGATGCGGACGAAGCGCTTAATCCCTTTTCCTCTGCGCCTGAAGCGAACGAATTGCGTGAGGCGTTGGTCAATCCCAATATCACAGTGATTGCCGCGGTGGAAAAACCTATTTCCGCACTGCTGGACCGATGTCCGACTCGTGTGGCGTTCCCCTGCGGAGAACGTTCCAACGATCTGATGCTCGGCATTCCCGGCGCAATTCTGGACGGGTTCGCAGCCGACGACTATACCCTCCCAGGTCGTGGCGTGCTCATGCAACAGGCCAAAGCATGCCCTATTCAGTGCGTGGAATTCCAAGGTTTTTAACGATTCGTGGGATTCTTTTCGCGAAGACTCTTGAAAAGTCGCGCGATTCGTGGTTATCTGAGTAACGGACTTACATGCCGTACATGGCAAGAGGAAGGCGATTATATGAGCAGTGCTTTTGACTGGCGCGCCAAGGCCGCATGCCGCGACAAGGATCCGGAGCTGTTTTTCCCGGTCGGCAATACAGGCGCCGCCTATCAGCAGATCGAAGAGGCCAAGGCCGTCTGCCGCACCTGCAAGGTGATTGACGCGTGCCTGAAGTGCGCGCTTGACACCAATCAGGATTACGGTGTTTGGGGCGGTTTGAGCGAAGACGAACGTCGTGCGCTCAAGCGCCGTGCCATGCGTGCCCGCCGCTCCCAAGCCATGCAGATGCAGATCTGAAATTTTCAAAGATCCATCATTGCATACGCTCTGCGAATAGCGACTTACAACGAAAATGTCCGGTTGACTTCCCCTGGTCAACCGGACATTTTCGTATCTTTCCTATCGTTCCTGCGCCGCACGCAGCTTCATATCGAGTACTACTCGGGTGCCACCGCCACGACGGGGCTCCCAACGGACCGTGCCTCCGAAATCGTTGTTGACGAACGTGCTGATGATCTGCGTTCCCAAACCGGATCCGGAGGAACGTGCCATACCATCATGCTCCTCATTGGCCAAGCCCGTGCCATCGTCTTCGACCACAACATTGAGGTTGTTGCCACCGCGTCCCACGGAAATCGTGATATGACCTTCTTTGCGACCTTCGAAGCCATGTTCCACGGAATTGGTGATCAGCTCGGTCAGCACCAATGACAACGGCGTGGCATCCTGCGCCGGCATCATGCCGAATCTGCCGATGAAGTCGATGTCGATATGCTGGTCACGCATGGTGGCCAAATCCACCGCCATCTTCAACAGGCTGGAAATGACCTTGTCGTAATCGACGATTTCATCGGCGGTCTGGCTCAAGCCTTCATGGACCATGGCGATGGTTTGTACACGACGCTGCGCCTCTTTCAGCTCTTTCTTGACCTCTTCGGACTTGGTCTTACGTGCCTGCAGTCGCAGCAATGCGGAAACCGCCTGAAGGTTGTTCTTGACGCGATGGTGGATTTCGGAAATCGTCGCATCCTTGGTCTGCAGTTCCTTTTCACGACGGCGAAGCTCAGTCACGTCGCGACATAGCACAACAGCGCCAACGCGGCCATTGGCATCCATCAACGGCAGCGAACGCATGGACACCGCGGACTTGTTGGCATCGAGTTCGGAATCGACGGCGGCTTTGCCACTGAGCACCAGAGGCAAGGTTTCCAGCACGGGATCGTTCTCGCGCAGCAATTTGGTGCCGATTTCGCTCAGATACTCCCCCCTGCATGGTGCTGACCGATCCCAAACGTCGGAAGCAGCTGATGGCATTCGGCGAAGCATATCGCACGATACCTTCGACGGTGAGCACGATGAAGCCGTCCGCCACACGCGCATTGTGACGCTGGTTCATAATCGGATTACGATATGGGAACTGACCGCGAGGAATCATCTCATACAGCTGCTTACCTGCGCTGATGCTTTCGGATTCGTAACGTCCGTTCGACTCCCGGGTGGCCATATTCGTCTCACGTACCACCAAGCCCAGCGTCTTGCCATTATGACGCACCGGCGCGTACACATTGCACACCGTGGACTCGCCCACAGTGCGGAGCACCGTGGAACGGAACACCGATTCGGAAGCCATTGCGGCATCCAATTCAGCGCTCATTTCCTCCTCGACACGTCGCCGACCACATCGTCGGCCCTCAGGCTCATCACCGTGGATGGACGACACTGTTCGGCAATAATGTATTTGCCCTCGCCATTTTGCAGAATGAGCAGCAGATCAGCAAAACTCAGGTCGGCGATCACCTGCCAGTCGGCGACCAGATGATGCAGCCATTCACGATCTTCGTCATCGAAATCGGGACGGGTCGTCAAGATATGTGAGAAATCAGCCATGCGCTCCATCATACGCATCACACCAGAGGTTTTGCACGACACGACGCATATTGCAGGAAAAGCAATATTGACATATCCATGAGTTACGGTAACGTAGGTTACGGTTCCGTAACTTACAGTGGAGGCACACAGATGGCGAAACCCACAGACGAGAGATCGAGGAAAAACGAGCGATCATCGCCGAGGCACGCGAACAGGCCCTTCAAGCCAAGGCCGATATTATTCGCGTGAAGGCACGCAACAAGGCCGAGAACATCCGCAAGAAGGCCGACGGCAAGGCGAAAATGGCTATAGCCAAGGGCGAAGCTCGTGCCGCGAAAATAGAAGGCATCACTCCGACGGAGATCGAACGTAAGATTCGTCTTGACGTGCATGGTCGCCCCAAGCCGGCGATGCGCGGCTGGATTCATGCCGTGGCCACTCCTCTGGCATTGGCGGCCGGCATCGTGCTGATCTGCCTGGCACACGGTACCGGTTTGAAGTGGGCCTGCGCCGTGTTCATGACGTGTTCGCTGGTATTGTTCGGCAATTCCGCCTGCTACCATTTGGGCGATTGGTCACCTCGCGTCACGGATGTGCTACGACGCATCGACCATATGAATATCTTCCTGCTGATCGCAGGCACTTATACGCCGGTCTCCTTTGCACTCGAACCGTTCTGGCGCAATTCAATCATCGCGGGCATGTGGATCTGCACTACCGTGGCGCTCATCATTCACGTCATCTGGATCAGCGCCCCACGCTGGCTTTACGTGATTGTGTATATTATTTTCGGTGTTTCCGGAGTGGCATTCATGGGATTGTTCTGGATTTCGCCATATGCCGGTCCGGCGGTTGTGGTGCTGTTGGCCGCAGGCGGAGCCTGCTATATCGCCGGAGCCATCGTATACGCGCTACGTAAGCCCGATCCATGGCCGAAGGTGTTCGGCTTCCATGAGATTTTCCACTGCGGCACCGTCGCCGGTTACGCATGCCATATGGTGGCGATCTACATGGTGATCGTGCAGCTATGGCCGTAAGTTCAGATCATATCTGATTGCAGTTTGACGAAATATACGAAAAGGCTGGTTCATCCGTTGTATTCGTGAACCAGCCTTGTATTTATATCGCTGGAATATCAGATTCAGCTTATGACGAACATCACTCAGGCGAGCGGCTTGGCTTCCTTGATGGTCACGGAAATCTCACGTCCGTTCGGAGCCGTATACGACACCGTGTCTCCCTCGTGAGCGCCGTTGATGGCTGCGCGATCGGGGATTCCGGGCTGATGATGCTGTAGTCCGTGGCGATGGACAGGTCACGCGTGCCAAGCACGTAGACCATTTCACGTCCGTTGACGTCCAGCGTCACCAAAGAACCGTCGCCGACTTCGCCGGCCTTGGGCGCGGTCAGAATCTTCGCGTTGCGCAGCTTGACGGTCAGTTCCTCGATGCGGCCTTGATTTACTCGCTGAGCCTCACGAGCGGCCTGATAGCCGCCGTTTTCGCTCAAATCGCCCTCGGCGCGTGCCGCGGAAACCTTGGAAAGGATTTCGTCGCGATACTCACCTTCGCGCCAAGCGAGCTCTTCTTTCATCTTGTCATAAGCTTCCTGCGTCAGCAGAAGCGTTTTTTTCTTCGGCCATGTTGCCTCCTTGACCTTGGAAATTACTCTATGCCGCTTAGTTTCAGCGGGTGGAGATGATGTCGATCACGAACACCAGGGTGTCTTCGCCGCCGATGCCGGCCTGCGGAACGCCACGGGAACCATAGCCATACTCCGGCGGAATGGATACCACCAAGCGGGAACCGACGTTGTGCCCCGGAACGGTCTGGTCCCAACCCTTGATGACCTGGCCGACACCGATGCCGAAGCTGGCCGGCTGGTGACGGTCGAAGCTGGAATCGAACGGGGTGTCTTTGCCCCAGACCACACCGTGATAGTTAACGGTGACGGTGTCGCCGCGGCGAACCATCGGGCCATTGCCCTCGAGCAGCTCCACAACCTTCAGACCTGCCGGAGCGGTCTCGGACGGGAATTCGATGGTCGGGCGATCGCCGAACTCAACATTGACAACGGGCATTTGAGATGCCATGGTGAACCTCCTTGAAAAGCACAATGCCACCTAGACTAGCACCAACCACCGCTAGCATTCAACGACATTGACCGCCAAACCACCTTTTGAGGTTTCTTTATACTTGGACATCATGTCTTCGCCCGTGTCTTTCATGGTTTTAATGGCCTGATCGAGGGTCACGATATGCGTTCCATCTCCCAGCATGGCCATACGAACCGCGTTGATGGCAGTGTTCGCAGCCATGGCGTTGCGTTCGATGCATGGAATCTGTACCAAACCTCCCACGGGATCACAGGTCAGTCCCAGATTATGCTCGATGCCGATTCCGCAGCGTTCTCCACTTGCTGTGGAGTACCGCCCATCACCGCGCACAAACCGGCCGCAGCCATCGAACATGCCGTACCGACTTCTCCCTGGCATCCGACTTCCGCACCGGAAATGGAGGCATTGCGTTTAAACAAGTACCCTACCGCGCTGCAGTGAGCAGGAAGGTAATAACACCCTCTTCGTTCGCATGGTCAACGAAATGCCAGTAATAGTGAAGCACTGCCGGAATGATTCCTGCAGCACCGTTGGTCGGTGCGGTGACGATTCGCCCACCGCCGGCGTTTTCCTCCGACACCGCCAAAGCGAACAAATCCACCCATGCCGCATCCGACGATTCGAGCACCGCATCCGCGCGTTTCTTGTCTCGCGCAAGCACATCACTGTTCGAGGCAAGCCTTGCATACATTTTCGGTGCCCTGCGGGGCGCATTCAAACCGCCGGGCAACACGGTCTGCGACGTGTGGCATCCGTGCTGTACGCAACGACGCATCACCCGCCACACGTTATCCAGTTCGCTGCGAACCTGCACCGCCGACTGCATGGCCGTTTCATTGGCCCACACAATGTCGGCGATACTCATATGATGCTTCTCGCATAATGCAATGAGTTCGTCGCATGACGTGAATGGATATGGCACATCCGAGCCGTCATCAAGTGAGGAATCACTCTGCTGATCGGCGAAAGACGTTCCGACCGGCGGACGCTCATGAATGCCGATCATCAGATCCTCGGCATTGCCTTGCCGTACGAAGCCTCCACCGATGGAATACCAGACCTGTTCATCAACAAGATTGTTCTGCTGGTCAAAACGCCTGGAAACGCATGCCATTAGGGTGCGCGGCCAAACGATGCCACACGTCCATCACCACATCATGCGCATAGTCGAAATCGATGCGATGCTTACCAGCCAGCAGCAGTTCCCCACTCGACTCGCATTCATGACGAATGATGTTCACATGGTCCGTATCGACGGTTTGCGGCATGTTACCTTCCAGACCTGCCACAGTCGCGCGATCGGTACCGTGCCCCAAACCCGTCAACGCAAGAGATCCATACAGTACCGTACGCACGCGGCTCACACGGCCAAGCGTTCCCGTATGTTCAAGCGATTCGACAAAATTTGCATGCCGCCACCATCGGACCAACAGTATGTGAGGAACTTGGTCCAACGCCTATCTTGAACATTTCGAGAATACTGAACATACCAATCGTCGCCTTGCTTCTCAGGTGCCTTGCTCAGGCTGCATACAATGCACGGAACATGAGAATCATAATGATCAAACCAATGATGGCGGCCGTAACTTCCACCACCAGCATGATAATGGCCGTGGTTTTACGATTGCCGAGTTTAACGTCCAGTAACTTGGCGAACAGGAAAGCGACGAAACCAAGAGCTGCGCCATTCAACGCAATCGCACCAATCTGGCCATTGGTGAGCACACTCTCCCCCACCATGGCAAGCACGGAATTGATGGTGGCGGAGAACACCAGCAGGCTCCACGCACCGTAACCGATAAGTCCAACAATCGCATATGCGAACGGTCGGAACCGTTCACGCATTTTGAGCGTGAACGATTCGGCGCACCACAGCAGCGCAAAGCCCACAACGAACGTGAACGCCACTGCCATGAACACCGCTTCCATAGCCCATGGAATCAACGCCAACGACGCCTTCAACAACGAGAAATACAGCGGAGAACAAGCCAGTTCGCCCACAGCCAAAACTCCTGCGACGATAATCGCTTGGGAGAGCATCAGCGGAATTTCCGTATCGGGCTGTTCGATTACTGGCTTGATATCTTTCGACGTCATACTTTTTCCGTTCCAGTCGGCTACTTGGGGTTATCAATGCCGCCAGTGTAATAACGGATTGTTTCGTACGTGCTATCCAGCAATATTTCACAACGACCTCGACCATTAGGCCGTCATCGCAGCCAGAAGACCTGAGATCGGACTATGAATGACAAGTCATCATTATTGAATAGCATACCGAGAGAGTATCTTCTGTTTGAGATTCATCGATTGTTGAACTAGTTGTTCATATGTGAGGCATCCAGACATATCTTCAACGGCGATTTTTTAGGAGCAATTTCTGCATTACGTAGTATTTGAGACACAACGTCAAATTTCTTATTCATTATCTGCATTTCCTTTCGGATACATTAAAAAAAGCCCACAAACTGCAATAATGGACAAAGCCAGCCAATACATCCATGTTGCATGGAAAGCCGATGTGAGAAAAGGCACGAAAAATCCGCCACAAAATGATCCGATGGATTCACCAATGGCTGTCAGAATAAGACGACAATTGAGTATGTCGACAAGAGGCATGTTTTCTCCGGATTCCACCATGGCGACATTTGTCAACGGTGCGTACGTGCATTCCGCAGATGCAAATACCAGCAGAGCAGCAAATATGAACCATACCGATTGCATCAACGTTCCCGCTGCGAACAGCACAAAAGCGATGCCGTACAACCCTAGGCTTAAGCCCATGCAATACGTTGATGTTTTTCCTGTATCCATGATGCGTACCACCAGCCTGCTGATGGGGAACTGCAAAACTATCCCAGCAATGGCATCCACAGTGAAGAACAGTCCACTCGGCAGCAGATCTGAAGAAAAACCATGAAATACGAGTGACATGCCAGAAAAAAGCTGCCCATTCATCACACTGCCAGTAACGACAATCAGCAATACCGGCAACATTCTTCGACTGCTCAATAATGTACCGATGGTGGAAAGAATCGAAG
>ENA-OQBU01000078-OQBU01000078.1-human-gut-metagenome-genome-assembly--contig:-NODE-78-length-28599-cov-5.697843_pt1 | contig 28599 bp, 24 predicted proteins | sample MGYA00242492_ERZ504566 | MGnify/ENA primary metagenome ERZ504566 (study PRJEB26092, sample SAMD00036261) | human gut metagenome | host: Homo sapiens | study: EMG produced TPA metagenomics assembly of...
TGCTTACCCCATGTGCTTACCGATGACACGAATCCCGAACCTTACCAAGCTGCCGAGCGCTAAGGGCATTTGGGCTCCTTGCCTCACGTATTGTGAGGAAGAGGACATGTTCTACGTGATTTATGGTGTTATGAATTCCATGAATGCACGCTATTTCGACGTGAATAATTATCTTATTAAGTCGAAGAATATTGAAGGCCCGTGGAGCGAGCCGGTGTATTTGACTTCCTCCGGTTTCGATGCGTCCATTCTGCATGACGATGATGGCAAGAAGTACATCGTCAGCTTGGAGTGGGAGACCCGCGAAGGCTATGAGAAGCCGGGTGTGATCTGCTGCGTGGAATATGATCCGGAAACCAAGCATGTGGTTGGCTATCCGAAGCGTATTTGGCGTGGTGCTACTGATCGTGGCTGCATTGAGGCTCCGCATCTGACCAAGCGTGACGGCTGGTATTACATTATGTGCGCTGAGGGCGGTACTGGCTACAACCATTCCGTGACCATGGGGCGTTCCCGCAATGTGTGGGGTCCGTACGAGCCGGATCCGAATGGCCCGCTGGTTACGTCACAGCCGAAGGAGTCGAACGAGCGTGCCGATGACGATCATCTGAAGCCGCGCTATTTCAACCCGGATTCCGTGCTGCAAAAGTCCGGGCATGGCTCGTATGTTGACCTGCCGAATGGCGAAACCTATCTGGTGCATTTGACGAGCCGTCCGTTCGTGCCGGAATTGCGTTGCACGCTTGGCCGTGAAACCGCTATCCAGAAGATGCAGTGGACGTCTGATGGCTGGCTGCGTATGGCTGACGGTTCCAATCTGGCGAAGATTGAGGTTGAGGAACCGAATCTGCCGGATGTGCCGATGCCGGAGATTCCGAACTTTGATGACTTTGATGGCGGCGAATTGGGCAACTGGTATTACTCGCCGCGTCAGATGCCGAGCACGTTTGCGAATGCTACGGACGCCCGGGCTGGCTGCGTGTTCGCGGTGAAGAATCGCTTGCCTCGCTGAATCGTACGAGCCTGCTTACTCGCAAGCTGACGAGCGTGTATGCCACGGTGACCACCAAGATGGAGTTCGAGCCGGAAGCCTACCAGCACAGCGCTGGCTTGACCATCTACTACGACAACATGAATAACATTTTCCTGCGCAAGTATTATTCGCAGACGCTTGGTGGCAGCGCGATTTCGATCGTGCGTCTCGAAAACGGCGAAAAAGACGGAAATGCTTGACACTCGTGTTGCCGTGGAAGATAAGCCGATTTACTTCCGTTTGAACATTGAGGGCCGTCGCACTTGGTTCGAATGGGGTTATGATGGCGAGAATTGGACCAAGATCGGTCCGGATTTCGATACCACCACGTTCTCTGACGAATACTGCAAGTTCGGTGAGTTCACCGGCACTATGGTCGGTATTGCCGTCACTGATGCTTCGCTGCATGAGAAGACCGCCGATTTTGGTTTCTTCGATTATGAGGCGGACGAAACGAAGCCTGTCGACTGATCCCGCCCGGCGCCACCACGATCATTCACGACCCTGATCCGGTCGTGATCCGATTCCGGGCGGCCGTGTGGCCGCTCGCGGGGCACATACAATGGACCAAGGAACGTTGCGAATGACGCACGGTTCCTTGGCTCATTGGGCCGAATGGGTTTTGCCATGGGTTGTGATGGACGGAAACGAAAAGTCGGGCAACCCCCGAGCGTAAGGGCGGTGAGACGCATGGTGCTAGGCATCGATGAGCGAATCGACGGCGTGAACCTCGGCAACTGGCTGGTGCTGGAGAAATGGATGGATCCGAAACCGTTCACCCGCAGCGCCGAAGACGATGAAATCTGGATGCACCGCACGCACGTATCCCTCTGGTCCGAACGGAATCTCGCCGAGGAACTGCGCCGGCACCGCGAAACCTACATCACCCTGGAGGATTTCCGTATTATCGTCGGTCACGGAATCAACCTCGTACGCATTCCCATACCGTATTTCATCTTCGGCGACTGGCCCGGGCATCCGGGCTGCATCACGTACCTCGACCGCGCGTTCCGTTGGGCGCGGGAGACGGGATTGAAGATTATGATTGACCTGCATACCGTTCCCGAATCGCAGAATGGTTTCGACAACGGCGGTCTGACGGGTGTGTGCAAATGGGCGCAGAATACGGACTTGGTGGAGTACACGCTGAACGTGCTGGAGCGATTGGCTCGCCGATACCGCGACGAACCGGCCCTGCACAGCATCGAAGTACTCAACGAACCAGTGAGCTGGTCGGTGTTCCATAGCACGTCGAACACGGCGAAAGACTCTCATGAGGCTTCCGGTAGCACGTATGTCTCACTGCGGTTTCTGAAGCGCTTCTACCGCGACGCTTACGCCCGGTTGCGCGCCGTGCTGCGTCCGGAAACCGTGATCGTATTCCATGACGGTTTCCGACTACTCCGCTGGGGCGGTTGGTTTCGTCGTGCTGGCATGCGCAACGTCATGCTCGACACCCATCAGTATCTCATCGCGATGGAGGATCCGTTGTTTTCGGGACCGGCACGCCGGCTGTACCTGCGATCGCGGCGACTGCCATGGCTGTACCGGATGCTGGTGGGCGCGAGTGGTATCGCCATTCGTTCGGCGGCTCGTCGTATTCCCGTGCTGGTGGGCGAGTGGTGCGTGGAGAATCAGTGGGCCCTACACAGCCAAAACCGATCGGCTGCATACCGCCAAGTGTCACGATTGCAACGCGCGGCATGGGACGTGTCGGCGGGACAGATCTATTGGAGCTACCAGCTTGCGCGCTCCGCGAAACCGGGTAGTGGCGAAGGGAAACCGCCGCGGGATCCTCGCAACGGCGGCAATCTTGAGGCGTGGGATCTGACTCGCGTATGGCGTCATGGATGGATTCGGGCGGATACCTCTCACGATGACATGCCATAGTCAGTCAATCAACGGCAATCGACATAAGGTGCATTAGACTCGGAATCATGGCAGAGGAAGAGACTCCGAAACGTATCCGAAAATCACCGCAGGAGCGGCGTGAGGAAGTGCTGGATGCCGCGGTGCAGCTGATCAGCGAGCGTGGGTTCAACGGTATTTCCATTCAGGATGTGGCTGATCGTGTTGGCATCTCCAAGCAGGGTGTGCTTCGGTATGTGGGCAATAAAGACAATATGCTGGCCATGGTGTTCAACGAGTATTACGGTGAAACGGGCACTCCTGAGGATTTCTTCGCATCCGGTATGCCTGGCAGTGATCCTGCCGCGCCGCATTTTCCCGCGTATCTGCGCTACCTGGTGAAACACAACTCGCGCCGACGCATGATGGTGCAGCTGTTCACCGTGCTGTCGGCGGAATCCCTGAACCCGGATCATCCATTGCATGACGAATTCATGGGACGCATGGAGGACATCTGGGAACGCTACTCGAAATACCCGTGGGTAGTTCCGCCGCAATTGGGTGCATGGGCCGGCAGCATGCGTCCGGTGGTGCGTAAGGCCATGGAAATCATGGATGGCGTGCAATTATGGTGGTTGCGCGAACCTGAAGTTGATTTGTGCAAAGAGTGGGCTCAGATGGAAAACATGCTGTTTCCCGCTCCATTATGGGATGCATATCGCTGATTATTTAAGATTGCATTGCATGTATTCGTGTGAGAAGGCGAGGGGGGCTGACGGGCTTCTCGCCTTCTGTGTTGGTATGGTCATGTTGAGTTGCGTGCGTGCCTGCATCGTGTTAAACTACCAATGGTAATTAAAGGAAATCGCTTCAATGAGGAAAGTGAGCAATCCCATGACCGAAACCATTGAAAACACTGCGAATCTGCCGTATAAGAATCCGGAACTTCCGACCGAGGAACGCATCGCCGATCTGCTTGGCCGTATGACCCTTGAGGAAAAAGTCGGACAGATGATGCAACTTGACGCGCGAAGCGGCGACTTGGACGATCTAATCGTCAACAAGCATGTCGGCTCCATTCTGCACACCTCGCCGTCCGACCTGCCGAAAGCCGTGGAAACGGTGAACACCAAAACCCGTCTCGGCATTCCGCTGGTGATCGGTGACGACTGCATTCATGGCTATTCCTTCTGGCCGGGAGCCACCATTTTCCCGGAACAATTGGGCATGGCGACCACGTGGGATTCCGAAAAAGTGCAGGCCGCGGGCCGTGCCACCGCCGAGGAAGTGTCGACTACCGGCGTGCATTGGACGTTCTCTCCGGTGCTGTGCATCGCGCGAGACACCCGTTGGGGTCGCGTGGGCGAAACCTTTGGCGAGGACCCGTACCTGATCGGCGAAATGGCATCGTCCATCGTCAAAGGCTATCAGGGTGGTGCCAAGGCGGGCGAGCCGCTTGCCAAAGACGCGATTCTCGCATGCGCCAAGCATTTCGCGGGCTATTCCGAAACCCAGGGAGGCCGTGACGCTTCCGAAGCCGATCTGAGCCACCGCAAGCTGGAATCCTGGTTCCTGCCGCCGTTCGAACGCGTGGCCAAGGAAGGCTGTGGCACCTTCATGCTTGGCTACGAATCCATCGAAGGCGTGCCGGTCACCTTCAACAAGTGGCTGCTTTCCGACAGGCTGCGTGGCGCTTGGAACTATCAGGGCACGCTTATCACCGATTGGGACAACGTCGGACGTTCCGTATGGGAGCAGAAGGTTAAGCCGGACTATGTGCAGGCCGCCGCTGACGCGGTCAAGTCCGGCAACGACTTGGTGATGACCACCCCGAAGTTCTACGAGGGTGCGATCGAAGCCGTGAAGACCGGTCTGCTTGACGAATCGTTGATTGATGCCGCCGTGGCTCGTATTCTCGCACTAAAGTTCCGTCTTGGACTGTTCGAAGATCCGCGTCTGCCTGATCAGGAACGCATCAATGCGGTGATCGGCTCCGAAGAACACCAGCAGCTCAATCTCGAAGTGGCTCGCGAAGCCGTGGCATTGCTGAAGAACAATGGTTCGCTGCCGTTCAATGCGGCTGGCGCGAAGCGTATCGCGGTCGTTGGTCCGCTTGCCGACGATGCGCAAACTCAGCTGGGCGACTGGGCGGGCAGCTCCGGTCAGATCAACTGGATGCCTGACGGCCACCCGCGCGAGATGATCACCACCGTGCTTGATGGCTTCAAGCAGCTCTCTCCGGAAGGCTGCGAGGTCGTGTACTCCCGCGGTGCCAATATCGTGGATTTGGTGCCTGATCCGGAAGGCGAGTTCTACCCGGATGGCCAGCCTCGCCCGAAGATCGGCGTTTCCGCCAAGCTCGACCGCGCACTGCTCGATGAAGCCGTGGAAAACGCTCGCCAAAGCGACCTGATCGTGGCCGTGGTGGGTGATGTGATTCAAGCCATTGGTGAAGGCTGCTCCACCGCTACGCTTGAACTGCTCGGCGGCCAGAATGCACTGATCGACGCGCTGTCGAACGTGGCTCGCGAAACCGGCAAGCCGTTCGTGGTGGTGCTCGTCAGCTCCAAGCCGCAGGTGCTGCCGGCATCCGTGATCGGTACCAACGGTGTGATTGTTGACGAAACACCGGCCGAAGGCACTTCGGCTCTGCTGTGGGCTCCAAGCCCGGGCATGAAGGGCGGCCAGGCCATCGCCGAAATCATCCTCGGCGAAACCGAGCCGAGCGGACGCCTGCCGATCACCTTCCCACGCCATGCAGGTCAGCTGCCGGTCTACTACAACCAGATTCGCGGCCAGCACGGCAACCGCTACGCCGACCTCACGCAGGATCCGGCATTCGCATTCGGCGAAGGTCTGAGCTACACCACGTTCGAATACGGAGAGCCGACCGTCACCAATGTTCCGGAATCCGGCATGTTCGCCGAAACCGACACCGTGCATGCCGAAATCACCCTCACCAATACGGGCGATCGCAAGGGCACGGAAGTAGTGCAGCTCTACATCGGCGACATCGTGACCTCTTACAGCTGGACGGATCGTGAACTCAAAGCATTCCAGCGTGTGGAACTCGAACCGGGCGAAAGCGAGACCGTTGCCTTCGATATTCCGGTTTCCGATTGCACCATCGTCGATTCTGAAGCTAACCGAATCGTTGAGCCGGGCGAATTCGAAGTGCTTATCGGTCACTCCAGCCGTCGCGAAGACCTGAAGCGCACCACCTTCACCGTCGCATAAGCAACCAAATAAACCGTGTCGCAGACTCGATAATCGAACACGCCAGACTGATACTGAAGCCGCCTAACGAAATGCTGATCGTAGGCTCATGCAATTTCACGTAACATTTCTGCCTTACATAATGTTCTGCCTTACGTAATGTGTGGTGTGTGCCGGCGCAAACTGTAGCCGCGCCGGCATGCGAATATCGTCGACAATTTCGAAGCAAGAACTATTACACAACCTTCTATCGAAGGAGCAGAGTGTCTACGGATAAGAGGAACGCACCATCAGACATACCCATCGAACATGCCGAAAACGGCACGGTTTCCGCCACCAACGGCGCACAAAGCGGCGCAATCAACGACAAGTGTATGAGCGAAGGCAAACTCACCATCGTGGTGGTGACGCTCGCCATTCTCACCTTCCTCGGCATTCTGTCGGAAACTTCGCTGAACATCGCATATTCGGCGTTGATGGAAGAGTTTGCGATTTCCGCCGACGTGGTGCAATGGCTGACCACCGGGTATCTGCTGTTGCTTTCCGTGGCCATTCCGACGTCACCGTTCATGGTGCGCAAATTCCCGACCAAAGCGTTGTTTGTTATGGCCATCGCGCTGTTTTCCGTGGGAACGCTCGTCGGCGCGCTCGCATTGAACTTTCCGATGCTGCTTGCCGCACGACTGATCATGGCGCTCGGCACGGGTGTTTCCCTGCCGCTGCTGACCAACATCATTCTCGACAAGGCTCCATTCCACAAGCGCGGCATGATGCTTGGGTTGGTGAGTTTGGTGACGTGCGCGGCTCCGGCCATCGGGCCGGTGTTCGGCGGATTGGTGATGGAATTCCTGAACTGGCATTGGATTTTCTATGCCATGATTCCGTTCCTGGTGATTTCGTTCGTGCTTGGCGCGGCTACCGTGCCTGACATCCGTCACGGTGAGAAGGGCTATCTGTCGGTGCCATCACTGCTGTTGGTGGCTGTTGGCTTGGCCGGCATTATTGTTGCGGCCAGTTTCTTCGCGCAATGGAATGGCGATTGGCGATTCTGGAGTGTGCTTATCGGTGCCATTGTGGTGTTGGCGGTGTTCGCCGTATTGCAGTTGCATATGGCTCATCCGTTGGTGGAAGTGCGTACGTTTGCATATTCGGGATTCACGCTCGGCATGGTGATTCTGCTCATGTCTTCCGGCGGTGTGCTTGGTGTGAACTTCTTGCTGCCGATTCTGCTGCAGCGAGGATTGGGGCATACGTCGATGACGGCCGCTTTGATTTTGCTGCCGGGCGCTGTGATTGGCGCGGTGTCGGCTCCACTGATCGGCGGCGCGTTGAAAGAGCATTTCCCGCCGAAGTTCATCGCCTGCGGTTTTGTTGGCGTGGCGGTGATGGATGTGGCGATGATGCTTGGCGGCTCGCACGAAGGAGCCATTGCCGTGGCATACGCGCTGTTCATGGCCGCTTCCGGATTCGTGCTGGTGCCCGATCAGGCGCATGCGTTGAACCAGTTGCCGTCTTCCATGAACGCCGACGGTTCCGCGGTGATGAATACCATGCAGCAGCTCGCAGGCGCCATCGGCACGGCTGTGGCATCCACGTTGATTTCCGAATTCTCGGCCGCCAACGTGAATGCCGGCATGCAGCAGGCTGACGCTTATGTGGCTGGCTTCTCCACCAGCATGTGGGTGTTCTTCGGCATGGCCGTATGCGGTGAGATTCTGGCGTTGCTCATGTTCCGCTTCTCGGTGAAGCGTGCTCAGGAGTAGCCTGCAAGCCGAACCATTTGGGGCATGACTGCCCCAAATCTCAGTCATGGTGACATGCGGCCAATCCTCAGCGTCGAGCGATTCAGCCAACGCCATGCCATCCTCAAAGCATTGCGCCAACGATTCACGCTCGATTACGCGACTTTCCGCAGGACCTCCGGGAGGATTGATAACAACGGTTCCAGTGGGAAAGTGGTAATCGTAGGTTACTCGCGAACGATCGCCGGAATGGAAAATATCAAGCATGCGCTGCGTTGGCGCGAACTGTTGAAAAGCGAACGCCTTGCATTCCACCAAATCCAACAGTATGCCTCTGCGCAGCAAATGCGGTGCCTGCGCATCGCGAATCAAGGTACGCAACGACGTCATTATGCGTAAATATCGTTTTATATCGCAAACATTACCGTAGAGGCAAGGTTGTGCAACCAGCCAAGTCGGCAGCAAATCGGCACGCACCAACCCATCTTCGGGGGAGAAGGCCTTGCGTACCAATTCCCCGGAATAATCGGTGATTGACGTCTGCAATCGTCGTAATTGCTGAATGCGCTCATCCACCTGCGACTGCGCTGCGGCAAGTAACGCTCGCCAATCAAGCGAACCGTCTTCGAAACGGAATTTCTCCAACGAATCCAATGGCACGCCGGCGGCGATGCAGATACGCATCACATCGACGTCAAGCATTTGATCGGGGTGTAGTATCGGTAGTCGGTAGTCGGTAGTCGGTAGTCGGTAGCCGGTAGCCGGTAGCCGGATCTACTGCGGCTGGTTTCAAGATGTTATGCGCATCGTAATAGCGCAACGCCTTGGCGGTGATGCCGTCCAATTTGGCCACTTCGCCAATCGTCAGCAGCTCGTCATCATCGCCGGCCACGTATTGTCTCCTTGTCGTGGGCTTCACTGTTCGTGTTGACCTTGCCCTCGGGGCAAGTCTATCATTCCGTGAGGTTGCTCCGTGAGGATGCGGAGCCTGAATGATATGCCGCTTCGACGATGAATGGCGGTAGGAGGTAATGCCATGGGCAATGAGGAACAGCGCGACTGGCTTGGTTCGGCCACACCGGTATTCGGTGACTTGCAAGACAAGTCCCGTGCCGCAGTCTGATGGTTTGAAATTTTCAAACGCTGCAGAATAGTAGTAAGGGTGGGTTTCGCCAGGTAAGGAGACCCACCTTGCCGTTGTATTGCGTCGAGTTGGGCTGTGCTAACAGTGTTCCGCATGCGATTATGCGCGTGTGGATTCGCGTCGGATTAGAGTCGGCTCGATAAGCGTGGTGCTGTGCACGTGTGCGGCGGGATTGTCGATGTAGTCGAGCATCTGCGCCATGGCCTTGCGCCCCATGTCGATAGCGGGCGCGTTCACTACGGTCAGCGACATGGGGCATTTGGTCTCCAACCGTGCCCCCTCCATGCCGATGACGCAAACATCTTCTGGAACCCGTGGGCCGTTATGGTCATGGAATGCCGACAGCACGCCGGCGGCAAGCGCGTCCGAGACGGTGATGATGCCGTCTGGAATGGCGTCCAGGCCGCTACGCTTCATTGTGTCGATGATGTCCAGGCCGAGCTGGTAACCGTCTTCAAACATCAGCCTTTGGAATTGATGAGTTCCAATTGCGTGCTTCCATGCGTGCGCGCAATGGTTTTTCGACGCCCATCTGCCGATCTTGTACGGATTCATAGTCAAATGAGTGTGCGGCGAACGCGATGCGGCTGCATCCGATGCGAATGAGTTCATCGGCTGCGATCTGCCCGGCCGCCATATTGTTTTCAAGCACGCAGCACACCTGATCGGCGTGACGGGGATTGGTATGGTCGAGCAGGATGATGGGAATGTTGGCCGCTCGTGCCGCGGCCACGTCTTCGGGGGAGTCGGATATGGTGCTGAGCAGAATTCCGGCCACGTTCATGTCGATGAGTGTTTTCACCAGTTCGTTTTGCCGTTGCGCGTCGGATGATGCGTTCAAGGCGATAAGCTGCAGGTCGTTTTCTTCGCAGACCTCCTGCGCTCCTTCATGGATGAAGGTGAACAGGGAATGTTCGATATCGGTCATGATATAGCCGATGAGGCGCGGTCCGGCGTTCTCTCGCTGGGGGAGAAGCGTGTTTCTGCGGGGGGTGTAGCCCAGTTCTTTGATGCTTGCGCCGATTTTCTCTTTTAAGGTGTCCGATACGCGTTCGGGGTAGTTGAGATAGTTGGATACGGTGCCGATGGAGACGCCGGCATGTTGGCGATGTCGGAAACGCCCACACGTTTTGATGCTGGCATGAGATTGCTCCTGTTCGTACATAAACCGGTTATTCCTTGATGTATCAATAGTCTACGCGCTCTCTTTTGAAATTGTATATTAGACGCGCGATCGAATTTTGAAATTTTCAAAAACGAATGTAGTATTTTCAACTACAACATCACTGGGAGGTGCTGCTGAGGACGGCAGGATGTTCTGGTGTATAAAACAATGGAATCGCAGTGTTTTCTGAATGCTGGACAGATCAAAGGAGATGCCTCGGCAATTTGAAAACGCAGTGAAAATCATTTGAAAAAAAGAAGGACATACTTGTGTGAAAACGCATGCAAGTATGAAAAAGTAAGGAAAGAGCAATGAATACTTCAACCAAGAAGGGCAAAGGATTGGGCGAATACATGCCGCTCGCCTTCGCCGCAGGCATCGGATCGATGCTGGGATCCGGCATCATCGTCGGTCTGTCGGCAACCATTGTGGTCTGGCAGGAAGGCCTTGGACTCGATACCACGCAGGTCGGCCTGCTTTCCGGTATTCTGACCTTCGCCATCGCCTTCGGCTCGCTGTTCGGAGGCCGCTTGGCCGACAAGATCGGCCGCGTGCTGTTTTTCAACTGGATCAACCTGTTCTACGCCATCGGTGCCGCCATCTGCGTGTTCGCCCCGAACTTCACCGTACTGCTGATCGGCCTGATCATTGCAGGTTTGGCTTCCGGCGCGGATCTGCCGGTTTCCATGACCATCGTCTCCCATGATGCTCCAGACGAGGCCACCGCCGCACAGCTCGTCTCCACCACCCAGGTGTTCTGGCAGGTGGGTGTGTTCATCTCCTTCATTTGCGCGTTCCTGGTTTCCGCCATGCAGGGTGCCACCGGTGGTCGTGTGGTGTTCGCCATCCTCGCAGTATTCGCTGTGATCGCATGGCTGTGGCGACTGCTTTCTCCGACCTTCCGCCGCTTCCATGAAGCTGCCGACGTTCGTGACGCCGCACGTCCGGCTGCTGTAGGCAACGGCAAGGTTTCCGTGACCAAGGTGCTGTTCGGCGCCGACAAGAAGGTGCTGCTCACCTACTTCCTTGCCATCGTGATCTTCTACGTCGGCTGGAACCTGCTAGCCAACACGTGGGGCCAGTTCCAGACCTACATGTTCTCCAAGGCCGGAGCCGCCCAGTCCCTGGCCACCGGCTTGGGCATCATCCTCAACTTCGTGACGCTCGTGCTCAACATCGTGTTCGCGTCCATCGCAGGCGGCAAATATCGTAACAAGGCGTTCTTCGCAGGCATCGTGATCTCGCTGATCGCCATGGCCGCCATGGCCATGGGCGGTGCGGACCTATGGGTCATCGTCGGCGCGACAGCCTTCATGAACCTCGGATCCCCGCTGGCAGGCGAAGCACTGTACAAGGTGTGGACCCAGGAATCCTTCCCGATCGAGATTCGCGCCTCCATCCAGGGCTTCATCAACGGCTTCTCCCGCCTGTGCTGTGGCCTGTTCGCGCTCATCACCCCGGCTCTGGTGCTTCCTGAAACCATTCAGACCACTATGTGGTGCTTCTTCGGCATCGTAATCATCGAAGGCATCGCCGGTACCATCATGATCCGTGCTCAGAAGAAGTACGGCACCGACGAAGAACGTCAGGCACACAAGATCGCAGCCTGATTAGCAACAGCAATCACATAACAACTCAATATCTCCAATCGCAAGTCAGTTATGCAATACCTTGCGATTGCCAGCAAAGTCCCAGCCATCGTCGCCGTTCGTTTCTCTCTCCTTGCGGCATGGCTCGGACTTTGGCTTCCCACCATCACAAACAAGTGATCTATTATTTTTGTAGACAAAGGGGTCATCATGGCCATTACTGATCCGCAGATTGTGCCCAGTACGCTGGCTTCGGATCTTGACATCATCAGCTTCACCGTGGAACACTACCCGGGAGATGCGCTCGGCATCGCCACCGCAGCCCCACGCATGACGTGGGTGTGCTCCGGCATGCTGCCAATCGACGCGCAGATCCTGCTCAAAGTGACACGACGTGTTCCCGGCGGGCAACCTGTGGAAGAACGCACCTACCTGCCCACTGACACTTCCGTGCTTATTCCATGGCAGTTCGCGCCGCTCGCCTCACGCGAAGAAGTGTTCGCCACCATGCAGGCCGTTTCGGCAAGTCACCAGCCATTGGGCAAACCGAGCGCAACCCTGCATTTCGAAGTCGGACTATTGGAAGAACATGAGCATGTCGCCGATTTCGTCGGACCATCGTGGAGCGAATCCGAAACTGACCATCGTCACCTGCCATTAGTGCGCACCGAAGTCGAACTGAAGGAACAACCCAAACGCGCACGCCTATATCTAAGCGCACTCGGTCTTGTGGAAGCCGAAATCAACGGCGTCAAAGTCGGCAATGACGCGCTCGTACCAGGCTGGAGCAACTACAACCAGCGCGTGGAATGCTTCACCTACGATGTGACCGACGAACTGCAGTCCGGTGCCAACGCATTGGGATTCTGGCTCGGTGACGGATGGTACCGCGGACGCCTCGGCTTCGATGGCGGTTACTCCAACTTCTATGGCGATCATATTGCCGTATTCGCGCAACTTGAGGTCGAATATGCCGACGGCAGTATGCAGAACATATATTCCAACGCATGGGACCGCCAATGGAAGGCGACGCTCGGACCGATCGTCTGCTCGGATCTGTGCGAAGGCGAACGATATGACGCTCGACTGGAACAGCCGGGATGGTCGAAACCAGGATTCGACGACAGCTCCTGGCAGCCGGTCGCGGAAGTCATGTATGACCCGGCACGTATTGAAAATCCTGAAACATCGCCGGTGCGCGCGCATGAATCGCATGAGCCGGTCAGCATCGAACGCATCGGCAACACGGAAGATGGTCGTGGCATATGGCTGGTTGACTTCGGACAGAACTGTTCGCAGCGCATCCGCCTGCACATGCGCGATCTTGAAGCAGAACAAAGCGTGACGTTACGTCATGTGGAAGTGTTGGAACCGGACGGATCCATCGCCACGCGAACCTTGCGCAGAGGCCAGCAGTGCGATGTGTACACTTCCAACGGTTCCGACGCTTGGTGGGAGCCACGATTCGCGATGCACGGCTTCCGCTATGCACAGATCGAAGGTTTCGCAGGAGAACTGACCGCAGCCGACATGGATTGCCGCGTCTACCATTCCGTGATGGAACGCACCGGCGAACTGACCACATCGAATCCGCTGCTCAACCGTTTGCACGAGAACGCCGTATGGTCGATGCGTTCCAACTTCGTGTCCATTCCAACCGACTGCCCGCAACGCGACGAACGCATGGGTTGGACGGGAGACATCTGCCTGTTCGTGCCTACCGCGGCTTATTTGTATGACGTATACGGGTTCCTGAAAAGCTGGCTGAAAGACGTGCGTGCCGACCAGGTCAAGTGGGGCACTGTGCCGTTCTACGTGCCGTTCGTGCCGTTGGGCGTATGGGCGCATCCACAAGCCATCTCCACGTGGGGCGATTCGGCGGTGGAAGTGCCGTGGACGCTGTACATGGAAAGCGGGGACGTGCAGGTGCTCGCCGATTCCTACGATCTGATCCGTGATTGGATCGATGAAGTGGCAGGGTACCTTTCGCCCGATGGCGTATGGGATCGCAAGCCGGACTATCCGCTCGGGCAGCTTGGCGATTGGCTTGATCCGACCGCGCCTCCGGAAGATCCTACGCAGGCCATGACCGAAAAGGAACTGGTCGCCACCGCGTTCTACGCACGCAGCTGCATGCAAGGCACGCACATCGCGCATATTCTCGGCAAAACCGATGATGAAACTCGATTCGCCGCCCTGCGTGACCGTGTGATTGATGGATTCCTGCAGCGTTTCACCAACCTTGACGGCACCATGACATCCGACACCCAGTGCGCCTACGCGCTCGCCATCGCCTTCGGACTGCTTGACGGCGAACCGGTGCGCCGCGTGAAGGCCGGCAATCGACTCGCCTGCCTGGTGCGCGAATCCGGCGGCAAGGTAAGCACCGGATTCGCCGGCACGCCATTCGTGCTTCCGGCGTTGACCATGACCGGCCATAACGACGAGGCCTACGCGCTGCTTACCTCCACCGAATGCCCAAGCTGGCTTTACCAAGTGGTTATGGGGGCCACCACCACGTGGGAACGTTGGGATTCCATGCGGGCCGATGGTTCGCTGAACCCCGGCGGCATGACCTCGTTCAACCATTACGCGCTCGGATCGGTGGCGGAATGGATGCATGCGCATATCGGCGGCCTTGAAGCCGTTGAACCCGGCTGGAAGCGGTTCCGTATCGCTCCGGTGATCGGGGGAGATCTCACCCATGCCGAAACCTCTCACATCACCCCATATGGCAAGGCGGAAGTGCAATGGGAAGTCAACGCCAATGTGCTTGATCTGACGGTTGCGGTACCTGCCGGAACCACGGCATTCGTGGATATCGTCGACCATGAGCGCGTCGATCTTGTTGCGGGAACGCATCATCTGCAGATGGCGCTGTAATCGTACGGAATCGTGTGAAATCGTATGAACGAAAGTCCTGCCGAAGCTGAAGCCAAATAAAAGTCGGCGTCGGCAGGACTGCGATCATACCAAAATGAAAAAGCTTTCTTCATCGTATATTTCAAATCATTTCAATATTTCAAAAAAGAACATGCTTCCAAAGGGGGGAATCATGACAGCAAAACGCATCACGCGAGCCAAGCACCGCAGTATTGAGTGATATCGCACCTGACAGCGGCCGCAAACTGACATCCACCGAAAAATGGCGATTCGGCGTCGGCTTCGTGCTCTTCTCGCTGATTTGGATGGTCGCAGGCACTTCCGGATCGGCCGTGCTGCTGCCGCAACGATTCACCGAACTGAACATAGGCGTGCCCGAAGTGATTCTCGGCACCATGAATTCCGTAGGCTGCGTATTCGCACTGTTCTCCAACGTGATTTTTGGTGCGTTAAGCGACATCACGCGCTCGCGTTTCGGCAAGCGCACGCCATGGATTGTGGCAGGTGGTCTGATTACGGCAGCCGGCTATGTGCTCGCCTTCTCCAGTGCGCAGTTGGTGGGTATTGTGGCCGGATGGTGCATTGTGCAGGTCGGCGTCAACATGATGATCGCTCCGGCTGTGGCAGTGCTGTCCGACCGCATTCCGGAAAACGTGCGTGGTACGTTCTCCGCATTCTATGGTGGTGCGCAGATCGTCGGATCATCCGCCGGAACGTTCCTCGGATCGAAATTCATTGAAAACATGGGCACCGGATTTGCGATCGGTGCGGCACTGTTCGCAGTCACCGGTATCGTGACCGTGCTGATCTGGCCGCGCGAACGCTCCTCGGCTGCTTCTGTGGCTTCCGTCGAGTCTTCGGATGCCACCGCAAAGCTCGACGTCAAGCAGTTGCTGCGTTCGTTCATTCCTCCTACCAAGAATTGCCGAGATTTTTACTTGGCATTGATGGGCAGATTGCTGCTTATCTTGGGTTGGAACATGATTTCCGGCTATCAGCTGTATATTCTGCAGAAATACTGCGGGTTGAGCGTAAAGGATTCCGCGGCGACGATTTCCACCATGTCGGTGATTTCCATGGTTGTGCTGATCGTCACGTCCATGGTGTCGGGTCCGCTGTCGGACCGTCTGCAGCGCCGCAAGGTCATCGTGGCGATTGGTTCGGTGATTATCGCGATTGGTGTGGCCATTCCGTGTTTCATGCCGAATGCTTTGGGCATGATGCTGTTTGCAGGCATCGGCGGTGCTGGTTATGGCATTTACATTGCCGTCGATCAGGCGTTGAACGTCGATGTGTTGCCAAGTCAGGAAGAAGCTGGTAAGGATCTGGGCATTCTGAATCTTGCCAACACCGTTGGTCAGGTGCTTGCGCCTGTGGTTGTCGGTGCGATTGTGCTTGCCACTGGCAGTTATGCGGCGCTGTTCCCGATCGCTGTGGTCGCGGTGCTGCTGGGTGCGGTGTTCATCATGCTGATTCGCAGGGTGAAGTAGCTGCGGTGATGCGCAATGTGCTGGCGATTGCGGCACAGGTGATTTCGACATTGCGTTCCGTGTTGGCGATCAACGTTGTAAGATCTGCTGGCCCGGGCGCAATGCCGAATGTTGCGATAATGCCGGTTTCGTTCAGCGCTTCGACGGTGTGTGGGTCACGGGTTACCGTTCCGCCGATGGCAATGGTTGGTTTTCCTTGCGATTGCGCCAATTTTGCAATGCCGCTTGGCACTTTGCCGTATGGCGTTTGACTGTCGATAGAACCTTCTCCGGTGATGACGACGTCAGCCCAAGCGCACGCTTCACGGCCATGTGCAAGATTAAGCACGAGTTCGATTCCCGGCTTCACTGTTGCGTTGAACAGGCCAAGCATGCCACCTCCGGTACCTCCCGCAGCGCCCGCTCCCGGAGTGTGCTCGATATCGCGGCCGTATATTGCATGATTGCGCGCGCGAGATTCGCAAGCCCCTGATCGAGAAGCTCGACCTGTGTTGCGGTCGCGCCTTTTTGCGGGGCGAACACATGGGCGGCACCTTCCGGGCCGGTCAAAGGATTGGTGACGTCGCAAGCGAGAACAATCGGAACGTTTTTTGATGGAATCGGAAACTTCCGAATCGTCAATCCTCGACAAATCAACAAGAGAACCGCCACCAAGCGGAATATCATGACCTGCCGTATCAAGAAAACGAAATCCAAGCGCGCGAGCAATCCCGTGCCCCCGTCCGTAGTGGCACTACCGCCCAAACCAAGCACAATACGATCCGCGCCGGCGTCAATCGCAGCACGGATCAGCAAGCCGGTACCGAACGTGGAAGCAGCCAACGCATTGCGGTCGGCAGGGGAGACCCGTTCAAGTCCGCTTGCCGAAGCCAATTCGACCACGGCGGTGTGGAGAATACAAGAAGCATGATTATTGCCAAGAAAGCCAAACTGAGCGGTAATCGGGCGGCCGATCGCATCAACTGTCTCAACATTGTGCAACGTGCCGCCGGTGGCATGAACCAAGGCTTGTGTCAATCCTTCGCCGCCATCGGAAAGAGGCATGAGCCGGCATTCCGCCTGCGGATTGCCACGCTTAATGCCGCGAACCATCGCCTGTGCGATTGCTTCAGCCGAAGCGGACTCCTTGAACGAGTCTGGTGCCAGCAAAATCCGCATACATGTCTCCTTTTACGTCTGCATCCATACAGTAATGCAGTGCCGGGGCAGAGGCTTATCGGTAGCCTTCCCACATGGGCAGGGGGAACAGGGTGTCTTCGCATTCCGCCCACATGGCGTTCAGGTCCTGACCGGGTGTGCGCAGCCAACGCAGCTGCACGCCATCCATCATGGCGAATCCCGCATTAAGCAGCCGACGCGTATTACGCCTTCGGGCACACGCCAACGGATATTGAGCGCGGTATCGGCATTATGCAGCTCACGATTGGCGAAGTACTCGTGTGCAGGGTGGTTCGGGTCGATCGCTTCGGCACTCAACGTGGAAAACATGTGCACCTGAAGCGGTCTGCGTGCGTTCACCGCCACGATTCTGCGCCACATGTCGGCGATCAACGGTCGTGGCTCACGTACTATGTCGGTAAGAATGTCTTCCGTTTCGGATCGTAGACTTCGTCCAGCGCGGCTGTGAGCAGTCCTTCCTTACTGCCGACATAATGCAGTACGCCAGCTTGGTGAGTCCTACGCGATCGGCGATTTTCTGCAGGGAAGTGCCGTAATAGCCGAGCGTTCCAAACAGTTCGACGGCCGCGTTGAGAATCTCCGCCCTTCGGTCGACTTCTTCGTTGGCCATGATGATTCCCTCTCTTGCCCTTCATTGATGGCGATTCATGTGCGCTGCAATGCTTATGAATCGTCATTTCTCTCAAGTTGTAAATACTGCAGTTACTTTAGGTCGGTTAATTGATTTTTCAAAGAAGATTGGCGTGTTGCGGTGTTGGTTTTGATAAAGTACCTACCAACCGGTTAGTAGAGATTTCGGGGTTGAGGTCTCATGCAGATCGGTTAACCGATACGAACTCAAGAAAACGATGCGAAAGAGGAACGTATGAGCGAAAAAACCTATCCTTCCATCAATGATCTGACGCTTGAAGAGAAGGCATCCCTGACTTCCGGCGGCGACGCTTGGCATCTGCAGGGTGTTGAAGCCAAGGGCATTCCCGGCTATATGATCACCGATGGCCCCCACGGCCTGCGCAAGTCCAACTCGGCCACCACCGGCGAAGTCGATTTGAACAACTGCGTGCCTGCCACCTGCTTCCCGCCGGCGGCTGGTCTGTCCAGCTCCTGGAATCCGGAACTCATCCACCAGGTTGGCGAAGCCATGGCCGAAGAGTGCATTCAGGAGAAGGTCGCCGTAATCCTCGGCCCGGGCGTGAACATCAAGCGCAACCCGCTTGGCGGCCGTTGCTTCGAATACTGGTCCGAAGACCCGTACCTGGCGGGTCATGAAGCCATCGGCATCGTCGCCGGCGTGCAATCCAAGGGCGTGGGCACTTCGCTCAAGCATTTCGCCGCCAACAATCAGGAAACCGATCGTCTGCGCATCAGCGCCAACATCTCCCAGCGTGCGCTGCGCGAAATCTACTTCCCGGCGTTCGAGCACATCGTCAAGGAAGCCCAGCCGTGGACCATCATGTGCGCATACAACTGCATCAACGGCGTGCATGCCGCCCAGGACCACTGGCTGCTCACCGACGTGCTGCGCGACGAATGGGGTTTCCAAGGCATCGTCATGAGCGACTGGGGCGCCGACCATGATCGCGTCGCATCCCTCAACGCGGGCCTCAACCTCGAAATGCCGCCAAGCTACACCGACGACCAAATCGTGTATGCGGCACGCGACGGTCGCATCCAGCCGGCACAGCTCGACCGCATGGCACAAGGCATGATCGACCTGGTCAACAAGACGCGCGCAGCCATGAGCATCGAAAACTATCGTTTCGACATCGAAGCTCACGACGAAGTCGCACATCAGGCGGCCATCGAATCCATGGTGCTGCTCAAGAACGATGATGCCATCCTTCCGATCGCCGGCGATGCCAAGGTCACGGTCATCGGCGAATTCGCACGCACTCCGCGCTACCAGGGCGGCGGCTCCTCGCACATCACCCCAACCAAGATGACCAGCTTCCTCAGCACCCTTGCCGAGCGTGGCGTAGACGCCAAGTTCGCACCGGGCTTCACCCTCGACCTCGAACCGGCCGATCCGGCGCTCGAAGCCGAAGCCGTCGACGCTGCCAAGGGCGCCGACGTGGTGCTCATGTTCCTGGGGCTCCCCGAAGCAGCCGAATCCGAAGGCTTCGACCGTGAGACCCTCGATATGCCGGCCAAGCAGATCGCACTGCTCGAAGCCGTCGCAGCCGAAAACAAGAACGTTGTGGTCGTACTCTCCAACGGCTCCGTCGTCACCGTGGCACCGTGGGCCAAGAACGCCAAGGGCATCCTCGAATCCTGGCTGCTCGGCCAGTCCGGCGGTCCGGCGCTCGCTGACGTGCTGTTCGGCAAGGTGAGCCCGTCCGGCAAGCTCGCGCAGACCATTCCGTTCGACATCAACGACGATCCGAGCACCATCAACTGGCCGGGCGAAGAGGGGCATGTCGACTACGGCGAAGGCGTGTTCGTGGGCTACCGCTATTACGACACCTACAACAAGGCCGTCGACTACCCGTTCGGATTCGGCCTGAGCTACGCCACGTTCGAAGTGAGCGACGTGAAGGCTGTCAAGACCGGTGCCTGTACCGCATCCGTCAGCGCAGTGGTCAAGAACACCTCGACGTTGACGCCGCCGAAACCGTGCAGGTGTACGTGGCTCCTGGCAAGCGACGTAGTTCGTCCGAAACACGAGCTTAAGGGCTTCAAGAAGGTATTCCTCAAGGCTGGCGAATCCGCAGAAGTCTCCTTCGAGCTCGACGATCGCGCCTTTGCCTACTGGTCTGAGAGGTTCAATGACTGGCACGTGGAGAGCGGCGAATACACCATCGAGGTCGGCACGTCCAGCCGTGACATCGCCGGTTCCGCGGTGGTGGAGCTCGACGGCGACGGCAAGGCCCAGCCGCTCACCGAATGGTCCAACTTCATGGAATGGCGTAAGGATCCGCTCGGTTCCAAGGTGCTTGAAATCCTGCGTGCCGAGGGCGAAGCCGGCCGCATGCCGGTGGTGCCCGACAACGACATGACCCGCCTGTTCCTCGATTCCATGCCGATCAACAGCATGTCGGTGCTGATGGGCGCCGATGGCAAGCAGATCTTCGAATACATGCTTGAGAAGTACGCTGAACTCACCAAGTAGTTTCGTAGGATTCAAGGCTTAAGGCCGAGGGATTCGAATCCGTTAACGCTGAACCGGTGTGGATCTGATTCCTCGGCCTTTTTTTTGTCGCGGACGATGAGATGCGCGACACGCTAATCGTTGCATGTACAACAGTTGTATATGCAACGGTTTAGCATGTGTGGTGTGACAGAAGTGACGAATGAACAATACAAGGAACCGTCAGGTTCACGACTTGCCGAAGTCTGGGAAAGTGGCCTGACCAAGCCTCCCAGCGTGGCCATTCGCTCGCTGCACAACGTGGTCAACCGGTATTTGCGCGTCACCCGTCCCGAAGAGGCGGAAGACGTCAGCAACGGCAACGTTGACATCATCGTGTACTTGGCAAGACATGATAACGAGGAGATCTTCCCTCAAGACATCGAGCAACGTTTCGGCGTGACCCGATCCACATCATGCCGAGTGTTGGGACTGATGGAGCAGAAGGGGCTGATCGCCCGCGAGTCGGTGAAGCGTGACGCACGTCTGAAAAGATCGTATTGACGGACAAATCGAGGCATATTGCCGAAGTGCTGCACGACAATGCGAAAAACATGGAACGAATCCTGTTGGAAGGTCTTGATGACGACCAGATCCGCCAATTCATGCACATGCTTGACGTCATGCAGACGAATCTGGTGAAAACAGGTTTGATCGGAGACGAAAGCCGATATTCAAGCTTGGAAATACAGGAACAGGATTTTGGCGAATCGCAGGTTTCGCAAAAGCCGCAGGTTTCGCAAGAATCGCAAGAATCATGCGATGGGCGGAATCCGCATAATCGCGATTCTCATGATGAATACGTTTCGCGCATACTGCGAATGTCGCAGGAAATGGCGATCGCAAACAACCTCAGGTAACACACGCAAGCAAGTAAGTACGAAAAAGAAAGGACAAGGAGTGACAGCGGCAAACGCAACGACGTCCACAACGTCAAAACCAAAGCAACACGTCATTCGCACACTGGGCAAATCCCTGCGCGAATACAAAAAAGCCAGCCTGCTCTCCCCGGTATTCGTAGCCGTGGAAAGCGTGCTGGAAATCCTTATTCCGACCGTCATGGCATCGCTGATTGATGAGGGCATCAGCGGTGGCAGCATGCCGGCGATTTTGAAATTCGGCTTGATTCTGCTGATTTGTTCGGCGGTTTCACTGACATCCGGCTTTTTGGCCGGAAAGTTCTCGGCCATTGCGGGCGCAGGATTCGCCAAAAACCTGCGTCACGACCAGTTTGAGAAGGTGCAGGGCTACAGCTTCACCAATATCGACCGTTTCTCCACCGGTTCGATCATCACGCGACTGACCACTGATGTGACCAACCTGCAGAACGCATATTCAATGATCATCCGCATGGGTGTGCGCGCTCCGATCATGGTGATTGTGGCGTGGATCTTCTCCTTCCGCATCAGCCCATCCATTTCGCTGGTGTTCCTCGCCTGCATTCCGGTGCTCGCCATCGGCCTGTGCGGTCTGGCAGTACTGGTGCATCCGGTGTTCGAGCGCGTGTTCCACACGTACGACAAGCTCAACAACGTGGTAGACGAGAACCTGCAGGGCATCCGCGTGGTCAAGTCCTACAATCGCGAAAACCACGAAACCGAAAAGTTCAACCGCATTTCGCAGCGCATTTTCAAGGACTTTACAAAAGCCGAACGCATTATGAGCTTCAACAATCCGCTCATGATGCTGTGCGTGTACGTGTCCATGCTGCTTATCGCCTGGATGGGTGCCCAGCAGATCGTGGCATCCGGCAACAATGCGGCCCTTGGATTGACCGCCGGCGATCTGACCGCATTGGTCACCTACGCCATGCAGATTCTCATGGCCATGATGATGCTGTCCATGATTTTCGTGATGTGCATTATTTCGCAGGCCTCCGCCGAACGCATCTGCCAGGTGCTGAACGAGGAAAGCACGGTTACGAATCCGGAAAATCCGGTTATGGAAGTGAAGAATGGTGAGATTGATTTCAACCATGTCACCTTCCGTTATTCCGCCACTTCCGAAAAGCCGGTGCTTGACGATATTGATTTGAAGATCCGTTCCGGTATGACCGTCGGCATCGTCGGCGGCACCGGTTCCGCAAAGTCCAGTTTGGTGCAGCTTGTGCCACGTTTGTATGACGTGACCGAAGGCTCGCTGAAGGTCGGCGGCGTGGATGTGCGCGATTACGATTTGGAAGTATTGCGCGATCAGGTCGCATGGTATTGCAGAAGAACGTGCTGTTCTCCGGAACCATTGCCGAAAACCTGCGTTGGGGCAATCCGAACGCCACTGATGAAGAGATTCGTCACGCATGCCAGCTTGCGCAGGCCGACGGCTTCATTCAGGAATTCCCCGACAAGTACGATACGTACATCGAACAGGGCGGTACCAACGTTTCCGGCGGTCAGCGCCAGCGTTTGTGCATTGCGCGTGCGCTGCTGAAAAAGCCGAAGATCCTTATTCTCGACGATTCCACGTCCGCGGTCGACACCAAAACCGATCAGCTGATTCGCGCCGCATTCCATCATGAGATTCCCGACACCACGAAGATCATCATCGCCCAGCGTGTGGCCTCCGTGCAGGAATCCGACATGATTCTCGTCATGGATCATGGCCGCATCATGGCGGCCGGCACGCATGACGAACTGCTGGAAACCTGCGACGAATATCGCTCCATCTATGAATCGCAAACCAAGAATCAGGCCCAGCCTGAGGAACTGCAGTGAAAGGAGGCAACAGATGACTGAACAAACTTCCGCATTGAAATCCAAGGACAACAACAACGCGGCTGGCAACCAGACAAAGCAGGCGAAGCGGCGGAAGCCGCAAAATCAGATGCAGCAATCGCACGGCAAGCCGCCGATGCAGAAAGCCGCACCGGGCACCACCAAGCGTATCTTCGGTTACATTTTCCAATACAAGTGGCGTGTGGCACTTGTGGTAGTGTGCATTCTCGTCGGTGCCGCGGCCCAGGCCGGATCGTCGCTGTTCCTGCAGTCGCTGGTCGATACGTACATTCTGCCCATGGTCGGCGCCACCAATCCTGATTGGATGCCGCTGCTGCGCGCGTTGACGCTCATGGCATGCCTGTATGCGGCCGGCATTTTCTGCAGTTGGCTGTGGCAGTGGGTCATCGTCACCGTGGAGCAGGGCACGTTGAAGAAGATCCGCGACGACATGTTCGCCCACCAGCAGACCCTGCCCATCCGCTACTTCGACACCAACGAACACGGCGACATCATGAGCCGCTACACCAACGACACCGACACATTGCGTCAGGCCATTAGCCAGTCGTTCCCGCAAATGTTCTCGTCCGCGGTATCCGCAATCGCCGCGCTCGTGTCGATGCTGTGGCTGTCGGTGCCCGTCACCATTTTCGTGCTCGCCTTCACCGTGATCCTGTTTGTGGTGGTACGCAAGGTTGTTTCCCGCTCCGGACGCTACTTCGTCAAGCAGCAGATCGCCATCGGCGATGTGAACGCATTCGTGGAGGAAGCGGTCAACGGCCAGAAGGTCATCAAGGTCTTCAACCACGAAGACGCCACCCAAACCACTTTCGACAAGAAGAACGAAGAACTCTTCGAAGCTTCCGCCGAAGCGAACACGTGGGGCAATGTGACCATGCCGATCGTAGGCAACATGGGCTACCTGCTGTACATTCTGCTGGCGATTTTCGGCGGATTTGCTGCGATTAGCGGACTTGGAAACTTCGGATTGTCCGGTACTGGCCCGCTCACCCTGGGTACGCTGATCTCGCTGTTGACGCTGTCCCGCTCTTTCGTGAACCCGCTTGGCCAAGTGTCCATGCAATTCAACATGGTGATGATGGCGCTTGCAGGCGCATCCCGCATCTTCGCGCTTATGGACGAGCAGCCGGAGGACGACGGCGGTTCCGTGACCTTGGTGAACGTGGAACTCGGCGAAGATGGACGCACCATGACCGAAGTTGACCATGAAACCGGTCACTGGGCGTGGAAGCGCGAGGAAGGCGATGACGGCACCCGTTCGCTCAAGGCCGCGCAATCCTTGAGCCCGCGTGCCGCCGAAGTGGCCATGAAGGCCCGTGAAACCGCCATTACCTCACCGGACGGTCGCCTCACCCTCCTGCAGGGCGATGTGCGCTTCACCGACGTGAACTTCGGCTATAACCCCGACAAACCGGTGCTGCACGACATCACCTGGTTCGCCAAGCCCGGACAGAAGATCGCATTGGTGGGCGCAACCGGTGCTGGCAAAACCACCGTCACCAATCTGATCAACCGTTTCTACGACATTCAGGACGGCATGATCCTGTATGACGGCATTTCCGTCAAGGGCATCCGCAAGCCGGATCTGCGTCGTTCGCTGGGTGTGGTGCTGCAGGACGTGAACCTGTTCACCGGTACGGTGATGGACAACATCCGCTACGGTCGCCTCGACGCCACCGATGAGGAATGCATCGCCGCCGCGAAGCTCACGAACGCCGACGGCTTCATCCGCATGCTGCCCAACGGCTACCAGACCGTGCTCGAAGGCGACGCTCCGGCCTGTCCCAGGGCCAGCGCCAGTTGATTTCCATCGCACGTGCTGCCGTGGCCGATCCGCCGGCCATGATCCTCGACGAGGCCACCTCGTCCATCGACACCCGTACCGAAGAGGTGGTGCAGGCCGGCATGGACAACCTCATGAAGGGTCGTACCGTGTTCGTGATCGCCCACCGCCTCTCCACGGTGCGCAACTCCGACGTGATCATGGTGCTCGACCATGGCCGCATCATCGAACGCGGCTCGCATGACGAGCTCATCGCGCAGAAGGGCGAGTACTATCAGCTCTACACAGGTGCCGTAGAACTCGAATAATCTAATAGTCTCCTGAATTGGAGCGATGCGAGCACACGCTAGCGTTCTACATTAGCCGCGCTTCGATCCCTGTCGGCTGATACCGCCCTTATGGCCGGTGGCTTTGAACGGCACGGATTCTTTGGAAAATCCCTTGCTTTGAAATTGCGATTTTGAAGCAAGGGATTTCTTATTGTCTTTGCCGTGCATGGTATTCGGCTGCGGCCAGCCCGCCTTCCGTGAAGGCGGTTCCGTCATACGTTCATGAGACTGCTGCATGAGCAGCGATTATAATTGGCTTGCGTAATCGTTGCATAAATCTCGCTTGGTTTGTCGTTATGTCAATAATAGGTTATCCTTTCATGGGTAAACGATTTACTAAATTGGAGAGCGAGACATGGCGACGATTAAAGAGATTGCGCAACGTACCGGGTTTTCTCAGGCTACGGTGTCTCGACTTCTGAACGGGGATCCCACCCTATCGGTGCGTGAAGAGACTCGTCGCAAGATCATTCAGGCGAGCGAGGACCTCGGTTATAGCGTGCAGACCAAGCGCATCGTCATCCCTCATGAGGTTGCATTGCTTGACAATGAAAAGTCCGACGAGGCGTTGCGGGACTCCTATTTCACCGATTTGCGTTCAGCGCTCGAATGCAATGCGGAACAGCAACGCATGGAAATGACGGTGTTCCACAATCTCGACGATATGATCGCTCGCAGTTCCAAATTCGACGGGTTCATGGCGATAGGCGCCGACCAGATCAGCGAGGAAGACTTGGAGCGGCTGCATAGGGCCATGCCGTATGGCGTGTTCATTGACGTGAATCCGGCGCCGAATCTGTTCGATTCCGTGCAGCCTGATTTGCAGCAGACCATGCATGATGCGGTCGCGGCCTGTGCTGCCAAGGGCATGAAGCGCGTTGGATTCATCGGAGGCAAGGGCTGCCTGATGAACTTTTATGAGGTCGATGAGGAGAATCGCGCCACATATTTCCGTCGTGAGGCAAGGCGTTTCGGTATTCAATCCGACGGATTGGTGTATTCCGACGGCTTGTTCACCGTGAGCAACGGCCGTGCGTTGGGGGAGCAATTCGTGCGCGACCATAATGGCGTGCTGCCTGATGCCGTGATCGTAGCTGCCGATGTGATTGCGGTTGGCGTGCTGCAGGCGTTCAATGCGGTTGGCGTGCTGGTGCCGCGCGATATCAGCGTGATCAGCATTAACAATCAAACGATTTCGCAGTTGACCTCGCCGCCGTTGAGCACATTCTCCATCGATCAGAACGAGCTTGCGCGCGTGGCGACGCTGATGTTGGGTGATGCCATTTCCGGCAAACGCACGATTCGTCAGCATGTGTACCTGTCGACGTCGCTGGTGGTGCGCGATAGTTTTGTGCCGGCAAAATAGCGGTTATTTCTTTACTTCTGTATAGTAATCGGGCTATTTCCAGATTGGCTTGGTTTCGTTTCGACGTGGAAGCTTTTGCATATCGTAAATATCGATTTTGGTAAAAGCTGCCACAGATAATGCGACATGTTGCCTATTTTTGTTGATGTAAATGGCGGAAAATAACGTTTTTTAGCTATCTTTCGAACAGAAGCTCACAAAATATGACACGCCGATAGGCGATATGTTCAGTGATAAATTTTACTAACTTTAGGTAAGGGGATATACTGATAGTTAGGTCAAGGAAGGACCTGTATCTGACTTCTAAGGAGAAGCAAAGATGGGAAATGGCAACAACGGTTCCAAAGGCGGGAACCTCTTGTCTCGCGTGGCGTACTCGTTCGGTAACGTCGGCCAGTCCGCGTTCTACAACGCACTGAGCACCTATTTCATCGTCTACGTGACGAGCTCGCTGTTCTCTGGCGTCGATAAGAGCGTCGCCACCAAGCTGATTGGCATCATCACCGGCCTGGTCGTGGTGATTCGTATCGCAGAAATCTTCATCGACCCGCTGCTGGGCAACATCATCGACAACACCAACACCAAGTGGGGTCGCTTCAAGCCGTGGCAGCTCATCGGTGGTACCGTTTCCGCCATCCTGCTGGTGCTCGTCTACACTGGTCTGTTCGGTCTGGTGAACGTGAATACTACCCTGTTCATCGTGCTGTTCATCATCACCTTCATTGTGCTCGACGTGTTCTACTCGCTGCGTGACATTTCCTACTGGGGTATGATCCCGGCATTGAGCTCCGACTCCCACGAGCGCTCCACCTACACCGCACTCGGCTCCTTCGGCGGCTCCATCGGCTACAACGGTCTGACCATCGTGGTCATCCCGATCGTCACCTACTTCAGCTGGGTGTTCACCGGCAAGTACGTCGAAAGCCAGTCCGGCTGGACCTGCTTCGCCATCATCGTGGCCATCCTCGGCATCCTCACCGTGTGCTCCGTGGCGTTCGGCACCAAGGAAAGCACCACCACGCTGCGTGCCAAGGCCGAAGACAACGGCGGCCCGCTGCAGGCCTTCAAGGCTCTGGCCCAGAACGATCAGCTGCTGTGGGTTGCCTTGAGCTACCTGCTGTACGCCATCGCCAACGTGGCCACCACCGGCGTGCTCATGTACCTGTTCAAGTACATCCTCGACAACACCGCCGCATACTCCATCGTGGGCGTCATCCCGGTCATCACCGGCTTGGTTATGGCTCCGCTGTACCCGATCCTGAACAAGCGCATTCCGCGCCGCTACCTGTACTTGGGTGGCATGGTGCTCATGATCGTCGGCTACCTGCTGTTCGCCGTCGGCTCCAGCAATCTGGCAATGGTCATCGTCGGTCTGGTCTTCTTCTACCTGCCGCAGACTTTCATTCAGATGACCGCCATCCTGTCGCTGACCGACTCCATCGAATATGGTCAGCTCAAGAACGGCAAGCGTAACGAGGCCGTCACCCTGTCCGTCCGCCCGATGCTCGACAAGATCGCAGGCGCATGCTCCAACGGTATCGTCGGCTTCATCGCCGTAGCCGCAGGCATGATCGGTGACGCAACCGCCGCGGATATGACCGCCGCGAACATCGGCATGTTCAAGGTCTGCGCATTCTACGTGCCGCTGGGCATCATCGTGCTGAGCCTGCTCGTGTTCCTCTTCAAGGTGAAGATCACCGAGAAGATGCACGACGAGATTGTCGAAGAGCTCGAAGCCAAGCTTGCTTCCGGTGAAATCTCCGAATGATCGAACATAGTATGTTCTAAAAATACATATTGAAAATACGATTACAATGCGATACTGATGGGCTGTCAGTATCGGCATTTCTGTTGTATGTAATCCTACATAAGAGCTATTTGTGAATCGTCATGAAACCTATTGTGAAATCGTTCCATAATCATGCAAAACAAGCGAAAAATAGTTCGCGCTGCATGCTATAGTTGACAACCGA
>ENA-OQBU01000079-OQBU01000079.1-human-gut-metagenome-genome-assembly--contig:-NODE-79-length-28544-cov-9.139775_pt1 | contig 28544 bp, 27 predicted proteins | sample MGYA00242492_ERZ504566 | MGnify/ENA primary metagenome ERZ504566 (study PRJEB26092, sample SAMD00036261) | human gut metagenome | host: Homo sapiens | study: EMG produced TPA metagenomics assembly of...
GGAACGGGCAACTGATGCACCAGTGATATTCAAAAAGAACGTCTCCTTTGTGCAAGGTAACATTATCCAGCTTTTTTTGCTTGAATTTCATCGATTATAAGCTAAATCTTTTTGATTCAAAATAGCCATTATGAACATTCATGCTTCTAATCAATGGAATGCCTGATGTTTTATAAGCAGCTTTACCGCCACGAGGCGTAGCGCCAGAGCCGAGTTTAGTGCAAAGAGAAGCTAATGTGATGCGCGCCCATCTGTTCTCTTCGACTGGGTCTCCGAACATTTCGATAAACCGGGATTTGACGAGAGTATCCAGTTGTTGAATCAGCAATTCCGCTTTTGTTCGTGCTTTTTCAATGGAAGAGAGCAAATCAATACGCTGATGCTGCAATTCCAAACTCGGAATCGGAAAACCGCATTAAGCAAGGTTTTTTTATTCATACGAGGCATTTTCGATCCAGCGGTAGATGATACCGCCAAATTTACAAATGAATTAGAACGCAGCAAATAGGCAAAATAACGTCGATCAAGAACTTCGGGATTCACAATAAGCGGCAACATTTCCGATGTCGCTAATCCCGGTTCATCCGCTACAACCACTTTATTTAGATTCGGGCGAAGCTTGGAATATAAAACCGCATCAGCAGTAAACGCAACAGTCGAAGTACCAGCAGAATCAGCTTTCATCCGATTTTTACGATGACTTTGCCTGTACCTTTTTCTACCGCATCTAGGTTAAGCACCCAAACATTATTGCCAGATGGCATTGAAGCTTTCTCAATCTTGACAATGTCTCCAAGCCGCACCTTCTTTCCGACAAATTGGGGTTTGTCAGTCATTCTGGCCACCTCCGAGCATTTTGTGCAGTTCCGCGAGGCTTTCCGTCATCTGCCTGTTCAAATCATCAAGATCGGCGAGGATTTCCTCAGTCGGTGGATATTCAATACGTTCGTACTTTGTTTCCGCGTACTTGTTGAAGCTGAAATCGTAATCGTTTTCCGCGATCTCACTCTTCGGCACCAGAAAGCTCTTATCAGTACGGGCGCGCTGTTCTTCCGCGTCGAGGTTTCCCCATCGCTCGAGAATGTCGGGAATGTCGTTGTGCTTCTCGTCCGGGTCACGCTTGTCGTCGAGCGTGTATCCGTCACCCTCCATGTTGTAGAGCCAAACCTTGTCCGTGCCACCCGCGTCCGTCTTTGTGAACACGAGAATAGCGGTGCTTACGCCCGAATACGGCTTGAATACTCCTGACGGCATGTAGATAATCGCTTCAAGCCTCTGGTTGTCCACCAGTTCGCGCGCAACTGCCGGTATGCTTTCGAGTTGGAACGGAACAGCACGCCGTTCGGCACGATGCACACGCAACGGCCACCAAGCTTGAGCATGCGCAGGAACAATGCGACGAACAACAGCTCCGTCTGCTTAGTTTCCACAACCGCCTTCAGCGAATCATCGATGTCCTCAACATCCACGCTGCCGGTAAACGGCGGATTGGCAAGAATCAAATCAAACTTGTCGCGGATGGTGTTCAGACGGGACAAGCTGTCCTGGTTGCGGATGTCGGGATGATCGATGGAATGCAGCAGCAGGTTCATCGCGGAAATGCGCACCATGGTCTGATCCGTGTCGAAACCAGTGAACTGCTCGCCGGAGAACGTCTTCCACTGTTCCTCGGTCATCTCCTGGCCATGGTTCTTTCTGATGGATTCGGCTGCGGAAATAAGGAATCCCGCCGTGCCGCACGCCGGATCACAGATAAGCTGGCCGGGTTTCGGACCGGCAAGCGCCACCATCATGTTCCTGATGTGCTGTGGTGTGCGGAACTGACCGTTCGTGCCCGCGGTATTGAGCTTGCTCAGCATGTATTCGTACAGGTCGCCAAGATCGTCAGCGTCCTGCACGTAGTTCGACAGCAGCTCGTCGATGCCGGAAACGGCCTTTTCAAGCGTCTTGGGCTTGTTGAAACCGAAGGCAGCGTCCTCCATGCTTTCCGCAAAGGCGTTATCCGAATGCATGGTTTTGATGAACGGGAACGCCTTCTGGCTGACCACGTCAAACATCTGCTCCGCAGGAAGATCCTTGAACCGGCTCCAACGGATTGCCTGTCCTTCCTCCGTTTGCGGGAACACATGCTTAGCAGTCATCCCCAGCATTTCCATGTTCTCGGCTTCGAGCTCCTTGTCATCCAAGGATTTCATGAACATGAGGTACGTCAGCTGCATGATGACCTCGATGGGGTTGGTGACACCACCCTCCCACATGCGCTGCCAGATGTCGTCAACCTTGTTCTTCGTCGCTCCGGTAATCATTTACTATCGTCCTTGCTTGTTTCCTACGTTACGTAGTCTACCGGCATTATCGTTTGGCCATCGCATCCAGCCATCCGAAATTATGTACATTCAACTCTCAACTAGCTCTCTCAGAGTTTCCCGGAATATGTGTTCTGCAAATCACGGATATGTTCGTGCCGAACTGCCTTATCTATAATATTCAGGCTTTCCAACCTGTCCGCCACTGCGTTCATGTCAGGCCCCATGCATTGCGGATGGTCAAGCACCGTAGATCTCAGATCATTCATATGCACCACGAACTCGCGATCGGAGTGAGTCTTCACTTTGAACTTGGTACGATTCGCAAAGCATACAATCGAAATGAAAACCGAATCTTCCAATCCCAATAATTCCTTCAAACATTGAATGTGCCCGTAATTCTGCCGCAAAGGCGAATGGATTTTTTTCTTTTGTTCTTGCCAAGGTACATGAACCATTCAGAATATTTGGAATCGCCATAAATCGTGCCAGTATAGTTCTTCGCCTCCACTACGTAAATGCCATACACCGAAACAACCACATGATCGATCTGATGCAGTCCCCGTCGAATCCTTGAGCACCAAATCGTTCAGCAGACGGTACTCTGATTGTGGCAGTTTTCTCAGTTCCTCACTGGCCCAATGCTCACCAGCCTTGCCAGTAATTTGATTGCCCCAAATCGTTACGATTGTCGCAAGAATCAGAATCGGCAGAACAATCGCGACATACCAAATAGTCAAATCCAACTAAGCAAAAGCAACGGTGGCAAAACGCATCACTGCGACCCTTCTTCCTTGAACAACCCTCACTTGCAGCATACCCCCTATTTCGCACACTTCAGAGTAGAATGACGAAACATAAGACTTGCGAAAAATCAAGATCACAATTTCTCTAAACAGAGGACACAAGCAGAAAACGCGGAAGGAATGCAGGATGGCTGGAAAACACGTCCGAGTGTCCGCTAAAAAGAAAAGTCGTGCTACGAAACGGTCCTTTTCATCTTCCGATGTGAAAAACATTTCCCGGCAATGCCGGGAATTCAGAAAACGTTAGACGGAATCGCAACATCCGACGTCATTTACCGGGACTCCATCCAGCAGGAGGCAAACTGTTACGTTGCCGCGCAGGTTCTGAAACTCATGGAGAAAATCCCGGTAGAAGAAGTCAATCGGGACAAACGCGGCATCCGCGTGAAAGCGCTACGCGATAGTGGATACGTAACGTACGCCGACATGCTGACCTCGTCTATATATCAATTGGCGGCCATACGAGGTATCAGCGAAGACGGTGCGCGAATCATCAAACGGATCGTCAGCGAAGCAGCTGACAAAGCTTCTACGACAACGAAGTTGCGGCTCAGCGCGGATAATCGGACTGAGGACATGACCCGTCTGATAACCGCAGTATCCCAATACCAGCAGGCGAAACCGCTGGCAGAGGAAAGCAACCGGCTATCCCAGCAATATTCAAACACCATCCAAAACGCTCTGGAAGACATCAAGGTTTCAACCGGAACATTCCGTTGGCTGTTCGCGTCTCGACAGACAAAGCAAAACGCCATTGAGTCATACAAACTCCTTGAGGAGACGCTGCACGGTGAGTACGGGCAAACCGCGGAAAGGCTGCAGTCTGGGTCCGTCGCTATCGAAGCCCTTGCGGAAGACGATGCGTGGGATTCCTTCAAGAAACATCCCATCTCATATGCCAATACTCTTGAAGAAATCGTTCCGGGACTGCTAGGCAATGGCGATACCGTGTATGGGCTTCCGGAAAACCTTGCCAGAGAAGTTCAGGAAGAGTGCTTCTTTCCCGACGGATTGCTGTGCGATTTGCGTCGATACCAGGAATGGGGCGTGAAATACATACTGCATCAAAAGAAAGTCCTTCTTGGCGACGAAATGGGCTTGGGCAAGACGATTCAGGCAATCGCCACCATGGTTTCGTTAAGGAATACCGGGGCAACGCATTTCATTGTCATATGTCCGGCGAGCGTCATCGTCAACTGGTGCCGCGAGATCCAAAAATTCAGCAAACTGCGGGTCATAAGCGTGCATGGCTTCAGTCGAGAATCAGCATTGGAGGATTGGCAACGAACCGGCGGCGTTGCCGTTACCACCTATGAGACCACTGCGTATTTCAAGTTTTCCGACGATTTCACATATTCGCTGCTTGTAGTCGATGAGGCGCATTACATCAAAAATCCGAGCACGAACCGTTCGAAGAATACGAAGGCGATTGCGGAGCATGCGGAAAGGTTACTATTCATGACGGGCACCGCGTTGGAGAACAAGGTGGACGAGATGATCAATCTCATCAAACTATTGCAACCAAGCATTGCCATGCAGATATCCGGAATGAAGGAGCTCTCTTCGGCTCCCCAGTCAGAGAAACCGTCGCCCTGTGTATTACCGGCGCAGAAGAGAGGATGTGCTGACGGAGCTTCCGGAACTGTCGGAAATCAAGGAATGGTGCCAACTTGGCGACTCGGAAGAACGCAAGTACGAAGAAACGGTATTCAGCAAAAACTACAATGCCATCCGACGCGTGTCCTGGAACGTACCGGACCTGAAAGACTCTGGCAAAGCGAAACGTCTACTGGAAATCATCGAAGAAGCGAAGTCGGAAGGCAGGAAAGTCCTTGTCTTTTCGTTCTATCTTGACACCATCCGGAAAATCGCGGACATGTTGGGTAGCCAATGCACCGAACCAATCAACGGATCCATCACACCAACGAGGAGACAAGAAATCATCGACGATTTCGACAAGGCGCCTGCTGGGCAGGTTCTGGTGGCACAAATCGTTGCCAGTGGAACGGGACTTAACATACAATCGGCCAGCGTGGTAATCATATGCGAGCCACAGTTGAAGCCATCCATCGAAAACCAGGCGATTTCCAGAGCGTATCGAATGGGACAAGCCAGAAACGTTCTTGTCTACCGCCTACTCGCCGAAAATACGATTGACGAGAAAATCACGGACATATTGGCACGAAAGCAGGAAGTTTTCAACGCGTTCGCCAACGAATCGGCCGCAGCGGAAAACGTCGAAGTGGATGAGAAAAGCTTGGGCAACATCGTTCAGGAGGAAATCGACCGTATCAACCAAAAAACGAAAATGGTATGGAAACGTCGACGGGGAACCGTAGAAAGTGATCGCTGTGGACAGCAATCGCTCCCAAGGAAACAATCGCGATTAGGCACTTGTGTCTGACATTCCACATACAGCTGCAATATCGCAAAAACCTGTGGTATTTCGTGAGTTACGGCATAATACAGCCAGTCGCAATCAGACTCATCGTAATCATGCGCAATCCAATCGCGCATGTCACACTTACCCCACACCAAGGAACATCTGGCTCCATATTCCGGGAACTCGTCTGGCAGCTTCTTAGCTTGCTCCCCCGCTCGTGCAATCGCTATGGCAACGGCATTCCGCTTTCTCATCATTGTCGGCGAATTCCTCAGCACCGAGTGGTCCGAAAAACCATTGCGCGTCTTTGAACGCCCGTACGATCAGCACAAAATGAAAAGCACTCTTGCGGATGGTTCCATAAATCACATCAGACGATACGGAACATCAGATTGGATGTTATGAAGTCTACAAACAGCACACGCTATATCTCCGCCAAATGGTCAGACAAAGGTTCGGCAATATACTTCTTCCTCACCAAATCGATATCGTCGTCCAAAAGTCTTTTTCAAATCATCGCGAAGTGTGAGCGTGTCAACCACTGGATTTGCCTCAGAAGCAAGCTGATAGGTGAAATCAATATCTCAATTCACGTACACCTCACCGCGTAACATCGACCCGAACATGTACAGTTCAGCCACATGACGACGGAGCACAATCGGCTTGGCAATCCGCGCGATTTGCTCCACTGTGATCGACCGTGACATATCATCGAGCGCGTTCTGATATGGAATCGTCGACAAGTTTCTGTGAGAATCCCAAAACGCCTGTACATCGCATTAAGCTGACCCAGCATCCGCATACTTCGCATAACCCCTTTCGCTCACATCCGAATAGAATGATGGGAAATCGCAGGACGTGCGCGCGAACCGACAATCGCAATTTCTAAAATCGTTGGAAAATCAAGGTTTTCAAAAACGATGAAATTCAGCCGCACACCCCTTTTCGCTCACGTCTGGAAGGAAATCGAGAAACCGCAAGACGTGCGCAAATCCAATCGAAAAGCAGGAGGTTTTAGATACGTTTGCCGACGAATCGGCCGCATCAACCAAAACGCAACAATGCAGATACAAAGGCACGAATGCGAAACATTCGTGCCACAGCCGAATCACGGAAATGCCCCTTTACCTGCCCGACTTCGACTCGTGCAATAATGTGACAATGCGAAACATGAAAGTGGCGGTCGGGCAGTTCACCGTAACGGAAAAGCCGGAGCACAACATCAACATCATCAGCGGGTTCGCCAGCGAAGCAGCACGCAACCATACACGGATATTGTTGCTGCCGGAAGGTCTGATCGCCCGGAGTGACGACGACCCACACTACACGGCCGACCACGCGCAAACCATAAACGGCCCGTTCGTCACCGCGCTGCGCGGTATCAGCGAAGCCAACAATATCGCCGTCATGGGTACGGTCCATCTTCACGAAGACACTGTCGACCTGCCATACAACTGTTTCCTCGTCATCGACCATGGCCGGATTCTTCTCGAATACCGCAAGATCCATCTCTACGACGCGTTCGGCGAGCGTGAATCCGATTCGATCGCTCCGGGGCATGAGGTTCCGCCGCTGGTGGATATCGATGGCTGGAAGTTCGGTGTGATGACCTGTTATGACATTCGTTTCCCTGAGCTGGCTCGCCGTCACGCGGTGGCCGGCGCCGATGCGTTGGTTGTAAGTGCGGCTTGGGCGCGGGGCGAGGGCAAGGTGGATCATTGGACGACGTTGTGCAAGGCGCGTGCGTTGGAGAATACCTGTTATCTCATGGCGTGCAGTGAGCATAGCGGGCATGATATCGGCCATAGTATGGTAGTTGATCCGGCCGCGCGAATTCTTGCGCAGTCCGGCGAACGCGACGAACTGATTTACGCCGACCTGAATCGGGATCGGCTGGAGGACGTGCGCCGAATACTTCCCGTGCTCAAGAATCGTCGTATCACGTTGTAATCGCCTGCGCGCACATCAGACGCGCAGGCGCTGTCGTTATTACTGTCCGGATGAGAAACGTGCGAGGACTCCGGACTTGGCCAAGGCACGGTATAGTCCCCATGATCCGAAGCCGGCGAATACGGCCGCGCTCAGCAGTTCGCATGCGGTGCCGATGAGTCCGCGCGGGCTGAAGAACGAAAACGCCTGGTAGTAGAAGAACAACAGGTAGAAGTTGTATACGATGCCGATCGCCACGGATGACAGCAATGTGACGCCAAGCGTCCAACGGCGATAGCGGAACAGTGCGAACACCGTTTCGGCGGCGAGCGCCTGCACGAGCGCGATCACTACCAGACTCACGCTGTATTTCGTGCCGAGCACCACTTCCACGAACGAGGCGACTAACAGCACGTAGGCCGACGCGCCCGGTTTGCGTACGATCAGCAAGCCCAGTGTGGCGGGGAAATAGAACAATGCGTGCAGCAGTGCCGCGGAGCCTGGAAGTATCAGAGTCAGTAAAGGAAACAAGCCATAGGACATGCCATCGAACACCCAGAACATCACGCCGGACATTACGCCGACGGCCGCTCCGACGGCGATGTCGACGACACGCCATTTCAGGGATCTGCGTGTTTCCTCCGTTGTTTGCGGAGCATGCTTCAGCATCGGGATGCGTGGCTTTGGGGTAATCGTTTCAGAGGATGCTCTGCCATGATGAATCCTTGCCTTGGTTGACGCCGCGCACCGTGAGTTGGAGATCGCGGCGGTCGCCGTGGGCCGTTCCTCGACCTGCGCGGCCCGGGCAGGAACGACGCGCGCCATTATACGGACGCCATGTTCCCATGTCCGCCAGCGTTTCGCATATGAAACGCATCAGCAGCATACACGTCACATTTGCGAAAGAATCGTCTACATCGTCCGCATCGCAACAATCCGCAACCCCATTCCGCTTACGCTTGACCATGGATTTCAAGCGGCGTATACCACCACACGATAAGAGGTTGGCATGAAGACGATGGCACGGCAAATAGGAACCGTTCTGTGCATGGCGCTGGCTTTGCTGTCGGCGTTCTACGCGTTCGCCGTGATGAAGACACATTCGGGTACCGGCTTCTGGAAGGTCTGGCTGGTCATCGCCGCCGTTTTCGCCCTCCTCGCGGTTGGAATCGCCGCCAATTGGTGGGTGGCGCTCCCCCGCATCATACGAGGGGTCATCATCGCCGTGGTGTGCATCGGCATCGCCATATTCGGCACGGTGGAGGGGTGCATCATCAGCAACATGCATGCGCGGGGCGACCAGCATCTCGATTATGTGGTGGTGCTCGGCGCGCAGGTGCGCAAGTCCGGCCCCAGCAAGGCCTTGCGGTATCGTCTGGACACGGCGGCCGATTATCTGCGGAACAGTCCGGATACCATCTGCATCGTCTCCGGCGGCAAGGGCGCGAACGAGCCATTCCCCGAGGCACAGGGCATGGCCGATTATCTGAAGGCACATGGCATTGAGGAAGGCCGCATCCTTCAGGAATCCAAGTCGAAAACCACCCAGGAGAATATCGTCAACAGCAAGAAGCTCATTGCCGGAGACAACGCGTCCGTCGGCATCATCACCAATGACTTCCACATGTTCCGCGCATTGCAGATCGCGCATGACAATGGACTTGACGAAGCCCAAGGCATCGCGGCCGGTTCACCGCCCGATATGCTGGTGAACAACATGGTCCGCGAATTCTTCGCCGAAATCAAATTCCTGCTGTCCTAGTTCCTGCAAGTTCCGAGCTTGGATATTAGAAATCGCTTCCCCCGCTGGACCAATGTCCGAAGGTCAGCTGGCGTGCGCCGCGGCGTGCGTACCACGCGGCAGCCATTGCCCTTTCGGCAATGCGGCGAATGTGGGCCACTGTTCCGCGGCATCCGCGGCCGATTCGAGACGACGCTGGAAGCCAGGCCAATTCGGATCGGCTTCCAGCAGCCGTCCGAGCAGCAGCGCTGTGGCATGCGCGTCGCTCAACGCGCTGTGCGCATCCTCATTGGCGATGCCGAAGTAGTCGCAGCAGTCGGAAAGCTTGCCGCGACCAATCAGTGACCGCGACAGTTTCATCGTGCACAGCATAGTGCTCTGATGAACAGGTATGGAGGCGCCCATGCGCGAGTATTCGGCGAGCAGGAACCGCGAGTCGAACGACACGTTGTGGGCCACGAACACGCGGCCGGCAAGCAGGTCACGCAGTTCATGTGCGATGCCTTCGAAATCCGGCGCGTGCAGCAGATCGCGCGCGGTGATATGGTGCACCCAGGAGGCACCGACACTGCGATCCACATGAATCAGCGTCTCATGCTCGTCTTCGAGCGTGCCGTCCGGAGCCACGTGCACCAAGCCGATCTCAATGGCCCGATCGCCTTTCGCCGGACTCAATCCCGTGGTTTCGAAATCAACCACCGCGAATCCCTGATTCATTGTTCCTCCAGTCACACACTGTATTCCAGTGTAAAGCAAGGCAAAGGAATCATAGAAAAAGGCTGGAACCCTTAGGATTCCAGCCTTTATCGCATGTGCTGCGTCAATACAACGCCCACAGGCGGCCAATCGGTCTCACTTCTCGTCGGAAGCGAGCTCGTCAGCCACGGCGGCGGCAGCGGAAGCAGCCTCGACGCTCTCGGACTCTTCGTCTTCAGCTGCGGAACCGAGGAAGGCGCTCAGGTCCAGGGTCTCGCCCTCGGACTTGAAGGTCACGGCGCGCATGCCGGAGAGCAGGCCCTTGGAACGGCCGACTTCCTGCACAGCGGAACCGATCTGGCCGTTGCGGATGATGGCCTGGATGAAGGCGTTCGGATCCATGCCATACTGCTGGGCGATGGAGGCGAGGAAGTTGAAGACCTCACCCTGGGAGACCTTGACGTCCATGGTCTCGGCGAGCACGTCGAGCACCATCTGGTCGCGCAGTTCCTTCTCCACGGTTTCTTCGGCTTCGGCCTTCTGCTCCTTGGTGGCCTTGGACGGATCCGCGGTCACGTTCTTGAGCTGCTGCTCGACCATTTCGGCCTTGACGCCCTTCGGCACCGGAATCTCGAGGCCATCCTCGAGCTTGGCGATGAACGCGTCACGAGCGGCGGTGGCCTGACGGCCTTCGGCGTCCTGAGCGGCGACCTTCTTCAGGTCTTCCTTCAGCTCGTCGAGGGTGTCGAACTCGGATGCTTCGGAAGCGAAGTCGTCATCGAGTTCCGGCAGTTCCTCGGCCTTGACGGAATTGACCTTGACCTTGATCAGGGCCTTCTCGCCTTCGTGCTTACCGGCCTCGAGAGTGCCTTCGAAGCTGGTTTCCTCACCGGCGGACAGGCCTCGAGGGCCTCATCCAGGCCGTCGAGCATGGTGGCGGAGCCGAGCTCGTAGCTCACGCCCTCCTGGGAGTCGACGGTTTCGCCGTCGATTTCGGCGTTGAGGTCGATGTTGGCGTAGTCACCCTTGGCGGCCGGACGGTCAACGCTCACGAGGGTGCCGAAACGCTGACGCAGGGCTTCCAGACGGTTGTTGATGTCCTCATCGGTGACCTCGGCCTTGGCGACCTCGATCTCCATGCCGTCAAGAGCCGGCAGTTCGATGTCCGGGCGACGCTCGACGGTGGCGACGAACTTCAGCTTGGTCTCATCCTTGGCGGATTCCGGCACGTCCTGAACGTCGATCTCCGGCTGGGCCATCGGGTGGATCTTCTTGGTTTCGAGAGCCTTGGAATACAGCTCCGGCACGCCGTTGTTCACAGCTTCGCCGGCGACGGCGCCGAAGCCGATACGCTGGTCGATGATCTTGCCGGGCACGTGGCCCTTACGGAAGCCAGGCACGTTGACCTGCTTTGCGATTTCCTTGCGAGCCTCGTCGAGATACGGGTTGAACTCCTCCGGGTCGACGGTGACGGTGAGCTTCACCTTGGTCGGCTCAAGATTCCTGACGCTGATTTTCACGCTTGCGCTCCTGAAAAATACGGTTCTTCATATTTCTGCCGTAGCAACCTCTACATAATAGCGCGACTTACGGACTCTGCAACTAGGGAGACCTGCCAGTCGCGTGCGCCCTGTTCGCTGAGGAATCGCGCGACGTCACGCTTACGAGGTTCGTCCGTCCAGCACAGGTTACGCAAATACTGCGGTTTGATGACGATTTCCACAGGCGTGCGCGTGTCCTCCGCTATCTGGGAGACCGCCTTGCGCACCCTGTTGAGCACTTGCAGACGTTCCGGATACCGTTCCTTCCACACGCGAATCGATTTGGGAGCCGAGGCTGACTGCGATTCATGACGCCGCGCGGCGCCGCCGTCCACGTCCGGCCATTCGCTTGGCGGCAGGGCGAGCGCGTCCTGGATGATGTTCTTCCACATGCTCGGTTTGATTTTGCGTTGAATCGGCGCGTACCGTTCGAACATCTTGTCCTGTTCGGAATCGGTATGGATGCGCACACGTTCGTTGATGGAGCGAATCGAACGGAATTGCGCAGCGTTGTGTGGTTTGCGTTTCGCCACTTCGATGATGGAGCTGTCGGACAATAGCAGGGTCGGCGCGATGTCGTATTCGCGCGCGAGTTCGTCGCGTCGGGTCCATAGCGCGCGGACGATGGCCAGCGCCTGCCGGTCACGCATGACTTCAGTGATGTGCGAGACATGCATCCAGGGAATCAGATGCTCCTTGCGTGGTCCCAGACCTTCTTTGAGCGCGTAATCGAACTCTTCCTGAGCCCATTCCATCTTGCCTTGGCGTTTGAGTTCGGCGCGCATCTTCGTTTCAAGCTCGATGAGCAGTTCGACGTCCAACGCCGCGTAATTTCGCCAGTCGCGGGGCAACGGACGATACGACCAGTCAGCCGCAGAATGTTCTTTGGCAAGGGTCAGTCCAAGAAAATGCTCGGTGACAGCGGCGAGTCCGAATCGTTTCAATCCCAGCAGACGCGCGGCGATTTCCGTGTCGAACAGCCGTTGCGGTTCCATGCCGAGTTCGTCGAATCCCGGAAGATCCTGCAGGGAATCATGCAGAATCCATACCGCATCTCCGACGGCACGGTTGAAATCGTTCCAATCCGCCCCGGCCGCGGCGAGCGCCTGCGGATCGAGCAGGCCGATGCCGGCTCCGTCGCGTTTGAACTGCACCAACCAGTCCTCATGCCCATACCGGAAGCCGGATGCGCGTTCCGCGTCCGCGGCAAGGGAGCCATGTGAGGAAGCCAGCTCACTGCAATAGTCACGGAATGCCGGCAACGTGTCGATCACGTTGGGCACGCCTTCGCGCGGTTCCGCCAGCAGCTTCGGATCGTCAGTCAACGGGGTTTTCCTCCTCGGATTGCGTCATGGACCGGAGGAACGACGCCCACTGTCCGACTTGGGAGCCGGCGTCAAGGCCTCCATCGGCATAGTCTAGTGGAGTCCAAGACACCCGGATCTCGCAGCCCACCCTGGGCACGTCGGGGTCATGGCCGAATGCTGTGTTTTGGGTGACTGTGACGGTGCCGGATACATGTTCGGAATCGTTTGGATTGAGACGTTCCATCATCATGTCCCAGTACATGCCCGGAGTCAGGCAGTCGTCCTCCTTGTCGGGCAGTGGCAGGGATGCGAAAGCCACGCAACGCCAGTGGGAATGCCAGTCCTCTCGGAATTTGAGCGAGTACAGGATCATGATCCAGCCGGATGCGTATGTTTCATCGCATTCCAACGCGACGCCGATGCCGAAGTTCGCCATGGAATTGGGCACCGGAATCTCACGGTATGTCATGCCTTTCAAACGCCGCATACGGTCCACGGAAAGCACCGCGTTCCAGACTTGGTCGGGAACGCCCTGCGGTCGCATAAGCATGGTCTGTGGGGCTTCGCCGCCCATATCCGCTCCCTTGCCATCGGCGCGCGCCACGTTGCGCGCATCTCGTGGAAAATCAAAGATGTCTGCCATAGTTCAAGGCTACGACAGAGAAGGGCATTTCGTAGTATTTCGAACCACTTTGCCACGCGTCGAATGTGAAGATTTTTCAGCGTATGAATAAATTGGTCCATGCCATCGATTCAGTCGGCGGCATGGACCAATATGAGGCGTTCCGCATATCCAGCGAATATGGGGAAGCCATTGAGAGGACGGGCGTTTAGTACACGGTGAAGCCGTGCGACTGGAACTGCTCGACCACACGTTGTTTCATTGCCGCGGACGGGCCTTTCTGGTCCTCCAACGGGTATGGGATGTTCAGCATGTGCCACTTCGGACGGCCAAGCTGGTGGAAGGGCAATACGTCGATATGTTCCAACGCGTCGCCGAAGGTCTCGCAGATCTTCGCCACGTTCTCGACGTTTTCTTCGGAGGATGTGAGGCCCGGCACGAGCACGAAACGCACCCAGATCTTCTTGCCTGCCTTGGCCAGACGCTGTCCGAAGTCGATGGTCGGCTGCAGGATGCCGCCGGTCACCTTATGGTAGGTCTCCTCATCGCCGGATTTGACGTCAAGCAGGCACAGGTCGATGTCATCCACCATGTCATCGGTGTAGCTCGCACCGAGGAATCCGGACGTGTCGAGGCAGGTATGCACTCCCATCTGCTTGGCGGCATGGAACACGCGGGACACGAAAGCCGGCTGCATCATGGATTCGCCGCCGGAGAAAGTGATGCCGCCGCCGGTGGCCTTGAATAAATCGGCATACCGCTCGATTTTCTTGACCATGGCTTCGTAGTAGACGGGCTTGCCGTCGCGCATCTTCCAAGTATCCGGATTCTGGCAGTACTGGCAGCGCAGAGGGCATCCGCTCATGAACACGGTCATTCTGGTGCCAGGACCATCCACGGAAGTGTTGATGTCCCACGAGTGCACGAAACCGATATCGCCGCTTTTCAACGCCTTGATGCGGTCGAGACGGTCCAAGCCGATTGGCGATTCGAATCCGGACAGGCCTCCCATCAGCGTCTGGTTGACGTAGTCCTTGGAATCCCTCAGCATGTGTCTGGTCGTGGAACGGAAAATATGTTCAGACATCAATGTCCCCTTTCATCTGCCATCCCAATCATATGGGAAAACGATATGGGAAAAGCGAAAGGGACGAAGCCACGAGCTCCGTCCCTTCGCATTACCGTCGTTTCATGCGGCGGCTTTCATTTGGCTGATTGTGCCGTTCAGTCGACGACAGCGCCCTGGTGGAACGTACGGGAGATCACGTCGAGCTGCTGTTCCTTGGTGAGCTTGACGAAGTTCACCGCGTAGCCGGAGACGCGCACGGTCAGGTGCGGGTACTTCTCCGGATGCTCGACGGCATCCTCGAGCTGCTCCTTGCGCAGCACGTTGATGTTGGCGTGGTACAGGCCGTGGCCGTTGCCGGCGTCCAGGATGCCAACGAGGTTGCCGATACGCTCTTCCTCGTCGCGGCCCAGACCATCAGGGGTGATGGTGTTGGTCAGCGAGATGCCGTCAAGAGCGTCGTTGTAGTCGATCTTGCCGACGGAGAACATGGACGGCAGCATGCCGTGGGAGTCCATGCCGTTCTCCGGGTTGCGCCCGGAGCGTACGGGGTGCCCTTCTTGTGGCCGGACGGGAAGCGCCGGTGGCCTTGCCGTATTCCACATTGGAGGTGATGGTCAGGATGGACTGGGTCGGGACGGCGTCGCGGTACACCGGCAGACGCTTGACCTGGCCCATGACGGTGGAGACGACCCACTTGGCGATGTCGTCGGCACGGTCATCATCGTTGCCGTACAGCGGGAAGTCGCCTTCGGTGCGGTAGCCGACGATCAGATCGTCATCGGCGCTTCGACGTACTCGTTCTCGTGGCCCGGCGTGGTCTTGGCGTCCTTGTTGTAGATCGGGTAGACCTTGGCGTACTTGCATGCGGACAGGGAGTCGGCCGCGATCGACAGGCCGGACATGCCGCAGCCGAGGGTGCGGTACACTTCCTTGTCGTGCAGAGCCATCTCGATGGACTCGTAAGCGTACTTATCGTGCATGTAATGGATGATGTTCAGAGCCATCACATAGGTCTCGGACAGCCATTCGAGGGCCTTCTCGTAGTTGGCCTTGACCTTCTCGTAATCCAGCGTGCCATCGGCTTCCGGCTTGATCGGGTCGATGACGCCCTTGTCGATGACCTGCATGCCGGTCATCTCGTCGCGTCCGCCGTTGATGGCGTACAGCAGGGCCTTGGCGGAGTTCACACGGGCGGCGAAGAACTGCATCTGCTTGCCCACGCGCATCGGGGAGACGCAGCATGCGATGGCGGCGTCGTCGCCCCAGTGGGAGCGGATTTCCTTATCGGACTCGTACTGGATGGCCGAGGTGTCGATGGAGATTCGGGCGCAGAAGCGCTTGTAGGCTTCCGGCAGCTTCGGATCCCAGAAGATGGTGATGTTCGGCTCCGGGCCAGGTCCGAGGTGCTCGAGGGTCAGGGTGTTGAGCAGACGGAACGAGGTCTTGGTGACCATGGTACGGCCGTCGTCGCCGAAGCCGGCGTCGGACCAAGTCGCCCAGTACGGATCGCCGGAGAAGATCGCGTCGTAATCCTTGGTGCGCAGGAAGCGCACGATGCGCAGCTTCATGACCAGGTTATCGATGATCTCCTGTGCGTCGGTCTCGGTGATCTTGCCGGCCTCAGGTCGCGCTCGAAGTAGACGTCGAAGAAGGTGGAGACACGGCCGAAGGACATGGCGGCGCGTCCTGGCTCTTGACGGAGGCGAGGTAGCCCATGTAGGTCCACTGCACGGCTTCCTGTGCGGTCTGTGCCGGGCGGGACAGGTCGAGGCCGTACTCGTTGCCGAGGTTGATCAGCTGCTTCAGGGCCTTGATCTGCTCGTCATGCTCCTCACGGAAGCGGATCCAGTGCTCGATCTCCGGCTCGGTGAAGTCGTTGCGGTACGGGATGGAGTCCTTGTCGCGCTGCTTGAACTTGATCAGCGTGTTCACGCCGTACAGGGCCACACGACGGTAATCGCCGATGATGCGGCCGCGGCCGTAGGCATCCGGCAGGCCGGTGAGGATCTTGTTGTGGCGAGCTACCTTGATCTGCTTGGTGTAGACGCCGAAGACGCCGTCGTTGTGGGTCTTGCGGTACTTGGTGAAGATCTTCTTGATCTCCGGATCGGGCTCCTTGCCGGCTTCCTTGATGGCCTGCTCGACCATACGCCAGCCGCCGTTCGGCATCATGGCGCGCTTGCACGGCACATCGGTCTGCAGACCGACAATCACATTGTCGACTTCCGGGGAATCGATGTAGCCGGCCGGGAAGCGTCGATGCCCGCCGGGGTGTGGGTGTCCACGTCGTAGACGCGCTGCTTGCGCTCCACGGACAGATAGTTGTCGTCCAGATACTTCCACAGGTGCTTGGTCTTGTCGGTGGCGTCAGCCAGGAAGGACTCGTCGCCCTCATATGGCGTGTAGTTCTTCTGGATGAAGTCGCGGACATCAATGTCCTTCTGCCAGTTGCCCTCGGTGAAGCCTTCCCAAGCCTTAGCCTCAAGCCCCTCCTGGGAGACCGCCGTTGCATCAACTGCTGCCATTTCCACTCCTTACTGGGTGTCGGTTGGCGACGCATCGTTACGCCGTCGCTACTTCACGATTGTAACGGCAATCATCTGCGAAAAGCCTGAAACCCCGCCCGAAATTAGTGACATAAATCACAATCGGGCGTGTTTTCATATGGAATTCACTTTTCGGAAGATGCCGAGCCGTCCGCTGACCAGCGTTTCCATTCGCGGTCCTGTTCCTCCCATTTGAGATTGCGTTCCTGCACGATCTTCCACGCGTCGAGCGCGTCCTCACGGGTTCTGTACGGCCCCATGCGGTGGCTTGCCGGGGAAATCATGCCCAATTCCGGCTGCTCGGTGACGGTGTTGAAATACCACTGCTTTTCCATATCGGCTTCCTTCGGCTCTCGATGTTCTGCTTGCGATCGCCGATTATTCGCGGAATGCGTTGGTGACCGGCAGACGGCGATCACGTCCAAACGCCAGCGCCGTCACCTTCGGTCCCAGCGGATACTGGCGACGCTTCCATTCGGCGCGGTCGACCAATCGCATGACCGTGTCGACGGTCGCCTCGTCGAAGCCGTCGGCCAGCAGGTCGGCGCGGCCATGAGCATGCTCGATGTACATCGCCAATACTTGGTCGAGCAGCGCGTATTCCGGCAGCGAATCGGAATCCTTCTGCCCTGGGCGCAATTCGGCGGACGGCGCCTTCTCGATCGAGTTGACGGGGATCATCACACCATCCGGCAGCGGAGTGCCCGCGCTCCCCTGCTCGTTGCCGACGACATGCAGACCGCCGATGCCCATGCCGGCGGCGGCAGCCTTGTTGCGCCAGCGGGAGATCTCCCACACGCGGGTCTTGAGCAGGTCCTTGATCGGCGCATAGCCGCCGACCGCATCGCCGTAGATCGTGGAATAGCCGCATGCCAGTTCGGACTTGTTGCCAGTGGCCACGGCCAGCAGTCCTTTGGAGTTCGAGTAGGCCATGACGATGACGCCGCGGATGCGCGCCTGCAGGTTCTCGGCGGCGACGCCTTCCAGTTCCAGCTGGTTTTGGAAGGAGACGAACAGCGGCTCGATGGGCTGGATGTCATAATGCGCGCCGATATTGCGCGCCAGATCAGCTGCATCGTCCTTGGATCCGTCGGACGAATACATGCTCGGCATGGAGATGCCGTACACGTTCTCGCCGCCCACCGCGTCGGCCGCCATGGCAGCCACGAGCGCGGAATCGATGCCGCCGGACAGGCCCAGGCACACGCCCTTGAAATGGTTCTTGGCCATGTAATCCTTCAGACCCAGCACGCAGGCGGTGTACACTTCCTCGTCCGGATCGGGTTTGGCTGCGATCGTACCGACCTTCTGATGCTCCGCGGACGTGTCCAAGTCGAAGAAGCTCAGATCCTCCATGAACATCGGCGAGCACTCAAGCAGGGTGCCGTCGGTGTCCACAACGAAGCTGCCGCCGTCGAAGACGAGGTCGTCCTGGCCGCCCACTTGGTTCAGGTAGATCATCGGGGCGTTCACTTCGGCCGCGCGGCGCACCGCGAGGTCGAGACGGGTGTCGGTTTTGCCTTCCTCGTATGGCGAACCGTTCATGGTCAGCAGCAGGTCGATGTTCTCCTTGGCGAGTTCGGCCACAGGGCCGCCGTCCTGCCAGATGTCCTCGCAGATGGCCACGCCGATGCGCGCGCCGTTCACGTCGAGCACCATGGATTTGTTGCCGGGGCTGAAGATGCGGAATTCGTCGAACACGCCGTAATTGGGCAGGAAATGCTTGTCGTAGCCGGCCCAGACAACGCCGTCGTGCAGGACGACGAGTCGGTTGCGCGGTTTGGAGGTTTCACGGTCGGTGCCTACAGTGCCGACCACCACATATAGTTCGCCGAGACTGTCGGATGCCAGTTCGGTGGCAAGCCAGTTGGCTTTGTCCCATGCGGCTTTGCGGAAGGTGGCACGCAGGGCGAGGTCTTCGATGGGGTATCCGGTCAATGTCATTTCCGGGAACACGACGACCTGCGCGCCCTGCTGAGCGGCGAGATGCGCGTACCGCATGACCTTGTCGGCGTTGGAATCAAGGTCTCCGACGCAGGTGTCGATTTGGGCGAGTGCGAAACGAATGTCTGTCATAGCTGCCTAACCTACCGTTGATTTGTTGGATATGTTGTGTTTTTACGATTATGAAAATTACGATTACGGCGTTCCGCACGTGGCGTCACGACAGTTCGTTGAGCACCGTCAGCGCCGCGTTGGCGTAGAATTCCACGCCGCTTGCAGCGATTCGTCAAGACCGACGAAATGCGGGCTGTGCCAATCCGGGCACTTCCTCGCCGTTGGAACCGATGAAGGCGAACACCGGCATGGTGACGGGCATGAAATCGCAGAAGTCCTCCCCCGCCATCGACGGGTGGATGGGTTCGAGCTGGGCGTAATCGCGCACGTTGTCGGCGACTATCTTGGATAGTTCCGTATCGGAGACGAGCGGGTTCTGGAAATCGTCCCAATCGATGTCGGCGGTGATGCCGTAACCGGCCGCAATGGACTGGACCTGTTGCTTGAAGCGTTTCTCCACCAGTTCACCGTCGGACTTGTGGAAGTATCGTACGGTGCCTTGGAAGCTCGCCTTGTCGGGTACGACGTTCCACACGTGGCCGCCGTGCATTTCGGTGATGGACAGTACGAGCGGATGGAACGGCGATACGTTACGGCTCACGATGGTCTGCAATGCGAGGACCATCGTGGCGAGCGCCTCGATCGGGCCGGTGCCCTTGTGCGGATAGCCGGCGTGTGTGCCGGTGGCGTGCAGGGTTACATGGAATTTCACGCAGCCGGCCATCATCGGTTCGGGGCCGACGGCGATCTGTCCGGGCGCGTAGTTCGGGTTGTTGTGCGCGCCGATGGCGGCTGATACGTCGGCGAGCAGTCCCGCGTCGACCATGGCCTTCGCGCCGAGGCCAAGTTCCTCGGCGGGCTGGAACAGCAGTTTGATGGAGCCCTTGATGTGTTTGCGGCGCTTGGCGAGCCAGAACGCGGCACCGAGCATGTACGACATGTGCAGGTCGTGGCCGCAGCCGTGCATCACGCCGTCGTTGACGGATGAGAACGGCAGACCGGTGTCTTCCTGGATGGGCAGACCATCGATATCGGCGCGCAATGCGATGCGTGGTCCCGGCTGGTCGCCGCGGATCAGTCCGACCACGCCGGTTTCGAGCGGATTGTTGAGCACTTCGATGTCGTGTGCGCGCAGCAGCTTCTCAATGTAGGCGCTGGTCTCGTATTCCTTGAAGCTGCGTTCGGGGTGCGCATGCAGATAGTGCCTGATTTCGATGATCTCCGGCGTGATTTCGATATGTTCGCTCATGGTTGACGATTGTAGGCACATCTGGCCGTTTTCCTATTTTCGTGGTCGTGTTCCGTGCCGTGCACGACGTTTTCGCACATATCCTCGTAAGCTGGATACCGGGTTTGACATGGTTTTTCATGGAGGCAGCATGGCTCAGGACATCAAGACGGCGTTTTTCGACATCGACGGCACGTTGACGAGTTTCGTCACGCATGTGGTGCCGCAGTCCACCGTCGACGCGTTGCATGCATTGCAGCGCAATGGCGTGAAGGTGTTCGTCTGTTCGGGCCGCGCACCCTCCTACATGGGCGTGGTGCTTGATACCATTCCCGTCACGTTCGACGGCATCGTGGGACTTAACGGCCAGTATTGCACCACGCGCGACGGTCTCGACTACCGGCATCCGATCGACCAGGCCGACGTGAAGCTGATCACCGACTGGCTTGAAACGCATGCCGACGTGGTCGCCAACTATGCGGAAAGCGACTACGGGTATTTCAATCGCACGAACGCCGCATTGGAACGCACGTGGAACAGTCTCGGCAAGACCGCGCCGAAAATCGACGTGCATGATCCGCGCGAACGCATCGCAAACCATTCCACGTTTCAAATCAGCCCGTATGTGGACGAGACGATGGAAGCCGAAATCGCCAGCATGTGCAGCAACGTGCGCGGCGTCAGATGGCATCCCGCTTTCACCGATCTGATTCCCGCCGATGGAGGCAAGGCGGTTGGTATGCAGGTGATGCTGGAGCATTTCGGTTGGACGAAAGACAATGCGATCGCATTCGGCGACGGCGGCAACGATGTGGACATGCTACGATTCGCGGGAATCGGCGTGGCAATGGGCAACGCCACCGACGAGCCGAAAGCGGCGGCCGATTACGTCACCGACAGCGTCGACGACGCCGGCATAGCCAACGCGCTTAAGCATTTCGGCGTTATATGACGGTGTTTCCGCAAGATTATTTACGATTCACAAGTCTGTTTTTCGCATATTCCTGCGGTTTTCGCGCCCTTTATAAATAATTCCGATAAGCGCGCGACGTGTTGCCGTCACAGGTTCCTCTATATTGGTCAATCGTTGGCCCGCAACCGCAGTAAGCGTCCGGGCCGTGTAGCGAAATTGAGAGAGAGGAACTCAACCATGCGTAACAAGAAGATTCTCGGCGCACTGCTCGCCGTCACCACGCTCGCGACCTTCGGCCTGGCAGGCTGCGGCAATTCCGGTTCCAACGGTGCCGCCTCCAAGGAGGACGACAAGACCATCACCGTGGCCGCCTCCCCGACCCCGCACGCGGAGATCCTGAACAAGGCGGTCAAACCGCTCGTCAAGAAGGACGGCTACAAGCTGGTCGTCAAGGAATTCACCGACTACGTGCAGCCGAACACCGCCACCGAGGATGGCGAGGTTGACGCCAACTACTTCCAGCACAAGCCGTACCTCGACAACTTCAACAAGGAGAAGGGCACGCATCTGGTGTCCGTGGAGGGCATCCACTTCGAGCCGTTCGGCCTGTACCCGGGCAAGACCAAGGAGCTGAAGGATCTTCAGGACGGCGCCACCGTGGCCGTGCCGAATGATGCCACCAACGAGGCCCGCGCGCTTCTGCTGCTGCAGGATGCCGGCCTGATCAAGCTGAAGGATCCGAAGGACATCAACGCCACGCCGAAGGACATCACCTCCAATCCGAAGAACCTGAAGTTCAAGGAACTTGAGGCCGCCGTCGTGCCGACCGTCATCAAGGATGTCGACATCGCGGCCCTGAACGGCAACTACGCCATCCAGGCCGGCTTCGACCCGACCAAAGACACGCTAGCCACCGAGAAGGCCGACGGTCTGGCCGCGAAGACCTACCAGAACATCCTCGTGGTGAAGGAAGGCAATGAGAACACCGCCAAGACCAAGGAGCTCAAGAAGGCTTTGAAGTCCGACGAGGTGCGTGACTACATCAACAAGAACTACAAGGGCGCCGTCGTTCCGGTCTTCTAAGACCCGCTTCGGCAGTAGGAGTTCAATGCCGCAGGTATACTACCCTGCGGCATTCTTGTTATGGAACACGATTAGGAACAGGACATTATGACGATTCAGATCGACCATCTGCACAAAAGCTACGGCAGTGGCGCCGAAGCGCATGAGGTGCTGCACGACATTAACCTGACCATCGATTCGGGTGAGGTCTTCGGCATTCTCGGCTCGTCCGGCGCGGGCAAATCGACATTGGTGCGCTGCATCAACCTGTTGGAACGCCCCACTTCCGGCAAGGTGCTCATCGACGGACGAGACATCACCGGCGTGAAAGGCAAGGAGCTGGCGGACGTGCGCGCCGGAATCGGCATGATCTTCCAGAACTTCAGCCTGTTTCAACAGCGCACCGTGCTGCGCAACGTGACCTTCCCGCTGGAACTCAACCACACGCCGAAAGCCAAGCGTGAGGAACGTGCGCGGTATCTGCTCGACCTGGTCGGTCTGGCTGATCTGGCCGACCGCTACCCCAGCCAGCTGTCCGGCGGCCAGCAGCAGCGCGTGGCCATCGCAAGGGCGTTGGCCAACAATCCGTCCATCATGCTGTGCGATGAGGCCACCAGCGCGCTCGACTCCACCACGACGGCGCAGATCCTCGACCTGCTGCGTCGCATCAACCGTGAACTTAATGTGACGCTGGTCGTCATCACGCATTCGCTGTCCGTGGCACGCAACATCTGCGACCGTGTGGCCATGATAGACGGAGGCCGCATTGTGGAAATGGGCGATACGGAAGCGCTGTTCGCCGATCCGCACAGTGACATTCTGAAGACTTTGATCGCCGACGCGAAGGTGACGAACCATCGGCATACGCACGAAACGGCGGATGGCGCGAAGAATGGGGCGGCCGATGATTCCGCCCAGAAAGAGGTGAAGTGAGATGGGACAGGTGGTTTCGCAATTCATCGCCGATTATGGCGAACTGCTGGCCGAAGGCGTGCGTGACACGATCATCATGACTGCTGTGGCGACGCTGCTGGCATATGTGATCGGCCTGCCGATCGGCGTGCTGCTCATCACTTCCGCGAAGAAGGGCATCCGCCCGAACGCGCCACTCAACACCGTGCTCGGCTGGATCGTGAACATCGTGCGTTCCGTGCCGTTCATCATTCTGCTGGTGGCCATCATCCCGCTGACCCGACTGATTGTCGGCACCTCGCTCGGCGTGCCGGGCGCCATCGTGCCGCTGGTCATCACCGCGGCTCCGTTCGTGCGCGCGTGGTGGAACAGTCGCTCGCCGAAGTGGACGGCAGTCTGGTGGAGGCCGCGCAAAGCTTCGGTGCCAGCAACCTGCAGATCGTGTTCAAGGTGCTGCTGTTCGAAGCCTGCCATCGCTGGTGCGCGGTGCGGCACTGACGTTCATCACCCTGTTCGGCTTCTCCGCCATGGCCGGTACCGTCGGCGCGGGCGGCCTGGGCGATATCGCCATCCGTTACGGCTACCAGCGTTACCAGTACGACGTGATGACCGTTGCCGTGATCCTGTGCGTCATTCTCGTGCAGATCGTGCAGACCATCGGCGACGTGGTGTCCGACCATATCGACCATCACGAGCGTTGAGCCAGCACATTCGCGTTCCTTATGAAAAGCGGGTCCAAACGTTTGTTGTTTGGACCCGCTTTTCGTACACGGAAAGAGACGCTGCTCGTAGACGATTACTTGTTGAGCTCGGCCTTGACCAGACCGGCCAGCTTGCCGCCATCGATGGTTTTGCCGGCAAGCGCGGCACGAGCGGCTTTGACGACGCGACCCATGTCCTTGGGGCCGGCCGGGTTCACTTCTGCCACGCGTCGGCGACGGCTTTGGCGTAGTCCTCGTCGCTGGCGGCCGCCGGCAGGAAGGTTTCCAGGAAATCGGCCTCGGCGGTTTCGGGAGCGGCCTTGTCCGCCAGTCCCTTGTCTTCGTACAGTTTGGCGGTCTCACGACGGGTCTTGACGCCCTTCTGGATGACCTTGAGCACTTCCTCGTCGGTCGCTCCGTGACCGTTGGCGATCTCCAGGTTCTGGATGTCCGCCAACGTCAGGTTGATCGGGTTGAGCTTGGCCTTGTCCTTGGCCTTCATCGCGGCGATCTTAGCTTTCTTCAGCGCGTCCTTCATCGACATGTTCGTTCCTCTTTTCTTGACCGTTCGAACACCGTCTTAATACTACGCGTCTACCAATCCGCCGTCCTGTATCCGTGCCGTCGGCATCCACGCCGGTCTCAAGCCCATGAGACACTTGGAGCCATGACTACAGTTATCATGCGCACCTCGCATGATACACGTGGCCGGCTGTTTTTGGCTTTGTTCCAAGGTTTTCGATTTTTGGGAAACATGCCGATTACGCTCGTTCTCCACGAGGCACCTACAGGAACCCAAGAATAATCTCATTCTTCTGTGCATATCAGCGGCTTACCGACGCACACGAAAGAAGCATACAAGTGTTCCCGCGACCTATCTCAGATGGCGAAGCCGCTCGATCAGATCGACGAGCGTCTGTTCCTCCTGTTCCACGCAGTCTAGGAAAATGGAGCAGAACGAATCCGGCTTGCCGTCCACCTGCCATGCCTCCAGGCCGCGCGCGTATGCCCGACCCGCATCGTATTTGATGGCTGCGGGACGGTATCCGTTCCGTAGCAGCACGAAGTTGAGCAGCTGGCGGCCGGTCCGCCCATTGCCATCCATGAACGGATGGATGTTCTCGAACATCGCGTGGAAACCGGCGGCCCTGAGCAGCGGATGCGCTGCGCAGCCATCCAACCCGTCGATCAAGGATCGCAGGTCGTCGCGGATCTCCAGCGGGTCCGCGGTCTTGACACGGGTCGCGGTGGTCCTCGCCAGATAACCGTACGGGCGGAACGTGCCGCGGGCGAACGGTTGGAGATCCAGCGCGGTCACCTCATGGACACGCCGAACCAGTTCCTCGTCCAGCTTCCGCCCCTCCTCAGCATATTCGCGCACGTAGGCCATGCCGTCAGCGACCCCTCGCGCTGCGAACACGTATCTGGCCGGCGAGTCCGATGGGACGAACTCGCCCTCCAATACCAGCGACGTGTCCTCCAGGGTCAGTGTGGATCCCTCGATGGCGTTCGAGTTGTAGGTGTAGCGCACCAGCCAGTCGCGGTCGTAATCCGACAATGCCATCTCCTCGACGCCATCCAGAGGCTCCAACGCGCGGGCCCGGCCCTTCAACGCGTCAATCCTCCGCAGACATTCGGCGGTTCCCGGCTCGCGCTCAAGGCCGAGCAGTTCCTCGGGCAATGCCCGTATGCGCTGCGACAGCTCAGGATTAGGCATCATGCTCCTCTTTTCGTGTTCCGGTTGCAAAGTCCATTATTCCAGTAGTGATTCGTTGCGCTAGCGGTTCAGATGACGGCTCAACGCATCCGGTCCGGTTCCGACGCTTCTGGCATCCCCGTCCCGTTGTCCAAGGTTCTTCCGCAACGTCTCGCCAAACCTGTCCATCAAATCCGTTTTATTGCGGATCGGGCCAGAAACACGAAGGACCTCACCTTCCCTGATCCTGCGGAGCATCCCGATACGCTTTACCAACTGTACCCGGATGGCATCGAGGCGTTCGGGCGCGAACATGCGCATGCGCGACAACTCATGCGCCACCTCGTCGGGCCAGTCCGACAGAGCATCCAGATTGAACCGGCCCCAATCCTCCACCAGTTTGAGCTGCCGCAAGGCCGAGGGGCGTCCGGTCGCCGAATAGAACGGCTTGGCGAACCAGTCTCGGCCGTCCACATCGAGCTCGCCGCTCCACAGGCTCGCGCCGGTGTCGTAGATCGGAGCCGGGCGGACCGCAAGGGTCTCGATGTTCCGGATCAGACCGAAGTTGTTGTAATGCCTATCTGTATTGCGCATGAGGTAGTCGACCACGAGCCAATCGTCCGTGGCGTCACGAACCGCCCGTTCGTCTGCGCCGAAGCCGACGGCGGCGCGGATCCACTGGTCATGCGAGTTGAGGCCGTTGACGGCCTTGACGGATTGGAGCACCTGCCAGGCGGAGACCAGCTCCTCATGATTGGAGAGCATGTCCGCGCATGTGGACACCAGACGGTTGCCGTTGCGCGCCAGGGAATACCGGACGGCCGGAACGCCCAATCGCATGCAGAGCCTCGAGGCGATGACCTCGTTCATGGGCTCCTGGCCAGTACGGCCCGACTTGACGAGCAGTCTCCTGCCGGTGGCCCTGTCGATTGTCCAGCGTTTGGGAAGATCGCCGCCAGTGGACACGTCGGGGGCGTTGAGGCTGATGTCATGGGACGACGAGTACGAGGTGAGCAGGATCTCGCCCAGCGCCTCGTCGAAGGGATTGTCGAAGAAGTTGACGTCCTTCCATTCGGCCGGGTCATCCTCGCGTCTGACCCAGTACTGGTCCGACAGGCTCAAACCGTAGGTCCGGTCGAGCAGCTCCCCGGTCGATGCCGCGCCAAGCGATTCGAGCACGCGGCGGATGCCGTCGCGGGTGGAGGGGATGGCGCGGGACCTCCACCATTCGTCGATCCTCTTGGCATACAGCGCGCTCTTGCCGTGCGTGGTGAACTCCAGGGGCAGACGATCATGGTCAAGGACCTCGCCAGAGGAGCACGCGCGACCGGACTCGGGATCGTATTCGAACGCAAGAACCGGATGGTCCCCGCACATAATCAGCTTGCGTGGCATGATTCCGCTCCCTTCAAACTTGGTCTTTAAAGATTCTACAGGCACGAATTACGCGCGAGACGGCGTACCGTTTCATGACGCGATGCATGGATATGGGCCACTTCCGCAAATCGCAAGCCTCGGCGATGACGCCGACAACTGATACGGTAGGCATATTGGTTTCCCAAAGGTAAAGAGGCATGACCATGGGATTGTTCGACTTCGCTAAGAACTCTTCGGGTGACGTGCCGTCCGGCTTCGGCGGTCGGGGCGGATATCGCCAACCATCTTTCAACGACCGATGAAAAGGCTCCGGTTGAAGGCTATGGCATGATGACACGAGCGTGGGGACATTTATGACCGAAGGATACTCGCATAAAGCGGCACACATCATCGAGCACATCGTTCTTGCGATCGCGCTGGTCTGGGCCGGCGGCTGCACCCTCATATGGACGCAAATAGACATGCCCCACAGCATCGTGAATGCGAAATCCGCTGACGGCACCTGCGAAGTGACCATCAGCGAACTCGGCTCGCCCATATTCTTCGGCCCAAGCAGCATCACGGTCAAAGTCTCTTGGGACACCGATCCCAGTGTTATCGGTTCCGAGAACGTCACGGAAATCAAAACGGATCTGCACAACGACGGCAAATCATTAGGCTCGGGCAACTTCACCGTCACCTGGCACGGCAACATCCCGACCGTCACCACCCATGGCGAGGAACAGCCGGACCAAAGCTACACATTCAACTGGAAATAACCGCTCCGAACATCATGTCTCTCCCGAGAGTAGTCCTCACAACCGGGCAGGTCCCACAAGGAGCATAGCTCATGCACCCACCGGCCGGTCTCAAGCCCATGAGACACTTAAGACCATGACTACCATCATCATGCGCACCTCGCATGATAACTGTGATCGACTGTTTTCGGCTTTATTCCAAGGTTTTCTGTCCTTGGGAAACCTGTCGGTCACGCTCATTTCCACGAGGCACCTACAGGCACCCGAAAATAATCCGGGAACACTCCACCGTTCTGTCGGCGCTCAGCGTCTTCGTCGACCGGCATGGAAAAGAACAATACACCCTGTGGTTTCATGATGTTCAGCATGGGTGACGCCCAAAAGCATTCGTCCAGCAGCACGCCTCCGCGTCGGACAACGGGCAGAACGATACGCGTCCCGCGCAACCGTCCCGGCCGTCACAATGGCATCCCGATTCATTCCTGCGCTATCCCCACATACCTCGCCGCCGCGCCGATCGCGTTCACCCTCGACGAATATGAGGCCCTGAATTCCGTCAGCAACCGGACGGCCTTCACCTTGAACTCGCCCGCGCATCAAGTGCCCTTTGCCCATAATCCCATCATCTCCCATCGAGCTAGGGGAATGCGGAAAAAAAATCAGTTCATATCACTTTTTCTGTTCCTTGAACTGAGCCTGGTCTCTCCAGCAAGTCCTACTACAATAGGACTCATTCCTCCGCAGTTCGAGAATCGAGTCAATATGCGCCGAATTTGCCACATTCTTGTAGGTCTCCTAGTGTGTGCCGGACTCCTACGCACAGTAAGCGGCTTTATTTTTGACTACCTACATCCAGAATACGTGTCCAGCTTTCCTTCATTACCTTTATTTTTTACGAGCAGTTCCCTTCCTTA
>ENA-OQBU01000080-OQBU01000080.1-human-gut-metagenome-genome-assembly--contig:-NODE-80-length-28529-cov-5.602493_pt1 | contig 28529 bp, 28 predicted proteins | sample MGYA00242492_ERZ504566 | MGnify/ENA primary metagenome ERZ504566 (study PRJEB26092, sample SAMD00036261) | human gut metagenome | host: Homo sapiens | study: EMG produced TPA metagenomics assembly of...
CGTTGAGGAGGTACTCCCGCCCTCCGGCCCGCTTTGGGTCGTCGCGTGCTCGCTACAGAAAGCTGATTAGAAGTTTGTGTGCCGCCCCTTTTGGGCGGCACGTTTTGTATAGGGATTGGGTTGCGGCCATTTGGTTGATGGTTCGGTAATTTGGTTGACGGGCTTGCTCCGGGTTGGGGCGGCGCCGTTGTTTAGGGGGTACACTGGGTGGCGACTTTTAGTTTATCTACTACCTGATGGGGTGTTTTTTTATGGGCAAGAAGTCTCGGGCTCGGGTTGCTGCGGCGGGAACTCGCAAGGATCCTGGTCGTCGGGTTGCCGAGGGTAAAAAGGCCGATCGTGCCGAGAAGGACAAGAAAGTCGGCGCGCATGCTCATCCTGAGTGGGCGCTCATTTGAATTCGGCTAGTGAGGATTTGACTGCCAAGTTGTTTACTCTGGTCGAGGTAATTTTGGGCGTGGTGCCCCTTGTGGTTATCGGTTTATTCTTGCTTCGAAGGACGCCACGAGTGTCGATAAACTCACCGAGGTCTTTTCGCAGGACCCCTCGATGGTGGTCTCGTTTATTTCTGCGTGCTTGCAGCCGTTTGTGGCGTACATGCTGTATATGGTCTACCGCAAATACTGCGAGGGTGATGCGGCTTTGCCGCCGGTACCTGATCGGTCTTTTGTGCTCCGAGATCCTACTGCTCAATATCCCGGGCGTCATCGGTATGGGCATCTTGCTGTGGCGTGTTTGGCGCAACGTCGCCCCGCACTTTGAGAGCTGGTTGTTTGAACGCCGTGCAATGGGCGTGCTGGCAGACATCGCGGGCTCGCTCGTGATTCTAGCCTTGGCGTTTTATGTGCGCCACCGCCACCCGAGGTCTCGCGGGCATCTAGAGCTGCCTCCACCGACTGCGGAGCACGGGGCGGGGAAACACCTTTCCCTCTCGCTCACGGCTGCGCAGGTCGCGCGAGGTAAAGGTGTTTCCCTACCCTGTGCTCCGGCTTCGGGTCGTCGCGTGCTTGCTACTGAAAAACTGATAAGAAGTTAGCGTGCCGCCCCTTTTGGGGCGGCACGTTTTTGTATGGGGTCCCTGTCTTCACAATTTCCGTCAAGCTTTTGGTTAGATTTTGGTCAGTTGGCGTAAGGGTGGAAGGCCAAAAGATTGCTGACGAAAAAAGCTCAGAGAAAGTGCTGGTAGGGGAGTTGTTGAGCTTTTCGACAGCTTTTGAGCAAAAGAAACTTTGTGGCTATTGCCGGCGATTGCGTTGTCGCGGTCATGGCGGTGCGGGATGCTGGTCGTAAGCGTCGAATGCTCCGATTTTGGAGGCCAGCATGGATCTGTTTCTTGAGACTCCGCAGCAACAAGCTGAGCGCATGCTGCGTCAGCAGCAACGACTCATGGAGATGCAAATGCAGGGGGCGGCAGCCCAGCCCCCTGCGCAAAATGCCACGCCTGTGGTTTCGCCTGCGGGCGAATCGGCACCAGAGGCCTATTCCGTACAGCAAGATTCATATGCGCAGGAGCTCGCGTTCGACAAGCGTCGTGCGCGTCGTCGCCGCGTGGGCCAGCGCCTGCGCACATTGGCGATGATCGTGCTCATCCCGCTGGGGCTTGCGGTCATCTTTCTGGCGTCGTATGCCCTCACGTGCATCCTCAACGGCGCATCGCCCAACGAGGTGCTCCAACATCTAGCGGCCCTGGGCCAGCGCCTAGGCGACGTCATAACAACCATCCGCACCGGCTGGGAGAGCTAGCGTTTGTAACATTAGGACTTCTAGGGTGTAGGGATTATCGCCACGAGCGGAATTCTTGCATCCTGTTGGTCCTGTCGTGCGACTGAATAGTATTATTGAAGTTGAATAATAATAGGATTTGTTATGTATAAGCAGGATTTAGAGCAGACTCTGTTGGGCATTGACGAAGAGGCAGAGCTGGAAATAGGTCCAAGAGACGACAGGCCGAGCGTTGTATTGGTGGGAGGAAGCGCCTTCATGCTAAACGATGTGACGAATCGTTCGGTTACACATGACATCGATGTGTTTGAGGCGGACAGGTGCCTCCGCGAGATCATAGCTCGATACCCCGAGGTGAATGGTATGGCGGTGGCATATTGTAATCAGATGCCATTCAATTACGAAGATCGTTTGATCCCCTTGGATATTGGGGCGCGTTTTATCAGGTACTTTACGCCATCCTTGGAGGATCTGGCGGTAATGAAGCTCTATGCCTTCCGTCCGAACGACATCATCGATCTTCATAGTCAGGCATTCGTCGACCGACTTGATTGGGGGCTGCTCGAACGGCTTATATTCGACGAGGGAGAAGCACTGGCGTCGTCGCCTTCGGAGCGGAGTTATCAAGAGATGGTCTGTGCATACAGGCAATACAAAAAGGAGGTGCTCGGTTGAATCTGACCTTTGAGGGATTCTTAAAAGGCTATTGCCGAGAGCTATCCGGACAGCAGTCGCTCAGTTTTAGAAAACTGGTTAAGCAAGCGACGACGGTTGCGCCGCGCGTGGCGGAGCCCCTGTTTTTGCTCGCTTTGGCACAGGGTAAAGCCGAATACGTTCTGGGCTTATCCGAGGGTTCGTGGATGGAAGAGGGTTACCGAGGCGTTTTTGTCCTTGTACGCCCAAACGGGTAGCCTGGCATCTCTATGCGCCGAGGATAAACTTCCTAATCGTTATGCCAACGTTTGGCGTGCGTATAGAGCGGTGAAGGAAAAGCCAGTGGCGGACAGAAGGATCAACGCCCTGATGCGAAAAAGAACGTTGGGAGCGCTAGAGGAATCGGGCGTAACGCGCTACGGTCTCTGCCGCGATTTGAATCTGAATAAGGGAAACGTGTACGCATATTTAGCCGGTGATGACTCAAAGGTGAGCAGGGAGACGGCGCGCCGCATTATGGAATATGCGGAGGAGAGGGGCGCCCAAGAAGGGACCGGGCGCCGGTGCGTATGGCGGGGTAAGATTGATCGCGGTTTGATTGGTGCTCGATTGGGTTTGTTGGGCGGAGTTTATGTCTGCTATTGATATTGTGCTTGTTGTGATCGCCTTGGTGGCGGTGGGGGTTGCTGTGGCTTGCGCCCTCCAACTCAAGAGCCTGCGTGCCGAGTTGCGGGAGCGTGGCGACAGTAGCGCGGAAACGCTGGCAGCACTCGAGCAGGCTAACAAAGCGCTCGATGCCCTGAACGTCGCGCTGGCCGAAACCCGTCGCACGGCCAATGCCATCGCGCAGCAGCAGACGACCGATGCGGCCGTAGAGCAGCAACGTTACCTGACCATCGCGCGCGAGTTCTCGCAAGCCGGTGACCGGATGGATGATCTGCGCCGCGAGACCGCCCAACAGCTCGGCGCCAATCGCGAGGGCATCGAGCATCGCCTGGACAAGGTGCGCGAGACGGTCGATGCTCAGCTGGGTGCCATCCGCGAAGACAACAACGTGCAGCTCGATCAGATGCGCGCGACGGTGGACGAGAAGCTCTCTCGCACGCTCAACGACCGACTTTCGGCATCGTTTAAGCAGGTGAGCGACCAGCTCGAGGCCGTGTACAAGGGCCTGGGCGATATGCAATCTATCGCCACCGGCGTAGGCGACCTCAAGCGTGTGCTGGGCAATGTAAAAGCGCGCGGCATTTTGGGCGAGGTACAGCTGGGTGCGATCCTGACGGACATCCTCACACCCGACCAGTATCTGGAAAACGTTGCCACCAGGCCCGGCGCCTCGGAGCGCGTTGAGTTTGCCGTCAAGCTGCCGGTAGACGAGGGCGATCCCGTGCTGCTGCCGATCGACTCCAAATTCCCGGGCGACGCGTACGAGCATCTGCTCGACGCCCAGGAGTCGGGCGATGCGGAGGCCGTTGCCGCAGCGCGCAAGACGCTCGATATGATGGTGAAACGCGAGGCAAAGGACATCTGCGAAAAGTACCTGAGTGTGCCGGCAACGACCAACTTTGGCATCATGTTCGTGCCGTTTGAGGGGCTGTACGCCGAGGTCGTCAGCCGACCCGGGCTCATCGAAACCCTGGGCCGCGACTATCATGTCAACGTTGCCGGTCCCAGCACTATGGCCGCCATTCTCAACAGCCTGCAGATGAGCTACCAGACGTTTAGGCTGCAAAAACGTACCGACGACGTACTGCGCGTGCTCTCCGCCGTCAAGGCCGAGCTGCCGCGCTATCAAAAGGCGCTGCGCCGCGCCCAGCAGCAGATCGAGACCGCGGGCAAAACGGTCGAGGGCATCATTACCACGCGCACCAACGTAATGGAGCGCAAGCTCAAGGACATCGACGCACTGGAAGACGCCGACCAAGTCGATGAGATCTTGGGACTCACACCCGCGGGCCTTCCCACAGACCAAGAAGACGAGGACTAATTGCAACAAGACGGCGGGGCACCGGTGCAAACGCGGGCGCCCTACCGCTTTTCGTATCGCACTTGTCTGGAGCGTGCTCCAATGTGCAACAATGGCGTTTCGCCCTATCAGATGCGAAAGGAAGCCCATGTCTCAGAGAAGCACCAGCCCGCTCAGCCGCTCCACCGTGCGCCGCACGCTGCAGCGGTTTTGGGGTGTCACGCGCACGCAGCCGCTGATTGTCTTTCTCTCGGTGTTCTCGTCGGCGGGCTACATCTTTTTGCTGACGTTTGCCAATACCTATGTGATGGCCCTCATTGTCGACCGCGTTCAAGCCGGTCCCGTGGTGGGTGACCAGGTGTTTGAGGTCTTCGGCCCCTATATCCTGCGCTCGTACTCGTTAACCTGGTGGGTCAGATCCTCTCCAAGCTACAGGACTACACCGTCTACAAGCTCGAGATCGCAGGCAACTATCACCTGGCGCGTCTATGCTTCGACACGCTCTCCAACCAATCCATGACATTTCACACCAGCCGCTTTGGCGGATCGCTCGTGAGCCAGACGAGCCGTTTTATGAGCGGCTATACGGGGCTGGTGGACGTGACGGTGTATTCGCTCATCCCCACCATCACCTCGGTCATCTGCACGGTGGCGGCGCTCGCCCCGGTGGTGCCCACATTTACCGTGATCCTGGTGTGCATCATGGCCGTCTACATCGCGTTTGTCTGGCTTATGTACAAGCGCATCATGCCGCTTTCGGCCGCGACGTCCGCCGCGCAGAACAAGCTCTCGGGCGTGCTCTCCGACGCGGTCACGAACATCTTGGCCGTCAAGACCTGCGGGCGCGAGGACTTTGAACGCGATCTGTTCGACGCCGCCGATCGTGCCGCGCGCGACGCCGAGACGGTCTCGATGCACGCCATGATGCAGCGCAACTTTACGACCTCGGGCCTATCGTCATCACCATGGCCGTGGTGAGTGTGTTCGTGGCGGGCGGCAACGCGTGGTTTGGCATCTCGGCCGGCTCGCTCGTCATGATCTTTACCTACACCTATAACCTCACCATGCGCCTGAACTACGTGAGTTCCATGATGCAGCGCATCAACCGCGCGCTCGGCGATGCGGCCGAGATGACGCGCGTGCTGGACGAGCCACGTTTGGTGGCAGACGACCCGGACGCCTCTGAGCTCAAAGTGACCGAGGGCGCGATTGATTTTGAGCACCTGAGCTTTGCGTACCGTGATGCTGCAGCGGGCGAGAGCGTGTTCGATGACCTGGCGCTTCATGTGGCGGCGGGCCAGCGCGTGGGCCTGGTAGGCAAATCGGGCTCGGGTAAGACGACGCTCACCAAGCTGCTGCTGCGCCTGGACGATGTTCAGGGCGGCCGCGTGCTCGTGGACGGTCAGGATGTCTCGCGCTGCACGCAGCAGAGCCTGCGCCGCCAGGTTGCCTACGTGCCGCAGGAGGCGCTGCTGTTCCACCGCTCCATTCGCGAAAACATTGCCTACGGTCGTCCCAACGCCACTGATGAGCAGATTCGCGAGGCCGCGCGCCTGGCCAACGCCCTGGAGTTTATCGACCGCTTGCCCCGTGGCTTTGACACCATGGTGGGCGAGCGCGGCGTCAAGCTCTCGGGCGGCCAGCGTCAGCGCGTGGCTATCGCCCGCGCCATCCTAACCGACGCGCCGATTCTGGTGCTCGACGAGGCGACCTCTGCCCTCGACAGCGAGTCCGAGGCGTTGGTGCAGGAGGCGCTCGAGAACCTGATGCGCGGCCGCACCTCCATTGTGGTGGCACATCGCCTGTCCACCGTGGCGGCGCTCGACCGCATCGTGGTGCTGGCCGATGGCGAGATCGTCGAGGACGGCACGCATGCGCAGCTCGTCGAGGCGGGTGGTGAGTACGCGAGCCTGTGGAGCCGTCAGACCGGCGCATTCTTGGAGGCGTAAGCGTCTCGGACGTGGGACAATTGTGCCCATTAGTTTATTGTGCCGTTGAGCCGAGGAGTCGTTATGCCACGCGAGACCAATGCCGCCAAGCGCGAGCGCGCCATCGAGGTGTGTGAGCGCCTCAACCGTCGCTATGGCCCGGTCGAGTGCTTTTTGGACCACGAGAATCCCTTCCGCCTGCTGATCGCGGTGCTGCTTTCGGCGCAAACGACCGATGCGCAGGTCAACAAAGTGACGCCGCGGCTGTTTGCCCAGTGGCCCACGCCCGAGACCATGGCCGGGGCGAGCGTAGCTGACGTGGCGGACACCATCAAGTCGCTCGGCTTCTACAAGAGCAAAGCCAAGCATGCCGTCGAGGCCGCGCAGATGATCGTCACCGACTATGACTGCGAGGTGCCGGCCGACATGAAGGAACTCGTGAAGCTGCCGGGCGTGGGACGCAAGACGGCGAACATCGTGCTCAACGTGGGGTACGGCATCGTGGAAGGCATCGCGGTGGATACGCACGTCAACCGCATTGCGCACCGCCTGATGCTGAGTCCCAAGACGCATGCCAAGGAACCGCTCAAGACCGAGCAGGATCTGCTCAAGATTTTGCCGCACGAGTATTGGGAGTCGGTCAACCATCAGTGGATCACCTTTGGTCGCGAGATCTGCGACGCCCGCAAACCCAAGTGTGACGAGTGTCCGCTGGCAGATTTGTGCCCCAGCGTGCGCGTGGCGGGGTAGGGCGGAACGCATCTTCGTCTGGCGTTTTTGCGGGGCTGGGTTTGCCCTTGAGCTGGAGTCCTCTCCATGCGCTACCATGACAGACAATGTATTTGACGTACGACCCGCCGAGCTTGCCCCGGCGGGCTTTTGGCGTTGCGATACCGGAGGAACAGCATGCTCATTCACCGTATAGCCGCGCAGCTCTACACTGCCGAGGCCTTGCAGACCGTCGAGGCCGGACTCATGCCGGCGAGGACGTGACGCTGGCCGTGTCGCAGTCGGGCCGTACGCTCATGGCGGCCGCCCAGTTTGCGCGCCGTCCGCGCCCCACGGTCTACATTGTGAGCGGCGAGGACGCGGCCGATCGCGCCGCGCGCAGCCTTGCCGCCTACGTGGGCTTGGCGCATGTGTGCCGTTTTCCCGAGCGCAAGGACTATCCGTGGCGCGAGCAGGCGCCCGACGACGCGTGGTGGCGCAGCGCTGCGAGGCTCTGGGGCGCATCGTGCGCGGGGACAACTGCATCATGGTCGCTTCGGCCCGTGCGCTGTTGCGCTGCGTACCGCCGGTCGAGAGTCGCTATTGGGAGTCCACCACTTTTGCGGTGGGCGAGGAGATTCCTTTTGACGAGGTGCCGCAGCGCCTGGTGGGCATGGGCTACACCAATGCCGGCGCCGCCGACGCGCCCGGTCTGTTCCGCGTGCACGGCGACACCGTCGAGGTGTTCCCCGCACAGGAAAAGGCGCCCGTGCGCATCGAGTTCTTTGGCGACGAGATTGACCGCATCCGCCGCATGGTGAGCTCCACGGGCCAAACCATCGGCAACGAGGACAGCATCGAGATCTTCCCCTGCCGTGAGCTGGCGCTTACCGACGATGCCGTCCACAACATGCACGTGGCGCTCTATCGCGCCAGCCAGGACGACAGCAAACTGGCGGCGCTGCTCGAGATGGTGGATGCGCGTATCGTCACGCCCGAGCTCGACCGCTTTTTGCCGGTGATGTACGGCCAGACCGTAAGCCCGTTGGCGCACGTGAGCGGCAAGGCACTCGTGGTTCTGTCCGAGCCGCGCTCGCTGTTCGACGACTGCCTGCGCGCCTACGAGGATATTGAGACCCGTGCCGGCGAGGCAGGGATTGACCGCCTGGATGGTCTGTACGTGCGCGCCCAACAGCTCGATTTTGGTGCCCAGCAGCGCCTGAACTATGTGAGCCTCATCCGTGCCGGCGGTGCGGTGACGGCCGAGCTCAAGATTGAGCAGCCGGCCATCGCAGGCTCGGACAACCGTTTTATGACGCGCATCCAGGAGGTCGTGGGCAAGCGCTATGCCTGCGTGTTTGCCATCCCCGACCGCGGCGCGCGCGAGTCGATGGAGCTCACCTTTGGCGACGAGGGCGTTACCTTTGAGGAGTCGCTGACGGCCGCCCCCGAAAATGCCGGCGCTATCGGCGACCGCGTGCGCGTGGCAGCAGCGGATTCCGCCGACCGTGCCGCACGCCAGGAGGCCCATGCTTCCATTCGCGAGCGTAAGGCCGATGCGCTCACGCCCGCCCGCTCGAGGCGGGTGCGGCCCAGGCTGCCGCCGCGCCGCCGTGCCCACCATCTCGCGCGCGCGTGACCTTTGTCGATGCCGCTCTGCCGCAGGGCGTGGTGGTGCCCGACGCCAATTTGGCAGTGTTCTCGATCGCCGACCTCACGCCCGCATGGATGCCAACCGCGCGCGCAGCCGTCGCAAGGTGGACATTACGCAGATCACCTTCCCGTTTAAGCCGGGCGACTACGTCGTGCATGCCACCCACGGCATCGCGCTCTTTAGCGAGATCGCGCGCCAGGAAGTGGGCGGCAAGGAGCGCGACTACTTTTTGTTGGAATACGCCGACGGCGACAAACTCTATGTGCCGCTGGAGCAGGTCGACCGCATCACGCGCTATGTCGGTCCCGACGGCGACAAGCCGCGCCTGACCAGGCTCAACACCGCCGACTGGACGCGTGCCACCAACAAGGCGCGCAAGAATGCCAAAAAGCTGGCGTTTGACCTGGTCGACCTGTATACGCGCCGCTCTTCGATTACCGGTATCGCCTGTCCGCCCGATACGCCCGAACAGATCGAGATGGAGGAGAGCTTCCCCTACGACGAGACGCGCGACCAGCTGGAGCTATCGCCGACATAAAGGCCGACATGGAGGCACCCAAGCCCATGGACCGCCTGCTGTGCGGCGACGTGGGTTCGGCAAGACCGAGGTCGCCTGCGCGCAGCCTTTAAGTGCGTGGACTCCGGCCGCCAGGTCATGGTGCTCTGCCCCACGACCATTCTGGCCCAACAGCACTACGAGACATTCTTTGAGCGCTTTTCCCCGTTTGGCCTCGAGGTCGAGGTGCTCAGCCGCTTCCGCACCCCGGCGCAGCAAAAGCGCGCGCTCAAGGCGTTTGCCGAGGGCACGATCGATGTGCTGATCGGCACACACCGTCTGCTTTCGGCCGACGTGAACCCCAAGAACCTGGGCCTGGTGATCATCGACGAGGAACAGCGCTTTGGTGTGCAGCACAAGGAGCAGCTCAAGAACCTGCGCGAGCAGATCGACGTGCTCATGCTTTCGGCCACGCCCATCCCGCGAACCATGCAGATGGCCACGAGCGGCGTGCGCGATATGAGCCTGATCACCACGCCGCCGACCGGGCGCCGTCCCGTGATCGTGCACGTGGGGGAGTACGACCCCGACGTGGTGAGCGCGGCGATCCGTCTGGAAGTGGGCCGCGGTGGCCAGGTGTATTACGTGTCCAACCGCGTCAAGACCATCGACGATGCCGTGGCGCGCGTGCACGAGGCCGCGCCCGAGGCGCGCGTGGGTGTGGCACACGGCAAGATGAGCCCGCGCGAGGTCGAGGACGTGATGATCGAGTTCGCGACCAAAAAGATCGATGTGCTCATCGCCACGACCATCGTGGAGAGCGGCATCGACAACGCGTGCGCCAACACGCTCATCATCGAGGACTCGCAGCGCCTGGGTCTGGCACAGCTCTACCAGCTCAAGGGCCGTGTGGGCCGCTCGGCCACGCAGGCATACGCGTACTTTATGTTCCCCGGCGAGCTGCCGCTTACCGAGGAGGCCACGGCACGCCTGACCGCACTTTCCGAGTTCCAGGACCTGGGCAGCGGCATGCGCATCGCCATGCGTGACCTGGAGATTCGCGGCGCCGGCTCGCTGATGGGCGCCGAGCAGCACGGCAACCTGTCGAGCGTGGGCTTTGACCTGTTTACGCAGATGCTGGGCCAGGCCGTGGCCGAGGCGCGCGGCGATGACGATGCCGGCGTGGAGGCGGCGAGCGTGGGTATTAACCTGCCGGCCGATTACTTCTTGTCCGAGGAGTACCTGCCGGCGGTGGACCAGCGCGTGCTCGTGTACCGTAAGCTCGCGGCGGCCGAGGACCTGGAGAGCATCGACGAGGTGCAGGAAGAGACCGAGGCCGCGCATGGCGAGCTGCCGTTGGCGGGACTCAACCTGTTCAACCGCGCGCGCATCCGCATTCGCGGCGAGCGCCTGGGACTCGAGAGCGTTACGCTCAGCGGCGGTCGCATCACGTTTTTGGGCGTCGATGTGCCCAAGAAGGTGACCTTTGAGCTTAAGACGCGCTATGGCGCGGTGAGCTTTCCCAAGAGCCGCAAGCTGTCGGTGCCATACAAGGCGGGTGCCGGTGCGGGCAGCGGTCTGGGCCGCGGTCTCGACGCCAACGACGGCGCCGGCCCCGTGGCTGCGGCGCTCATGCTGCTGCAGCAATTAGGCGCCAGCGATGATGACTAACAGGTAAGTGGCGCGGCGGGACATGGTTGTCTTTGCCCCGCCGCGTTGCAGGTTGAAAGCTTCGTCCCATCGAAAGGGAGCTATGTTCGGGTACATCTATAAGAAAGACGCCGCTGCCATTGCGGTTGTCCTGTGCCTTTGTCTGGGCGTGGGCAGCTTTTTCGATTATCAGATCTCGAGCGCGCTGTTCAACATCGCCAGCATGTACGGCCGCTTTATCGAGGCTGCCGGCGAGCTGCCGTTTGAGCTGACGGCGAGCATCGCGGGCGTATGCTCGTGCGCGCGGTGCGTCCCGATTCCAGGGGGAGTAAATGGCTCGCCGTACTCGGTATCCTCGTCAACGTCGGCCTGGCCGGCTACGAGATCGTCTCGTCCCTGCGGGTTGGCGGCAAGCTCATCGCGGCTCAGTTGGTGCTGACGTTTGCGCTGGCTATCGCCGCCAATCTTATCGTCTATCGCCTTACGCGCAATACCGAGCCTGACGAGCTCACACGCTGGGCGTTGATGGTGCTTGCCGTGTGGGTCGCCCAAGCCATCATCCTCAATGTGATCGTCAAGCCGCTGTGGTCGCGCCCGCGCATGCGCGTGATCGAGGTGACGCAGGGGCTCGATTTTCAGCCGTGGTGGGTGATCGGCAATCCCGACAAATGGGCCTATATCGCCGCTGGCGTGATCAAGGACGGCTTTAAGTCGTTTGCGAGCGGACACACCGCGCACGCGGCGATCGGCCTTATGCTCGCCGGGCTTCCCGCGGCGGCCTTTAAGGAAAAGCCGTCGCGCCGCCGCGTGGTCTTTTGGGCTGCCGCTTTGGTTGCGGCGCTCGTCGCTTTTGGCCGCATCGTGATCGGCGCGCACTTTTTGAGTGACGTGAGCTGCGGCTTTGCCCTGGCGCTGGCACTTGAGTGTCTTGCCGCGCGCATTGCCTATCCCAACGGCGTACAATAGCCCCGTTTGAATCATCTGGCCGATACCCGGTAAGAGAGGATTGCCATGCTCGCGTTTAACAACGACTATTCCCACGGCGCCCATCCGGCGGTGCTGCAGGCGCTCGTCGACACCAATATGGAGCCGCAGCCCGGCTACGGCACCGATGCGCACACCGAGCGTGCCAAGCACCTTATTCGCGAGGCCTGTCAGGCCCCCGATGCCGACGTGTTTTTTCTGGTGGGCGGCACGCAGGCCACGCGACGGTGATCGACATGCTGCTTGCGCCCTACGAGGGCGTCGTTGCTGCTGAGACTGGTCACGTCGCCTGCCACGAGGCGGGCGCCATCGAGTTTGGCGGCCACAAGGTGCTCACCATCCCCGGCTACGAGGGCAAGATGCACGCCGAGGACCTCGAGAACTATATCCAGGTGTTCTACGAAAACGAGAGCTACGAGCACACGGTGTTCCCGGGCGCCGTGTACGTGAGCCTATCGACCGAGTACGGCACGCTGTACTCCAAGGCCGAGCTCGCGGCAATTCATGCGGTGTGCCAGAAGCGCGAGATTCCGCTGTTTGTGGATGGCGCCCGACTGGCCTATGCGCTGGCGGCCGACGAGTGCGACATCACCCTGCCCGAGCTGGCACAGCTGTGCGACGTGTTCTACATCGGCGGCACCAAGTGCGGCGCTCTGTGCGGCGAGGCCGTGGTGTTTTGCGGCATGCACGCTCCGGCGCATCCCATTCCGCGCATTAAGCAGCACGGTGCGTTGCTGGCCAAGGGCCGCCTGACGGGCGTGCAGTTTGAGGCGCTCTTTACCGATGGCCTGTATTTTGAGATTGGTCGCCAGGCGATCGAAACCGCGCAGGCGCTTCGTCGCGTGCTGCACGAGCGCGGCTACCAGTTCTTCTTGGAGACGCCGACCAACCAGCAGTTTGTGATTCTGCCCAACGAGGACATGGCGCGCATTCGCGAGCATGCCTCGATTGAGTACTGGGAAAAGTACGACGAGACCCACACCGTGGTGCGCTTTTGCACCAGCTGGGCCACGACGCAGGAGGACATCGACGCGCTGGCGGCTGTCCTGTAGCTTGATGTAATGACGAGGGGCCGCCCTACGCCTGGGTTTGGCGCAGGGCGGCCTTTGCTTTTGTGGGGGAGGGACTGTATGCCCGAGATGTCCGAGCCGACGATTCGCCTGGCGACGCCCGATGATGCGCCGGCGCTGCTTGCCATCTATGAGCCGTATGTACGCGAGACGGCGATAACCTGCGAATACGAGGTGCCGAGCGTGAGGAGTTCGCCGGGCGCATCGAGCGTACGCTCAAGCGCTACCCGTATTTGGTTATGGAGCTGGACGGGCACCCAGTGGGCTATGCCTATGTGAGCGCGCTTAACAGCCGCGAGGCCTATGACTGGTCGGTCGAGACGTCGATCTATCTGGCGCGCGACGTGCGCCACGGCGGGCTGGGCCGCAGGCTGCACGACGCGCTCAAGCAATGCTTGGTCGCGATGGGCATCACCAGCATGTGCGCGCTCATCGCCGTGCCGCACGATAAGGACGACGAGTATCTGACGCACAACAGCCAGGATTTCCATGCCCACATGGGATACCGCCTGGTGGGCGCCTTCGACCGCTGCGCGCAAAAGTTCGGCCGCTGGTACGACATGTGTTGGATGGAGCTGGTCCTGGCCGAGCGCACGCCCAACCAACCCAAACCAACCTGGTTCTCCGATCTCCCCAAACCTACCATTTAGGGACAGGTTTATTTTGGCAGGTTAGCCGATGGGCTCGGTGTATTTGGCGCGGTCGGTACGTTGGATGCGCTTGGAGACATGGAGCGGGCGACCGTCGGTGTCGTAGACGTAGTCGGTGATCAGGATCAGCGCCTGCCCGCGCTCAACGTTGAGCAAAAAACGCCTCGTTTTGCGAGGCATAGCACACCTCAAAGGTCTTATGCCCCTGCGCCGGCGCACGATGGAACTCCTGGCGCAGCGTGGCGTAGAGCGAACCGTTGATATCGCGATCGATGAGCGACCCAAAGCTTGGCGGCAGATAGGTGGTCTCCAGGCACAGTGGCGCATCGTCCAGGTAACGCAGGCGGACAAGTTTGACAAGCTTGCTGCCCACGCTAGCGTCAAAGAACTTGGCCACGCTGCCCATTGCTTTGGCAAAGCCCGAGTCCACCGTGCGCGTGGTGGGCTTCATGCCCTGGCCCTGGATCTGCGCTGTGTAGCTCGAAAACACCAGGTTGTTCTCGTGAAGCGCGGGCGTGTCGGCCACAAAGGTGCCACGTCCGCGCTCGGTGCGCACCAGGCCCTCGTCAAATAACACCTTAAGCGCGTGGCGCACGGTGCTGCGCGACAGACCCGATTCGTCCATGAGTTCCATCTCGGACGGCAGTTTGTCTCCGCGCGCGTAGGTGCCGGCGGCGATGCGGTCGCGCAGCATGCCCGCCAAGCGCTCGTATTGGGCCAGTTTCTTTTTAGACGAAGCATTCATGCGACCAACCTGTATCTAACCTGTATGCTTACTGAACCAAGCATGTATCCAACATGACAACAAAACCGCTGATAATGGATTGCCGAAAACTTTACCAGCAAAATATCTAAGACAAATATAGCATACAACTAGTCGACATAACCAAAACATGTATGTAACTTGTATGCCATCAAGAGCATCAAACGAGAAGAAAGGCTGATGCACGATGACTACTCAGGAACAGGTTAAGGATGTCGTCTCCCAGGTTTTGGCTGACAAGGCAGACAAGGGCGGCATCAGGCGCGTCGTGTGGATTGGCGCCGGCGGATCCAACGGCGGCAACTATCCTGCTCAGTACTTTATGGAGCACGAGGCTACGCAGGTCGTGAGCTCCAGCTACACCAGCAACGAGTTCGTGCACGCAACCCCTGCCTACGTCAACGAGAACACCCTGGCCGTCGTCGTGTCCATGCGCGGCACCAAGGAGACCATCGTCGCCGCCCAGGTCGCCAAGGACCACGGCGCCAGCACCATCGCCATCTATGTTGACGAGTCCGGCCTCACCGAGGTCTGCGACTACAAGATCCAGTACGACAGCTTGGCCGTCGACGAGTCCTGCATGGGCCGCACCAACTCCGCCGTCGTGACCATGATCGCCATGGAGCTCACGCAGCAGACCGAGGGCTATGCCGAGTACGAGACCGCTATGGCCGCGTTCGACTTGGTCGACCCCATCTATCGCAAGGCCGTCGAGTACACCCGTCCGCTCGCTGCTAAGTGGGCCGAGCAGAACGCCGACAAGCCTTGCATCAACGTCATGGCCCAGGGCCCGCTCTTTGGTGCCGCCTACGTCTTTAGCATCTGCAACGTGCAGGAGATGCTGCAGATCGACTCCTGCACCATCAACACCTGCGACTTCTTCCACGGCCCCTTCGAGATTCTGGACAAGCGCACCTCGCTGTTCCAGCTCATCAGTGTCGGCCGCAGCCGCTGCAACGACGAGCGCGGCATCCGCTTCGTCAACCAGTACGGTGGCGAGCGCGTCTATCAGCTCGATGCCAAGGAGCTTGGCCTCAACGACATCAAGGACAGCGTGAGCGAGTACTTCAACCACCTGATCTTTGCCCCGATCCTCAACAACGTGTACATGCGTGCACTCTCTGCCGTCACCCACAAGGACTACATGACGCGCCGCTACATGTGGAAGCTGGACTACTAGGGAATAGAGCGGCCTAACAGCTCGATGTCCTCATAAGTTGCGGTGGAATAGTTCCTGTTTGGGGGTTTGAAGCCTCTATTTAGGAACTATTTCACCGCAACCGCCCAGTAATCCACTGGGGACGGAGGAAAACGGATCACTTTTCCGCTCGCCGATTTGTGTCTTGAAAAATGTATATAACGACTATAACGTAGTGTGAAACATATTGGAAACAATACCGAGGAGGCTGCGTTGAAGAAAAGCAATCTGGGCTATGTGCTGGTGCTGATCGCCGCGCTTATGTGGGGCAGCATCGGAATCTTTGTAAAAGGCATCTCGGCCCTGGGTGTTTCGTCTCAGAGCATGGCGGCCTTTCGCCTGTTGTCGGGTGCCGTCTTAATGGCTCCGGTCTTGGCGTTCATGGGTTGCCAGGGAGGCGATCGTGAGGGAAAAGCATCGGGTCCCCTGGCACTGTTCAAGGCAAGTCCTAAAGAGCTTGTTCCCTGTGCGCTTCTTGGCATTATCGGCCTCGCCACCGCTAACACGCTTTATTACGAGTGTATGGGCGAGGTGGGCATGTCCACGGCCTCGGTGCTGCTCTACACCTCGCCGGTGTTTGGCGTCATGCTCGGCCGCGTGCTTTATCGCGAGGATGTGACTCCCAACAAGCTCGTTGCCATCGCTTTTAATATCGGTGGCTGTGTACTTGCAGTGACCAATGGCGACCTTTCCGGTTTCCATTTTTCGGTTTGGGGCGTCACGTCGGGCGTGATCGCGGGCTTTTGTGGCGCGTCGCTCGCGGTGTTTAGCCGGATAGCAACCAAGACGGTCCACCCGCTGGCTGTCACGTTTTGGGGCCTTGTTTTTGGCGGTGCGGTTATGGCGGCTATCGCGGCTCCGTGGCCAGATGTCGCCGCGGCAATGTCGCCACAGCTGCTGCTGTTGTTCTTTGGTTTTGGACTCATCCCCACAGCCGTGGCCTATGTCTTATATATGCAGGGTCTGTCCATGGGGCTCGAGACGTCGAAAGTTCCCGTCGTAATGTCATTCGAGACGGTCGTCACCGTACTGCTGGGCATTGGTGTCTACGCCGAGCCCGCCGGCGCGATCAAGGTCCTGGGCATCGTGCTGGTGCTCGCGTCCATCCTGATCATGAACACCGACTTCTCCAGGCTGCGCAACAGCGTCATTGTCAAACGTATTGTCGAGAGCATGACCTTTAAGCCCAACGCGTGGTGGACCGAAAAATCTCAGGACATGGATCTGTTTAAGGAACGCACTGGCATCGCGCTGGAGCCCACCGTGCAGGAAAGCCCCTGGTACTTCGTGCGATAGAGGATTGTGCACGGCGTCTGGCCTGGGGTTATCCAGCCAGCGCCGGCCTATCCAGCCCCAACGTTTCAAGTACGTTAAACCCGTCAACGGTCGATTTTCACCCGCGAACGGTCTTTATACTAATTAGCAATATAAGCAACGTATAAGACGTTATAATGACCATAACGAAAAGGAGGAGGCAAGATGAATCAGATCATTCTCGCATCTCATGGCGGCCTGGCCGCAGGCGCCAAAGACACGCTCGAGATGGTTCTCGGCGACGTGTCGAACGTCCACGTCGTGTCGCTTGCTCGTGACGACAAGGAGCCCATCACCAACAAGGTGGACGCCATGATCGCCACGTTCAACGCGGACGACACCGTCTATGTGCTGACCGATATGCTCGGCAGCTCGGTCAACAACAGCATGGTCGAGCTTTCCAAGAACGGCACGAAGTTCACGGTTGTCAGCGGTTTCAATATTCCGCTGGCGCTGACGCTCGCTATGAGCCCCGCCCCCGTCAAGGGTGCCGAGCTCGCGGCCTTCATCAACGAGGCCCGCACCGGTCTGACCAACCCCAACGCACCGGTCGAGGCTGCCGCGGCTCCCGCCAAGAAGGCTAAGGCGCCCCGTCACAGCTCCGGTCCCGCCAAGATCGTCCTCGCACGTCTTGACTACCGTCTGCTGCACGGTCAGGTCGTCTTTACCTGGACCACCAAGGTTCAGGCCGAGCGCATCATCGTCGTCGACAACGCTGCCGCCAACGATGACACCAAGAAGGGCGCTCTTAAGCTGGCCAAGCCCCAGGGCGTGCGCCTGAACGTCTTCACCGTCGAGCGTGCCCTCGCCAAGATGGACAAGCTCAACACCCTCGGCGAGCGCGTCATGTTCGTCTTTGGCAACACGGCCGAGATGCTGCAGTTCTGCCAGGGTTACAAGCTCGACGCCATCAACCTGGGCGCCACCGCCAACCACGACGGTGCCGATCAGGTCGGCGGCAAGGACAGCTCCGTCTTCTTCGACGCCACCCAGAAGGCCGACGTCAACCAGCTGCTCGACATGGGCATCAAGCTCTACGTCCAGCAGACCCCCACGTATCAGAGCGTCGACATCGACGCCAAGCTGTAATCAACCAGGCTTTTGCCTGACTGAAAGGAGAAGGGTATGAATACGTTCATCAGTGCGGTGCTCGTCGGCCTCGTCGGCGTGTTCTGCATGTGGGACTCCCGCCTGCTCGGCCGTCTTAACTTCGAGCAGCCCCTCGTTGGCGCCACGCTCGTCGGTCTGCTGCTGGGCGATGTGCCCACCGGCCTTGCCGTCGGTGCCGCCGTCGAGCTCGTGTCCATGGGCCTGGTGCAGGTCGGCGCCGCCGTTCCGCCCGATATGGTCCTGGGCGGCATCGTGGCAGCTGCCTTCGCGTGCCTGACCGATGCTTCCGCCGAGACCGCCATGACGATCGCCATCCCGGTCGCCGTCCTGGGTCAGCTCCTCGGCATCGTGTTCCGTTCCATCATCGCCGCCCTCACCCATGTGGCCGATAGCGCGATTGATAACGGCAAGTTCAAGACCGCCTACCGCATGCACATCTGCGCCGGCTCCGGTCTGTACGCCATCATGTACTTCCTGCCGATCTTCCTGGCCGTCTTTGTCGGTACCGACCTGGTCCAAGCCATCGTCAACATGGTTCCCGAGTGGCTGTCCGTTGGTCTGAACGTCTCGACCAAGATCATGACCGCCTACGGTCTGGCCCTGCTGCTCACCATATGATCAAGAAGGGTATGACCCCGTTCCTGTTCATCGGTTTCCTGCTCGCCGCTACCTCAACCTGTCCGTCATCGCGGTCGCTCTGATCGGTGTGTGCCTGGCTATCGTCTTCATGGGCTTCAAGTTCAACGGTTCCCATGCAGCCGCCGGTGTCGATTCCGACTACGATCCGCTCGAAGACGACGAAGACTAAGGAGGAACACACTATGGCAACCGCAACCAAGGACGTGTCCCTGAACAAGAAGGTCAGCCAGTTCTTCTGGCGCTCCTGGGCCATCCAGGCCTCTTGGAACTACGAGCGTCAGATGAACATGGGCTTCCTCTACGGCATGGTCCCCACGCTCGATCGCCTCTATCCGGACGAGTCCGACCCCAAGCAGCTCGCTGCTAAGAAAGAGGCTTACCACCGTCACATGGCGTTCTACAACTGCACCCCGCAGACGAGCGCTTTCATCCTGGGCCTCTCCGCCTCCATGGAGGAGGAGTACGCCAAGGATCCCGAGAACTTCGACCCCGATTCAATCAACGCGGTCAAGACCTCCCTCATGGGCCCGCTTTCCGGTATCGGCGACTCCCTCTTCCAGGGCACCATCCGTGTTATCGCCTTTGGTCTGGGCGTTCAGCTGGCTCAGCAGGGTTCCATCATGGGCCCGATCCTGGCCATGCTCATCTCCATCGTCCCCTCCGTGCTGATCACTTGGTTCGCAGCCAAGATGGGCTATCAGGGCGGCCACGAGTACCTGAGCAAGCTTCAGGGCGGCGATCTCATGGAGAAGCTCATGTATGTCTGCGGCATCGTGGGTCTTATGTCCGTGGGCGGCATGATCGCTACGCTGATCGGCGCCACCACCCCGCTGCAGTTCGCTGACGGCACCGTCGTGATCCAGGACATCCTGGACGGCATGATGCCCCAGATGATCTCCCTTGGCCTCACCGGCCTTATGTACTGGCTCATCAAGAAGAACGTCAACACCGGTTGGCTTCTCGTGATCGCCATCGTGGGCGGCATCGCCCTCTCCGCGGCCGGTATCCTGGCCTAGTCGCGACCAAGCGTCTAACCGCTTCCCCCGGGGGCCTGCCTGGCATCCCATACCCCAGGCAGGCTTCCATCCCTAACATGTGACAAAGGGATAGTCCCTTTGTCACATCCTCAACGGGCCGGCGACTCGGCCCTAACTACGGTAACCCTGCGAGCGTCCGGCAATGTGACGCCGCAACAAATCGAAAGGAATGTGTCAGATGTACGAGATCGACCTTAACCTCCCTAAGCAGATCGTCGCTGACGTCCTGTCCAACCACGAGATCCACAGCGTCGCCTTCGTCGGCTGCGGCGCTTCCATGTCCGACCTTTACCCCGCCAAGTACTTCCTGGCCAACAACACGGACAAGTTGAACGTTCAGATCTTCACCGCTAACGAGTTCAACTACGACACGCCTTCCTGGGTCAACGAGCACACCTTCGTGATCACCTGCTCCCTCGGTGGCTCCACGCCCGAGACCGTCGAGGCCAACAAGACCGCCAAGAAGCACAACTGCCCGGTCGTCTCCCTCACCAACAAGGCTGGCTCCGCTCTGACCGTCGACGCCGACCACGTCATCGTTCACGGCTTCCACGCCAACTACGCTGCCAAGTGCGAGAAGCCCGGCTACGCCATCGCTCTTGCTGTCGAGATCCTTCAGCAGACCGAGGGCTATGACCACTACGAGGACATGATCACCGGCCTCACCAACGTCTTCGAGCTCTGCGAGAACGCCGCTCAGTCCGCCAAGGGCCTCGCCAAGCAGTTCGCCCAGGACTTCAAGGACGACGAGATGATCTACTTCATGGCCTCCGGTGCCTCCGAGAAGATGGCTTATTCTCACGCCGCCTTCCTGTTCACCGAGATGCAGTGGATCGACGCCGCCGCCTACAACACCGGCGAGTACTTCCACGGCCCGTTCGAGGTTTCCACCGAGGGTAAGCCCTACGTCTTCTTCATGTCCGATGGTGCCACCCGTCCGATGGATGCCCGCGCCCTCACCTTCCTTAAGCGCATGGGCGCCAAGGTCGCTCTGATCGACTCCAAGGACTACGGTCTGGCCGACGCCGTGCCGGCGAGCGTCGTCACCTACTTCAACCCGCTGCTGCACCTCGCCGTTATGCGCGAGTACGGCAACCAGATCGCCGAGGCCCGTCAGCACCCGCTGACCATGCGTCGCTACATGTGGAAGCTTTCCTACTAATCACAAGTAAGTAGACCTTACAGGTTGATTGAGAGGGGATGGGGTTTGCGCCCCGTCCCCTTTTTTGCTTTGGGGGCGTGTCTGTCGCGTCGCAAAACACCAGATAAAACCTACCAAAATAAACCTGTCCCTTTTTGGCAGGTGGGAGGAGATGCGTATGATCAAGGCAGTGCTGTTTGATATGGACGGCGTGCTGGTCGATACCGAGTGGTTCTACAACCGTCGCCGCGTGGCGTTTATGGAGGAAAAGGGGTTCCACTTTGACGAGATCCCCGATCTTTCGGGGTCTAACGAGCCTGCCATCTGGAAGTCGCTGGTGCCCGACGATGTTGAGCTGCGCGAGCGCTTGCGCGTTGAGTACAAGCAGGTCTACAGCCCGGTTCACCCTGTTCCGTATGCCGAGCTGCTCAACGAGCAGACGGAGCCGGTGATGCGCGAGCTGCACGAGCGCGGCGTCAAGTGTGCCATCGCGAGCTCGTCCTATCGCGAGCTCATTGACGAGCTGGTGGAGATTGCCGGTATCACCGACGTGCTGGACTACACCATCAGCGGTCACGAGTGCAGTGCATTTAAGCCCGACCCCGAGATCTACCTGCGTGCCATGGAGGCGCTGGGTGTGGAGCCTACCGAGTGCCTGGTTATCGAGGACTCGCCTTTGGGCATCGAGGCCGGCAAGCGCTCCGGCGCGCGCGTCCTGGCACTGCGTCCGCACGAGGGCGTTAACCTGGACCAAACGGGAGCCGACGCCGTCATCGACAACCTCGCCGACATTCTGACCGCTTTGTAGCGTCAATTCGCCGCAAGAAGTGCGGATTCACACGTCTCTTGCGGTGGATTGGCTCATTTTGGCTTCGATTTAGATCCGTTTGGCTTCGACTCGGACTAAGTGAGTAGACTTTTTGGCACATGCCGAGCACAAAGCGTATCTGCCTTAGTAAAACCGCAGGTCGGGAGAGGTGGCTGTTTTGAGTGCGCTTGGTAGATCGCGAAAAGTCTACTCACTTGGAATTTTCCCTTTGGTCGTGGGGGTTGCTGGTCCCGTTTTGGTCGTCGAGAGAGGGTGAATTAAAGCGCCTCCTCTCGCTCCATGCTACAATCGCGGGCATGCCCCACAACTACATCTGCCTTCGAAGGGAGCCTACGTGGCGAACGCCATCGAACAGCTCACGGACCGCGTGCTCGTGCTCGGCCGCCTCACCATCGTCCGCCGCGCCATCACCGCCGTGGCGGTCACCATTTCTGCCGTTCTCCAGACATTTCTGATCCAGGCGTTCATTCAACCCGCCGACCTGCTTCCGAGCGGTCTCACCGGCGTCGCGGTCCTACTCGATCGCGTTACCTCGCTCGGCGGCGTCCACATCGACATCTCGCTCGGTATGCTCGCGCTCAACATCCCCGTGGCACTCTTATGCTGGAGCGGCATTAGCAAGCGCTTCGTCATCTTCTCGATGATGCAGGTCGTGCTCTCATCGCTGTTCCTCAACATCTTTCACTTTGCTCCGTTTTTGGGCGACAAGATCATGCTCATCATTTTTGGCGGCGTGGTCTCGGGTCTGGGCGCTGCCATCGCGCTAAAGTCCGGCGCATCCACCGGCGGCACCGATTTTATCGCGCTATGGGTTTCCAACCACACGGGCAAGACTATCTGGGGTGCCATCTTTGGTTTCAACTGCTTTATCCTGGCGATCTTTGGCTTTATGTTTGGCTGGGACAACGCGGCGTACTCCATCGTGTTCCAGTTTATTTCGACCAAGACCATCGACAGTTTCTATCGTCGCTACGACCGCGTGACGCTGCAGATCACGACGCGCAAGGCAGACGAGGTCATGACCGCCTATGTTGACCATTTTCAGCACGGCATTAGCTGCGCCGAGGTCATCGGCGGATACAGCCGCGAAAAGATGTACCTGCTGCACGCCGTTGTCTCGACCTACGAGAGCCAGGACATCATCAAGCTGGTGTGCGACATTGATCCCGGCGCCGTGATCAACGTGTTCCACACGCTCGACTTTGTGGGCGGCTGGTGGGGCGGTCATGTCGACGAGCCCATGCCCACGGCCGTACCCGATCCCGACAAGCCCGCGCGCATGGCCAGCAGGCAGGCGCGCCTCAGCGAGCAGGACAGCCTGCAGCAGGACGACGGCAAGTAGGGTATTGGCATTTTGCCCGGCCCGGCGCAACCCTTCCGCATGAGCCCCTCAAAGCCCCGTTGCTTTCGAGGGACTTTCGTTTGCCCAGATAAAACCTACCAAAATGAAGCTGTCGCTTTTTGGTAGGTGGGGTGTATCGTTTTATCAATATGAGGTAATATGAAACTAGACGTTATATACGTATTAGTTATTTTGATATTTCGATAAGAGTGATTAGATATGCCTGCACCCAAAAATGCACCGCTTTACCAGCAGATTTATGACGAAATCAAAGATGCGATCGAGAAAGGTGTTTATGCACCCAAGGAGCGTATTCCGTCCGAGCTCGAGCTTGCCGAGCAGTACGACGTGAGCCGAATTACGGTGCGTCGCGCCGTCGAGGAGTTGTGCTCCGATGGCTACCTGGTTAAGCAGCAGGGCCGCGGCACCTTTGTTTCCACACCGCACATCAATCGTCAGTTCCACGCCTCGACGCTGCAGACGTTTACCGCGCTGTGTGCCGGCAACGGCATGAAGGCCGGTGCGCACGTGGTCGATCGCCAGATCGTTCCGGCGCGCCAAAACGAGATGGAGTTCTTTGGTCTGCAGAAGGATGCGCTGCTGCTGCATATCAAGCGCGTGCGTACGGCCGACGGCGAGCCCATCTTTGAGGAGAACATCTTTGTGCCGTTTGACGCCTACCGTGAGCTGTTGACGGCCGATCTTGAGGACAAGTCGATTTTTGCCGAGGTCGAGCGTGTTGGCGGAACGCCGATTGTCTCGGTTGGCTACCGTACGGTCGAGGCCGTTCGAGCTAATGCCGAGCAGGCGGTCGAGCTGGGCATTGCCCCGCATGATCCGCTGCTCAACCTGCGCGCCGGCTTTACCGGTCCCAACGATGAGCCGGTCCTGATGGGTAAGCAGTACTACGTGGGATCGCGCTACGTCATGGTCATGTAGCTCTAGTTGCGCCTTTGGTTACGGCGTTTTACCAAACGCCGTAACGGCTCGACGCTGCAAACGCCCCTAAGCGGCAATCTGACGTTCAATCGTCGGTCGCGTACCGAAGTACGCTTCCCTCCTCTTTCACGTCACCTTGCTCGCTTAGGGCGTTTTCGCTGACTAATGCTCAACCAGCGACGTTTCCGTGCTTGTCAAGAGATAAAACATCGACGTTGCCGGGCCGGCACCTGGGGACACTCCTTAGCCGTTGGGAACGTTCTTAAACGACTGGTCATTCAGGTGCGTCCCCAATGACTACCCGCAGAATGAGCGTGGATAATCTCCAGTTTTTGGTTTGGTGACGGGTTCAAAGTGGGAGATTATCCACGCTCATCCGGAAAGTGTCCAAAAATCCACGCTCGTTCCCTTCGGATTGCATCGCCCGTGGCCGACAGCGGCGCGGCACCGGTCCGCGTGGCGGCGTATAATCGGCGGCAGATGACTTGAACGTTAGGAAACCATGACCGATAGCATGCAGCAGATGGCGCTCGACACGCTCGGCGCCTATTTTGGCTACACCTCGTTTCGCCCAGGACAGGACCGCATGGTCGATGCGATTCTTGCCGGTCGCGATGCGCTGGGCGTTATGCCCACGGGCGCCGGCAAGTCCATTTGCTACCAGGTGCCCGCGCTCATGCTGCCCGGCATCACCTTTGTGGTGAGTCCGCTGCTGTCGCTTATGGAGGACCAGACCCGTGCGTTGCTCGCGGCGGGTGCGCGACCCAGCTATCTCAACTCCAGCCTTACCCCGGCCCAGCAAAACACCGTGCTCAAGCGGGCGCGCGAGGGCCGCTACCAGCTTATGTACGTGGCGCCCGAGCGTCTGCTCGAGCCGCGCTTTTAGCCTTTGCGCAGGAGGCCGCGGCCGACGGCGGCATTGGCGTGCCGCTCGTGGCCATTGACGAGGCCCACTGCGTGAGCCAATGGGGCCAGGATTTCCGCCCCGCCTACCTGCAGATTCGCGAGTTCATCGATGCGCTGCCGCAGCGCCCCATCGTGGCGGCCTTTACCGCTACGGCGACCGAGCGTGTGCGCGCGGACATTCAGCAGATGCTTGGCCTGCAAAACCCCGCGACGGTAGTGACGGGCTTCGATCGTAAGAACCTCTACTTTGGCTGCGAGGAGATGGGCGACAAGGCCAAGGCCGCGTGGGTGCGCGACTATGTGATCGCGCATTCGAGCGAGAGCGGCATCGTGTATTGTTCGACCCGCAAGACGGTCGATGCGCTGACAGGCGAGCTTGCCGAGGCGCTGGGCCCCAGCGGCATTCGCGTTGGCCGCTACCATGCCGGCATGGGCAACGACGCCCGCCGCCAAAGCCAGCGCGCCTTTATCGATGACGATATCCAGGTGATGGTTGCCACCAACGCCTTTGGCATGGGCATTGACAAGCCCAACGTGCGCTACGTGATCCACAACAACGTGCCCGAGAGCATCGAGGCCTACTACCAGGAGGCGGGCCGCGCTGGCCGCGATGGCGATCCGGCCAGCTGTCACTTGCTGTGGAACGGTAACGATTTTCGCATGCGTCGTTTTCTGATCGATCGTGGCGATGCTGCCGATGAGGCACTCGACGACGAGCAGCGCGCGTGGGCGCTCCAGAATCGATATCGCCTGCTCAGCCAGATGGAGGGCTACTGCAATACCACCGGTTGCCTGCGCGAATACATGCTGCGCTACTTTGGCGACGAGGCCGCGGCCGAGCATGCTGCTTCGGCTGGTGCGGGCGGCACCGCTACGGACGACGTCGAGGGCTGCGGAAACTGCAGCAATTGCCTCACGCAGTTCGAGGTCGAGGACGTCACCGATATGGCCCGCGCCGCTGTGCGCTATGTGGCCACGCGACCCATGCGCTTCGGCAAGTCGCTCATCGCCGACGTGCTTCATGGCGGCAACACCGAGCGCATTCGCCAGATGCATCTGGACGAGGATCGCGGCTACGGTGAGCTGTCGAGCGAATCGGTCGGGCGCATCAAGGACATCATCGGCCAGCTGTGCGGCCGCGGTTATCTGGCCACCTCGCAGGGGCAGTACCCGGTCGTTGGGCTGGGCCCGCGTGCCGGCGAGGTCGAGGATGAGGCGTTCGCCTTTACCGTTAAGCGTCGCGCGTCCAAGCGCAAGGCCTCGGCCCGCGCCCGCCGCGCGGTGGATCTGCTGCGCGAGGAGGCTGAGCTGGATCAGCGCCCGCGCGTGGGCGACGATGCCGAGCTGTTCGAGCGCCTGCGTGCCTTGCGCAAGGAGATCTCGACCGAGCTGGAGATGGCGCCGTATATGGTCTTTTCCGACAAGGCTCTGCGCGGCCTGTGCCGCCTGCGCCCTCAACGCGCGAGGAGCTGATCCGGGTCAACGGCATTGGCGAGAAAAAGGCCGACGCCTTTGGCGAGCAGTTTATGGCGGCGATTGAAGAGTTTGAATCCGAGCATGCGCGGGATGGAGCGTAACGATGGCAACCGACGATAAAACCGACCGCGCTGGCGTATCCGCCGTACCGCTGTACCAGCAGGTCATGGACGACCTGAAGGGCGAGATCGCGCGCGGCGTGTATGCGGCCGGCTCGCGCATTCCTTCCGAGATGGAGCTCGCGAAGTCTTACGGCGTGGGACGCATCACCGTGCGCCGCGCCATCGAGGAGCTGTCGCGCGCGGGATATCTCAACCGACAGCAGGGGAGGGGCACCTTTGTGTGCGCTCCCAAGCTCAAGCGCAAGATTGTCCAGAAAGGCGACGTCCAGAGCTTTACTGAGGGTTGTGCCGCCAACGACATGGTGGCCGGAGCGCGTCTGGTGTCGCGTACGGTGGTCGCGGCGACGCGCGAGGATGCGGCGTTCTTTGGCGTGGAGCCCGGCTGCGAGCTCATCGTGGTCGAGCGCGTGCGCACGGCCGACGGCATCCCCGTCATGCTCGAGAACAACGCCTTTGTGCTCGCCGACCATCCCTATCTGCAGACGCTGGCCGATAAGTACCTCACCGATAACTCAATCTTTGCGCTCGTTGCCGAGCATTCGGGTCGCGCGCCGCTCAAGTCCGACCCCTGCACCGTGGAGATTGCGCTGGCGGATGCCCAGGCGGCTCCGCTGCTGGAGGTGCCGGTCGGCGAGCCGCTCTTCTATATGGAGGCGTACTTTACCGATGCGGACGGGCGGCCCCTGCTGCTCGGGCGCCAAAAGATCGTGGGCTCGCGCTACGTGTTCGACATCTAACGTCCATAGATAGAACAACATAGAACAAATTTGCTGAAATGACTTCACGGGCACCTGCTTGCGTGCTATAAATAGGACAACATAGAACGACCGCAGGTACGAGCTGCCGTCGTTCAAAGTCGCGACACAAGGAGGAACGCCACCGTGAACGCACACGATCTGATTCAGGATATTATCGAGCGCAAGGGCAAGATTGAGAACGTGTTTTGGATCGCCTGCGGCGGTTCGATGATCGACTTGATGCCGGCCAACGAGCTGCTCAAGCGCGAGGCCACCACGTTTGCCTCGACGGTCTACACCGCGCGCGAGTTCTGCCTGATGGCTCCTAAGAGCCTAGGGCCGAAATCGCTGGTCGTCGCCTGCAGCCACAGTGGCAACACGCAGGAGGTCATCGACGGTTGCGAGATGGCGTTGACTGCCGGTGCCGAGGTCGTGACTATGACCGACTATGCGGGTTCCAAGATCGACAACGGCAAGTGGACAACCTGGGTCTATCCGTGGGGCAAGGGCGAGTCGCAGGCCGAGGTCCCGCAGGGCATCGGCGTTCTGATGGCTGCCGAGCTGCTCGACCAGCAGGAAGGCTACGAGGCACTCGCCGACATGTACGAGGGCCTCAAGCAGATGGATGCGCTGCTGCCCGCCGCCCGCGAGAAGGTCAACGCCGAGCTGGGCGACCGCTTTGCCGAGCTCTGCCAGCAGCACAAGTTCTTCTACATCCTGGGGTCCGGCCCCAACTTTAGCCAGACCTACGCCATGGCCATCTGCTCGCTCATGGAGATGCAGTGGCAGCACTGCTGCTACATCCACTCTGGCGAGTACTTCCACGGTCCCTTCGAGGCCACCGAGCCCGGCGTGTTCTACTTTGTGCAGCTTGGCGCCGGCGAGTGCCGCCCCATGGAGGAGCCGCGCGCTGGCGTTTCTCAACACGCACACCGATACGATTATGGTGCTCGACGCCTCGAGTACGGCGTGGGCGAGGTGCCCGCCAGCGTGCGTTCGTTCCTGGAGCCGATCTTCTTCTACAACATGAGCTGCGAGCTGCGCGCCGCCCGCGGCAAGGTCTTCGACCACAGCCCCGAGGTTCGTCGCTACATGGGCGTTGAGCAGTACTAAGTAGCGGGGAAAGCGAACTTTTACGACGGGGCCTTCGCCAAACGAGGGTCCCGTTTGCATCGCGGCACCCTGTCCCTGCTGTCGAATAATGAAGTCAAATGCTTTTCCCCAGAAGTGAACGACCTATTTTGGATCCCTGAAGCATCCGCACTTTTTGGTGCCAAAACCGCAGGTAAATCTCGACGAAATCGCAGGAAATGGCGTCTGAAAAGTGTCGATGCTTCGGGGGTCCGATTTGGCTCGTTCACTTTGCAGGAAAAGTATTGGCTCTGTTAGACCAAGATTGACATAAAAACGATGTCACCGCGAGGCGGTACCCTTCAATTACGTCGAAGGAGCGCCCATGGATGCAGACGACCTGGTCATCACCCTCAAGAAGAG
>ENA-OQBU01000083-OQBU01000083.1-human-gut-metagenome-genome-assembly--contig:-NODE-83-length-27520-cov-7.959223_pt1 | contig 27520 bp, 26 predicted proteins | sample MGYA00242492_ERZ504566 | MGnify/ENA primary metagenome ERZ504566 (study PRJEB26092, sample SAMD00036261) | human gut metagenome | host: Homo sapiens | study: EMG produced TPA metagenomics assembly of...
TGTAGACGCTGGTCACCCACTGCACGGTGCCGGTGGTGATATTGAAATCACGCATCAGTGCCGGCAAGGCCGGTGACATGACGGTCTGGTTGAGCAGCGCGATGAACGAGCCGACGACGATCACGCCTACGATGATGAATCGGGTGTGCGGATCAATAGGCTTTGCGGAACTGGCGGCGGACCCGAATTCCGCGGTTTTCTGTGAGGTCACAGCATTTCCTTCTGTTGGTAACGGCATGTGTGGGCGATCCGGCCCCATACTTGTGTCAAGACGCGGGGACACTGATGAGTCCGGGATAAAGGAAAAGCCGCCATCCGTTCCGCATTCATATACGGCAAACGATTCGCGGCTTTGCGTAAGTTGATGGCTATGGTGAGCGATTCATGCGACGTCGACTGCGGATGGGCCATCGGTACATCCCGGCATAAGGCGTGTCCCCGCTACACCAGCATCGAGAATAGGGCCATTTGTGGATTGGCAAACAGAACATTGCCGACGAACGACCCACGGCAGGCGCGTGCGATGAACATCGCGTAGCGATACAGGTTCATGGCATCTCCTTGATGGGTTTTCGTACGGCAGGTATCGAGAAGCTATCATCATTCAAATCGACGGTGAAACCCACGCATGCTCAACAATACACAAAATCTTCACAAGAGGATTGGGCTTACGCATACGCTCCGCCTGAATAACGGTCCGGGGATGAATCAGAGGCGAGCTAAGGGTTGCGTCTCGTGTTTCCGTCATGATGTCTGGCAAAATAGTGAAGCTGAACATGCGAGGCATCGACCGGAATCGGAAAGGGACTAATCATACGAGTTCTCGGCAATATCCTGTGGATCATTCTTGGTGGATTGGCCATCGCAATCGGACGGGCATTGGTGGGACTGATTCTGTGCATCTCCATCATCGGCATTCCGCTCGGCATTCAAGCGTTCAAGATGGCCAAGCTTGCGCTCTGGCCGTTCGGCGCGGAAATCGTCAACCTGTAGATTCCAAATACTACAAAGCCGCCAAAGCAACCCTTGACGAGGCGATCACCGAGTCAACAATTGGATTGACCAGTAAGCCGCCAAGGCCGAATAATAAACACACATTATGTTGCTGCAGCAGCCAATCCTTGCAGAACAATGTCATGACAAAGGCCTGAGAAGACGACTTCTCAGGCCTTATCCGTGTCGCTTCTCAGTCGCTTGTAGCGACAGCTCCCCTCAAAAGAGGGGAGCCAGAGAAACACTTACTTCGAGACGTTGAATTTAAATTCGACGATATCGCCGTCCTGCATCACGTAGTCACGGCCTTCCTGACGCAGCTTGCCTTCCTCCTTGATCTTGACCATGGAGCCTTCGGCAGCCACGAAATCGTCGTAGGAGACGATGTCGGCCTTGATGAAGCCTTTTTCGAAGTCCGTGTGAATCACACCGGCAGCCTGCGGGGCGGTATAGCCCTTGTGGATCTGCCATGCACGCACTTCCTTCTCACCTGCGGTAAGGAAGGTGGAAAGGCCGAGCGTATCGTAGCCGACTCGCGCCAACTGATCCAGGCCGGACTCCTCAAGACCGGCGTCGGCGAGCATTTCACGCGCGTCGGCCTCATCGAGTTCGGTCAGATCGGCTTCGAACTGCGCGTTGAGGAAGATGGCGGGGGCCGGAGCCACGGATGCGGCGAGCTTGGCCTGCATGTCTTTATTCTGCAGTTCGGCATCGTCCACGTTGAACACGTAGATGAACGGCTTGGCGCTCATCAAGTGCAGATCGTAGACGGAATCCTTGTCGAAACGACCTTCGCGAGTCGCCTTATCAATGGTTTCGCCAGCTTCAAGAATGGTCTTCGCCTGCTTGACGGCTTCCATGTAAGCCGGTTCGATCTTCTTGCCGCGCAGATCCTTCTCCAGCTTCGGCAGCGCGTTCTCGATGGTCTGCAGATCGGCGAGGATCAGCTCGGTGTTGATGGTTTCAATGTCGTCGGACGGATCGACCTTGCCGTTGACGTGCACGATATCATCGTCTTCGAAGGCACGCACGACCTCGCAGATCGCGTCGGCTTCGCGAATATTGGCGAGGAACTTGTTGCCCAGACCTTCACCTTCCGAAGCGCCCTTGACAATGCCTGCGATGTCGACGAACGTGACGGTGGCCGGCACGATCTTCTCCGTATGCACGAGCTTGGCGAGCACCGGCAGACGGTCATCCGGCAACGGCACAATGCCGGTGTTCGGTTCGATGGTGGCGAACGGATAGTTTTCCGCCAGCACGTTGTTGCGGGTCAATGCGTTGAACATGGTGGACTTGCCGACGTTCGGCAGTCCGACGATTCCGATAGTAAGAGACATGGTTCCCTAGCTTAGTATTAGGCTTCGATGGCGTCGACTGCTTTGATAACGGCACCACGGAACGCGCTTTCCTCCAACGATGCGACACCCCTGATGGTGGTGCCTCCCGGAGAGCAGACAGCGTCTTTCATGGCACCCGGATGCGTTTCGTTGGCCAAATAGAGCGCGCCCACGCCTTCCACCATTTTGGCAGCCAGACGATACGCGGTAGCACGCTGCAATCCATATTTCACACCGGCATCGCCCAATGCTTCGATGTACATGTCGGTGAAGGCCGGCGCGCAGCCGGCGATGCACATGCCGATGCCCATGTGTGCGGTGTCCACGCGTTCAATCAGGCTGATTGACGAAAACAGGCTTTCGAAGGTTTCCGTCTGTTCCTGCGTGAGCGTGTTGTCGATTTCCGTGACCAGCACGCCTTTGCCGACAGCCATCGGCGTGTTCGGAATGGTGCATTGGATGTGCGCCTGCTCGAAAGACGTTCCGAACAGGTCGCGGAATTTGTTCAGATCCCAGCCTGCCGCAATGGACACGACGATGGTGTTCTCTTGCGCCAGCTGATCAATGATCGGTGCGATCACGGTTTCGATCTGATACGGTTTGATGGCGATGACGACCATGTCAGCTGCTTCGGCGACTTGCGCGGCGGTACGCACCGCTTTTGCGCCGAGTTTGGCGGCGTTGCGTTCCAGCTTGTCGTAATGCGCGGCACAGGCCACGATGTCGCCGCCATTGACGACGCCAGCGTTGACTAGGCCTTCGGCGATCGCCTGTGCCATATTGCCGTATCCGATGAATCCGATGGTTGGATTGGCCATGTTTCTTTCCTTTGCTATCGATACTCGTCGTTGCCGAACAATCGTCAGAACAACTCCGCCAAATCTCCGCGGTTCAACGCCTCGGTAAACAGATGTCTGAACACGGTGGAACCATGCACGCCGTCATGTTCAAACTCGTTGGTAGTCCAATAATGTGAACGACCGACGCGAGACAGCGTGTCGAGCTGCAATCCAGAATCGACGTACATGTCGTCAAAATAGACGGCAGCCTGCAGCGGAACCTCATTACGGGCCAACTGGTCGGCATCGTAGATCGTGCCGAAATGCGTGTCTTCCATAAGCACGTCCATGGCCGGCTTGAACGGACGCAACGCACGTTCCTGCTCGAACATCCACGGGAACATGGCCTCGCCGGTGAAATTAAGCGGACGAATGCCACCCGCGAATTCCGGATGCTCGCCGCGCACGCGCTGGGCGGCCCAGCGAATCGGTGTTTTCAGCTCGCCATTGGCGTAGATGAACTCCTGCAACGGCCAATACAGCGGGCGAGACGAGGTCGCATCCATCACGGAAGACAGGAACTCGTCAGACAGTTCCCCCGAGGCCGAGGCCGAACCGTCGCCGTCAAGGAACGCCTGGTCAAGAATCCAATGCACACGTTCGAAACTCGGCTTCATACCGAAATCGGATCCCAAGCATTGGAAGCGTTCCACCGTGAGCGGATCGCCGTTCGGCAATGTGACCTCGCGCGATTGCAGTATGTCGGCAACCGCCGCGGCACGTTCGATATCGATCGGGTAACGCTCGTAGAACTGCTTCGTCTTTGCCGCCATGCGCGGGAACGTATGACGGTACACGTCGGTCGCATCGGCGGGAACATGAGGAATGCCGCCCGTGGTGAAACTGGCGATAACTCCTTGCGGAAACAGCGAAAGATACGTCAACGTCAGGAATCCGCCATAGCTTTGACCAAGCGTGACCCAACGTGCGCCCCCGAATTCGGTGCGACGCAGATGCTCGAAGTCACGAACGATCGAATCGGCGAGGAAACGCTTCAAAAACGCGGCACCGGCCTTGCCGTCGCCGCCCATGTCCTCAATCACATGCGTGTCGACACGAGATGAACGCCCCGTACCACGTTGATCCGGCAACACCACGCGGAAATGCTTGATGGCCTCCTCGATCCAACCATCGGGACTTGGACCGAGCGGACGCGGACCGGAACCGCCGGGACCGCCCTGCAGGAACACGAGCAACGGCAGGTCGTCATGCACATGTTCAGGAGCGGTGACCACACGGTAGAACAGACTGATCGATTCGCCATCGAACCCATGACCGGGCTCGTGGCCCGTCCAATCCAACGGCACCTTGATGGAACGATCCTCAATATGCAATCCGGGCACGTAGTATTCGCTCAGCAACGTCATGCATTCACCTTTCCTTTGGCGTCATCGGCATATTCAATGCGAGTAGTGGCTTCTTGATGGCTTCCATCCCACCCACACGCGGAGACAACCTTACCTCACAAAAGCGGCTTTATCTTGCCGCCATTTCATTCCTGCGCATGATGGCGCCACAGCGTATCTGGCGCTAGGGTGGAGCATATGTCGAATTTCAAGCAGCGTCTCTTGTCGTGGATGCATGGTCATGTCTTCGCAGGCGATCTCATCCTCACGCTTGTTATAGGTGTTCTGTTGTTCGGCGTGACCGGCAGCATCACCTATAATCCGGGATTGCTGTTTGACCTTAATCCTTCCATACAGATGGCGTGGGAAGCGGCAATGCTGATCCCGCTGCTGATTCGTCGATGGCGGCCACAGACCGGAGCGTTGCTCTGTGTGGCATTGGCCTTGACACATCTCATATTCGGCCCTTGCATATTGGGCGCCGATATTCTGGCATTGGTCATGCTGTATTCGGTGATCGTCTACGGCAATCCCAAAAACACGAAAGCCTTCATTATTTTGGCGTTGGCCATCGGTCTTCTGGCTTCGGCGTTGATGGCATGGACCATGACCAATGGGCCGCTGCTCACCGGTGGCAAAGTGCATACGTGGAGCAGTTGGAATGGCTCAAATCCAAATGGCGCAATGGTCACGGAAGTCACTCTCGGCTCCATCTACACAGGAACATCCATGTCGGAAGTCGCCGACATGGTGGCGCAATACATGCTGGTGCTGACGCCGATTTTCGAAGTATGTATCATTTCCACCGTCATTGTAGCGTTCTGGCAGCGTGCCCGTCTGGCAACCGTTCGCATGATGCGGGAACGCAATGAGGCAATCGCCGCGCGAGACCAGGACGAACGCGATATCGCCGCGTTGGCGGAACGAGCACGCATCGCACGTGACATGCACGATGTGGTGGCGCACACCCTATCAATCATCATCGTGCAGTCTGATGGCGGCCGCTATGCAGGCACGCATGATCCCGCGGTGGCTAGAAACACCATGGAGACGATTCGACACGAATCGGAACGCGCACTGCATGACATGCAACGTCTTCTGGGAGTATTCGGGGGTTCACCGCACGCCGATTATAACGATATCGGCAATCTTGTGGAACAAGCGCGAAACGTCTCCCCCGACATTCGAATCCGACGGAATATCACCGGCACCGCCAGCCCAGAACAACTCGGTGAACAAGCCTCGATAGCTTCCTACCATGTAGTGCAGGAGGCGCTGACGAATATCCGCAAGTATGCGGGGCCGCACGTCGATGTGCATATCAAAGAGTCATGGAACAACGGTTTGCTCACTTTGAGCGTCACCGACAATGGTCGTGGCGCGGCGGCCAATATCGACGGGCATACGCCAGGTTACGGCCTGTTGGGCATGAAGGAACGCATCGAATCGGCCGGAGGCTCATTGCAGGCTGGCCCTCAACTCGGCGGAGGCTTCGAAGTTATGGCCACCCTGCCTTACGGCGGTAAAGAGCCAGCGACAGACGAAACCGGCGAACAGTATGCCTCGGAACAGTCCGAATCTTGCAACACAACTGCCATATCCAGCAAAGCGAAATTATCCGACGAAGCAATCGCACCTCACACAGCCGTCAACATATCGGCGCGAATCCCAGATCAACCATCGGAACAGACGCAGGAAACCAACCCACCAACCGGTCGCGATCATCGTTCGAACGCCCTGCAACACTTGCGCATTACCGCACCCAATCTGCATGATTTGCTCACATCGTTGAAACTGAAATCCGTAGAACTTGCCAATACATCCAATTCGCGAGGGCTGAATTGGGTGGAACGTGTTTCCGCGTGGACGCAGCACCATTATGTGCTCATGGATTCCGTTGGCGCCGTGATATTGGTCATGCTGCTGAATCGCATGTCGATTACGTTCTTTTTTGATAGTTCACGCGATGCGCAGCTCTCTCATGCGATCGCCGCATGCTGCTTGCTGGCGCTGGCTCTTCGACGAAGGCTCCCCGAGACTTGCGCGCTTATTGTGTTCGTATTGTCGGTTGTGCAATTGGTGTTTTTGGGATTGATTGAGGTTGGACATATCGTAGCGTCGCTGTGTGCGCTGTATTCAGCCGTATTGTATGGGCGTGAACACGCATGGCGCTGGACCGGTCTTGCCGCTGTCACCTGTTCAGCTCTGATGGGCTTGAAAATCGCAGCTGATCAGCACGGATACACTACCTTGTTCGGCGCCATCGCCGCTTCCGCGGGCTTAACAAAACCGGTTTCAGCCACGTCAAGTAGTAGTGCAGCGTTCTTTACCGGTGTCATGTATACGGTTGCAGTGCTGATGCTGTGCGCCGGCATCATGGCGTGGGCACGTTGGGCGCGTTCCAGCGATTCAAACGCACTGGTATTGCAGGCTCGCGAAGAGGCACTGGTGGCCGAGCAGGAGAAGCAGCGTATTCTCGCGGCGAATATGGAACGTGACCGTATCAGTGCCAGCATTCAGGCTGAAGTCACCGCCACGTTGAACAGCGTGATCAGCCAGGCCGTCGATGGTATTCATATGTTGGACAGCGCCGAAGCACAAGGCAAGGAGCCTACCGCCGACGAGATTTCCGCAGCGTTCAAAGCCATTGGCGAGCAGGGGCGCGCCGCGCTCAAGCGTATGCGCGAACTGCTTGGCGTGCTTCGTGAGACTGGTTTCAGCGATGACGCTCATGCCGGTAGTGCGAGCGAACTGCAGTTGAGGCCCGCGGCACCGTTGGAGGAGCAGCTGCAGCGCGTGTCTCGATAGCCGATTCAAGTTTTTCAGGGAGATTTAAGGGTTTGTTTCGCGCTGTGAGCGGAACAATGCCGATAAGGTGGAGAGTATGAGCGAGGAACAGAAGATTCGTGTGGTCATTGCCGATGATCAGGAATTGGTACGTGCCGGTTTCGCCATGGTGATCGGCTCCCAACCTGATATGGCGGTTGCGGCGCAGGCTCGCGATGGCGCGGAAGCTGTGGCGTTGGCGGAAACGCTGCATCCTGACGTGGTGTTGATGGACGTGCGCATGCCCGGCATGGATGGTATCGAGGCGACCCGGCAGATCAGTGCGTTGCGGCATCGCTTCGCTGCCGATGGAACGCAATCAGAAGTCACTCATACCAAAGTGATCATTCTGACGACATTCGACTTGGATGAATATGTTATGGCTGCGATCACTGCCGGAGCGTCCGGTTTTCTGCTGAAAGATACGGAACCGGAAACATTGCTGAATTCGATTCGCACGGTTTTTCAAGGTAATGCGATTATCGCACCGTCCGCCACGAAACGTCTTATCGAGAAAATGATGGAAGGCGATTTCATGGCTGCGAACGTTGGTAGGCCTGAAAATTCCGCAACTACTTCTACTACGGATTCAACATATACCGATCCGGAATTGGATGACCTGACCGACCGCGAGCGCGAAGTGCTTATTGAGATCGCGCATGGATTGTCGAATCAGGAGATTGCCGACAAGCTTTTCATCAGCCTGCCGACGGTGAAAACGCATGTGGCGCATATTCTGGCGAAAATCAATGCACGTGACCGCGTACAGGCGGTGGTGTTCGCTTACGAAAACCATTTGGTCTGACTGGTTTGTTGTTTTGCGTATGCATGATACGCAAAAAGGACTCCTACCATGTTTGTGGTAGGAGTCCTTTTCGTTGTGTTTGCTATGAAGCTCAGCTTCGGCGAGCGCCTCAACAGGAGGCGTGCTCACTGCCCTGCGTGCGGGGAATACGCTGGCGAGCAGTGCTGCCACGCTGCCACGGCGAGTACGATGCCGTTAATGCCCATTCGAACGGGAACACTACTTGCCGTACATGCTGAACACCACGTATGCGCCCAGCCAGCCGAACAGTGTGCCAAGCAGTACGCCCGAGATGCCGGATACCAGCGAGATGAGCAGGGCTTCCACCGCGAGGGAGCGTCGCAACTGGCCTCGCGTCATGCCGATGGCACGCAGTGTGGCGGATTCTCGGGTGCGTTCGATCACTGACAGCGACAGCGTGTTGGCTACGCCGACAAGTGCGATGAGCACGGCCACGGCGATCAACCCCACCAGAAGCATCATCATGGAGTCAATCATGTTCGCCCATACGATGCGTTCGGCGATCGGTCCGGTCACTGTCGCATCAGTGCTCTTCTCCAATGCGGCCTGCATGTCGTTGTAGATGTCGTCAACGGAAACTCCCGACTTGTCAGTGTCTGCCTTGACCAGCAACACATGGGTGGCGGCGTCAAGGTCACCATTGGTGAAATGGCTTTCATCCACGAATCCGACAGCTCCATATTGCGCGGATACACGACGGTAGTCGGCTTGGTTGGCTTGCAATGTCAGCGAACGCGTAGCGTCGCCGTTCTGGTTCCATTCAGTGGAGAAATCAGCCGTGCCATTGGCGAACTGCAGCTCCTTGCCGGTTTGCGCATTGTATGTTGGCATGAGCACGCTATCACTGTCGATGGAGGCGTTACCCAAGTTGGCACGCATGACCTGCTTGACCTGATCGATGTTTTTCACGCCGACCAGCAATGCGGACGTAGGCTGGGTTCCATCCGCTTTCTCCAAGGTCACGGAAACCGCCGGCGCATACAACGTGTCGGACACGCCGTTGATGTCAGATACATCCTTGACCATTTGCTGGCTGATGTCATCGCCCATGGCCACGATGTCGACGCTATAACGGGTGGCGAGCGCACCATTCATAGTCTCTTTGGCGCTAGCGGCACCGGTTGCGATGGTGGAGACCAAGGTGACACCGATGAGCAGAGCGGCACCGGTTGCTGCGATGCGTCGCGGATTCTTCTGAATGTTGGCGTGTGCAACTGTTGCGGAAGGACCTGTCAGCGAGGCCAACGCTCCAACGCCCTTCATGAGGGTCGGCATCCAGAATACCGCGGTGACCACCATGCCGAGGAACACCAGTGCGCACCGGCGATGGCTATGAGCAGAATCATCGTGAATTGATCGCCGCTCGCATCCTCGCCGCCGTTGGTGGCCTGCACCTGCCAGATGGAGAATATGGCCATGGCGATACCGACCGCCACCATCAGAATACCGATTATGGCTCGCGTAAGGCTGGAACGACGGTTGTCGGTCAGTTCAATCGGACGCAATGCCTCCAATGGCGTTACCGCGGTGGCGGAACGTGCGGATCCCATGGATGCAAGCACCGTCACCACAATGCCGAAGAGAATCGGTACGACGGCGGCTTGCCAGGAGAAGTTGAACCGCATACCCGCCTGCATGATGTCGCTGACGCACATGCCCCACATGAGCAGGCTTCCCAGTACCACGCCAAGCACGGATGCGACGAAGCCGAGCACCACCGCTTCGAACAGCACGGAACCATACAGTTGGCCTTTCTTTGCGCCGATGGTGCGTAGCAAGGCGAGTGTGCGGCGGCGTTGCGCCACGAGCACTTGGAACGTGTTGGCGATCACCAGAGCCGCCACGAACATGGCAAGCACGCCGAAGCACATAAGGAATGTGGTGACGATGTTGGTTTGGTTGCCGCTTAAGGATTTGATGCTTTCGTCACTGATTTGCTGTCGTGACATCAGATCGAAATGCTTTGGCAGCAACGCTTTCACACCGTTGATGGTTTTTGCGGATACGCTGTTTCCATCCAAGGCAAGGTCGAGATACACCATTGTTGTTCCGGTGGCGTTGAAATCGTCCACTCCCTGCATTGCGGCAAGCAGATTGTTGGATCCTACGATCGCACCACCATAGTATGAGTAGGCGCCGTTCGGATCGAACGTGAGTCCTACCACGCGCACGTTGTCCGCCTTGGCTTTGCCATCGTCGCCTACCGCATATCGGGAGGTCAGGCTTACAGTGTCTCCACGCCGACGTTCAACTGTTTCGCCATGTCTTCCGGCAGCGCGACTTCGTTGGAATCCTTCGGCTGGTCCCCTTCCGTGATATTCACGGGGAGCATGTTCTTCTGTGCCGCGGTGGAAATGATCTCGCCGCTGACGGTGCTGTCTCCCTTGGAAACGCTGACGCCGGTTTCCACCGAGGCACGGACGCCGCCAACCCCTTCGATGCCGGCGATCTGGTCGAGATGAAAGTCGCCGACAGTGCTGGAATACGCCTCGTTGAGTTCCTTATCGCTCAGGTCGGAGCTGTTGATGCTCACCGCATAGTTGGCGTTTCCGAACATGGCGGTCAGTTGCCGTGTCAGGGAGTCGTTCATGGCATTGCCGAACAGGAAGGTGCTGGCGATGAACGCCGTGCCGATCATGATGGCGATGCCTGCGGGTATGAGCATGCGCTTGGTTTTTCGCATGAGTTTCAAAGTGATGGACCACATGGTGGATTCTGTTCCCTTCTTCGAATGCTTCTATAGTGCGTTTAGCGGGAATGTCTCGCGGAAGCCACATTCATTGTGGCGGCTTCGCGTTCCTTCATCAGCAGTTCACTCATCTGGTCTGCTGTCGGCTTGTTTACGTCCGCCACGATCTGGCCGTCGGCGAACACGAGCGCACGGTCGGCGTAAGACGCGGCGACCGCATCATGCGTGACCATGATGATGGTTTGGCCAAGTTCGTTGACGGAACGTTTCAGGAAGCTCAGCACTTCGGCGCTTGATACGGAGTCAAGATTGCCGGTGGGCTCGTCTGCGAACACCAGTTTCGGTTTGGTGATCAATGCTCGTGCGATGGCCACACGCTGCTGCTGGCCTCCCGATAGTTCGTTCGGACGATGGTTGAGACGTTCCTTAAGGCCAAGCGTTTCCACCAGCAGACGCAACCACTGTCGGTCGGGTTTCGCTCCAGCCAAGGTCAATGGCATGAGAATGTTCTGTTCGGCGGTGAACATCGGCAGCAGGTTGAAGCTTTGGAAGATGAATCCGATGTCGCGGCGGCGCAGCAACGTAAGCTGGTTGTCGTTCATGCGCGTCAGATCGTCGCCATTGAATATGATGTGCCCGCCGGTTGCACAATCCAGTCCTGCCAACGTGTGCATCAACGTGGATTTGCCGGAACCGGAAGGTCCCATAATCGCCGTGAATTTTCCTTTTTCAAAAGCGACGTTGACGCCACGCAACGCATGCACCGTGTTATTTCCGGAACCGTAGTCCTTCACAAGATCCACGGTTGCAATGGCCGTATTGGTAGCTTTGATGGTGTCCCTGATATCCATGCTGTCATTCCTTTCTTTGGATTACCTCCAAAATTACGGAAAAACAGCTGATTCGAATATCATGCGTTGGTCTGAATTATCATCTCATCCTTGAGAATGAGCAAAAATGAACGTCTCATACCATTGATTCATCAATCGTCGAGGAGTACACCATCCTGCGGAGGTTCGAGCCAGTACGACTCTTTTTCCACGCTGACGGTGGAGCCCACCATGTCTGGTCCACGCCTGGCAGCGAACGGATGGACTCATCCACCACACGCCACAGGTCCTCGTCATCTCCGGCGATGATTTCGATGAGGTAGTCGGCGCCATTCAAACCGACTCCGCTCATTGCATATGTCACCTCGTCGATCGCTAGCAACTGTTCGACGTCGAGCCTATACGGAGGCTTCACACCGATGCCGAGAAACGCTTGGCGGAATCCGCCTAAACGCATGGGGCTTACCGTGGCCATAATGCGCATCACACCGGAATCCTCCAGTTTTTTGACGCGCCCACGAATCGCGGTGTGCGTCACACCAAGATGCTCCCCCAGCATGGCGTAGCTTGCCCTGCCGTCTTTCTGCAATTCGTTGAACGTGTGCACGAATCGCGCGTCCAACCGATGCACGGGAATATCGGTGCCGACGCTGGCCTCACGTTTGGTCATGAATCCAGTTTCGCCGCGTTCGGCCAGCAGACGGTTGACCACGCTGACATTATGGTCGTCAAGCACCAATCGACCGCAGGAGAACACTTGCAGACGGGTCAATCCGGGCAGTGCGCGCAAATCGTACTTCAGGAAATGGTCCATACCGTCGGCTGAATACACCACGGCTTCGGCGATGATGTCGGCATCGCCCAGCGTGCAGACCACATAGGTGACCTGAGGCATGGCTTTGAGCATGGCGAGCGCCTCGTTGCGATTGCCGTTGATGCGCAGTCCCACAAGCACCTGACTGTAATTGCCGAGACTCAACGGATTGCATACGGGCACAATGGTCATGATGCCCGCATCGGTGAGCCGTTTGTAGCTTTCCGTCGCCGCATATACGGAAATGCCGATTTTATCGGCAAGCGCCTGCATGGTCATGCGTCCGTTGCATTGCAGTGCCGATACCACCTTCAAATCACGTGCGGTGATTGTGGTACGCCCTTCATCCTGTGTCATTGCACCCCCTATGACAGCCATGTCATCAACCACACGCTGCCTGCGGCGGCGGCGATGGCAATCACGAGAATAATCCAGTCGGCAATGCTCATCGTGAGATTGACCCGATATGTGCGTTTCACACCGTTCCGATTCAGGTTGAGTCCGCGCGATTCCATGGCCCAGCCCACGCTTTGGCTCATTTTGTAGGCGCGGATCAATACGGCGATGATGATCGGCAGATACGATTTGAACCGGTCTACGAGACGTACGAATATGTTGCGTTTTTTACCTGCCGCATTGACTTTGCCGCTCAGATCAAGCCTCGCGCACGCTGCGCTTCGGACACGGATTGGAAGATGGAAAAGAACACGGGAATATACCGTAATGCGGTTGCCAGGGTAAGCCCGGCCTTGTAGGGCATACCAAGCGAGGTAAGGCCACGAACCAGTTTGGTCTGGCTGGTGGTGAACAGCGTGATGAAACATGCAAAGCCGAGCGCTGGAATGCGCAGACCCATCACCGCCGCCATGAGCAGGTTCTCCTGCGTGAGACGCAACCATCCCCACTGCCAGAGCACGTGCGTTCCACTCTGGTCGAAGACCGGCCAAAGCACCACGATGAACACGATGAGCACGGCGAGGATCTTCCACACCCATCCAATGCGTTCGGCGGGCACACGGTCGGTGGCGAGCATCACATGTTCGAGAATGAGGATGCCGAGGATGAACGCCCAGTTACGCCATACGAGGCAAAGGGCCAGCATGACGATGGAGATGAGGAATTTGCGCGCGGATCGGTGCGATGCAACCATCCGTCGCCTGGCACATACAGGTCGGCATCCATCAGCGTTCCTCCTTGTCGCATTCATCCTTGGCGATTTTCAACAATACGTGGGTCGCCGATACCGGACCGCGCGACTGTACGGCTGCCGCGCCTGTCGCGCGGGCGATTGTTGCGCTTCCTGCGATTTGTCGATCGGTCCATATTGCACGATATGACCGTCTTCCAATTCGAGCACGTGCGTGCAATACCGATATACGGCACGCATATCATGGCTGATCATGATGACGTGACGCCATGCCGGTTGAGTTTTTCCACGGTTCCAAGGAATCGTGATGCGAGACGATGGTCGAGACCCGCCGTAGGTTCGTCGAGGACGAGTATTGGCGTACGCATGGCGATCACCGAAGACAATGCCACCGCACGTCGTTCGCCGTAGCCGAGCGTGGCCGGCGAAACATCCTCATACCGGTGCAGGTCGAACAATGTCATCATTTCGTCGACACGTTTAAACACGGTGGCCGCGTCAAGTCCGAGCGCGGTCGGGCCGAACGCGATCTCCTCTTTGGTGCTGGAGCAGAAAATCTGATGGTCGGGATTTTGGAATACGAATCCGACGTGCGCGGCCATTTCGCCCACGCTATGCTTCGACACGTCGAGCCCATCCACATTCACGATTCCTTGCGTGGGTTGAATCAGCCCGTTCAGATGCTTGGCGAGCGTGGTTTTGCCTGACCCGTTGCGCCCAATAAGCCCTACGAAGGCGCCCTGTTCGATATCCAAGCTGACGTCGTCCAGTGCGGGAGACGCATTGCCGCCCTGCCCATAGCGGTGCGTCACATGGTCCAGACTGATGATCGCATGCTTCGGCTTGGCGTCGTTCCCTACCGGCAACGCCTTGATGACGGGAGATGGTCCGTCACTCACCCGCACGCCGGAGGATTCCAACAGTCTACGTTCCCGGGTAAATAGGCTGGCGTCTCCATTGCGCACCACTTCACCGTTGACCATGAAGAGCACCTGATCGGCCCAGTAGGCGATGTGTTCGGTATCCTGCTCGGCCATGATCACCGTCATGGAACGGGTCTGGCGAATGCGGTCGAGCACGTCGAACACTTCCTGCTTGCCTTCGGGGTCGAGGGCCGCGGTGGGTTCGTCAAGAATAAGCACATCGGGTTCCGCCGCGAGCGCGGCGGCGATGGCCACGCGCTGCATCTGCCTCCCGACAGGCTGGTCGGCACACGCTTGCGGTATCCGGCCATGCCGACTAAGTCGAGCATGATGTCGATCTGCTTGTCGATGATGTTTGGGGCTACTCCGCGGTTTTCCAGCGGGAAAGCGATCTCATCCTCGACACTCGAGCAGAACAGCTGCGCTTCCGGATCCTGTTGCACGTAGCCGACGCGCTCCGACAGTACCGAGACGGAGTGCCTGCTCGTATTCATGCCGTTAACTTCCACGACGCGCTCATGGTGCCGTCGGCCAGGTTCGGAATGATGCCGGCCAATGCCATGCATAGCGTGGACTTGCCCGCTCCGGTCGGTCCGATGATGCCGACGAAGGATCCGGACCGGATGTCGAAGCTGACGCGCTTGAGACTTTCCACCGGCTTGCTCCCGTCGGTCAGTGGCGCGTACTTCCATCCTAAGTCGCGAACCGTAATCATGACGCTCACCCCGTGCTTTCACGCATTTTTTTCCGCAGCCGGTAACCGCATTTCACAATAAACCCGTGGAATCGCCTTTCATCGGCAAATCCACGGGCCTGCCTTCACATGATATTAAATGTATCACTCCCCCGCCTTAATACCGAGGTGCCCCAAACGTACCAGCGGCGGATAGGCCTGACGAACGGCGGTGAACAGCGCGAAGCCCACAATCAGACCCACCGCCATCTGGAAGGAGTTGCCCGCGATCTCACCCACGCCGGGCCAAATCCGGAAAGGATTCCGCCTGCGATGAAATAGCCGAACACCTTCCATACGCCTGCGATCACCGAACCGATGATGATGTTCGCCGGATTGAACTTCTTGACGAGCAGGCCCACGAGCACGGCCTGCAGGCCATCGATGACGAACGTGAAGATGGCCCACTGCGGATAACCGGAAATCAGATCGCTCAACGCCGGGCCAAGACCGCCGATAATGCCGCCCACCCATGGTCCGAACGCATACGCGCTGAAATAGATCATGGTGTCGGACAGGTTGAGGTAGCCACGGATCGGGGTCGGGATCTTCACGAGCATGGTCAGCACCGTGGTGACCGCGGTCATAATGGCGATCAGCGGAATGGTGTTGACCTGCAACGCCTTTTTGATATCGTTCTTGACTTCTTGAGCCATAATCGCCTCTCTCTCTTCTCTCTTTACGTAATCCGCAATATCATTACCACTATTTATCTTTTTGAAAGAAATCTGAACTTCTTTCTTTCAAAAGATAGAATTTAGATATTACTTTTCGTAACAATCGCAGATTCTATACCATCTGCGCTACATTACGATGACAACGTCCGCGAATATGGCGAAACGTTTGTGGCACCAACTTCTCTTCGGTGCCACAAACCGTTTCATTTGCTCAGGATGGCGTTATTCCGCCGATCCGATACGCCTCACTTGGCGAGACCGGATTCGCGCAGAGCCGCGAAACCGCCCTTGAGATCGTCGAGGATGTCTTCGATGTTCTCGGTGCCGATGGACAGACGGATCGTGCCCCTGGTGGATGCCCTGGTCCTCAAGCTCCTCCGGCGTCTCCTGAGAGTGCGTGGTGGAGGCCGGGGTGGATCACGAGGCTCTTGGCGTCGGCCACATTGGCCAGCAGGCTGAACAGGTGCAGGTTGTCGATGAACACGCGTGCCGCGTCCTTGCCGCCCTTGATGTCGAAGGTGAAGATGGAACCGCCGCCGTTCGGGAAGTACTTCTTGTACAGGTCGTTGTCCTTGCGGCCTTCGATGGACGGGTGGGAGATGGACTCGACCTCCGGCACGGTCTTCAGGTAGTCGATGACCTTCAGCGCGTTCTGGACGTGGCGTTCGACGCGCAGGGACAGGGTTTCGGTGCCCTGCAGCAGCAGGAAGGCCGCGAACGGGGACAGGGTGGCGCCGGTGTCGCGCAGCAGGATGGCGCGCACGCGGGTCACGAAGGCGCTTCCACCAAGAGCCTCGTAGAAGTTCAGGCCATGGTAGGACGGATCCGGCTCGGTCAGGGTCGGGAACTTGCCCGGAATCTCGGCCCAGTTGAACTTGCCGCCTTCCACGATCACACCGCCGAGGGTGGTGCCGTGGCCGCCGATGAACTTGGTGGCGGATTCCACAACGACGTCGGCGCCATGCTCCAGCGGGCGGAACAGGTACGGGGATGCGAAGGTGTTGTCCACGATCACCGGCAGGTGGTGCTTGTGCGCGATGGCGGTGATGGCCTCGAAGTCCGGAAGGTCGGCGTTCGGGTTTCCGAAGGTCTCGAAGTAGACGAGCTTGGTGTTCTCCTGGATGGCGTCTCGAACTCCTGCGGGTTCTCGGCGGAGACGAAGGTGGTGGTGATGCCGTCGCGCGGCAGGGTGTGGCGCAGCAGGTTGAAGGTGCCGCCGTACACGTTCTTGGCCGCGACGATGTGGTCGCCGGACTGGGTGATGTTGCGCACCGCGTATTCCACGGCGGCCGCGCCGGACGCGACGGCAAGACCAGCGGTGCCGCCTTCAAGGGCCGCGATGCGGTCCTCGAACACGCTCTGGGTGGAGTTGGTCAGACGGCCATAGATGTTGCCCGGGTCGGCGAGTCCGAAACGGGCCTCGGCGTGGTCGAAGTTGTGGAAGACGTAGCTGGTGGTCTGGTAGATCGGCACCGCGCGGGAGTCGGTGGCCGGGTCGGCCTGCTCCTGGCCGACGTGCAGCTGCAGGGTTTCGAAACGATAGTTCTTGTTTGCCATGATGCGCTCTCCTTGGATAAGGGTTCGTTGTTCTCGTCTTGGTTGGCCACCCGTCCTGCCGTGTAGGGCGGTTGGCCAGGTGTTGGTAGCGACAATAAACCGGCCGGCGAGCGCAACGCAAGCCGAACGTTATCGTACTTGCCTATACCCCTTTATAAACCGTTGGAATCATTGACTTCCCATACTCCCCCAACCGTTGAAAAAACCATTCGGAACCATTCGACACGCCGAGTCCCGCATGCCGGTGACCCACCGTGAGGAACGGATGCGCGTCAGGTCAGGGGAACGGCTAAAGTCATGGGCAGGCAAATCGCAAGAGAGGTTCCGATATGAGCGATGAGATTCTGTACGACCGTGATCCGCGGTATATTCCGCGCGTCGCCGCGGTGCATGACATGTGCGGTTATGGCAAGTGTTCGCTGACGGCGGCCATTCCGATTCTGTCGGCGGCCGGCTGCGACGTTTGTCCGGTGCCGACGGCGCTGTTTTCCGCGCACACGCGCTACGAGGTATTCACGTTCCACGATACGACCGAGATTCTGGACGGCTATCTGGACGCATGGCGTCAGGAGAACGTCGATTTGGATGGCGTCTATTCCGGTTTTCTTGGTTCCGCGGACCAGGTCGCAATCATCAAACGCCTATACGCGGAGTATCCGCATGCCTTGCGGTTGGTGGATCCGGTGATGGGCGACGGCGGAGAAATCTACGCCACGTACACTCCTGAGCTATGTCGGGCGATGGGCACGCTGGTGGATGGCGCGGATGCGCTGATGCCGAATCTTACCGAGGCATCCATTTTGACGGGCCGTGACTATCCAGGCCAGGATATCGACGACGCGCAGGTGGATGAGATTCTTGGGGCGTTGCTTGCCGCCGGCGCGAAGAACGTGGTGCTTAAGGGCATCGATCGAGGGGATGGCATGATTCGCAACTATGTGGCGTCAGCTTCGACGGGCGTCGCCGGAAAACAGGAGCTGGCGCATGCCAAGCTGCCGTTCATGACCCACGGCACCGGCGACGCGTTCGCGTCGGCGCTGTGCGGCGCGGTGATGGCTGGCCGTCCTCTGGCCGAGGCCGCGAACATCGCCGGCGAGTTCGTCCGCCATGCGATGGAAAGCACCCAGTATCAGCCGAATCATGAGGAACGAGGCGTGAGCTTCGAACTCAATCTCGACGAATTGACCGCTTTGACCCGTCGTTGACGGTTCATCGGTCACTCTTTTCGCACAGAGGCCTTGGATCGTGTTGTGGATAGGTGTGGATAGCGTCGACTCATCCACCGACTATCCACGACACGCCCGAGATACGTAAGTTATCCACATTAGCCTATCGGCCTTGTCATGCGTGGCTTCTGTCTGTTGGACTAGGGCCATGAACCATTCATCATCACATGATGTTCCGGCCCCAACGCAGCCGCCGGAGCAGATTCTCGATTCCCTAGCGCGGCGTCTGCATGACGGCACGCTGCGTTCCCGACAGATCGGCGAGCTGGGAGAACAGTACGCCGCCGCATGGTTGGAAAGCCAAGGGTGGCGGACGCTCGACCGCAACTGGCATTGCCGATACGGCGAACTCGACGTCGTGTCGCGCAATCCGATGGGCCAGATCGTTTTCGTCGAGGTCAAAACCAGACGTACGATGCGCTACGGCACCCCTCAGGAGGCGGTGACCGCTTCCAAGCAAATCAATCTGCGCCATGCCGCCGTGCAATGGCTGACGGCGCCGGAGCACCGCATGCCGAACAGTGGCGTGCGTTTTGACGTCGTCACCGTCGTGGTGCAGGGAGACAGACCTTTGCTGCATCATATCGAGGGAGCGTTCTGATGGCCATCGGCAGCGCCCTTTCCGTAGGACTGATCGGTTTGAAAGCCTTCATCGTCCAGATTCAAGCGTTCGTATCCCCTGGACTTCCCTATTTCTCCATCATCGGCCTGCCCGACACCTCATTGTCCGAGGCGCGCGAACGGGTCAAGTCGGCATGCCAGGCAAGTGGTTTCAAATGGCCGGAAACCCGTGTCACGGTCAATCTCTCCCCAGCGTCCATGCCGAAGAAAGGCTCTTCGCATGATCTGGCCATCGCGGCCAGCGTGCTCAGCGCGGCCGGCGCAATCGCCCATGACTGTCTGGCCGGCACCATCGTGCTTGGCGAGGTGAATCTTGACGGCACCGTATTGCCCATCAACGGACTGCTGCCCATCATGCTGCATGCGCGGGAGCAGGGAATCGCAACAATCATCGTGCCTTACGCCAACCTTGATGAGGCCCGTCTCGTTCCGGATGTCAAGGCGATCGGCGTGAGGCATGTCGGAGAGCTCATCGAACTGATGGGAGGCGATGCGGACTACCGGATTCCCGAAGCCACGCATGCCGTGAACGCCGATGTCGGCGCCACGGGCATGTGCCCTCCGCCCGGCGACATGAGCGAAGTGATGGGCCAGCAAGCGGCCAAATGGGCGTTGGAGGTGGCTGCCGCCGGAGGCCATCATCTGATGATGACCGGTCCGCCCGGCACAGGCAAGACCATGCTCGCTTCGCGCATTCCCGGCATCATGAGTCCTTTGAACGAGACGGAACAGCTTGAAGTGGCCTCGATTCGTTCGTTATGCGGCACGCTTCCCGGATACGGAATCAGCGACGTTCCACCGTTCGAGGCGCCCCACCATACCGCGTCGACCGCCGCGCTGGTGGGTGGAGGCGCAGGATTGGCCCAGCCCGGAGCCATCACCCGCGCGCATCGCGGCATCCTGTTCATGGACGAGGCTCCGGAATTCTCGGCGCGTACGCTGCAGACGCTGCGCGAACCTTTGGAATCCGGATATGTCGCGATTTCCAGAGCGAAAGGCACCACATACTATCCGGCTCGCTTCCAACTGATTATGGCGGCGAATCCCTGCCCGTGCGGCTACGCGTACGGCAACGGCGAGCGCTGCACCTGCCGAGAAAAGGACCGCGTCAAGTATTTCAGCCGGCTTTCCGGACCGATCCTCGACCGTATCGACATCCAGATCGAGGTGCCTCCGGTGGAGCGGATAAGTCCGGGGAACGCTCCCTCCGGCGATTCGAGCCATGCCATACGTCTGCGTGTCATCGTTGCCCGGCAGATGGCGCAGGAACGGTTCCGCGAATTCGGCTGGTGCTGCAACGCGCAGGCTACCGGCACCTGGCTGAGAGCCAACACCTCCCCCAAGGCCATCGAATTGGTCAACCGCGCTTGGCGAGCGAGCGGCTGAGCCTGCGTGGCGCCGACCGTGCCATGCGGCTTGCGTGGACATTATCCGATCTGGCGGGAAAGACTTCCCCAGGACCTGAGGAAATGATGCAGGGAATATCCATGAGAACGAGGCTGGCATGATGGTGACGATCGACGACGAGACCCTGGCCCGCGCGGTGCTCACCTTCTGCCTGGACAGCGCCGACGCGATGATGTACGCGCTGGTCAAAGGCACCGGCTCCGCGGCAAGCGCGCTACAGCTGATCGCTGACAGCGGCCCTGGCAATCACGAAAATGTGACGGCCGCGGCCTGCACGTCATTGGATGCGGCGTTCATCAACGGCGTCACTCGTTGGGGACGCACCATCAACGCCCGCGGGATGGCTTCGTTCCATGGCTCGCTGGTGTCATGGCAGCAACGTCTGGCATCGTTGCCCAGCAAGGATCCGGACGCATTGCGAGACTGGTTCACAGCAGACGGCACGCAGTGGATCATCGCCCCGCATCACCCCTGTTGGCCCAGCCAACTGAACGACCTTTCACTGCGCACCGACTGGGCCTCCCCGCTCTGCCTATGGGGCAAAGGCGATCCGAAGGCGCTGGTGTCATGCCCCGAGCCGGTGGGTATCGTCGGCTCACGGGGCGTAAGCGACTACGGTAGGCAAAGCGCCCACGAGTTGGCCCTTCGGATGGCGCGTGCCGGACATCTGGTGGTATCCGGCGGCGCGCTGGGCACCGACGCCGCGGCACATTGGGGCGCGGTCAAAGCCATGGACGAAATGAGCGCCGCGCTGGCAGGACGCACCGTCGCCGTATTCGCTGGCGGACTGAACCATATCGGTCCGAAAGGCAACCAGAACCTGTTCGAGCAGATCGAAAGCCATTCGGGCGCTTTGATTTCCGAACTGTGCCCCGGAACCGTGCCGGAGGCAAGACGGTTCCTGCTGCGCAACCGTCTGATCGCGGCATTGTCATCCACTCTGATCGTGGCGCAGGCACGTGCGCGTTCCGGCGCGCTCAACACCGCAGGCTGGGCGAACGAACTCAACCGCAATCTGTTCGCCGTGCCGGGAGACATCACCATGCCGCATAACACCGGCTGCAATCGCCTTATCCAAGACGGCAGAGCCACCATCGTCTGCTCACTGGCGGAGATCGACGAACTATGCCATAGCGCGCATCGCCCGCAACATGTCGACCTGCCGGATGACACCGAACATCCGCAGGAATCGACAGATGAATCCGACGATGCCATACTCGCCGCCATTAAAACTTGCGCCGAAGCAAACGGCCACGTCTCCGCCGACGATCTGCTCGATCTAATGGACAAGACGCATCCGGGAGAATATCCCGTCTCGCGAATCATGCGCGAACTGGGCTCCTTGGAGCTTGAAGGCCGCATCAGCATGCGGTCCGGATGGATCATCGCCGAGCAGCGATAGCAGGCCCGGCACCTCCACCTCAGCCGCGTCGAACGTGCGAGGTCACACCTTGTGCGAGAATCGGTGGTATGAGTCCGAAGCATGTTGAAGATATGTATGATGCAGTGATCGTCGGCGCAGGCGCGGCCGGCCTGTCCGCAGCGTTGGGAATGCTCCGTAGCGAGCGGATGCGCCAGATGAGGGCGGACGGCATCGAACCGAACGTCCTGGTGATATCCAAACTGCAGCCGCTGCGTTCGCACACCGGCTCCGCGGAAGGCGGCATTGCGGCCAGCCTTGGCAACGTGGAGAAAGACGATTGGCATTGGCATTACTATGACACAGTCAAAGGCGGCGACTGGCTTGTCGACCAGGATGCGGCGAAGCTGCTTGCCGAACAGGCTCCTGCCACTGTGATCGCGCTGGAGCATGCCGGCGTCGCGTTCTCGCGTACCGATGACGGCCATATCGCGCAGCGCCGTTTCGGAGGCCATACCAAGGATTTCGGTAAGGAACCGGTCCGCCGCGCCGCTTATGCGGCCGACCGCATCGGGCATCAGATTCTGTTCTCGCTGTGGCAGCAGTGCGTGGCCGAGGGCGTGAGTTCGCCGAGGAATGGTATGTGACCGATCTGGTGGTTTCCGAAGACCACGGCAAGGTCGAGGGCGTGGTGGCGTTCGACACGCACAAGGGCGAGACGCATGCCATCCACGCACGCAATGTGCTGATGGCCACTGGCGGTGCCGGCCGTCTGTTCCATACCACGTCGAATTCGTGGGATCTGACCGGTGACGGCATGGCGTTGACATTGTCCGCCGGCCTTCAGCTTGAGGATAGCGAGTTCGTGCAGTTCCATCCGACCGGTCTCGCCCATACCGGCATTCTGCTGTCTGAGGCGGCACGTGCGGAAGGCGGCGTGCTGCGCGACTCCGATGGCGAGGCGTTCATGGAACATTACGCGCCGGGGCATGCCGACCTTGCCGCGCGTGATGTGGTGAGCCGTTCCATCATGGCTGAAATCGACGCCGGACGAGGAATCGCCGATCCGAAGGATCCGGATGGGCCGAAGGATTGTGTCTGGCTGGATATGACCGGCATCGATGCGGATCATATGCATGAGGTGCTGCCGCAGGTGGTGGAGACCATCGAACAGTATGCCGATCTCGATCCGACCCGCGACTATGTGCCGGTCAAACCCACCGCGCATTACACCATGGGCGGCATCCCCATCACCACCGACGGCGAAGTCTACCGTTGGGTCGATGGCGAACGCGCCGTCGTGGACGGTCTGTTCGCCGCTGGCGAATGCTCCTGCGTGTCGGTGCATGGCGCGAATCGTCTGGGCGGCAACTCGCTGTTGGACGCCTGCCTCTTCGGCACCCGTTCGGGCAAGGCGATGGCTGAACGTGTCGTCGATAATCCAGTGAACGATCCGATGGCCGAGCCTGCCGACGAAGCATCTATCGACGCGGTGTCGCAGGCTGCCGACAAGCGTTCCGCGCAGGTCAAGGAACTGTTGACGCGGCCGTCCGATGACGACGATGCGTCGTCGGACAATCCGTACCAGCTGATGGCCGATTTGGGATCCGTCATGGAGCAGGCGGTCGCGGTGCGTTGCGACCGGAACAGCATCGAACAGGCGTTGGCTACGCTGGACGATACGCTCACGCCGCGTGCCGAGGCGCTGCATGCGCATTCCGACTCCCCCACGTTCAATCAGGAAATCACCGCCATCTGGGAGGTGCGCCATCTGTTGGAGCTCGGCAAGGCCGTGCTCGCCGCCTCCGATGCGCGTCACGAATCCCGTGGATCGTTGAAGCGTCTTGATTTCCCGGAGCGTGACGACGAGCATTTCCTGGCCCATTCCATGACGGATGTTTCCTGCCAGGTCTCCTGGCAGCCGGTGCACATCGTGGACATGCCGCCAAAGGCCCGTGAATACTGACACCCTGGGCACGGCGTATGGCAGACTGGTTGACGGTTTTTTATCGAAAGGCAGGTATATGAGCGGCATGGAGAACGGCATGGAAACGGTGACGTTGCGGGTGAACAGGTTCACGCCGCGTCCCGAACGCGGCCGTGAACGAGGCGGCTCGCCGTTCGCTAGGAAGAGCTCTCCCTTCGGCGATTCCGGATCCGCGCGCAGGCGTCCGCGAGGCAAGCAGTGGGTGCAGGATTACGTGGTGCCGGCACGTCCGGAGGACACCGTGCTTGACTGCCTGCTCAAAGTCAAGCGCACCATCGATCCGACGCTTGCCTTCCGTTATTCGTGCGGTCATGGCATGTGCGGTTCCGATGCCGTGTCCATCAACGGCACGCCTACGCTTCTGTGCACCGCCACGGTGAAGGCTTGGGCAAAGCAGCCATCCGACGCACAGGTGGATGAGGACGGCTTCCGTCATACGGGAGAAGACGTTCAACCCGCGCAAACGCAGGATGCCGACGATTTGGGTGTCATCGAGCTCGCACCGCTGCCCGGTTTCCCCGTGCAGCGTGATCTGATCGCCGATATCGACCAGATGCTTGACCAAATCAGGAAACTCAAGCCGTATCTGCAGGCCAGTGGCGAACTCGCCACCACCGCGGACGGCAAGATCAACGCATTCGAATATCTGCAGAATCCCCAGCAGCTCGCCAAGTATGAGCTGCTGAGCAACTGCATAGCCTGCGGCACCTGTGAGGGAAGCTGTCCGGTATATGCAGGCGGCGAGGCGTTCATCGGCCCTGCGGCTCTTATCGCCGCCTCCCGTTTCATCAATGATTCACGCGACAGTCAGACGGATGCACGTATGGATGCCATCGATTCCGCCGATGGCATCGCCGCGTGCCAGTCGGTGCGCGCCTGCACGCGTGAATGCCCGCGTGGCATCGATGTCGGTGAGGAGATCTGGCAGCTGATCGCCCAAATCAAGGAGCGCTGAAATGGATAGGACGTCATATACCAATCTCGCGAAATCGTGGGAGTACGTCGAGGATCATGCGTTCTCACGCCAGTCTGCCGAACTCAATGCGATCAGGACCGCGGCCGAGGAAGCCGGCATTCCCCAAGGATCCGCGGCGCAGGCCGAATTGCTGCGCATGCTGGTGCGAATGTTGGACGCCTCGTCGGTGATCGCCATCGGCACCGGTTCCGTGGTGGAGACGATGCAGCTGATCAACGGTCTTGACAATGCAGGCCAGCTTACGGCCGTCGATTCGTCCACGCAGGGCATCGCGCTGATTCGCAAACTGTTCAATCGTCTGTCCGATGACACCGAAACCACATTGCGTGCCGTGAACGCGTCCGCAGGTGTGTTTCTGCCCCGTCTGAACGCCGAGAATTACGATTTAATCGTCGTGGCCGGCGATCCGGAGAATTATGCGGCGGCTTTCGCGCAGGCTCCACGCCTGCTGAAACCGCATGCCGCGATTGTCTTCACCGATGTACTTGCCTTTGATTCGGCCACATCGGCCGGCGGCGTGCTGAATCCCGCCAATCGTGATGCCAAATCCATCGCGATGCGCGAATTGCTGGAAACAGTGGAGTCGGATGAACGGTTCGTCACTGCGTTGACGCCGACCGGCACTGGTCTGCTGGTTGCCGTCAAGAAATAGACCAATCAGATTAATCAGCCGTGCCGCAATGGCACGATATGTTGAAAGGGCCACGCATGGGAATGCGTGGCCCTTTCAACATATGGAAATCCCTTTTACTGTTCCTGGTGGGTGCCGATTATCTGGCTGACCACCACGGTACCGTCTTCCAGCACCGTCTCAACTTCGTTCATGGCATCTTCGTCGCCGGTATGGTGCTTATGCTTCGTACCGTCCTCCAGTTCGAATCGTTTGGATTGATGGCTCAGCAGAATACCTGAGATCACGGCTGCGACCATGGACCCCACCAGGACGCCGAAACGGGCTTCAGCCGATAGTTCGGCATCCTGATATGCCAGCGACGCGATGAGAAACGACACCGTGAAACCAATGCCGCAGGCGCAGGCGGCGGGGAACATGTCGCGCACGCGCAGCCCCTTGGCCATCTTCAGACCGCCCACGTGCGTGGACAGCCATGCGGTGGTCATGATGCCCAGAGGTTTGCCGACCACGAGCGCCACCATCACGGCAACGACCACCGGCGAGACGAACAGCGCCAAGGTCAACGACTCGAAGTGCACACCAGTGGCGAACAGTGCGAAGATCGGCAACGCCAGCAGTGCGGAGAACGGCTGCAGCTTGTCGGCGTAACGTTCCGCACGCGGCATCTTCTCACCGAAACGCTCATGGGCCGGCGTGAGCAGTCCCACGAGCACGCCGGCCAAAGTGGGGTGCACGCCGGCTTCGAACATCATGACCCATGCCAGCACGCCCACGATGGCCACGGCCAACCACGGTACCTTGCGCATGCGGACCAGAAAGTACCAGACGACCGCGCATACGGCTATGCCAAGGAACCAGTACCATGCGTTCACCGATGAGAAGAACACCGCGATCAGGATGATGGCCAGCAGGTCGTCCACTGTGGCCAATGTCATCAGAAAAGCGCGGATGGATCCCGGCAACGCTTTGGCGAACAGGGCCAATACGGCCAATGAGAACGCGATATCCGTGGCTGTGGGCACCGCCCAGCCATTGGACATCTGTGCGAAGGAGAACGACGTTCCTGAAGCGATGACGAGTTGCCCTGATCCTGCCGCCGCAAACAATGAGATCACGCCGATGAACAGTACCGGCGGAGCAAGCATACCGCCAACCGCGCACAGCATCGGCACGGCCGCGGCTTTGGGATTGGACAGTGATCCCGTGGTGAGTTCCTGCTTCAATTCCAGGCCTACGGTCAGGAAGAACACCGTCAGCAGGCCATCCTGCACCCAATGGCCCAATCCCATGTCGATATTGGTGTGTGGAATGGCTATACGGAAGTTCTCAAGCTGTTCGAACGCATGCGCGGTGAACGGCAGATTGGCGAGCAATAGGCCGGCAAGAGCGAAACCGAGCATAATCAGACCGGATATGCGGTCGGACGCGGCTATGCGTCGGATTGTTGCCCAGGTTCCCCTCTTCGATGTGGCCATCATGCTCCTTGTCTTGCGGTCCCCGTTCGACCGCAGTATCCGTAAACGTAGTATCAAGTGTATCGGAGGGTCTTGGCGTTCATCCCTGCCGCATATTGCGCTCCGCTGTGCGCGCAATCAATTGTAGGCTTCACAAAAATCCACGGAAAATAAAGAAAGCCTCCTCCGCATTCGCGAAGGAGGTTCATGTGCGCGAGACAGGATTCGAACCTGCGACCTGCTGATCCGTAGTCAGCTGCTCTAATCCGCTGGGGCTACTCGCGCAACGTTGTCTTGTTTTCGGCAACTCGAATA